>Ga0187892_10003995_pt1 | contig 25726 bp, 18 predicted proteins | sample MA1701073metaG_FD_139345 | JGI IMG/M metagenome (GOLD analysis project Ga0187892, IMG submission 139345) | Bio-ooze microbial communities from a basaltic lava cave in the Kipuka Kanohina Cave System on the Island of Hawaii, USA - MA170107-3 metaG ... | reverse complement strand
GGGGGGGGGGGGGGGGCGGGGGGGGGGGGGGGGGGGGGGGGGGGGGGGGGGGGGGGGGGGGGGGGGGGGGGGTTCCTTCGGGCGGAAGGCGAGCGTCGACCGGCCGCTGCGCGTGTACAGATCGTTCAGGATCTTCGCGAGCGATTCCCGCGTGAGGTCGGAGGTGATCTTGCCCTGCACGCCCACGGAGATGCGGCCGGTCTCCTCCGAGACGACGACGACGAACGCGTCCGTGTCCTCGGAGATGCCGATCGCGGCGCGATGGCGCGTGCCCATCGTGCGCGAAAGGGAGGGATCCTCCGAGAGCGGGAAGAGGCAGGCGGCGGCGGCGACGCGGTCGTGCTGGATGACGACGGCGCCGTCGTGCAGCGGGTTGCCGGGGTAGAAGATCGACTCGAGCAGGTCGGAGCTGATCGAGGCGTCGATCTTCTGCCCGTTGTCGACGTACTCGCCGAGGCCGACCTCGCGCTCGATGGCGATGAGCGCGCCGATGCGGTTCTTGGAGAGCTTGACGGCGGCGTTCACGAGCTCGTCGACGGTCTTGAGCGACGGCCCGTGGAAGAGCGGCGCCAGCAGCGGCGCCTGCGCGACGCGCAGGAGGCCGCGGCGCATCTCGGGCGCGAAAATGACGAGCAGCGCGATGAAGGAGCCGGCGAGGATGAACTGCAGGAGCAGCTTGATGCGGTCGAGCCCCGCCCAGTCGGCGAACCACATCATGCCGATGAAGGCGACGATGACGACGAAAACGGCGCCCTTGAGGATGCCGGCGCCCCGCGTGCCCCGGATCGACGCCAGGAGGGCGAAGTACGCCGCCGCGAGAAGGAGAAGCTCGACGATCGATCTCGGGTTGCGGAGGAGTTCTTCGAGCACGCTGGCCGGATTGTATCACCCGGCCCGCGCCGCGAATTACGAATCACGAATCACGAATCACGGGCGCTCGCGCAGCAGGTCGGTCATGCGGACGACGTCCATCATCGCCTCGACGTCGTGGACGCGCACGACGGCGGCGCCGCGGAGGACGGCGGCCGCGACGGTGGCGGAGGTGCCGTGCAGGCGCCCGTCGACCGGCCGGCCGAGGAAGTGTCCGATGAAACTCTTGCGGGAGGTGCCGACGACGATGGGGCGGCCGAGCGAGGCGAACTCCCCGAGGCGGCGGAGAATCTCGAGATTGTGCGCGGGCCGCTTGCCGAAGCCGATGCCGGGGTCGACGAGGATGCGCTCCCGCGCGACGCCGGCGCGGACGGCGCGCTCGACGGCGCGGCGGAGGAACGCCTTGACCTCGCGCACGACGTCGCGGTAGCGCGCGCTCTTCCGCATGGTGCGGGGCGTGCCCTTCATATGCATGAGGATGACGGCGACGCGCATGCGCGCCGCGAGCTCGGCCATGCCGTCGCCGGCCAGCGCCGTCACGTCGTTGAGCACGGTGGCGCCGGCGCGGATCGCCTCGGCGGCGACGGCGGCCTTCGACGTGTCGATGGAGACGACGATGCCGCGGCGGGCGAGGACGCGCACGACGGGGACGACGCGCTCGATCTCCGCGTCGGGCGCGACGGGCGCGGCGCCGGGGCGCGTCGACTCGCCGCCGACGTCGATGATGTCGGCTCCGGCCTGGGCCATGCGGACGCCGTGCGCGACGGCGGCGCGCGGGGTGGCGAAGCGGCCGCCGTCGGAGAAGGAGTCGGGCGTGACGTTGAGGACGCCCATGACGAGGGTGCGCCGCAGGTCGAGGGCGCCGCCGGGAATGGGGACGCGCATGGCGCGCATTCTACTCCTCGCGGCCGAGTTTCCGCCGCACCTGACGAAGGCGCTGCTCCGCGAGCCTGCGCTGGGGCCATCCGGCGCCGAGCTGGAAGGCGGACGCGTAGCCCTCTTCCGCGGCGCCCCAGAGTTCGTACCGCTTTTCCGGCATGAGGTCGCCGAGCCTCTCGCGGGCGAGGGCGAGGCCGTAGTGCATCAGCGGATTTTTCGGGTCCAGCTCGAGGGCGCGAGAGAGGTCGTCGATGGCGGCCTGGGTGCGCCCCGTCTGCAGGCGCGTAGCGCCGCGCGCGGCAAGCGCCTCCGCGTACCGGGGGGCGAGGCGCAGCGCCTCCTCGAAGTCGGCGAGTGCGGCGTCGAACTCGCCCAGCGCGTGATGGAGCGTCCCTCGCTCCTTGAGCAGGTGCGCGAGGTGGACGGGGTCGTCGGGGCCGCGGAGCCCGATGGCGGCCGCATAGTCGGCGAGGGCGCCCCGGAAGTCGCCGGTGCGGACGCGCGCGGGGGCGCGCTGCTCCAGCGCGATCCCGTTGCGGGGATCGCGGCGCAGGGCCTCGTCGCAGTCCTCGAGCCCGCGCGGGTCGTCCCCCAGCTCGAAGCGGGCGCGCGCGCGGTTGTTGTACGGGCGGACGTAGTCCGGATCGAGGCGGATCGCCTCCGTGCAGTCGTCGATCACGCCCTTCCAGTCGCGGAGCGAGAGCCTCGCGATCGCGCGGCTGTTGTAGGTGTCGGCCTGGGGGGCGATCTCGAGGGCCTTCGTCAGCTCGTCGATGGCGCCGGTCAGGTCGCGCCGGGCCAGGTGGGCGCGCCCGCGCTGCTCGTGGGCGAAGGCGTAGCGGGGACGGAGCTCGATGGCGCGTGCCGCGTCCTGGAGCGCGCGCTCGGAATCGCCGAGACGGAGCCTGGCGCCGGCGCGGTTGGCGTAGGCGCGCGCCTCGGTCGGGCGCAGGCGCACCGCCTCGTCGAGATCGGCGAGGGCGGCGGAGGGATCGCCGAGCCGGAGGCGCATGCATCCGCGGTCGAGGAAGGCCAGGCCGAAGGTCCGATCGACCTCGATGGCGCGGGAGAAGCTGTCGGCGGCGGCGGCGGAGTCGCCCGCCTGGCCGAGGCACACCCCGATGTTGAAGTGGACGATCGGCAGTCCCGGGTGGATTGCGGCGGCCAGGCGGAAGCCGGCGAGCGCCTCATCGCGCCGGCCGAGCTCGTACTGGACATGGGCGGCGGTGCAGTGGGCCCAGAAGTGGTGGGGCATGAGCCGGATCGCCTCGCGCTGCCGCTCGAGCCGCCGTTCGGGGCCGGCTTCGAGCCAGCCGATCCAATGCGCCAGATCGGGCGACGGCGTCTTTCCGTGGGCCTCCTCGAGCAGGCGCCGTGCCCCGTCGGAATCGCGATGGACGTGCCACGCGACGAAGGCCTCGGCGATCTTCTCGGCCACGTCCTCCTCCTCGAGCGTGCCGAGCCCCCACTCGGCGATGGAGAGCCGCGTGCCGCGCCCGCGGCGCATCGCGTCGACGGCAGTGCCGAGCGCCTCCTGGTTCAGGCGTACGTACTCTGCGTGGTCGGCGGCGTCGGGGGGCACGAGGTAGAGGTACTGCTCGACTTTCACGCGGCCGAGGAGCACCCACGCGGGCCCGAAGCCGGAGTCGATGGCGATCGCGCGGCGCGCGTCCTCCTCGGCGCCGCGGTGGTCCCAGAGCGCGAGGCGGCCGCGCGCGCACACGTACCACGCCTGCGGCAGCGACGGATGGGCGCGCGCGAACTCGGCGACGCGCTCGACCGCTTCGGCGATGCGGGCGCGCGTGGCGGCCGGGTCGGTCTGGGGCTGGTACCACCCCTGCTTCGCGAGGACGACCCGGCTCCAGTGTCCGGCGAGCTCCAGGAGCGCGGTATGGCGCACCTCGTCGTCGCGGCGGAGCGCGCGCTCGTGGAGCCATCGCGTGACCAGGAAGGCGCACGCGATCGCGAGAAGAGCGGCGCCGGCCGCGGCGGCCCCGACGGCGGCCCGATGCTTGGCGATCCTCTTGCGGAGGCGGTAGAGGACGCTCGCGGGGCGCGCCTGGACCGGCTCGCCGGCCAGCCAGCGGTCGAGGTCCTGGGCGAGCTCGCGCGCCGACCCGTAGCGGCGCCCGGGCTCCTTCTCGAGGCACTTGAGCGCGATCGTCTCGAGGTCGCGCGGGACGCCGCGCAGCCGGGGAGGATCGCCGTTCACGACCTTCTCGAGAATCTGCATCGGGTCGTCGCCGGTGAAAGGGGGCGAGCCGCCGAGGACGGCATGGAGGGTGGCGCCGAGCGCGTAGACGTCCGTGCGGCGGTCGATGCGGTCGCTCTGCCCGCGCGCCTGCTCGGGCGCCATGAACTGGGGCGTGCCGGCGATGAGGCCGGCGGCGGTGAGGCTGCCGTGGACGTTCGACGTCCGCGCGAGGCCGAAGTCCATGATGTAGACCTTCGGCTCGACGTCGAGCGCGCGGAGAGCGGCGACGTTCACGGCCGCGGTGGCGCGGTTGCGTTCGGCGACCTCCACCATGATGTTCTGCGGCTTGATGTCGCGGTGGATGATGCGCTGGGCGTGCGCGTGGTGGAGGGCGAGCGCGGCGTCGCGCACCGCCTGGACTTTCCCGCGGACGTCGAGGGGGGCCTCGTCGAGCGTGGTGCCCTCGATGTACTTCATGACGATGAACGAGCCGCGCGGACAGGCGCCGATCTCGTAGACCGGCGCGATGTTCGCGTGCTCGAGGCGCGCGGCGGTCTGCGCCTCGCGCAGCAGCTGCTGCCCCTGCTCGGCGGAGGAGGCGTCGACGAACTTGACGGCGACGTAGCGGCGCAGGGGCTTTTCCCAGGCCTTGTAGACGGTGCCCATGCCGCCCTGGCCGAGGACGCGCACGAGCACGAACTTGCCGAGGTCGTTCCGCGGGTCGCGCGCGGCTGCGGCGACGTCATCGGGCGGGGCGGTCTCGACGGGGCCGGAAGGCGCGGTCGCCAGGAGGAGGGTCTCCTCGCCGGCGCGTATCTCCTCGATCTGGCTCCGGCTCAGCGTGCCGCGGGCGACGAGGACGGTGCTGAGGGAGCCGCCCGCCCGCCCCTGCTGCTCCTCGGCCTCGCGGAGCTCGTCGGGGGTGAGGAGGCCCCGCCGCAGGGCGAGATCCACGAGCGCGCGGTCGTCGAAGTCCACGAAGGGATTATAGGGTCAATCGCCGAGCGCGGCGCGCTTGGCCCGGATGCGCTCGACGACACCGAGGGCGTCGCGGCGCTCGGGCCAGCCCGGGCCGCCGAGCTCGATCGCCTTCTCGAGGTCGGCCTGCGCGCCGCGCAGGAAGGCGCGCGCGGAGGAGCGGTCGCGCTCCGCCTGGAGCTCGCGGAGGAGCCCGCGCGCCTTGTAGGCCGGCGCGCTCGGGTGGAGGGCGAGAGCCGCATCGGCGTCGGCGGCCGCGGCGTCGAGGTGCCCGAGCTTGATGAGCGTGTTCATCCGCACGACGAGCGCGGGCAGGTGGCGCGCGTTGAGCCGGACCGCCTCGTCGGCGTCGGCGAGGGCGCCGTCGAGGTTCCCCTCCTCGGCGCGCAGCATGCCGCGCATGGCGAGGACGGCGGCGCGCACCGGGTCGCCGGGCTGCGCCAGATGCACCGCCCGTTCGATGTCGTCGCGGGCGCCGCGACCGTCGCCCATGAGCCCGCGGCAGAAGGCGCGGTCGCCGTACACGGAGGCGTCGCCGCCGAGCGCGATGGCGTGATCCAGGTCCGCGAGAGCATGCTTGAGGTCGCCGAGCTTGCGGCGGGCGTTGGCCCGATGCTGGAAGGAGCGCGGGTCGGTCGAGTCGAGCGCGATGGCGGCGTCGGCGGACTCGACGGCGCCCGCGCAGTCGCCCAGCTGGATCTTGCAGCGGGCGGCGTTCTGATGGGCGACGGGGAGCGGCTCGATGCGCAGGGCGGCGGCGAAATCCTCCAGCGCGCCGGCGGAGTCGCCGCGCAGCTGCCGCATGGCGCCCCGGTTGGTCCACCCCTCGGAAAGCTGCGGGTCGAGCCGGACCGCCTCGGTGTAGTCGGCCTCGGCTCCGGTGAAATCCTGCGCGAGGCCGCGGACGTAGCCGCGGTTGTAGAAGGCGACGGCGGAGTCGGGGTTGACGGCGATGGCGCGCGAGTAGTCCTCGAGGGCGCCGGGGAGGTCGCCCGACTCGGCGCGGGCGACGCCGCGGCTGAGGAGGGCGTTGACGCAGTGGGGCATGAGCCGCAGCGCCTCGGTTTGCCAGCGGATCTTCTCGTCACGGTCGGCGGCCAGGACGCCGAACCAGTGGCAGGCGACGGCCGAGCGGTCGCGCACGCGCTCGAGGGTGGCGCGGGCGCGCGGCGTGTCGCGGTCGAGGTGCAGCGCGGCGAACGCCTCGACGAGCGTCTGGAGGATGGCGTCGTCCTCGAACCAGGGCAGGCCCCAGCGGGCGGCGTCGGGCCCGGCGGCGCGGCCGAGCCGGAGAGCTTCCTCGACCTCGCGGAGCTTCCGGAGCATGAGCTCGCCGCGGCGGCGCGTCGGCTTGTTGCCGGGGCTGACGGTGAGGCGCAGGTGCTGTTCCAGCCGCACGCATCCGAGCAGGCGCCAGGCCGGCGTGAAGGACGGGTCGAGCTCGAGAGCCCGCGCCAGATCCGTCTCCGCCGCCTCAGGCGAGCCGACGGACAGGCGTCCGCGCGCGCGCACGTAGTAGGCCTGGGACAGGTCGGCGTGGGCGGCGACGAACGCGTCGATCTCCACAAGCGCGTCGGCGAGCCGGGCGCGGACGTCGGCGGGATCGCTCTGCGGCCGGTACCAGCCCTGCTCGGCGAGGGCGAGCCGGTTCCAGAGCCGCGAGAGCTGCAGGAGCGCGGTGTGGCGCTCCTCGGCGCCGCGGCGAAGCTCCCGCTCGCGCCGCAGGTTGGGCAGCACGATGACGGAGGAGGCGGCGGCGCCGGCGAGCGCGAGGAAGACGATGGCCGCCGTCGCGGGGCGCTGCGCGACGCGCTGCCACGCCCGCGCCGGCAGGCCGGCCCGTCGGGCGTGGACCGGCTCGCCCGACAGCCAGCGGTCGAGGTCCTCGGAGAGCGCCTGCGCCGTGCGGTAGCGGCGCCCGCGCTCCTTCTCGAGGCATTTGAGCACGACGGTCTCGAGGTCGACGGGAATCTGCGGGTTCTTCCGCCGCGGCGGCGCGGGCCGCTCCTGGACGACGCGCTCGAGGACCGCGAGCGGGTCGTTTCCGCTGAACGGCGGCGCGCGGGTGAGCAGCGTGTAGAGCGTCGCGCCCAGCGCGTAGACGTCCGTGCGGCCGTCGACGTCTTCGTCGTGCCCGCGGGCCTGCTCGGGGGCCATGTAGGGGGGCGTGCCGGCGAGGACGGTGGTCGAGGGGATGCCGGAGCGGAGGTTGAGCCGGCGCGCGAGGCCGAAGTCCATGAGGTAGGCGCTCATGGAAGAGGTCTCGTGGAGGATGTTGCCCGGCTTGACGTCGCGGTGGACGACGCCGTTGGCGTGCGCGTAGTGGAGGGCGGCGGCGACGTCGCGGATGGCGGCGACCTTTTCGCGCAGGCCGATCGGGGCCTCGTCGATGCGCGCGCCGACGACGTACTTCATGACGATGTAGGAGGCGTCGGGGGTCTCCCCGACTTCGTAGACGGGCACGATGTGCGGATGCTCGAGGCGGGCGGCGAGCTGGGCCTCGCGGAGGAGGTCGCGGCGCTGGGCGTCGTCGGGGGAGGCGATGAACTTGATGGCGACCGCGCGCCCGACCTGCGTGTCCCACGCGACGCGGACGACGCCGGCGCCGCCGCGCCCGAGGAGGCGCAGGAGGACGTAGCGGCCGAAGCGGTTGCGGGGATCGGCGGCCGCGGCGGCGACCTGCGGTGGAGTCTCGGGCGTCATGTCGACGACGACATGATACCTGATGCGTGAGACGGGAGACCGCGGGGCCGCTTCGGAAGCGGCCTGCTGCGCCTGATTCGCCCGTAATGAGTGCTTCCTTGCGGGCGAATCATGGTGAGCGAGCGGCAGCGAGTCGAACGATCTGAGTCCGCCGCAAGGAAGGGACTTATTGCGGCGGACTCACGCCTGCTGGGGGCCGGGGAGCGGCTTCGGCTTCCAGCCGGGCTCGGCCTCGCGCTTGCGCTCCTCGCCGGCGCGGCGCTCCTCCTCGGCCTTTCCGGCGGCGCGCTCGCGCTCCTTGGCGGCTTCGATGTCTTCGCCGGCGAGGATCTTCATCACCTCGGCGCCGGAGAGCGTCTCGTACTTCATGAGCGCCAGGCCGATCTTCTCGAGGTCGGCCCGGTGCGCCGTGATGATCTCGCGGGCGGATTTCTGGGCGCCCTCGAGAATGGCGCGGATCTCGTCGTCGATGACCTTCTGCGTCTCCTCGGAGACGTTTTTCGTGCGCGCGATCTCGCGGCCGAGGAAGAGGTGCTCCTCGTCGGCGCTGTAGTTGACGGGGCCGAGCTTCTCGCTCATGCCCCACTCGCAGACCATGCGGCGCGCCAGGTCGGTCGCCTTCTTGATGTCGTCGGCGGCGCCCGCGGAGAGCTGCCCGAACTGGATGTCCTCGGCGACGCGCCCGCCGAACATGTAGGCGATCTGCCGGAGGCAGAGCTCCCGGGGCATGTTGTAGCGGTCCCGGTCCGGGAAGACCATGGTCATGCCGAGGGCCTGCCCGCGCGGGATGATGGTGACCTTGTGCAGGGGCAGGACGTCCGCGAGCAGCACCGCGGACACGAGGGCGTGGCCGCCCTCGTGGTAGGCGGTGATCTCGCGCTCCTTCTCGTCCATCACGCGCGACTTCTTCTGCCGGCCGAACGTCACCTTGTCGCGCGCTTCCATGAGGTCGGCCTGGCCGACCGCCTCCGCGTGCTTCATCGTGGCGATGATCGCCGCCTCGTTGATGATGTTGGCGAGGTCGGCGCCGGAGAACAGGGGCGTGGCCTGGGCGACCTGGCGGAGGTCGACGTCGCGGCCGAGCTTGACCTTCTTGGCGTGGACCTTGAGGATCTCCTCGCGGCCCTTGACGTCGGGCGGGTCGAGGAACACCTCGCGGTCGAAGCGGCCCGGGCGCAGCAGCGCCGGGTCGAGCACGTCGGGGCGGTTCGTGGCGGCGATGACGATCACGCCCTCGTCGGTGTCGAAGCCGTCCATCTCGACGAGGATCTGGTTGAGGGTCTGCTCGCGCTCGTCGTGCCCGCCGCCGAGGCCGGTGCCGCGCCGGCGGCCGACGGCGTCGATCTCGTCGATGAAGACGATGCAGGGGGACTTCTCCTTGGCGGTGTTGAAGAGGTCGCGGACGCGCGAGGCGCCGACGCCGACGAACATCTCGACGAAGTCGCTGCCGGTGATGGAGAGGAACTTGACGCCGGCCTCGCCGGCGATCGCCTTGGCGAGGAGCGTCTTGCCGGTGCCGGGGGGGCCGACGAGCAGGACGCCGCGCGGGATGCGGCCGCCGAGGCGCTGGAACTTCGTGGGGTCCTTGAGGAACTCGATGATCTCGCGGACCTCCTCCTTGGCCTCGTCGATCCCGGCGACGTCGTCGAAGGTGACGCGGACCTTGTCCTGGGCGACGAACTTGGCGCGGCTCTTGCCGAAGGAGAGGACGTTGCCGGGGCCGCCGCTGGCGCGGATCTGGCGCATGAAGAACCACCACGCCAGGAGGATGAGGATGACCCAGGGGATGAACTGCGCGAAGACGGGGAGCCACTGGTTGGGCGGATCGTAGTGCCACTTCTCCGCCGGAAGGCCCTTGTTGAGGCGGTCCCAGGCGGCGCCCTCCTTCTGGTAGGCCGGCGGGAGGTCGAACCTCACGAACTTGAAGGAGCGGCCCTCGTGCTGGTAGCCGCCCTGCAGCTCCGCGCGCAGGTAGAAGCCGTCGGTCCAGGCCTCCTTGACGCGGCCGTTCTCCAGGAGGGTGAGGTAGACGCGCTCGCTGGTGTTGAGCGTCGGTTCGCCGCCGGCAAGCCCCTTGCCGAAGAAGAGGAAGGCGAAGAGGACGCCGAACACGACGAGGACGAGGTAGAAGAGTCCCCGCGGCCGCGGCCGGGGCCGCGACTCGTCCTGCTTGCGGTCGTCTTCCTCGTCGAACATGGGTCCGTTTACCTAACGGATTCTACGTCCTAATTCCATCCTTTTAAACGGTGGATGAGAGCGGGCGGCAAGCCGCAACGTCGCTGGCGTTCAGGAATCCCTTACCAGTCCTTTTCGAGTCTGGACGTGACCCAGCGCGCCAGCCGGTCCAGAATCTCGGCGCGGGCGGTGTCGCGGCTCTCGCCGCGCGCGCCGGTGAAGGACGCGGACTCCGCGCGCTCGTCCGCCACCAGCGTCCGGCCCGTCGCGATGTCGACCACCGTCAGGCGGACGCGGAAGGAGACCGAGCCGACAGTGATGACGTCGAGTTTCCCTTCGACCAGGGCAGGCTCGCGGATGTCGGAGATGACGAGGTCGAGCCGCGCCGTCGCGTCGGAGGCGTTGACGCGGACGCCTCCGGCCTGGAGCTGGCGGATGACGGCCTGGGTGAGGTCGAACTCATGGGTGCGGCGCTCGGTCGCGTTGTCGGCGATCGGGACCCGCACGGAGCGGTGGGCGTAGAGGGCGTCGGGGCCGACGGAGTATCCGCAGCCGGAGGCGGCGAGCGCGAGGGCGAGCATCGCGCGCCTCATGGAGCGGTGCGGTCCTCCGGAGGGAGCTCCTTGAGCATGCCCCGGGCATCCTCGGCCCACTTGGAGTCGGGGTAGTTCTTGAGGATGTAGTCGAGGTAGACCCGGGCCGAGCGGGGATGGCCGCGGCCGTAGTAGTACTCGGCGAGGACGTATTCCCGCTCGGCGAGCCTGGAGTTCACCTCGGCGATGCGCTTCTGCGCGTCGGCGAGGATGGCGGGCAGGTTCTTGATGCCCATCGCCTCGGCGGCCGGCGCGGGAAGCGCCTTGTAGTCGCCGATGAAGCGCTCGTAGGCGCGCTTGGCGTCGATGAGCGTCTTGTGGTCGTAGTCCGGCCCGTCGTAGCGCTGCTCGCCGATGCGGCCGAGGAGGAGGAGCGCGTGCGGCGCGGAGTTGCCGCGCTGGTAGGTCGGGTCGGCCAGGATGTGGCGGAGCTCGAGCTCCGCCTCGTCGAATTCCTCGCGCCCGTGGTGGAACTCGGCGAGCTTGTAGTGATAGTCGTCGGAGAAGTCCTCGCGGGGGAAGCGCTGCAGGGTGGACTTGAGGAGCTCGACGCCGGCGGTCGCGGTTTTGAGGATCGGGATGCCGAGGACGCTCTCGCGCTGGCCGACGCGCGCGAGTTCGAGGGCGCACTGCATCATGCGCTCCTTGGCGAGGGTGGCGTGTTCGCCGTCGGGATGGCGCGCCTGGTAGGCGTCGTACAGCCGGTAGGCGTCGGCGAAGGCGCCCGCGGAGGCGACGGTTTCCGCGCGCGAGAAGGAGGCGCGCGCGCGGAGGGCGTCGTCCGGGGCGCTCTCGGCGAGGGCGCCGAAGGCGGCGGCGGCCTCTTCATGGCGCTTCGCCTTGTGCAGGCCCACGCCGTGCGCGTAAAGCTCGTCGGGCGTGAATCTCTGCATCGTGCCGAGGTTGACGTAGCTCCCGTCGGCCCGGAGCTGCCACGTCTGCTGATGCTGGGGGATGGAGGGGGCGTCGGCGCAGCCGGCCGCCGCCGCAGCGGCGACGACCGCGCATAGCGCGCTGCGGACGCATGACGGACGGATCAACATGCAAGACATGCTAGCAAATACGGAGCGCGTCCCCGCTTTCCCTCACTCGCCGGACGGCGCAACCAGGCGGTCGGGATCCCAGACCGGCTCGCCGTCCGCGTAGGTGGCCGAACGATTGGGCCCGAAGCGGAACGCGCCGACGATCCACTGCCAGTACCCCGGCACGACGGCCGCCCGCCGGTCCTGGTACATCGGGCGCAGGAGGGCGTTGATCCTGGACAGGTTGTTCCAGGGCACCCCCGTGAAGAGGTGGTGATCGAGATGGTAGTTCTGGTTGCTGAAGAAGAAGCTGATGACGCCGTTGCTGCGCACCGACCGCGTCGATTGCAGCGGGTCGGGCGGGCTCTGCTGCGGAAGCTGCGTGTGCTCGGCCAGGCCGCGGAAGTTGGCGATCAGGACGGCGAAGAGCAGCCCCCACGCCCAGCCGTTGATCAGGAGATCGCCGAAGTGATAATGCGCCGCGGCGCTGAACAGGCCGAAGTAGAAGGCCGCGATCAGCAGCGGCTCGATCACGCACGCGAGCCGCTCCCTGATCCCGCGGGCGCGGAAGGGTCCCGTGACGGTCACCAGCGCGATGTAGGCCGGCATCCCGATGAGAAACCAGGTGTAGAAGACCATCGCGCGGAGAACAGGGTTGGGGAAATTCGCCGCCAGGTTGTCGGGATCGCGGAGGGTGTTCTCGTACTTGTGGTGCAGGAAGTGGCTCGCCCGGTAGCTGCTGCAGGGGAAGAAAACCGGAAGGCCGCAGAGGAAGCCGACGGGCCTGTCGAGCCAGCCCACGTGGAACAGGTTTCCATGCGCACCTTCGTGCATCATGACGCCGAGCCCGTGCAGCGCGAGGCCGATCACGATCCAGCAGGGGACGCGCACCAGCAGCGAGTCGACGTGGATCGCCGCCAGCGCGAAGACGGCCCAGATCGCCAGCAGGACGAGGATCTTGGCCCGCGTCCAGAGAGTGAGGCGGTGCAGCTCGGCGATCCGGGCGCGGAGCTCGGGCGTCAGCGACTTCTTCCACGAGTCCGTGGCGGTGCCGGCGGGCAGGGCCTCGAGCAGCTCCACGGAACTGGACACGCCGGCTCCCCTTTTCTGATGGTGCACGACAACTTGAACGCCCGACCCGAAAGCAGTGTAATGCGGCCTGCAAATCAGAGCAAGCAGTCAAGCGAAGGCGGCGGCGCGAGGTTCGCCGGGGTTTCTTCGAACCCCCCGACCGGCCGGGCGCTGTACTCTGAAGACGGAGGAAGAGCCATGAGAATCGGAATCGCCCTGGCGGCGCTGTTCGGCTTTTCGGCCAGCGGATGCCACGTCGTCGTGCACGACGACTACCCGCACCACAACCGCGTGGTCGAGCGCCGCGTGGTGCACGACGACGACCACAGCCACGGCGACCCGACCGGGAGCGTGTGGGTGGTCCAACGCCAGCACGTGCACGACGCGCACTGCGGCCACTACTGGTACAACGGGCAGTGGTACGCCCACCACGGCCATGTCCACGGCCACGGCTGCGGGCACGTGTTCCACGAGGGCGCGTGGGTGCTCGCGGGGGCGATCGCGATCAAGCCTGGGCACGTGCACGACGCGCACTGCGGGCACTACTACCACGGCGGCTCGTGGTACTACATGCGCGGCCACCGGCACGGACCGGGCTGCGGCCACCACTGGGACGGCCGCGTGTGGATCACCATCCGCTGGTAGTCGGGGCGAATCCCGAATTTCGAATCTCGAATCTCGGGGGACGCACTGTCGACGCGGCTCCCTCCGGATTCGTGATTCGAGATTCGGCCTTTTTGTGCTACAAGTAATTCACCGTGCAAAAGGGCTCGGGTCTCCTCATCGCAGGCGCGCACGGCGGGGCAGGCAAGACGACGGTGACGTGCGGTCTGCTGGCGACGCTCCGCAAGCGCGGCCTCGCGCTGCAGCCGTTCAAGAGCGGCCCGGACTATCTTGATGCCGGCTACCTCGCGCTCGCCGCGGGGCGTCCGTGCGTCAACCTCGACCTCTGGCTCATGCCGCGGTCCGCCGTGCGGCGGTCGTTCCAGTCGCGCGCGGCGTCGTGCGACATCGCGGTCGTCGAGGGCATGATGGGCCTTTACGACGGGATGGGCGTCGACAGCGAGGCGGTCAGCACGGCGGACCTCGCGTCGCTCCTGCGGCTGCCGGTCGTGCTCGTCGTGGACGCCGGCGCGATGGCGGAGTCGGCGGCGGCGGTCGTGCACGGTTTCGCCACGTACGGGCGCGCGGACGTCGCGGGCGTCGTCTTCAACCGCGTCGCGGGCCCGCGGCACTTCGACGTCCTGAAGCGGGCGGTCGAGGGGAGCCGCCGGCCGGTCCAGGCGTTCGGCTGGCTGGCGGCGGACGTGAACCTCGAGATCCCGGAGCGGCATCTGGGGCTGGCGAGCGCGGACGCGAAGCGGACGGACGAGCTCTTCCCGAAGCTCGCGGCGCTCTTCGAGAAGACGGTGGATGTCGATGCGATCCTCGGGGCGGCGCGGGCGCCGTCCGGGGCGCCGCCGAAACCGCCGAAGGAGCGGAAAGCGCGCGTGAAGATCGCGATCGCCCGGGACGCCGCCTTCCATTTCTACTACGAGGAGAACCTCGAGGCCCTGAGGGCGGCGGGCGCGGAGCTCGTGCCGTTCAGCCCCGTGGCCGACGCCGGGCTGCCGGCGGAGGCGTCGGGGCTCTATCTGGGGGGCGGATTCCCGGAGACGGTCGCGCAGCGGCTGGATGAGAACCGGTCGATGCGCGAGGCGGTCAAGCAAGCGGTGGCCGAGGGGATGCCGACCTACGCCGAGTGCGGCGGCCTCATGTACCTGACCACCAACTTCGTCGGCACGGGCGTGCGCGCGTGGGAGATGGTGGGCACGCTGCCGGGAGAGGTGCGCATGGAGCGGCGGCTCCAGCACTTCGGATACGTGACGGCGACCGCGGAGCGGTCGACGTTCCTCGTCGAGAAGGGGGAGACGCTGCGCGGCCACGAGTTCCACTACTCCGCGTGGAGTTCGGAGGGGGGCGACGCGTCGATCTGGAAGGTGGGGCGTCCGGGGCGGCCGGAGGCGCGCCGCGAGGGGCACGGCAGCGGCAGCCTGCACGCGTCCTACGTCCATCTCCATTTCGCGTCGGCGCCGAAGCTGCCGGGGCGGTTCGTGAAGGCGGCGGAGGAGCACGCCCGGTCGATGCGCAAGCGGAAGAAGAGGCGGCGATGAACGGGGCCGCCCCGCTGCCGCTGTCCGCGCACGACCTCGAGGCGCTCGGGCGCCACGCGGGGCGCATCGAGGCGCGCGCGCAGGAGATCTGCAGCGCGGCGCTGAAGGCGGCGGGCCTGCTGGCGCCGGTCCCGCGGGGCGTGCTGGCGGCGCGGCTGGCGGAGGTCGCGTGCGGCCGGGGCGGGGGCGCGGCGGCGGAGACGGCGGCGGAGCAGATGGAAGCGGCGGGCGTGACGGCGGCGCAGGTGGTGCTGCTCTGGGGGCAGATGCTCGAGGGGGCGCTGCGGGAGTCGGCGGAGCCGGCCTGCTCGCACGCGCTGGTTCGGTCGTTCGCCAACGAGTCGGCGGCGGCCGTCGAGGCCTGCCGGCGCGCGGCGGCGCAGCGCTTCAGCGAGGGCTTCCAGGCGACGCTCTCCTCGCGCGCGGGCGTCGAGCGGCTGCTCTCGGTCGTGCGGGACGTCGTGGGGGAGACGAGCGCGTCGGCGCTCTTCGGGCGGATCGCGCGCGGAGCGGCGGCGCTGGCGCGCGGGGACGCGGCGTTCCTGTGGGAGCTCGACCGCGACGGGCGGACGCTGCGGATCGTGGCGGCGGAGGGCGTGCCGCCGGCGTCGGTGGCGTCGCTGCAGTGCGCGGTGGGCGAAGGATTCATGGGGTCGGCGGCGGCGAAGGGGACGCTCGTCGAGGGGGACCTGCGGGGCGACCCGCGCGCGGGGGGCCGGGGGATGATGGACGAGTACCGCAGCGCGGTCGCGCTTCCGCTGCGGGCGAAGGGCGCGATCGTCGGCGTGCTCGGAGTGGTCCGCCGGAGCACCGGAGCTTTCGTGGAGGAGGAGAAGAAGTTCCTGCTGACGCTGGGGGCGTACGCCGGATCGCTCATGGAACTGAACCGCCTCTACTGGGAGTCGGTCGGCGCGCAGCAGAGCCTGCGGCGCCTGCAGGAGATCGCGCACGACATGGTCGAGGCGCTGGCGGAGCCGACGCTCCTCCAGCGGATCGTAAGCGGCGCGTCGGAGCTGGCGCATTCCGAGCGCGCGATCCTGTGGACGATGGACGCGGAGGGGCGCCGATTCGTGCCGGTCGCGTGGCACGGCGTGCCGGACCCCGAGGCGGAGAGCCTGATCCTGGGGATCCATGAGGGGACGCTGGGGGAGGTCGTGCGGACGCGCGCGCCGGTGGAGACCGATCTGTCGACCGACCCGCGCGTGCCGAACCGGAAGGAAGTCGAGCGCAAGGGCTTGCGAGGATCGGTCCGGGTGCCGGTCATCTTCCGCGGCGAGGTCCGGGGCGTCCTGGGCGTGGCCACGACGCGGGCGCGGCGGTACACCCGCGAGGAGATCGACGCGCTCCACACGCTGGCATCGTACGTGGCGTCGGCGCTGGAGACGTCGAAGCTCTACCGGGCGGCGCTCGAGTCGCGCTCGGCGTGGGAGGCGACGTTCGATTCGATCAACGATCTGGCGCTGCTGGTGTCGCCGGAGGGGGTCGTGCGGCGGGCGAACCGGGCGCTCTGCAAGCGGCTCGCGACGACGCCCGAGGGGCTGGTGGGGCGGACGCTCGGGGAGGTGCTCGGGTCCGGGCCGGGCTCGCGCGACGTGGCGCGGATCGTGCTCAGCACGTACGCCTCGACGTCGTACGAGGGGGAGCTGCCGCGGCTGCCGGGGACGGTGTTCCATGTGCGGGCGGCGCCGGTGCAGACGGACGGGGGCGTCATCCTGGGCGTGCTGGTGCTCGTTCGGGAGACGGCGTCCGCGCCGGCGAAGTCCGGGACGTCGGAGGATCCGACGACGTCGCGCTTCCAGGTGCCGCGGGGGCTGCGGATCCTGGTGGTGGACGAGGAGCCGTCCGCGGTGGAGTCGGTGCGCGGCGTGCTGGGGGACGCGAACACGATCGTCTCCGTGGAGGACGGTGTGGCGGCGGTGCAGGCGCTGCGGAACGAGCGCTTCGACCTGGTGATCACGGACATGCGCATGCCGGGGCTCGGCGGGCGCGAGCTCTATCGCTTCATCGTGCGCGAGAAGCCGGAGCTGACGGAGCGGGTGGTGTTCACGACGACGGCGGCGCTCTCGACCGACACGCACGAGTTCCTGCGGGACTTCTCGATCCCGACGCTGGAGAAGCCGCTGGCGGCTCGCGACGTGCTGAAGTCGGTGATCCAGGCGCTCAACGCCAGATAGGTCTCACGGATCAGGTTTCACGTATCAAGTCGTCGCACGTCGACCCGTCGCAAGTCGTCGCACGTCGACTGTCGCACGTCCGGCGTCACAAGTCGTCGCACGTCACGCGCGCGTGATCAGGAATGTGGCGATCGTCAGGTAGAGCGTCACGTTCACGAGGTCGTTGAGGCACGTGACGAACGGGCCCGAGGCGACGGCCGGGTCGAACTTCATCCGCTGCAGCGCCAGGGGCGTGAGCGTGCCGACGACGACGGCCACCGTGAGGCTGATGGCCATCGAGAGGAAGACGATGAACGCCAGCATGAGCGGGGCGGGGCCGCGCATCTCCATCACGTACGCCAGAAGCCCCGTCGCGACGCCCGCGAGGAGCCCTGTCGCCAGCCCCACGAACATCTCGATGAACGCGACGCGCAGCCCCCGGCCGACGGTCAGTTCGCCGGTGGCCAGCCCGCGCACCACCATCGTCGACGACTGGATGCCGACGCTGCCCCCCATCGCCATGATGACCGGCACGAAGTAGGCCAGGGCCAGGTTCGCGAGCGTCCCGCCGTAGGCCTTCATCACGAGCGCGATCATGAGCTCGAGGGTGAGGGCCACGCCGAGCGACGGCATGCGCCCCTTCAGGCGCGCGGCGAAAGACGCGTGGACCGGGTGAATGTGGCCGGCGCCGGCCATCTTCATCATGTCCTCGCCCGCCTCCTGGTGGATGACGTCGAGGATGCGCGCCTGCGTGACGACGCCGATCATCTTGAGCGATCCGTCCACGACGGGGATCGCCCGCAGGCCGTGCTTCTGCACGATCTTGGCGACCTCCTCCTGGTCCATCGTGGCGCCGACGAACTGCACCTCGCGGTGCATGAGCGTGTTGACCGGCGCGTCGGGCGCGGCCCGCAGGACGCCGCGCATCGAGCAGACGCCGACGAGCCGGTCGTCGGCGTCGACGACGTAGATGTACTCGATCGTATCGGCGTCGACCGCGCCCTGGATGGCTTTGAGGGTCTCGGCGGCGGTGAAATTCTCCGGGACGGCGACGTAGTTCGTCGTCATGAGCCCGCCGGCGCTCTTGGGCGCGTGCCGTCGGAGCGCCTCGATGTCCTCCCGGTGCTCCCGCTCGACCTTGGCGAGGATCGACTTCTCACGGTGGGCCGGGAGGTGGTCGATGATGTCGGCGACGGCGTCCGCGGACAGGCGGTCGACGACGGCCGACAGGCGCTCCTCGCCGAGGCGGTCGACGATCCCGACGCGCAGGTCGTGCGGAACGGCCTCCATGACGCGCGCGGCGCGCTCCGGCTCGAGAACCTCGAAGATGCGGACGCGGTCGTCGGGGTCGAGGTCCTCGAGGAACTCGGCGAGGTCGAGCGGGTCGATGAACGCGATGATCTCGCGGAGGCGCTCGCGGTCGATGCCTTCGGACGCCAGGAGATCGATCAGACTCTGGTGGAGGTCGTCCGGCATCCGCCCATTATAGGAGCGGCTACTGGGAGTCGGCCAGTTCGTGCCGGAGGAACGCGCGGGCGCGGCCGAGGCGCGACATGACGGTGCCGACGGGAATGTTGAGGGCGCGGGCGATCTCCTCGTTGGTCGCGTCGTCGATGGCCGCGCGGAGGAAGACCTCGCGGAAGTCCGGGTTCATCCGTGCGATCGCCTGCTTGAGGCGGTCGTCGAGCCGTTCGCTGATGCGGTCGAGGTCCGCGGAGGTCAGGTCGGGGACGGGGGCGCTCTGTGCCGCGTCATCCCCGTCCGGCAGCGGCTGCTCCCGGCGCCGGCGGAACTGGGAGACGAACGTGTTGTAGAGGATCCGCTGGGCCCACGCCTTGAAGTTCGATCCCGGCTCGAAGCGCCCGTAGGCCTTGTAGGCCTTGAGGAGGGTCTCCTGAACGAGGTCTTCGGCGGAAGCGACGTCGCGGGTCAGGCCGACGGCCATCGTCGTGAGGTCCTTGAGGACGGGGGAGGCGAGTTCCTCGAACGGCGGGCGGGAGCAGCAGGTCGTGTTCATCATCCATTCCTATGACAACCGAAGGGTCGATTTCATTTCTAAGAACGATCACGGCCGGAAGGCGCGCGAGAGGAGGGTGAGCGACCGGTCGTAGCGGTAGGGGATGTTCATGTGGCCGTCCTCGAACTCCTCGTGGACGTGGCGGATGCGGAGGGCCTTCAGGCGCGCCGAGAACATGCGCGCTCCCCAGTGCAGCGCGAACTCGTCGCGGGTGCCGCAGTCGAGGTAGATGTACTTCAGACGGCGGAGGTTCCGGGCCTGCCGCGGCGCCATCTCGACGGGATCCCACGCGAGCCACCGCTTCCACACGGCGGGTCGCAGCTCGCCGGTCTCCGTGTCGAACGGCAGGTCGAACCCGGGCTTCACGCGGGGATTGGGCGAGTAGCACGACGCCATGGCGATCGTGTTGATCGCCGGGAAGAGCGGCGGGTCGGCCTTGCGCGGCAGCCGGTCCCACGCGCGCAGGTAGCGCTCGACGCTGCCGCCGTGCTTCGCTAGCGTGTTGAGGCACTTCGGGAAGTCGGGCAGGTAGCAGTATGCGAAGGCCATGTCGCCGCTGTGGCAGGCGACGAGGCCGAAGACCTCCGGGTGGCGCATCGCCTGGACGATCGCGCCGTAGCCGCCGCTCGACTTGCCCATGATCGCGCGCGCGCCCGCGCGGGGGACGGAGCGGAAGCGGCGGTCGACCCACGGGACGAGCTCGCGGACGAGATGGTCCTCATAGCGGCCGGTGGCGGTCGAGTTGATGTACTGGCTGCCGCCGTAGCGCGTGAAACAGTCGGGCATGACGATGATCGCCTCGAGGCCGAGCCGCTCGGCGCGCTCGGGCAGGGACTCGCTCCACGCGTTCCAGCTGAGGTGGGAAAGGCCGGTCCCCGTGAACCCCGTCAGCATGTAGACGACCGGATAGCGCCGAGCGCCCTTCGCGTAGGACGGGGGGAGCCAGACCGGCACGCGGCGGACGTGGGGGTCGCCGAGGGGGTTGCCCCGGAGCACCCGGCTTTCGAAGGTCTCGACGAGTGTAGCCATCAGCCATTAGCCGTCAGCCATTAGCTGCTCTCGCCAAGCCCGGCACGCTGCGCAGCCGGGACTACCGGCTAACAGCTTATGGCTAACGGCTACGGTTTCAGATTCAGCGCCAGCAGCCGCAGCTGCGTCATCTCCTCGATCGCGTACTTCACCCCCTCGCGGCCGAGGCCGGAGTCCTTCTCGCCGCCGTACGGCATATGGTCGACGCGGAAGGTTGGCGCGTCGTTGACGATGACGCCGCCGACGTCGAGCGCCTCGAACGCCTGGAAGATGCGCGCGGCGTCGCGCGTGAAGACGCCCGCCTGCAGGCCGAAGCACGAATCGTTCACCTGCTTGAGCGCCTCCTGGAAGTCGCGGTACTTGTAGAGATTGACGACGGGCCCGAAGATCTCGCAGCCGTGGACCTTCATCGGCGCCTTGACGTCCGCGAGCACGGTCGGCGGGTAGAAGCGGCCGTCGCGCTTCCCGCCGCAGAGGGCCTTCGCGCCGCCCCGCACCGCCTCGTCGACCCACTCCTCGACGCGCCGCGCGGCGCCTTCGTCGATCATCGGCCCGACGTCGGCCTTCTCGTCGAGCGGGTCGCCGGCGACGAGCTTGCGGGCGCGCTCGACAAACTGGCGCGCGAAGTCGTCGTAGAGCCGGTCCTGCACGTAGACGCGCTGCGCCTTGATGCAGACCTGCCCCGAGAAGGCGAAGGCGCCCGCGACGGAGCGCTCCAGGGCGAGCTCGACGTTCGCGTCGTCGTGCACGACGACGGCGGCGTTGCCGCCGAGTTCGAGGACCACGCGCTTCTTGCCCGCCCTGCGCTTGAGCTCCCATCCGACCGCGGGGCTGCCGGTGAACGTGACGAGCTTGAAGCGCTCGTCGCCGACGAGCTTGTCGGCGAGGTCGGCGCCCATCGGAACGACGTTCACCATGCCAGGCGGCGCGCCCGCCTCGACGAGGATCTCGCCGAGGAGGAGCGCCGTGAGCGGCGTCGCGCTGGCCGGCTTGAGGACGAGCGTGTTGCCGGCGGCGATCGCGGGGGCGACCTTGTGGGCGGCGAGGTTGAGCGGGAAGTTGAACGGCGTGATGGCGAGGACCGGCCCCAGCGGGAGACGGCGCGTGATGCCGAGACGCCCCTCGGTGGCCGCCGACAGGTCGAGCGGGAGCACCTCGCCGCCGATGCGGCGCGACTCCTCCTGCGCGATCGTGAACGTCTGCGTCGCGCGGTCGACCTCGGCGCGCGCGAGCCGGATCGGCTTGCCCGCCTCGAGGGAGATCGTGCGCGCGAGCTCTTCGCGCCGCTTCGCGAGGCCCGCGACGGCGCGCCCGAGGATCTCGGCGCGGCGGGCGGTCGGAAGGCAGCGCGTCTCGTCGAACGCGCGGACGGCGGCGGCGACGGCGCGCTCGGCTTCGTCGGGCCCGGCCTTGGCGCACTCGCCGACGGTCTCGCCGGAGTACGGGCTGCGCACGACGATCGTGTCGCGCGCGTCGACCCATTCGTTGGCGATGAGAAGTCTGCGGCGCACGGGGAGATATTAGCTCATTCGCGGTATAATCTCCCTACTCATGGGCGATGAAGGGCTCAAGTCCTCCGTCGGCGTCATCACCTCCGCGGCGCTGGCAGCGGCCTCCGCCGATCCGGGCAACCAGTTCGGGCGGTACATCCGCATCGCGCCCCTCGGATCGGGCCAGATGGCCGACGTCTTCCTCGGGTACGACACGACGATGCGCCGCGAGGTCGCGCTGAAGGTCCTGTCGCGCTTGGGGGACGAGGACCGCGCGCGGCTCGTGCGCGAGGCGCAGGCCACGACGGTTCTGTCGCACCCGAACATCGTGGCGGTCTACGAAGTGGGGCGCGCGGGTCCGCACGACTTCATCGCGATGGAGTACGTGCGGGGCGTGCCGCTGTCCCGGACCGGCGTGTCCCCCTCCGACGCCGTGCGGCTCGTGCGCGAGGCGGCCGCCGCCGTCCACCAGGCTCACGGGCAGGGGATTCTGCACCGCGACATCAAGCCGGCGAACCTCTTCGTCGACGACGACCGCCGCGTGCGCGTGTCCGACTTCGGGATGGCCCGCTCCACGGAGGCGGACGGACGGACGGTGACGGGGACGCCCGCCTACCTCGCGCCGGAGGAGGCGCGCGGCAGCGCGGGGGCGGCCGACGAGCGGATCGACGTCTACGCGCTCGGGGCGACGCTCTACGAGCTGGCGACCGGCGAGCCGCCGTACCGGGGCGCGACGGACGGGGACGTGCTCCAGAAAGTCCTGCGCGAGAAGCCGGTGCCGCCCCGGAAGGTCGACCCGAAGGTCGCGCCCGACCTCGAGACGATCATCCTCAAGGCGATGGCGCGCGACCCGTCGCGCCGCTACGGATCGGCGGGCGAGCTGGCGGAGGACCTCCGGCGGTTCCTCGACCGCGAACCGATCGCCGCACGGCCGGGCCGCGGCCCGGCGTTGCGGATCGTCTCCGTGACGGCGGCCGTCCTCGGGGTCGCCGCGGCGACGTGGTATTTCTGGCCGGCCTCGACGGGGAACGGCGGGGGCGGAGGAGGCGGCGGCGGAACGGTCACGGTGCCGGAGAAGGGGCGGGGCGACGCGGAGTTCCAGAAGGCGCGAGACTTCCTCGAGAAGGCGGACCGGGCGCGGGCGGAGGGATCGCGCGCCACTCAGGTGACGCACCTCAAGTCGGCCGTCGAGCGGCTCGACGAGGCGCTGCGCGCGGAGCCGGAGAACGGGCCGTCGCTGCTGGCGCGGGCGCGCACGCGGGGAGAGCTCGCGTCGGTGCGCGGCGCGTGGGACGCGGGGGCGAAGGACGACGTCGAGCGGCTGCTCAAGAAGGAGCCGACGAACGCGGAGGGGCGGTTCGTGCGCGCGAGGCTGCTCTACCAGGAATTCGAGCGGCGGCAGGGGGGCGGTATGGGCGCGCACCTCGCGCTGCGCCCCATCGAGGGGGGGCAGCTTCCGTACACGGTGGTGCTGCGGCCGCGGGCCGACCTGGCGGCGGTGAAGCGGGCCATGCAGGCGCTGCACGGCCGCGTGAAGGACGATCTCGAAGCCGCCGGATCGCTGGGCTCCGGAAAGGCGGCGTACGCGCGCTCTCTCGGGCAGTTCCTGCGCGGGTCGTTCGACGAGGCGCAGCGGGCGGCGCGCCAGGCGGCGGAGCAGGACGGGCATGACGAGGCGGCGTGGGCGCTGCACCTCACGGCGCTCGAGGCGGCGGGGAAGTTCCAGGAGGGCGCGGCGGCGGCGGAGGAGGCGCTGAAGAGGCTGCTGCGCAACCCGACGGTGCTGGCGCACCGGTCGCTCTGCTGCCTCGCGACGCAGCGGGCCACGGACGCGGAGCAGAGCGCCGACGAGGCGGCGCGGGCGGAGACGCAGCACGCGGCAGCGCACGCGCTTCGGGCGATGATGCGGTCGCTCCGGAACGACGGGCGCGGGGCGAACGAGCAGCTCGGGTCGATCCTGCGCGAGGGGGGCGCGGACTCGGTGCTGCTGCGGTGGTCGCGCTCGGTGGCGCTGCGGTTCGCCGGGCGCGTGGACGACGCGCTGGCGGACCTGAACTGGGCGGTCGAGCAGGGCGGGACGCCGCTGCTGCAGTACGAACGCGGGGGCGCGTACGGCCGGAAGTCGGACTGGGCGAAGGCGCTGAAGGACCTGGAGGAGGCGGCGCGCGAGATGCCGGACTTCGATGTCGCGGCGCTCGAGAGGGCCGAGGCGCGCGAGATGCTGCAGGACTTCGAAGGGGCGGCGCGGGACTACATCGCGGCCCTGCAGAAGTCGCAGGATCCGGTCGTCCGGCTGACGGCGGGACGCAGCCTGGCGCTGCTGATGTGGGCGCGCGGGCAGGACGCGGAAGCCCACAAGCTCATGCTCGACATGGCGAAGGCGGTTCCGCAGAACGGCGCGCTCTGGCAGACGGCGCTGATGTGCGCGAACGCGGACGGGGACAACGACCGCTATGGCGAAGTCGTGCAGGCGTGGCTGCAGGCGGACGCGACCAACGGGCCCGCGCACTTCTACATGGCGGAGACGCACGAGCGGCGGAAGGAGTACGACAAGGCGCTCGCGGAGCTGAAGCTGGCGGAGGAGCGGCAGGTTCAGCGGGAGGACGTGCTCGCGGCGCGTGTGAACCTCCATGAGCTGATGAAGAACTGGGAGAAGGCGCTGGACGACATCGAGTCGCTGATCACGATGGGGAAGGGGCTGGGGTGGCGGTTCCGGCAGGTCCGGGCGATGCTGCAGCTGGAGCGCTGGGACAACGCGGAATCGGAGTCGAAGCGCATCATGGGGCTGCTGTCGGAGCAGCAGCGGCCGGACCGGGCGGCGCTGCTGGTCTACGACGCGATGGCGGCGGCCGGGCGCGGAGATCTCGAGGAGGCGATGGCGCGGCTGAAGAAGGCGGTGGAGACGTCGCCGATCGCGCACGCGATGTTCACGGCAGAGGGGCCGCTGCAGAAGCTGAAGGACCAGGCGGAATTCCAGCAGATGGCGGAGGCGGCACAGAAGCGCGAGGAGGACGAGAAAAGGGGGCGCATGGGCAAGCCGTTCATGGGCGTGAACATGGGGCAGCCGACGGGCGGCAAGACGGGGGTGGTGCTGCTGGGGACGATCAAGGGCACCGGCGCGCGGGCGGCGGGGCTGCGGCCGGGGGACCGGCTGGTGCGGATCGACGGGGTGGCGGTGGCGAACATGGGGGAGCTGTCGAGCCGGATCCAGGCGCGCGGGGTGGGGGACCGGATCAAGCTGCGGATCGAGCGGGACGGGCCGGGAGGCACGTCGGTGTTCGAGCGCGAGGTGAAGCTGGTGGCGCGTCCGGCGGACAAGTAGCTGCTCGACCGTTCGACCGTTCAACCGCTCGCCCGGCCGAGAATGGCTGTTAACACAAGGGCTGGCTCCGACGTCGTAGAGAGCGAGTCCTTCCGGAGGTGACGAATGAGAGCCATTCTGACCGTGGCGCTGACGGCGGCCATCGCGGCGGCCGACGATCCGACCTATACGCTGACGATTGATGTCGGCGGCACGTGAGGATCAAGCTGAATCAAGACCGTCGAGACGGCGGTCGGGCGCCTGGAGGGCGTCCAATCGGCGAAAGTCGCGAAGAAGAGCTGGATCTTCACGGTGAAGGTCCTCGAGAACAAGTCGCTCATGCCCTCGAAGATCGCCAAAGCGCTGGCGGACCACAAGTATACGCTGGAGGGCGTGACGATCGAGGTCGCAGGCGTGGTGGAGAAGTCGGGCGACGGGTTCGTATTCGTCGCGCGGGCAAGCGGCCAGAGGTACGTCCTGAAACTTGGCGACGTCGAGGGTGCGACACTGGTCGCCGACAAGGCGAGGCTCACGATCGCCGGGGGGCTCACGGAAGCCCCGGAGAAGGACGGCAAGAAGCCGCCGCCGGTCATCGAGGTGTCGTCCGCGAAGGAATTGAAGGAAGAGCGCAGGAAGTAGCGCACGCCGTCCGCCCTACCGTTCACCGAGTGACCCGCGGTCGATGCCGAGGCGCTTGATCTTCGACTGGAGCGTCGGCGGCTTGAGGCCGAGGAGGCGCGCGGCGCCGCCGTCCCCGTAGATCCTGCCTCCCACTTCGTCGAGAAAGAGCGTGCCGCCGGCGGCGATCTCGACGGAGCCGGCCCTGCGCTCGATGGCTCCGGTGAAGGCGCCGCGCTCGTGACCGAAGAGCTCGCTCGCCGCGAGCTCGGGCGACAGGGCGGCGCAGTTGTCCACTTCGGGCTCTTCAGCGCTGCCGAATCGAACCGAAACAGGGTGCCTGCCCTGAGCGAGGCCTGCGGAGCAGGCCGAGTCGAATGGTGGGCCGTACTGAACGGCTTTAGAACCTCGGTCCTTCAGCGGATGGCCAGAAGTGCCGCTTCAGGAACGCATGACCCGAGCCGGACTTGAGATAACGCT
>Ga0187892_10003994_pt1 | contig 25728 bp, 27 predicted proteins | sample MA1701073metaG_FD_139345 | JGI IMG/M metagenome (GOLD analysis project Ga0187892, IMG submission 139345) | Bio-ooze microbial communities from a basaltic lava cave in the Kipuka Kanohina Cave System on the Island of Hawaii, USA - MA170107-3 metaG ... | reverse complement strand
TCGACCCGGGAGGGCTCGTGCCGCAGACGCACACCGTGATGCGCCACATCCGGTCTCTGCTCGGCGGCTTCGGGCTGGCCATGGACGACGTCGTCAAGGTCAATACCTTCTTCCAGAGCGGCGGCACCGCGGAAGAGCTGAACGCGAACCTGCGGGCGCGCTCGGCCTGCTTCACGGAGCCCGGCCCAGCCACGACCGGCATCACCCTGACCGCTCTGGCCGAGACGGGCTTGATGATCCAGGTGGAGGTGACCGCGATGACGCCGTGACAGCGGCGCCGTCCCCCGGGGAGTGTATCATTGGCCACCCCCGAGGTAGAGGCGCTTCACGTCATCGCGGTGCAAGAGATCTTGCCCGGCGCCCTCGAAGCGGTTGTGTCCTAGCTCGAGCACGTACCCGCGATCGGCAATCTCCAGTGCGCGGCGGGCGTTCTGCTCGACCATGAGGATCGTGGTGCCCAGCGCCCGCAGCTCGGCGATCGTCTCGAACACCATTCCGACCAGCTTGGGCGAGAGGCCGATCGAGGGTTCGTCGAGGAGCATCAGCTTGGGCTTGATCATCAGACCGCGCGCCATCTCCAGCAGTTGCTGCTGCCCGCCGCTCAGGGCCCCAGCGAGGCGGCGCCGTTCCTGCTGGAGCATCGGGAACTGCTGTGCGAGCCGGGCCATATCGGCCCGGACCTCGACGCGATCGCGCCGGATGAACGCCCCCAGCTCCAGGTTTTCCCAGACCGTCATCTGGGGAAACACGCTCCGCCCTTGGGGCACGTACGCGAGTCCTCGCCGGGACATCAGCTCGGGGACCTCCCTGCTGATATCCTCGCCGTCGAATCTGACCTCGCCCTGCCGCGGCCGGACGAAGCCATAGATCGTCTTCAGCACCGTCGACTTGCCAGCGCCGTTGGGTCCGATGATGGCGACGATCTCCCCTTGCTGGACCTTGAGGGACACGCCCAGCAGCACGTCGTACCGGCCGTACCCCGCGTGCACGCCGCGTACCTCGAGCAGCGCCTCAGCGGCCAAGGTAGGCCTCGATGACCCGCTCGTCGCGCCGGACCTCGGTAGGCGGGCCCTCAGCGATCTTTCGACCCTGATCCAGGACGATCACCGTCGAGCAGAGCTCCATGATGACGCGCATATCGTGCTCGATGATCAGAAAGGTCTTGCCGCGGGCCTGGAAAAGACGGATGAGCCCGAGAAGCGTGGTGACCAGCCTGGGGTTCACTCCCGCCATCGGCTCGTCGAGCAAGATCAGCCCGGGATCCGGCCGCAGCGCCATGAGGGCGACGAAAGCCAGCAGCTTCTGCTGCCCGTAGGAGAGACTGCCGGCGGGCTCGTCTCGTTTCTCAGAGAGTCCGACGAGCTCCAGCAGATCTCTGTTCCTGGCGCCAATCTCGCCCGGGCGTGCATTCCAGAAGATCGAGCGTCCGCAGCGGAGGACCTCGCGCGGCTGACCCATGATGACGAGGTTCTCGGCCACGCTGAAGTCGGGAAAGATCTTGACATTCTGAAAGGTCCGCCCGATTCCTCGCTGGGTGACCGCATCCGGAGAGAGCCGGTCGATTCGCTCGCCCTGGAAGAAGATCTGGCCTCCCTCCACGCGCGACAGGCCGCCAATGAGGTTGAAGGTCACGGTCTTGCCGGATCCGTTGGGGCCGATGAGCCCGGTGATGGAGTGCGGCGCCACTTGGAACGAGACATCGTCGACGGCGGTGATTCCACCGAACCGCTTGCGAATCCCCTGCACGTCAAGCATCGGAGCGCCCGGCGGAGCCGGCCCCCACTGGCAGGCCTCGAAGCCGGCGGCGGGCGACGAAGCCGACGAGGCTCTGGCCGATCTGGCTCAAGCCACCTGGGAGCCGAACCATGATGATGATGAGCGTGACGCCGTACACGAGCATCCGGACGACGGGCTTGATGTCGAGAAGCTGCGGTAGGGAGACGAGCAGGATCGAGCCCCACAGGGGGCCGCCGATGGTGCGGAGCCCCCCGATCATCACGATCATGAGAATGTAGATCGTCTCGTTGATGTCGAACAAGTCCGGCGCGATGTAGGACAGATACGGCGCATACGTGGCGCCCGCGACCGCGGCCAGCATGCTCCCCACTACGAATGCCACGACCTTGTAGCGATAGGTCGGGAACCCCGCCACCCGGGCGAGCACCTCATCCTGGCGGATCGCCTGCAACACCCGACCCACGTCGGAACTGACGATGCGCTGGATGAGGCAGACCGTGGCGCCCGCCAGCAGCAGGAACAGATAGTAGTACGCGGGGCGCGACTCGAACCGCCACCCGGGGAGCCCCGGCAGCGCAATGGTGGGCAGCGTGAACCGGATGATGATGCCGTTGGCACCGTTCGTGAGGCTGACCCAGTTGTCGAGCGTTAGGCGAAACAACTCCGAGAAGGCGAAGGTGCAGATCGCCAGATACGCGCCTCGGAGCCGAAGTGTCAGCAGCCCGATGACTAGGGCGAAGAGGCCAGCGAGCACGATCGCGGCCATCGCGGCCATCCAGACGGGCACGCCCAGGCGGGTGACCAGAAGCACGCTCCCGTAGGCGCCGACGCCGTAGAACGCGGCGTGGGCCACGGCGAACTGACCGGTGTACCCGATGATGAGGTTGAGGCTCGACGTCAGGATGACGTAGAGGCAGACGAGACTTCCCAGATGGATGAGATAGTCACCCGGAAAGAGCCACGGGTAGAGGACGCCGACGACGACGAACGCCGGGGCCTGGAGGAGGCCGAACCCGTTTCGCGTCACCCCTCCTCACGCTCCGGTCGGAAGCCGAAGAGCCCCCAGGGGCGGGTGAGGAGCACCACGATCAGCGCGGCGAAGCCGAAGCCGTCCTTGAACGCCGACGAGATCAGTCCGCCCCCGAGACTCTCCGCGACCCCGAGCAGGAATCCGGCGATGATGGCGCCGCCGACGCTCCCGAGCCCACCGAGGATGACCACCACGAACGCCTTCATGGCGGGCAGGCCTCCCATGTACGGGGTGAGGTTGTAGATCGTGCCGATCAGCGCCCCCGCCAGCGCGGCCAGTCCCGCGCCCATCGCGAAGGCCAGCGAGATGACGCGGTTCACCCGGATGCCCAGAATCGAGGCGACGGTCGGGCTCTGGGCTGTCGCCCGGATCGCCTTTCCGAGCGTCGTGAATCTGAGAAAGGCCATGAAGAGCCCGATGAGGCCGACGGTCAACCCGAAGACGACGATCCGCTGCAGCCCGATCGTCACGCCGAAGATGTCGACGATCTGCGGCAACGGCGGCGGGATCGACAGCGGATCGGCGCCCCAGCGCGCGAGCGCGAGGTTCTGGAGAATCGCGATGAGCCCGAGCGAGATGACCAGACCGTTGAGGTGCTCGTTGCGCGCGAACCGGAAGGTGGTCCGCTCGATGAGCACCGCCAGCAGGGCCACGGCGGCCATCGCGGCGAGGGTCGCCACGAGGAAGTTTACACCGTACCCGGTCACCAGCACGTACGCCACATAGGCGCCGACCATCAGGAGCTCGCCGTGAGCGAAGTTCAGAATCCCCATGACCCCGTAGGTCAGGGTCAGGCCCAAAGCCACAGTCGCGTAGATGCTCCCCGTGACCAGCCCGTGAATGACGAGATCCAGCAGCAGCGAGCTCATCTCACCCTGGCGGCAGAGGCTCTGGCTCGAGTCCGAGCAGGGTGGCGGGGTTGTCGCGTACCGCCTGCCGGATCTCCATCTCGCCGACGCCACACTTGAGGAGCGCGGCGATGAACATCCGGTACCCCTCGACGGGCACCGGCGAGTACGCTTGTCCGAGATCGCTATCGAGGACCACGCGCTCCGCCCCGACGTCCTCGATGCAGCGCGCAGCGAGCCGCACATCGAGCGGCGCCTCGCCATGAATGAAGTGCATCAACGGCATATAGAGGCAGACCTCGATCTCGATGAAGGCGCCCCAGCTCGCGAGCCGCTTGAGTTGCTCGGACGACAGGCCCACCATCTGCCAGAGGGCATGGCTCACGATGATCTTCTGCACGCCGCGATCCCGGGCCGCCTCGACCAGCGCCATGACCTCGGGTGGCGACAGGTGCGCGGTCGCCAGACAGCGATCGGCCCGCGCGACCAGATCGAGGATCTCGTGGACCTCGCCGAGCAGCTTGCCTCCCTGCAGAACGCTGATCGCCCGGTCCCGCGGGACAGGTGGGTTGACGCCGGCGTAGAAGCGCTCGCGCTTGATCGCGTGATTCAGGGCGTCGCCCGTTGGCATGTAGATGATCCTGGCTCCGTCGCCGTGCTCGAGCGCGGTCGCCACGGCCTCCGGATTGATTCCGCCGTTACAGCGATTCAGCACGAGCGAGCCGAAGACCGCGATGCCGTCGACCGTCGCGTTGACGACGGCCGCCGTCCCCGTCGTCGGCGGGCCGATGTCCTTCAGCACGATGGCCCGCATGCCCGTCTGGCTCGCCTGCCGCGCGTACTCCAGCGCCGTCTGCGCGTGGATCTCCGGCCGGACGTGGGGGTTGACATGGCAGTGTAGATCGATGGCGCCCTTCATCAGGTCGGCGGCGCCCCGGCAATCGATCGGCTCTGCCGTTCCGGGATTGACCCACTCCAATGAAGCGAAACTCCGGATCGGGTCTAGTCGAGCACGGCGACGGCGCGGATGGGCGACCCCGACCCTCCCTTGATCCTCAAGGGAAACCCGATGAATCGGAAGCGCCGCCCAACCAGCCGCGCTGGGATGCAGAGGTTCTCCGTGTTGAGGATGCGGAAGTCGCGGCACACGGTGTGCACGGGACACGGGGGATCCGCATCGTAGCGCTCGGTGACCGGGTTGTCGATGCTGCGCGCATCACAGCCGATGTTGACCACGCCCTGTTCGACCAGCCACACCGCCGCCGCCCGATCCAGCCCGGGAAAGCCACGCAAGTAGGCCTCCATCACCTGTTCTCGCTCGTGGGGCTGGGTGGGCATTGCGGACGACAGCCCATCGGGTAAATGCCCGTAGCGGAGCAGGACGGTATCGCCTTTCTGGATCGCGAGACCGGTTTGCGCGAGCGCCTCCTGGAGATCGCTCACCCGGATGAACTCTCCCGGCTTCTTGCCGGAGAAGTCCAGACAGATCGCCTCGGTGTAGAACCGCTCGAGCGCGAGCTGGTCGATCGACTCCGCCGTCGGGCTCGGATCGATGTGGTTGAAGGCATCGACGTGCGTACCGCAGTGATCGGAGATGATCAGGCCCTTGCTCATGAAGGAAATGTCACCGTGCTTGAAGGTGTAGCTCGCGTGGCTCACGTTCTCCCAAATCGTGGCCGTCGGCTGGCTCGCCGTCCCCGGCCGGCGGTGGAAGATCTCCTGGCTCAGATCGATCAGCTCCGCCATGCTCCCTCCTGGCCAATCGCTCGAAGCGGAACAGTAAACGCACGCCGCTCGGTCGGCAGGCTCGACCATTCCCGACAGTCTGCTGCGGCGGCGGGGCTCAGTCCAGTGGCAGGTGGATGTAGTCGGTCTTCCCCTTCTGGATGACCCCGATGTAGTAGTCGTGGACGAACCGGCTCTCCGGCGTGACGGTGAGCTTCATCACGCCGTCGTACGTGGTGCCGATCAGCGCCCGCTTGATCTTGTCGAGGTCGCTCGCCGTGCCGGCCGCCTCGACGGCCTTGGCAAACATGAATACCTGATCGTAGAAGGTCAGGCCCCAGATACCGCTCGGCCCCGGCTCCTGACCCGCGAGCTCGGTCATCTTCCGCACCCACATCCGCATCTTGGGGTCGTCGGCCAGCGGGCTGCGGGTCCCGATCACCCACGTGTAGAGCTCAACCTGATCCTTGTAGGGCAGCACCGGGATCTCGCTCGGTCCCTGCCAGCTGAAGAATTTCTTGGCAGCGCCGACCTCCAGGGCCTGCCGGACGATCAGCTTTCCCGACTCGTCGGTGTAGCCCCAGATCAGCGCGTCCGGCTTGAGGGCCTTGATCTTGTTGAGCTGCGGATAGAAGTCGCTGGTCCCGGCCCGGTCGTAGCGCTCGACGGCGAGGATCTCGAGACCGAGTTCCCTGAGCTTGGGGACGTACGCGTCCAGCACCGACTGGCTGTACTCGTCGGTGGAGTCGAGGATCGCCACCCGCCGGATCCCGTGCTGCTTGGCCGTCCGGACGATGAACGGAGCATAGGTGTTGATACGGCCGTGCCGGCCAAACTCCCAGTTGTAGGTCTGGAACAGGTACGGGTAGTCCGGCTTGCCGACGAGAGGGCCGATCCCCGTCAGCGGCGTGAACTGCATCACACCCGACTTCCGGGTCACCTCGACTGTCGGCATCCCCACGACGGTCCCGATCGGACCGAAGATGTAGCGCACGTTGTGCTTGGTGATCAGCTCGATGGCTGCTGAAACCGCTTCGGCCGGCACCCCGCGGTCGTCGCGCATCACCAGGTCGATCTTGTGGGGCTTGCCGGCCAAGGTGATGCCGCCACGATCGTTGATCTCTTTGACCGCCAGGCGGACGGCGTTGGCCGACGGGATCCCGAGAAAGGTCAGCTTTCCCGTCAGGGAGAAGATGGCGCCCACCTTGATGGGCTCTTCCGCCGCGGTCGCCGCCGGAACCCCGCCGGCAGCCAGCAGTGCCGTGAAAATCGAACCGACGATCCAGCCGCCGACCACCCCTCGTGTGCGCGTCATCGACCTCCCTCCCTCTCACTCACTCACTCAGAGCCGGGTAGACAACCAACTCCTTCGGACGGTCATTCTCTTCAAGAGGATCGAACAGCATCGTGTGGCGTAGACCGACCGGGTCCGGCCGCGGACCTACGGGACGACCCTAGACGGGACCACGTTCAAGGTTATAACGAACACCGCGACGGATCGCCCGACGCATCACGCGAGTTGGTCGATGCCCGAACATTAGTCCGAGCCGTCGGCGGCGTCAAGTGGCTCGCCGATCGCTTTGGGAGAGTGGAGTTGACGACAGGAGTAAGTCCGAGAGCGCCACGGTCGCGGTGAAGCATCAGAGCGCCGCGTCACCCAGGAAGATGCGCTTCACCTCGGCGGACTGCAGGAGCTCCGTCGAGGGGCCGCTGAGGATCGTGCGGCCGGACTCGAGGACGTAGCCGCGATCGGCCAGCCGGAGCGCCAGCTCCACGTTCTGCTCGATGAAGACGACGCCGATGCCCTCCTCGTCCCGGATGCGGCGGACGAGGTGGCCGATCTCCTGCACGATCTGGGGCGCCAGCCCGAGGAACGGCTCGTCGATCATGAGCAGGCGCGGCCGGGCCATGAGCCCCCGGGCGATCGCGACCATCTGCTGCTCGCCGCCGGAGAGCGTATGGGCGAGCTGCGCGCGCCGGCTCCGCACGATGGGGAAGAGCGCCTCGACCCGCGCGAGCGTCTCGGCGCGAAGGGGGCGAGCCCGGGCGTTGTGGGCCCCCAGCAGCACGTTGTCGAGCACGGTGAGGAACGGAAACAGCCGGCGCCGCTCGAGCACGTGCGCGATCCCGCGGCCCGCCGCGCGATGCGGGGGGAGGCCGTCGATGCGCTGGTCGAGGAACGTGATGCGGCCGGCGCGCGGCTGCAGCAGCCCCGAGATCGTGTTCATGAGGGTCGACTTGCCGGCACCGTTCGGGCCCAGCACGCAGACGATCTCGCCGGAGTCCACCCGGAGCTCGGCCCCCCACAGCACCTGGAAGTCGCCGTAGGCGACGTCGAGTCCCTCGACCGCCAGCATCGGCGCCGGCGGCGAGGGCCCGCTCACGGCAGGTACGCCTGGCCGAGATAGGCCTCGACCACCCGGCGGTCGCGGGCGACCACGTCGGGCGCGCCGTCGGCGATGACCTCGCCGAGATGGAGCGCGAGGATGCGCTGCGCGACCGCGGTGATCACCCGCATGTTGTGCTCGATCACCAGCAGCGTGAGGCCGCCCGCATGCAGGTCGCGGACGAGCCGCACCAGCTCGGGGATCGTCCGCTGGTCCACGCCCCCGGTCACCTCGTCGAGCAGCAGGACGCGCGGCTCGGTGGCGAGGGCGCGGGCCAGCTCCAGACGCTTGCGCTGGCCGGTGGAGAGCGTGCGGGCGTGCGCGTCCACCTTGTCGGCGAGTCCCACCTTCCGGACCAGCTCACGGGCCCGCTCCCGCGCGTGCGCGACGTCCTTCGTGCGGGTCAGCGCGCCGACCATGACGTTGTCGAGCACGGTGAGCGCCTGGAACGGCCGCAGCTTCTGGAAGGTCCGCGCGACGCCGCGCCGGCAAACCACATCCGGTGAGAGGCCGGTGAGCCGCGCGCCGTCGAGCCTGACCTCGCCCTCGTCGGGGTGATAGAAGCCCGTGATGATCTCGAAGAGGGTCGACTTGCCCGCCCCGTTCGGCCCGATGATCCCGACCAGCTCGCCCGGCGCCACGTCGAACGAGACGTTCCGGTTGGCGACGACGCCGCCGAACCGCTTCGAGAGGCCGGACACGGACAGCAAGCTCATGATGCGGCCCCGGGGACGGCGCGACGGCGCACGCGCTCCGCGATCCACCCGACGAGCCCCTGCGGCAGCCACCGCACCATCACGATGAGGGCGCAGCCGTAGATGATGAGGTAGATGCCCACGAGCCCGGCGCCGATGCCGCCGAACTGCGCCCGCAGGTACGTCTCGACGGTCGTGACGAGGGCCGCGCCGAGGAAGGGCCCGAGCGCGGTGCCGAGACCGCCGATGATCGTGGCCAAGGCGAAGCGGACCGAGAGATCGACGGAGAACACGTAGAACGGGTCGACGAACCCGACGTATTGCGCCCAGAGAGCGCCGCACGCGGCCGTGAACGCGGCGCTCACGCAGATCGCGGCGACCTTCAGCCGTCGCGCCGGTACCCCCAGCGACAGCGCGGCGTCCTCGTCCTCGCGGACCGCCATGAGCTGGTAGCCGCGGCGCGCCCGCTCGAGGTAGAGCCCGACGAGGTAGGCGAGCACCGCGAGCCCCAGCACGATCCAGACCCACACCCGCTTGTCCGCGATGCCGAGGGTCCAGAAGCCGGGGCGGAACGGCACCGGGATGCCCTCGGAGCCGGCGGTGACGGCGCGCCAGCGGCTGCCGACGATGAGCAGGACCTGCGAGAACGCGATGGTCGCGAGCACGAAGTACGGGCCCCGGAGGCGGTTCGACAGGTAGCCGATGACGAGCCCGATGGCCGTCGCCACGAGCGCGCCGACGGCGAGGCCGAGCCACGGTGACAGCGCCCAGCGGGTGGTGAGCAGCGCGGCGGCGTAGGCGCCCAGGCCGAAGAAGGCGGAGTGGCCGAGCGAGATCTGGCCGGCGTAGCCGCCGGCCACGTTCCAGGCGGCCGCGCAGGTGCCCCAGATCAGGATCAGCACGAGACTGTCGAGGAAGAACGCGTCGCGCACGACGAGCGGCGCGAGTCCGGCACCGGCGAAGAAGACGGCCGCGAGCGCGAGCCCACTCACATGCCGAGCGCCTCGGCGCCGCGCTGCCCGAAGAGCCCGGCCGGCCGTACGACGAGGATGGCGATGAACAGCAGCAGGTAGAGCACCTCCTTCCACGCCGTACCGATCACGTACGAGCCGACCACCTCGACGGTGGCGACGAGCACCGCGGCGATCAGCGCCCCCGCCATGTCGCCGAGCCCCCCCAGCACGACGGCGACGTAGGCGATCAGCACGAACTGCAGGCCGGCGGTCGGGTAGACGGGATAGATCGGCGCCAGCAGCACGCCGGCCAGGCCGACGCAGGCGATGCCGACGGTCCAGGTGAGCGCGTAGACCCGGTCGGTGTCGATGCCCATGAGCGCCGAGGCGTGGCGGTCCTGCGCGGTGGCGCGCATGACCTTGCCGGTGTACGACCAGCGCATGAACGCGAAGAGCCCGGCGGTGAGGGCGACGGCGAGCCCGAACGCGACCACCTGGGCCACGTTGAACGCGGCGTTCGCGATCCGCACGACGACCGCATAGTAGTCGGTGCGCACGAAGCGCGCGTCGGCCGTCCACAGCACGAGCGCCAGGTTCTGGAGCGCGATCGAGAACCCGACCGTCGTGAACACCTGGACGTTGTGCGAGGCGTGGACGATCGGACCCATCACGAGGCGATAGCTCGCCCAGCCGACGGCGAACCAGAGCGGGAGCGACACGACGAGCGTCAGGTACGGATCGAAGCCCACTAGCGTGAAGGCCCAGAAGGCCAGGTACATGCCGAGCATGAGAAACTCGCCGTGGGCGAAGTTCACCACGCGCATGACGCCGAAGATGAGCGTGAGCCCCACCGCGATGAGCGCGTAGATGCTGCCGAGCAGGATCGTGGAGGCGATCAGCTGGGGAAGCGCGTGCATGTCAGACGACAGCGCGACGCCCCGGGTTCGCCCCGGGGCGTCGGATCGGGCCGAACAATCGCGCCGGGCCGGGGGCCGGGCCCGCTACTTCCGCTGATCCCAGGGGCCGAGCGGGATCCACTTGGCGCGGTTCGTGGTGAACTCCTCGGGCCATACGGTGACGAGCGAGCCGTTCTGCCACTGGAGCATGTAGTGCTGCACGCGGGCGTTGGAGTTCTGGCCGGTCTCGTCGAACTTCACGCCCCAGCCGTTGACCGCAGAGCCGACCGGCAGGTCCAGCGACATGACGGCGGCGCGGAAACGGTCGAGGTCGTCGGTCTTGGCGGCGTCGAGCGCGAGCTTGAGGATCCAGAGGCCGCCTCCCGCGAGCTGATGCCCGCCCGCCAGCACGTCCGAGCCGGTCTTGGCTTTCACCGCCTCCCGGAACGCGCGCTCGACCCGCTGGCCGTCGGGCCGGAACTTCTCGATGATCAGGCCCGGGCCGGGCTCGAGCAGCGCGAAGGGCCCGTTGGCGTCGTTGCCGAACGCCTTGCCGAAGCCCGGGTTGCCGTAGCCGGTCGCGCCGGCGTGCACGACCGCCTTCACCTGGAAGTCCTGCTCGCGCGCCTGCCGCCAGAAGAGGATGGCGTCCTGGTCGCGCGCGATGTGATGGAGGATGTCGGGATTGGCGTTCTTCAGCTTGAGGATGACCGGCGTGAGGTCGTTGGTGGTGAACGTGTAGTACTCGGCCGCCACCTCCTGCATGCCGAATTCCTGCTTGGCGCGCTGGCGGGCGGACTCGGTCACGCTCTGCCCATAGGAGGAATCCTCCGAGAGGTACGCGATCTTCAGCTCGTTCGTCTTCTTGCCGAGGCGGTGGGCCAGGTGCTTGGCGATGAACTCGATGTTGTACCAGCCGAACCCGGTGCCGTCGATCTCGGTGCGGAACACGTTCTTGAGATTGCGCCGGGTGAGCCGCGGATCGACGCAGGACGTCTCCCAGTAGATGACGTTCTGTCGCGCCGCCGCCTCGCTGGCCGCGCCACAGAGCGTGGAGGAGAACGTGCCGGTGATGATCTTCACGCCCTCCCGCGCGGCGAGCCGCGTCGCCTCCGAGGCGGCCGCGGTGGGATCGACGGCGTCCCCGGTGGCGAAGACCAGCTTCTTGCCCATCACGCCGCCGAAGCGGCTGTTGATGAGATCGCGCATGATCTCGTAGCCCTCGAGGTGGAGCTTGCCCTGGACGGCGAGATTGCCGGTGAGCGGCTCCAGCACGCCGATCTTGTATTCGCCGCTGAGTTGCTGCCCCTGTGCGGCGCCGGCGCCGAGCGCCAGCGCGACCAGACCTACCACCACGGCCCACTTCGTGTTCCTCATGCTCTGGCTCTCCTCTCGCTGATGTGCCGTACCCGGGGCCCCCCCAACCGTCAAGGCCGGCCCCGTGGCCCGGCCTGAGAGCACGAGGATCGCGCGAGCGAGCAGTCGACGTCAAGGGGAGTCGTGAGCTCGCCCACCCCCAGTTTCGTGGTTCTAAAAGACCGGCGCCGCCGGAGTCGATGTCTTTCGTCTATTGTGTTCTCATCTGGAGGTACCGGAAGCAAGGGGGTCCCGGTAGGCCCGTGGCATCCCTTGCTCACGTGAGGAAGACCACAGCCGCCTTCCTCGATGCGGGGCGGCGGTCCGACGTGGACAAGTGGCCCGCGACGGCGTTCGCCGTGTTGGCCTTCTGTGGCGCGGACCGCATCGCCCTCTGGGGGCTCGCGCTCGTCCTGCCAGCTCGGGGTGCGGCGTTGTGTCGATCCCTGGCTTCGCATGGTGAGAACGTAGGCGCCCAGCGGGCACCCCTGGCCGAAAATTACCTCCAGACCTGAATCAGAAGGGTCCGGCGCTACTCCCACCTGGCTGGGAAGGGAGGATCAAAGCCTGGTCATTTCCGCCGCCCACACATCACGGTACTCTGAGTGAGCGTGGGTTGTTGGTCCCCCTGATAAAGTCCAAGCACCGCCAGGCCTGCACAGTTGAAACCAGCACAGCCGGTCCGATGCCATCATCAATCGTGAAGCGTGTCGTCAGATTGGTCCTTGGAGGTCGATCGCCGGGTGGACACAGCAGAGGGTACGCGATGGTTGCCTTCTCTTCCCTCAAAAGGAAATCGTACACCGCCCCATCCTTGGTTTGGATCTCCACTCGGACCTTGGGGATTGCCCTTGATGGGGTTTCGAGGATGGCCGCATTGGGCCGACCACCAGGCCTTGCGGTGAGGATGATGGGTAGGCCAGCTACCAGTTCTCGCGCCCCCTCCTCTTCGTTGAGCAGGTCATGAATCGTCACGGTGGAGGCGCCTGCGTTGAGGGGCCCATCAAAAGCGAACTTTGCGAGCATCGCTATCCGGCCACCGCCGGCCTCCCCGAGGCGGCTCGCTGAGCCAGTGACTGAGAAAGGCGCGGTCTCGCCGCCGAGGACGGTCGTGGTGAGGCCGACCCCCCAGAGGTCGATCGTCGGATCGACACCGAGAAGGTAGTCGTCCTCCGTGTAGAGGCGGACCCAGGTGTCGGGGTCGGCGAAATCGAACACCAGCTCCACCTGCGAGGGGAGCGCCGGGCCGAGGGCACTCACGAGCGCGAGCAGGGCGGAGTCCGGGATGTCCACCTCGTACCGGTGCGGCCCCGGTGTGCCCAGGAGGTCGATGACGGAAGGTTGTCCGGGGACCCCAGCCATGGGCATCGCCTGCCTCCCCCGAGGGGCCGGACGGTTACGTGGGAAGTGAGGAGAGTCTAGGCGCGGTCAAGGTGGGTCGTCAAGCACGGCCTCGACAGGACACGTGAAACCCCGAAGGCGATTTCGGATCACGTTCCCAGGCTCGTTTACGGACCCCTCACGAAGCACCACGAGCGCGAGGGCGACTCGACGCCCGTGGCGAAGTCGACCGACGTAGCTCGCCGTCTAGCCCGAACCCCGGCAACCGCTGCCGTCACGCCGCAGTTGTGCGAGCCGCCGCGGGCAGCACGCCTATTTGCCGGAGGACGGTAGCCATATCCATGTACACCCACTCGTGGACTAGCTTCCCATTTCTGTACTGACCAACGGTACAACCGCGCGTCCCCTCACCGCGGCGACCAGTCGGCGCGATGCCCATCAGTTCTCCTTTGTGGGTTCCCGTGCCGTGCCATTGCGTGATCACGTACTCACCGCTCGCCATCATGTGCTCAATGTCAAGACGAAGGTCGGGAAACGCCTTGACCCACATCTGCATCGCCTGACCTGCCGCTTCACGACCACGGATCGGCTCCGGCCAGGCATCCGACTCCGATAGGAACTCGTCAGCAAGCAGAGCATTGAGCCGCGCTGGATCATGGGCGTTCCAGGCCTCGAAAGCTTCGCGGGCGATCCGAAGATTCTCTTGCTCGGCCATGGCAGTCCTCCTTTGCTCAAGGCGGGGGGCAGCATTCAACGAGCCGCTGAACAAAGCGGAGCGCTTCTGGGCGGGCCGCGCTCAAATTGCGCGAGCTGCTCGCGCTGCGGTCTGGGAACCCGATCCGGGGCCATGGACTCTCCCCGCGGAGTCAGACGGTCAAGACCGTGACGGAATCATCTGCGGACACCCATCGCTTGTCAAGGACGTCCGGATCGTGGTACTGGGCGGGTACTGGGCCACTCCAAAATGTACCAGTACCCGGATCGTTACCTGATCCCTCTTGGCGGCCCAAGCGCGCCGAGTCAAAGAAGGCGGAGCGAAGAGGCGGCCGCATACGGCTGACGTCACGACTCTACCCAAGGTTGACGACTCGGCCGACAAACCAGCCGGGTTCGAGGTAGCGTCGATCCGGGCTCATCCAGCCAGACGCAATGGGTCCAGCGGCTCAGTGACTGACCATCAATGTCTCGCGCAGGATATTCGCCTCGAGCTCCAGCTCGTCGAGTCGATACTTCACCACGTCTCCGATGCTGATGATCCCGGCGAGCCTGCCGCCATCGATCACCGGCAGATGGCGTACGCGGTGGCGGGTCATTCGGGCCATGATCCCGGTGACTCGGTCCTCGGGGACACACGTGAGCACGGGGGTGGTCATCACCTTGGCCACCGGCAGCGCCAGCAGCTGCGCGCCGTGCTCGATGAGCTGGCGCACGATCTCCCGCTCCGAGATCATGCCGAGGATCCTGGTGCTGTCCTCCCCCACCACCACGACGGCGCCGATGTTCTTGCTCTTCAGTTGCCAGGCCACCGTATCGAGGGTCGTCTCCGGGCGCGTGGTCTCGACGTGGCTGCCTTTGGCCTTGAGGATGGCGGCGACGGTCATGAGGGGTCCTCCTTGTGCGTCCGGTGGCGGGTCGCCCCCGGGGCTTCACGCGTGCACGATCGTTTATACACCTCTCGGCTTGAGGGCGAGAGAGACGCTCGCGGGTAGCGGAATGACGCGTTGCTCCAACGTTCGGCCCAACCTCGGAGGGCGGATTCAATGAACGCGACAACGACGGAGACGGTGCAGGTCGACGGGTTGCGGCTCGCCTACGGGATCTCGGGGATGGACCGCCGGTGCTCCTCCTGCACGGCTGGCCGACGTCCTCGTTCCTCTGGCGCGAGGTCATGGGGCCGATCTCTTCGCCAGCGATTAGGCGGACGTGAAGGATCTTGTTGCGCCATTCAGTTGGCACATGTGCCTCCGCTGGCGTGCCCGCGCCGGTCATCGTCGCGTGTGCCATCCATGTGCCAAACACGGCCGGAAAGAGGCTGATGAGAACGGAGGGGCTGAGAAAAACCCGGAAAGAAAAAACGGCCCAAAGCAGCGACGCCGCCAGCTTTAGACCGATTTTCGAATGGCGGGCTCGACGGGACTTGAACCCGCGACCTCTGGATTGACAGTTCTCAATGTCGATCAAGCCAGGCGCCAGCGTTCTCAACAGGTTGACCGCACACAGAGCCTTCTCAATCATCGCGGTAGGTCGCGGTCAGATGCGCGCTGTCGCGCGGTGTGGGTGACAGTCTCGGTGACAGTCTCCAATGGGGACGCCGTACGCAATCTGGGCCTGAGGGAAGCCCGGATGCGGCCCCGCACGCCCGCGCCCGTTCACTACGCCGTCGGCACGGTGCCGCCGTCGATCCGATGCCCTGGGTGCCGCCCGTGACCAGCGCCCGGCGACCCTCCAGCCCGAGTTCCTCGCTCACCAGCGCGTCCTCGGCGTGTCCATCGGCCAACGTGTCCCTTCGAACGATCGCCACGCGCGCTCGATCATGTTCCCGCGACGAACTGCGTGATCGCCGGCATCACGGCCGCCGGCGCTTCCTCCATCAGCCAGTGGCCCGCGCCGGCGATCACCTGGCCGCGGACATCGGCGGCCACCAGCTTCGCCTGCTCGATCAAGAACGTCCCACCGGCCTTTTCACCCGACAGGACCAGCATCGGCATCCGAAGCCGCGTGCGGGCCAGCTGGGCGAAGTCCTCCGCGTCGCGCTCGAAGCTGCGGAAATACTCGAAGCCCGCGCGCATGGCGCCGGGCCGCGCGTAGGCCCGCGCGTAAACCCGGCGGTCGGTCTCGGGCACGGACCGCTTCGGATTCGCCGCGAAGTCGTTCCAGAAGTGCTCGAGGTACGTCCGCTCCCGGCCCTTCACCAGGGCCAGCGGCACGACTCCGTAGAAGTGGAAGTGCCACAGGTCCCGCAAGAGCCACACGGTCTTCCAGTCCCCGATGCCGGGCAGGAACGCGTCCATGAGGACGACGCGCTCGGTCTCCTCGGGAAACTGCGCGGCATAGGCGTAGGCCACCATCAGGCCGATGTCGTGGCCCACGATGTGGGCGTGATCGATCTTCAACGCGCGCACCAGCTCGTGGATGTCCACCGCCATCGTCTTCTTGTCGTATCCCGAGGCGGGCTTGGCCGATCCGCCGGCCCCACGCAGGTCGGGCACGACGACGGTGTGACATGCCGCGAGCACCGGCATGATGGGATGCCACATGTGCGCGGTCTCGGCATACCCGTGCAGCAGCACCACCGCGCTGCCCTGCCCGCCCACGAGATAGCGCAGCCGTACCCCGTTGACCTTGGCGAATCGCTCGGCGAAGCGGGGAGGCGTGGCCGCGGTCTGTCGTTTGCTGCCCACTCAGTCCTCCTGTTCGTGGAAGCCGCGATGGCGCTGTCCCACCGGCGCACCCAGCCGAGGTCCCGCATCACCTCGGCGACCTCGTTCGCCCGACAACTTGACCTCCCGCCGATGCTCCCTAGCCCGGCGGCCAAGGCTACTCCGCGCGCCGCACAGTGACGTCGAGCGCTTGGTTCGGCGGGATGGACGGCTCGGGAGCCCGCTGTGCGGCCCGCTCAACCTCAGCGAGGGTCCGAACCCGCGTGATGCCCTGCGGCCCTGACGCCGGGAACTTGCCGTAGGCGGCCTCCGGTTGGAGTCGACCGACGACCACGACATACTCTGGCGCTTGAAAGCGCGCGAATAATCGCACCCGTACAATGACCTCGTCACTGACGATCTGTTGCGAGACTCCGTGGAGGTAGCTTGGATCGACGAGCGTTTCCACCCCGTCGCCGCCCGCCCAATGTCCCATATCCTCGGTCTCGCCGAGGATGGCGGTGACGGCATACGGAGCTGCGATTCCCTTGAGGCCAATATCGGCGACGACAAACGGGCAATAGATGCACTCGCCGATTCGAATCGTTCGCATCATGCGTACGGTACCACGGCGCGCCGACGACGCCCGGCATAGGGCGCGACGGCCTCACCATACCGTAGGACACGCCCGACCCCGCTGCCTGATCGCCGGCGCGCCCGGACGGCGAGGGGCATCCGCGAAGTCGTTCATCGGTGCGCCGGCTCCGGCGCCGGCGACTCGGCGACGCGCTGGGCCCGGTAGATGCGGGCGTAGAGACCATCCGCCGCGAGCAGATCGGCGTGCGTTCCCGTCTCCACCCCGACGCCTCGCTCGAGCACGAGCACGACGTCCGCGTGCGGGAAGCCCGCCAGGCGATGCGAGCAGAGGACGATCGTCACCCGCTGTTCCGGAGGGGCCCCGGGTCCGAACGCGTGCCGGAGCGAAGCCACGATCGCGGCTTCGGTCGCGACGTCGACTGCCGAGAAGGGGTCGTCGAGCACGAGGACGGCGGGAGCCCCCGGGGCAGCGACCGCGATCGCGCGGGCCAGCCCGAGACGCTGCCGCTGCCCCCCCGAGATCCGCACACCCGCCTCTCCGACCTGTGTGTCGGCGCGCCGCCGTCGCCTGCGCGCTCGCGATTCCCGCGACGTGCCCCGCCCGGAAGGACGCGAAGCGAGGCTCGCCGACCATCGAGAGCGGGGGCGCGAGCAGCGGTTGGAGCCGGGCGTACGCCACAGCACCGCTCCGGAGCGAGTTGACGAGCTGGGGAATGCGGTGGCCGCGGTTGACGCGCACGCCGACGCCCAGCACCTCGACGTCGCCGACGATCCGGGCCATGAGGTCGCCCACGGGCGTGCGGTCCAGGTCGGCCATCGGCCAGCCGAGCACCCCGCGGAAGGCGTCGGCCCGCGCGTTGGCCCGGATGCGAGCGTTGGCGGTCATGAGCCACCACCGCTTCGCCATGCGGGGCCCCTCGGTGAGGAGCGTGCCGCCGAGGAACGCGAGCGCCGCCCAGCCGACCGCCACCGCCCCGACCTGGCCGCGCTCGAAGGCGAGAGCCTTGTCGATGGCCCGGCCCAGCAGGATCGCCGGGAGCACCACCGCCGTGTTCATGACGATGCCGGCGAGCGAGCCGAGCACGAGCTGGCCCGCCACTTGCCGGAAGTACGGCCGCATCGCCCAGATGAACCCGCCCATCACGGCAGTACTCCGGGCCGGTCGGGCATCGAGCTCAGATCCGCGTGCTCGCCGACAGCACCGATCGCGCCGCCTGAAGCGAAGGCAGCCGTGTGCGGAGCACGCCGAGCGCAGCGCCGCCGAGCATGAGCTTGAGCGTGCCGACGCGCCAGTACATGAGGGCGAACACGGTGGCGCCGAGCAGGACCACGGCGAACGGGTCCGGGAGCGCGTGCGGCGCGAGCCTCACGAGCGAGATGGCGAGCACGCCGATCACCGCCGGGCCGATGCCTCGCATCGCCGCCCGCGCCCACCCGAGGGTTCGCATGCGGTCGAACACCGGCAACACGGCCAGCATCAGCACGAACGAAGGCAAGAAAACGGCGGTCGCGCCGACCACCGCGCCCGCGAGTCCGGCCACCGTGTACCCGACGTAGGCCGCCACCACCAGGATCGGCCCCGGCGTGAACTGGCCGAGGGCGAGCCCGTCGATGAACTGCTGGGGAGTGAGCCAGTGGAGGTGGTTGACCATCTGGTCCTGGATGAAGGCGATCATCGTCAGGCCGCCGCCGAACGTGAAGGCCCCGATCGCGAGCAGGATCGCACCCATCTCGGCCAGCCCCGCGGGCCGCGGGGCACCCGGCGAGACCGCCAGCATCGGGACGTATCGCAGCGCGACGAGCGCCGCGGCCAGGACGATGAGCACGAGCGCGCCGAGCCTGCGCGAATGAAACAGCCAGAGCCCTGCGCCCCCCGCAAGCAAGAGGATCGCCGCGGGCCCCACGGGACCCCAGGCCGCGGCGATCGCCGCGGCGACGGCGAGGAACACCTGAGACGTGGTCCCGATCGTCGTCTTGCCGAGACGGTACACGGCGACCGCGTAGATCCCGAGGACCACCGGCCCGAGCCCGTAGAGGGCGCCCCGCATGATCGGCGTGACGCCGAGCGCGGCATAGGCGACCGTCAGCGCGAGCATGATCACGAACCCGGGCAAGACGAAGCACAGGCCCGCGAGCAGGCCGCCCCACCACCCGCCGCGTGCGTAACCCAGGAAGATGCCGAGCTGGGTCGCCGTGGCGCCAGGAATGAGGTTGGCGAGCGACAGGCCTTCGACGAAGCGCTCCTTCGGTACCCACTGTCGCCGTTCCTGGAGCTCGGCCTGCATGATGCCCATGATGGCGGGGCCTCCATACGCCGTGGCGCCGAGCTTCAGCAGGGTGGCCGCGATGTCCTTCCAGTGCTGCTTGAATCCCGCGTGTTGCACGGATACCTCCTCTGGCCTCAGGCCGAGCCGATCTGGTCCACGAGCGTCCGAACCCGCGCGGCAATGGCGTCGCGCGCGCGCCCGAAGTCCTCGCTGACGGCGGGCATGTCGTCCCAGCGCTGGATGGCGAGCCCCCGCGGCGGGTCGTCGAGCCGGCAGCCGAACGCGACGACCAGCGACGCACGTTCGAGGTCGGTCCGCATCACCGGACGGGGCTGGAGCCCCGCCACGTCGATGCCGTCCCCGCGGAGGCCCTCCACGACGCCGGGCGGGATGACCGCATCAGGCTCGGTTCCGGCGGCGACGGACTCCGCCGCGAGCCCGCGCTCAGCCGCGAAGCGGCGAAAGTACTGACTGGCGATCACGCTCTTCGCCGAGCCGTGCAAGCACACGAAGAGGACGAAGGGTGACTCTGCCATGCTCACCTCCTGGGATCGAGTGGTCGATCAGGACATCAGATCGATGCGTGTCCCCGCCGCCGCGGCCGCGCGCGCTCGCTCGTACACCATCGCCGCGGCCGCGACATCCTGAAGCGCCGTGCCCGTGCTGTCGAAGACAGTGATCTCCTCGGGAGTGGTCCGGCCGGGCCGGAGCCCGGCGACGATCTGCCCCAGTTCCGCGTGGACGGCGGATCGCGTGATCAGGCCGGCCGCGAGGGCGTGGTGGAGGTCGCCGATCGCAGCGCACTGCTCCAGGCTGTCCACCACGACAGTGGCCCGAGCCAGGAGGGCGGGCTCCAGCTCTTGCTTGTCCTCGTTGTCGGCGCCGACGCCGGCGATGAACGTTCCAGGGCGGATGTCGGCCGCGCGGATCAATGGCTCGCGCGCGGGCGTGCAGGTCACCACGATGTCGCTCCGCCTCACGGCGGACTCGAGATCGTCCGCGACTTCGACCGGGACGCCGAGCGTCGCGGCGCGCTCCCGGGCGAACAGGTCGCTGGCAGCCCGATCGCGATCGTGTGCGAACACGCGCTTGAAGGCGTGTGTGGTGAGGAGTGCCTCGAACTGAATGCGCCCCTGGGTCCCGCATCCGCAGATGGTGGCGACCGTGGCATCGGGTCGTGCGAGGTGGCGCGCGGCGAGTGCTGTCGCGGCGGCGGTGCGCAGGATCGTGATCTCGATGGAGTCCATCACGGCGAGGACGCGGCCATCGGTGGCGTCGGCCAGGATCACGACGCCCTGGATGGTCGGTCGGCCAGTGCGCTGCGGGTTCAGCGGGAAGTTCCCGTTCAGCTTGGCCGCGAAGTACCGCCCGAGGACGGCGGCCTTGGCGTGGAAGCCGCCGTCCGCGACGGGCAGGCCGAGCACGCGGGGCGGCGGATCCTCGCCCTCCGCGTTGCGGCGGAACGCCTGCTCCACGGCATCGACGCAATCCTTGAGCGGTAGGAGATCCAGATCCCGACCTGGATCGCCAGCGGCCCGGGCAGCGACTGGCAGACCGCGATGCCCTCGCGCATCTCCTCTTTGGAGAGCCATTTCCGCTCGCCGACCATCTCGCGCTCCATCTGGCCGACGAGCGCGACGGGCCCGCCGAAGCCCAGGAGGCCGAGGCGGAGGTAGTACCGCACGAGCTCGCGGATGGGAATGCGCTGGGCCGGCAGATCCATGACCACCACCTCCAGTTGGGTGCCGGAAGTGTAACGCTTGACGGTTTGAGTATCAAGCGTTACGTTGAGTTTCGATGAGCTGGCTGACCCTGCTGACCACGTTGCCCCCCACGCCGACCCGGCACCGCGTCGGTGTCTGGAGGAAACTCCAGCGGATGGGGGCCGTGCGCCTGCGCGGATCGGCCTGGATCCTCCCCGAGACGCCGGAGACGACGGAGCGCTTCCAGTGGCTGGTGCAAGAGATCGAGTCGTTCCGCGGCGAGGCGACGCTCCTCCACGTCGAGCGCATCGGGAACATGACCGAGGAGCAGGTGACCGCCCTGTTTCACAAGGCGCGCGCCGGGGAGTATCAAGCGGTGACCCAGGGCTGCCGGGCGATCCTGTCCCAGATCGACCGCCACAAGGCCACCCACTCCGCGGCCATCGCCCGCCTCCGCGGCACGCTCGATGGCCTCAAGCGCGAGCTGGACCGGATCCAGGCCATTGACTACCTGCTGGCTCCGGCCGGCCAGCGCGCCCGGACCCTGTGGGAGACCACCGCTCAGCGGCTGCGCGCCGTGGAGACGCGCCCGCGCCCCACCGGCAGTCGCCACCGGACAACCCTTCCCCCGCGCGGCAGCACGTGGGTGACGCGCCCGCGGCCCCACATCGACCGCATCGGGTCCGCCTGGCTCATCCGGCGCTTCTGCGATCCCGACGCCAAGTTCGCCTTCGCCGACGCCGCCGACGCCGCGCGCAAGGGCGTCCCGTTCGACGTGCTCGGCGCCGATTTCGGACACCACGGCGAGGACTGCACCTTCGAGACCGTGATGAAGCGGTTCGGCGTCAAGGACCGGCGCGTCAAGCTCATCGCGGAAATCATCCACGAGGCGGATCTCCACGACGGCAAGTTCACCCGCGACGAGTCGACGGGGCTGGACCTGGCCATCAGCGGCCTCGCCGCGAGCACGCCGGACGATCACGAGCTCCTCGAGCGCGGCATCGCCATCTTCGACGGACTCTACGCGGTGCTGAAGCGGAAGACGTAGTCCCGAACGACCACAGAAAGGTGAGTGACATGAGACCGATGACGAGTGCGGCCACGCTGCTCCTCGCGATTTGGATGATGGCGGTCCCAGCCGGCTGGGCCCAGACGGAAAAGGACAAGGAGCACGCCGAGCTTGCCGCGGCACTGAAAGAGGTCAAGTTGTCCCTGGAGAAGGGTCTCGGCGCCAGCGGGCGCGAGGGCACGCCGATCTCGGGCAAGTACGAGGTGGAGCACGGCCACCTTCAGCTCTCCGTCTACACGATGAAGGGCGACCGCTTCTCCGAAGTGATCGTCGACCACAAGACCGGCAAGATCGCGAAGGTCGAGGCCATCACGGGCGGCGACGATCTGGCCGCGGCCAAGGCACAGCGGGAGGCGATGGCGAAGGCGAAGCGTTCGCTCAGTGCGGCCGTCGGCCAGGCAGTCACGGAATACGCCGGGTTCCGGGCGGTCAGCGCCACACCCGTGGTGAAGGACGGCCATCCGGTGGCCGACGTCACCCTCGTGAAGGGCGCTGAGTGGACGACGGTGTCCGAGACGCTCGACTAGGAGGCGCGCCGTGTGGGGACCGCCGATGCCGAGACGACGATGGTTCGCAACGTCGCTGGCCGCGATTCTTGGGTGGAGGCTCACGCCGAGCCGCGCCCATGCCGCCGGGTCCGAGATCAAGGTCTCTGGCGACATCGCCGAGCAGACCTTCGACTTCGCCGCGAAGGGCATTGGCGACTGGGCGGTCATCCACGGGCAGTGGGCCGTCGAGGACATGCCCGGCGCGCCGATCGGCAGGAAGGCGCTGGTGCAGCGCGCCACCCGGAACGAGTTCAACGTGATCGTGGCGCCGCCGGGCCCGTTCACCGATGTCGACGTGTCGGTGAAGTTCGATCCCCTTTCCGGAAGGGAAGACGCCTCCGGCGGCATCGTGTTCCGATTCGCCGACGACAAGTACTACGTCGTGCGCGCCAACGCCCTGGAGAGCAACTTCCGTCTGTACTCCTACGACAGGGGCCGCCGCCAGCTGGCGAGCGCCAGCGTCAAGCCCCCGGCCCTCGGCCAGTGGCATCAGCTGCGGGCGGTCATCGTCGGCGACCACATCCAGGCCTGGCTCGACGGCGCCTTGCTGCTCGACCACCGCGACGCGCGGTTCAAGTCGGGCCGCGTGGGACTATGGACCAAGGCCGATTCGATCACCGCGTTCAGTCACCTGACCATCCGCGGGGTCACAGGGAGGTAGTGATCATGAAGTCTTCAACGTCGTGGCACGCGCGACTGTGGGCCGCACTCGTCCTCATCGCCGGCCTTGCGACACCGGTTCATGCCGCAGCTCCTGACTGGAAGGCAGTGGAGCAGGCGCTCGGCAAGTCCGGCCAGCTACAGCCGGGCGATGTGTTCCGGGTCGGGATGCCCCGAACCGATCTCGCCGTCACGGTCAAGGGCGTGCCGGTCAAGGCTGGCTTCGCGCTCGGGTCGTACGCGGCGTTCAAGCAGGTCGGGGACCAGGTCATGGTGATGGGGGACCTCGTCCTCCTCGACCAGGAGGTCCAGGACGTGATGTCGGGCCTGTTCACCGGCGGGCTCGCCGTGACCGCGGTGCACAACCACCTGAACGAGATGTCGCCGCACGTCATGTACATGCACTACGAGGGCCACGGCGACGCTGTCCAGTTGGCCAAGGCGCTTCGCCAAGCGCTCGCGTCCAGTGGGAGGCCTTTCTCCGGCGGAGCCGCGCCCGCCTCGGCCGCCGCTCCGATGCTCGACAGCCAGCAGGTGGAGCGGGTGCTCGGGCGCACCGGGCGGGACATCGGCGGCGGAGTATTCCAGGTCACCGTGCCTCGCGCCGAGGCGATCACCGAGATGGGGCACCCCCTGCTGCCCGCCATGGGCGTGACGACGGTGATGAACTTCCAGGCCACCGCGGATGGCAAGGCGGCGATCACGGGTGACTTCGTGCTGATCGACAAGGAGGTGAACGCGGTGGCCGCGGCGCTGCGCCGCCACGACGTCGATGTGACGGCGCTCCACAACCACGGACTCCTGGACACTCCGCGGCTCTTCTACATGCACTTCTGGGCCACCGGCGACGCCGCCACACTGGCGCAGGGACTGAGGGCCGCGCTCGACATGACGAACAGCGCCAAACCGGCCGGGTCACGGTAAATCCGCCACCGATCAAGGAGGACAACATGCTCTGGATCACGCGCGCGGGCGGCAACGTGGATCGAGTGGCCTGCCCCTGGCTGATCAAGCGGTACATCGACAAGGACGCGCAGTTCCTGTACGTGCCGGCCGAAAGGGTGCTGGAGACGGCCGCGCTCCTGGGGGCCCGCTCCTACGATGCCAAGGGCGCCGAGTACACGCACCAGCACCTGCCCGAGGGCGAGATCTGCTCGTTCGTCACCCTCATGCGCTCGTTCGGGCTCTGGGGCAAGGATCCGGCGCTCGACATGGTCGGCAAGATCGTCAACCACGCCGACACGAGCCCGGCCACCTCCGCCTACAAGATGCCCGAGGGTGACGGGCTCGAGGCAATCGCTCGCGGCTTCGCGGCCCTCACCACCGACGATCATCAGAAGCTCGAGTGGGAATTCCCGATGTACGACGCCCTGTACGCGTTCTGCCAGCGGAAGACGGAGGCGTAGCGGTGCCCCTCCAGTTGGAAGGCCAGATCGACCTCCCGGCGCACGTCGCGCCGGGCGGGTTCGACCACGCCGCGATTCACGAGCCGACCCGCCGGCTCTACGTCGCCCACACCGCCAACGACGCGGTGGACGTGATCGATTGCGCCTGCGAGGCGTTCGTCCGCAGCATCGAGGGTCTCCCAGGCGTCGCGGGCGTCCTCGTCTCCGAGCAGCTCGATTGCGCATTCACCTCGAACCGGGCCGGGAACACCGTTGGCATCTTCCGGCTGGGCGCCGAGGAGAGCGTCGCGACGGTACCCGTCGGCGTCGGACCCAACGGGCTGGCCCTGGACCCCCGGCGGGGAACCCTGCTCGCGGCCAACGTCGGGGATCCAGCGGTTGCCGGCTCATTCACGCTGTCCATTGTCGACGTCGGCACGCGCTCGATGCGGGCCGCCATCCCGGTGCCGGGTCGCACGCGCTGGGCGATCTATGACCCAAGGAGCGACCGCTTCTTCGTGAACATCGCCAAGCCGGCCCTGATCGTCGCGGTTGCCGCTGGCGACCCGGTTGGCGTCGACGAGACGTACGAGGTGCCCGCCGTCGGCCCCCATGGCCTGGACCTCGACGCGGAGACCGGGCGACTCTTGTGCGCGTGCGACGACGGCCAGTTCCTTGCCCTAGAGGCCGCGACCGGTCGGGTGCTCGGAACGGTCGCGCTGTCAGGGCCTCCCGACGTGATCTTCCTCGACCCCGTGCTCTCCCGGTGCTACGTCGCGTCGGGCGATCCCGGGGTGATCGACGTGATCGACGTTCGGACGCTGCGCCGGCTCGAGTCCGTGCCGACCGAGCCAGGCGCGCACACGACGGCGCTCGATACCCGCCGCCACCGACTCTACGTCTTCCTGCCCAAGACGCATCGCGCCGCGGTGTTCACCGACCGGTAGGCGGTCGGGCGTAAGCTAGCCTCTCCGTCATCGCAATGAACTGCCTCCGGTGTCAGACGGACAATCCTCCCCAGGCAAACTTCTGCCTGGAGTGCGCGGCGCCGCTGCGCGCCGTTTGCGTGAACTGCGGCACCGCCCTCCCGCCGACGGCCAAGTTCTGCTACGCATGTGCCCATCCGGTCGGCGATGCGCGGGAAGATGCCGCGCGCTTCAACTCTCCGGAGG
>Ga0187892_10003993_pt1 | contig 25729 bp, 24 predicted proteins | sample MA1701073metaG_FD_139345 | JGI IMG/M metagenome (GOLD analysis project Ga0187892, IMG submission 139345) | Bio-ooze microbial communities from a basaltic lava cave in the Kipuka Kanohina Cave System on the Island of Hawaii, USA - MA170107-3 metaG ... | reverse complement strand
GGAGTTTTTTGTCGGGCTGGGCGGCCGCATCGCCGCGCTGCGCAAGCAGGCGCAGATCACCCAGGTGCAGCTGGCGCAAACCCTGGGCGTGGCGCAGTCGACGCTGAACGCCTACGAGCTGGGGCAGCGGCGCGTGCCGGTCTCGGCACTGCCAACGCTGGCCAGAGCGCTGGCGGTGAGCCTGGAGGAGTTGATCGGCGCGCCCCTGCCGGCCGCGCGCAAGCGCAGGCCGGCACCGAAGCTGCAGCAGCACATCGAGCGCATCAGCCAGTTACCAAAGGCCAAGCAGCGCTTCGTGATGCAGGTGCTCGAGAGCGTGCTGGCCCAGGCCAGCCGATGAGGATCACATGACCACGCTGGAACTGACGCTGAATCTGCCCGACGGCCTGGCTCAGGAGGCCAAGGCCGCGGGGCTGCTCACGCCCGAAGCAATCGAGCAGATGCTCAAGCGCGAACTCAAGAGCCGCGCGGGCGAGCTGCTGCTGGAAAGCGCCAAGACGCTGCAGGCGGTGCGGCCCCCGCTCACCGAAGCGGAGATCCAAGCCGAGATCGACGCCGCGCGTCAAGCGCGCCGTGCGCGTCGTTCTTGACACCAACACGGTGGTCTCGGCACTGCTGTGGGGCGGCACGCCCTACGGATCGCAGCGGCCAGCGAGGAGCGCATCGCGCTCTACAGCAGCGCGGCGCTGCTCGAGGAACTCGCCGATGTGCTGAGCAGAGCGAAGTTCGCCCCGCGCCTGCAGCAGGCACAGCGCACCGTGGCCCAGCTGATCGAGCAGTATCGCGGCCTGGTGGAGCTGGTGGAGCCGGCATCCGTCGTGCCCACGGTCACCAACGATCCAGACGACGATCAGGTGCTCGCCGCGGCGTTGGCCACGCAAGCCGATCTCATCGTCTCCGGCGATGCCGATCTGCTGTCGCTGGGAAGCTATCAGGGCATCCCGATCGTCAGCGCCGCGGAGTGCTTGCGGCGCGTGGGCAACGAGTCAGGCGGTTGACACGTAAAGGGTTGAGCGCAAGCCGGATGTCGTCGATCGCCGCTTGGTCCAAGTGGCTGCGCAACAGGGTTCGATACGCTGCCTGGCGATCCTTGTCGGCGGCAGCCAGCGGCCAGGACGCAAGCAGATCACCGCGCAAGACACACCAACACCGACCCCACGCACTCACCTGCTTCCGGCAGATCAAACGCCGGAGAATCCGATACACTTATCCACAGTCGCCCGTACCAACGGGCGGCTACAGTGCCTGGTCAAGATTCAACCGGCACCCCTGGTCAGAATTCAACCGGCGCCGACAGCACCAGGGAGACCTCGGATTTCAACCGCCCGATCTCAGCTTCTGGGACGCGCGCCATAAAACCGGGCCTCCTGTAAAAACCTGTCAAGGGGGTTTGACGAGAAATTACTTCAGGCACTAGATTACTCATATTGTGAGTAATGTCAACTCACGGCCCTAGGAGCTGACGGTATGCTTGTAGCCTCGCAACCAGAGCGGTTTGCAGGATCGATGATTGCCGACGAACAGCAGGTCTTCAAGGCGCTGGGCGCGCGCATCGCGGCACTGCGCAAGGAGCGCGGCTTGAGCCAACAGGCGCTGGCCGACGAGCTGGGCATCGCCCAGCAGACGCTGGCCCACTACGAGGTGGGCCGGGCGCGCCCGCCGGTGTCGCTGCTGCCGGAGTTCTCGCGCATCTTCGCGGTGTCGGTCGATGCGCTGCTGGGAAGCGAGAACCGGCGCACGCTGGGCAAGCGCGGGCCGGCGCCCAAGCTGCAGCAGCACCTGGAGCGCATCAGCCAGCTGCCCAAGCCCAAACAGCGCTTCGTGATGCAGATGCTCGATGCCGTGCTGGCACAGGCGAGCCGCTAGGCGAACGAGGAGTCGGGGATAATCGGGATCATGAACCAGCGTGCCGAACAAGCTCTGATCGACAAGCTCAAGCAGCTCTCCCCGGAGCGCTTGGCCGAGGTCGAGGATTTCGTCGAATTCTTGGCCGCCAAGGAACGTCGTCAGCAGGCGATCGAGCGACTGCGCGCGCTGCGACAGCGCCAGCCACCCGACGAGATCACCGAGCAGGAGATGCAGGAGATCGTGGCCGAGGTGAGGGCCTATCGCGCGCAGAAGCGTGCCGAGCGCGAGCGTGCGGGCGGTTCTTGACACCAACATCGCGATCGCCGGGCTGCTCTGGCGCGGCAAACCGTACGAGTTGCTCGGCCACGCCATCGAGGGCAGGCTGGCGTGCTTTGCCAGCGCCCCGCTGATCGCGGAGCTGGAACGGGTACTTGGCTATGACAAACTCGCCAAGCGCACCGCTGCGCTGAATACCACGAGCGCCGCGCTGGTGGCCGACTACCTCGAGCTGGTCGAACTGGTCATCGTCGCCGACATCGCCCCGGCGGTCAGCGCCGATCCCGACGATGATGCGCTGCTAGCGACCGCTTTGGCCGCCGCTGCCGACATGATCGTGTCGGGCGATACGCACCTGCTCAACCTCAAGCACTATCAAGACATCCCGATCATCACCGCTGTCGAGGCACTCCAGCGCATCGAGCGCGAAGCGGCCCAACAGGACCCTGCCAGCGGATAAACCATGACCCAGGCCGCGGCGGCTAAAACACCCGGTCCCTGCTGCCAGGCTGAGAGGCGGGATCAATACGTACGCCTACGTGAAGGCGAATCCGCTGGGCTTGGTGGATCCGCTTGGCTTAGACGCTGAGCTTTGCACGCGACCGTTCTATCCCTTCTTTTTGATGCCTTACGCAAAGCATTGTTTCGTCCGCTTTGACGGCAGCAACGAAGATACGATTAGCTTCGATAGCGTTGTCGATGGCCGCGACGGGCGTCGCGTTGAGCCACACGTACTCGCGCCCCACCTGCCCCGTTCCGTTGCTCTCGGCGATGAGTGTGTTGCCGATCGCGTCCAGGTGTAGTCTGCATTGTGCGTTCGACACGCCACCGGGAGAGTTTCGACTCGTTGCAGCTGGGAACGTAGCCGCCGCGCGCGCGGTGGTCAGCAACGCGAAGCACCGGCCCACAACCAAGTTCTAGCGGTCCGGCGGTTCGATCCAGTTGTGGAGCGCGAGCCCGCCGTCCACCACGACGGTGGTGCCGGTCACGTAGGCGGAGAAGCGGTCGCACAGCAACGCCAGCGCCATGCCTGCGATATCCTCCGGCGTGCCGAGCCGCCCCAGGCTGGTGCAGCGCGTGAGGCGCTCGATGCCGGCGAGCTTCGCATCGAATCCGCCGCCCGGAATCGCGCCCGGGGCGATCGCGTTGACGCGAATGCCGTGCGGGCCGAAGGCGCGCGCGAGCTCCTTCATCACCATCGTCTCGCCCGCCTTCGCCGCGCTGTAGTGCGGCAGGTTGCGCGGCGACTCCGCGTGCAGCGATGTCAGGTACAGCATCCGTCCCTTGATGCCGCGCTCGCGCATGTGCTTGCCGGCGTCGCGCCCGAGTTGGAAGCCGGCGCGCAGGTTCACCGCCAGCATGTGGTCCCAGGTTTCGTCGCTCACCGCGGCCACGGTGTCGGCCTCGAGCCGGCGCGGGCTGGCGCTGTGCACGAGGATCGACAGCGTGCCGAGCACTTCCAGCGTCGACGCGAGCAGCTTGGGGGCGGCGGCCGGTGCCGCGAGGTCGGCGGCGATGAAGCGCGCGTCGCCACCTGCAGCGCGGATCTCGGCTGCGGCCTGTTCGCCGCGTGCCGCCTCGACGTCGGCGAGCACTAGACGCGCGCCTTCACGCGCGAGCGCCACGGCGATTCCGCGCCCGATGCCCGACGCGGCGCCGGTGACGAGCGCCCTCTCGGCGGCCAGCAATCCCTCTGTCATGGTTTCGCTCCGTTGCGGTCTTGAGGCTCTGGCTGTCTCCACCAAGCGACAAAAGTCAACGCCGCGAGGGGCGGAATGTCAACTCCCTTGGTATTCGTTGACCGCGCTCGATCGGTGCGACTAGATTTGAATCCGTTCCCGTGCCACCACCGATCGACGACGAATGCTGCAGACCGTTGCCTGGAGTGTTGTGATCGTCCTGCTGGGGGTGTCGGTCTGGTGCCTGTGGTCGGCATGGCGCCTGTGGCGGCACGAGCGGCGCGAATCACCGCAAGGACGCTGGAGGCTGCGCCGCTCCCGCTGGCATCTGTCGTAGGACGCGCCGTCCGACCGCGCGCTCACCGACAGCACGCGCGCAGTCTCCGGTTCACACCAGCTGCTTCCATTTCTTGGCGGGCTTGCGCACCGGCTCCTCGGCCGGCGCCTCACCGGCCTGCCAGAAGCGCTCGCGGTGCAGATCGCCGTTGCCGAAGGTGACGTCGATGGCGGTCAGGCGCTTGAAGTAGTGCCCGACGTTCAGCTCGTCGGTCATGCCCATGCCGCCGTGCAGCTGGATCGCCTGCTGTCCCACGAAGCGTCCGGCGCGACCGATGAACTCCTTGGCCGCGGACAGCGCGCGCCGGCGCTCGGCCGCGTTGGCCGAATCCACCTTCACCGCCGCGAGCAGCGCCATCGAGCGCGCCTGCTCGCAGTGGATCAGCATGTCCACTGCACGGTGCTGCAGGACCTGGAAGCGCCCGATCGGCACGCCGAACTGCTGGCGCGTCTTGAGGTATTCGAGCGTCGTGCTGTGCAGCGCGCTCATGCAGCCAACCGCCTCGGCGCACAGCGCGGCGATGCCGCGATCGATCACGGCGTCGAGCAGCGGATAGCCGTTGTCGAGCACGCCGATCATCGACTCGGGACTGATGGTGACGTGGTCGAACGTGACTTCGGCGGCGCGCATGCCGTCGTAAGTGGGGTACTCGCGCCCCATCACGCCCTGCTCGGCCGGGTTCACGAAGAACAGCGTGATGCCGTGCGGGCTGTCCGGCGTGCCGCTGGTGCGCGCCGTGACGATCAGCAGGTCGGCCACGCCGCCGTGCAGCACCACCGACTTGTGCCCGTCGATCACCCACATGCCGCCTTCCTGGCGCGCGGTGGTGTGCACGCGGCTCAGCTCCCAGCGCGCACCCGGCTCGGTGTGCGCGAAGGCGAACTTCATCGACCCGTCGGCGATGCGCGGCAGCAGGATCTGGCGCTGGGCCGCGCTGCCGCCCAGCGTGATGGTGCTGCCCGCCAGCACGACGGTGGGCAGGTAGGGCTCCACCACCAGCGCGCGCCCGAGCGCCTCCATCACCACCATCACGTCCACGCCGCCGCCGCCGAAGCCGCCGAACTCCTGCGGAATCGGCACGCCGAGCAGGCCGAGCGAGGCGAAGCCGCCCCAGGCGGTGGTGCTGATGCCGTCGCGCGAGGCGATGATCCGCTTGCGCTGCTCGAAGGTGTAGTTCTTGTCGAGATACTTCTCGACCGCGTCCTTCAGCAGCCGTTGCTCTTCGCTGTAGTTGAAGTCCATGGCTCGCCTCACAAGCCCAGGATGTGCTGCGCGATGATGTTGCGCTGGATCTCGTTGGATCCGCCGTAGATGCTGGTCTTGCGGTGGTTGAAGTAGCGCGCCGCCAGCGGCGCGGCGTACTCGGGGCCGACGCGCTCGCCCAGCCAGTGGTCGCCCCAGGCCTGCGGCAGGTGCGGCAGCCCGTAGGGGCCGACCGCCTCGGCCATCAGCTCGGTCAGCGCCTGCTGGATGTCGGTGCCCTTGATCTTCAGGATCGAGGCCTCGGGCCCGGGCGCGCGGCCCTCGCGATCGGCGGCGAGCACGCGCAGATTGGTGATCTCCAGCGCCATCAGGTCGATTTCCACCTGCGCGATGCGGTCGCGGAAGCGCGCGTCCTCGATCAGCGGGCGGCCGCCGCTCGCCTCCTGCGAGGCGATGTACTTGAGCATGCGTAGCTCGCGCTTGGAAGCGCCCACCGCGCCGATCCCGGAGCGCTCGTGCGACAGCAGGAACTTGGCATAGGTCCAGCCGCGGCCTTCCTCGCCCACCAGGTTCTCGGCCGGCACTTCGACGTCCTCGAACCAGACTTCGTTGACCTCGTGCTCGCCCTCGATGGTGATGATCGGCCGCACCGTCACCCCGCGCGAACGCATGTCGACCAGCAGGAAGGAGATGCCCTCCTGCTTCTTGCCGGTGCTGGCGGTGCGCACCAGGCAGAAGATCATGTCCGCGTGCTGCGCCAGGGTGGTCCAGGTCTTCTGGCCGTTGACCACGTAGCGCTCGCCGCGGCGCTCGGCGCGGGTCTTGAGCGAAGCCAGGTCGGAGCCGGCGCCGGGCTCGGAGTAGCCCTGGCACCACCAGTGCTCGTTCGACAGGATGCGCGGCAGGTAAAGGCGCTTCTGCCAGTCGCTGCCGAAGGCGATGATCACCGGCCCGACCATGTTCACGCCGAACGGGATGATGCGCGGCGCGCCGGCGTCGGCGCACTCTTCGTCGAAGATGTGCTGCTGCACCGCGTTCCACTCGCAGCCGCCGTGTTGCTTCGGCCACTGCGGCGCCATCCAGCCTTGCTCGGAGAGCATCTTCTGCCAGCGCAGGTGATCGTCCTTGCCGAGGCGCTTGTGCTCGAGTACCTTGCGGGCGATATCCTGCGGCAGGCGGGTGCGCACGAAGCTGCGCACCGTGTCGCGGAAGGCCAGCTCGTCGGCGGTGTAGTTCAGATCCATGGGAGGGTTCCGCGAGGATGGGTGTCAAGGAACGCGCGCACCCCGGCGTGCGGCGCTCGAAAGCATACGGGATGGCGCAGCCCCGGGCAACCGCGCCCGCGGCGGTGGCGGGAGTCGGTGCAGCGGGTCTATAATTCAACCTCTTATCGCCGCAGCAGGCACCGGCGCCGATCGCTGCATCGCCTCCAGGAGGAACCATGGGTACCCGCGAACAGGAGCTGCTCGCTCAACTCAACCTCGAGCCGCTGTGGATGCCGTTCACGGCCAACCGCCAGTTCAAGGCGCAGCCGCGCCTGCTGGTGGCGGCCAAGGACATGCACTACACCGCGCATGACGGGCGCCAGATTCTGGACGGCATCGCCGGGCTGTGGGCGGTGAACGCCGGCCACTGCCGCGCGCCGATCGTCGAGGCGATCAAGAAGCAGGCCGAGAGCGTGGACTACGTGACCGGCTTCCAGCTGCACCACCCGTCGGCCTTCCTCGCCGCCGAGCGGCTGGCCCGGATCGCGCCCGCGGGAATGGACCACGTGTTCTTCGTCAACTCCGGGTCGGAGGCGGTGGACACCGCGCTCAAGATGGCGCTCGCCTACCACCGCGTACGCGGCCAGGCCACGCGCACGCGTTTCATCGGACGCGAGCGCGGTTATCACGGAGTGGGCTTCGGCGGCGTCTCGGTGGGCGGCATGACGGCCAACCGCAAGGCTTTCAGCGCGACGCTGCTGCCCGGCGTGGATCATCTTCCGCACACGCACCTGCCGGAGAAGAACGCCTTCTCGCGCGGGCAGCCCGAGCACGGCGCGCACCTGGCGGACGACCTCGAGCGGCTGGTGGCGCTGCACGACGCCTCCAACCTCGCCGCCGTGATCGTGGAGCCGGTGGCCGGCTCCACCGGCGTGCTGGTGCCGCCGAAGGGATATCTGCAGCGCCTGCGCCAGATCTGCGACCAGCACGGCATCCTGCTGATCTTCGACGAGGTCATCACCGGCTTCGGCCGCACCGGCAGCGCCTTCGCGGCGCACACTTTCGGCGTGACCCCGGACCTGATCACCTGCGCCAAGGCGCTGACCAACGCCGCCGTGCCGATGGGCGCGGTGATCGTGAAGAAGGAGATCTACGATACCTTCATGAGCGGCCCGGACGGCATCGAGTTCTACCACGGCTACACCTACTCGGGGCACCCGCTCGCCGCGGCCGCCGCGATCGCGACCCTGGATCTGTTCAAGGCCGAAGGCCTGTTCCAGCGCGCCGCCGAGCTGGCGCCGTACTGGGAGCAGTGCGTGCACGCGCTGCGCGGGCTGCCGCATGTCATCGACATCCGCAACATCGGCCTGGTGGCCGGCATCGAGCTGGAGCCGATCGCGGGCAAGCCCACCGCGCGCGCCTTCGAGGCGTTCGCGCGCGCTTACCAGAAGGGCGTGCTGATCCGCACCACCGGCGACACCATCGCGCTGTCGCCGCCGCTGATCATCGAGAAGGGGCAGATCGACCGGATCCTGGACACCGTGCGCGAGATCCTCACCACGCTGCCCTGAGCCATACCGATTTCACCGCAGAGGCCGCGGAGGACGCAGAGGAACTGCACAGCCGACTATCGAGCGTAACGGTGAGCACGAAACTGCTCGAGCGTAGGCATCGTGGGCCGTTTTGCGCGGTCACTGAATGCCACGGCGGGGTTTCCTCCGCGTCCTCTGCGTCCTCCGCGGTGACAAACGCATGAAGATCGTCATCGCCCAGATGCAGCACGAGACGAACACGTTCTCGCCCGTGCCCACGCCCTGGGAAGCGTTCGGCAACAACGGCCCGTTTCTGGGCCGCGCGGCCTACGCGGCGATGAAGGGTACGCGCCTGCCGATGGCGGCCTACATCGATCTCGCGGAGGGCGCCGGCGCACAGTTGGCGACGCCGGTGGCCGCCTGGGCCAATCCGAGCGGCCCGGTGGACGGCGCCGCTTACGACCGCATCTGCGCGCTGATCTGCGACGCGGTGGCGCAGGGCTGCGACGCGGTGTTCCTGGATCTGCACGGCGCCATGGTGGTGGCCGATCGCACCGACGACGGCGAGGGGACGCTGCTGGAGAGGATCCGCGCCGTCGCCCCGCGCGCCCCGATCGCGGTGTCCCTGGACCTGCACGCCAACCTGACCGAGCGCATGGTGCACAACTGCGATGTGATCGCGGGCTACAAGACCTATCCGCACGTGGACCAGTACGAGGCCGGGCATCTGGCGGGCAGCATCCTGCTGCGCGCGCTGGAAGGCAAGGTCAAGCCGGCGATGGCCTGGGGCAACCGCCCGCTGCTGGCCCAGACGCTGCGCGAGAACACCGGCGAGCGGCCGATGAAGGACTTCGTGGACGCCGCGCGCGCCGCCGAGAAGCAGGGCTTGCTGGCGGCTACTGCCTTCGGCGGCTTCCAGCAGGCCGACATCCATGACGCCGGCATCAGCGTGGTGGCGGTGGCCGACGGCGACCGGGGGGAGGCGCAGGCCGCGTGCGACGCGATCCTGGATGTGGCGTGGCGGCAGAAGGAGGAGTTCGTCTACCGCGGCGAGCCGCTGCACCAGGCGATCGCGCGCGCCAGGCGCATGGCGGAGGAAAACGGCGGTCCGATCCTGCTGCTCGATCACGCCGACAACTGCGCCTCGGGCGCCACCCAGGACACGATGTACGTGCTCGAGGAAGCGTTGCGCCAGGGCTTGACCGGCATCGCGGTGGGGCCGGTGCGCGATCCGGAAGCGGTGGATCGGATGGTGCGCGCCGGCGTGGGTGCGCGGCTGACGTTGAAGGTGGGCGGCAAGATGGACATGCCTGCCATCGGCGAGAAGGGCCGGCCGCTGGAGCTGACCGGCGTGGTGCGCGCGATCACCGACGGCGAGTACACCATCACCGGGCCGCAGTTCCAGGGCATGCGCTGCTACATGGGCCGCACCGCCGTGCTCGACACCGGCGCCGCCGAGCTGGTGGTGATCGAGCGCAACCAGGAACCGTGGGACCGCGGCGTGTTCACCAGCGCCGGCATCGACCCGGAGGCGAAGCGCTTCCTGCTGCTCAAGTCGCGCATGTACTTCCGGCCGGTGTTCCTGCCGATCGCGAAGGGCATGGTGTTCTGCGACAGCATCGGCGTGGGCGCTTCGGACTGGACCAAGTTCGACTACCGGAAGCTGCGCCGGCCGATCTACCCGCTGGACGAGTTCCCGGCCGCGCATCGCTAGAAGAGAGGATCGAGATGAACAAACCGCTGGAACGGCCTGCCCTGCAGATCAGAGACATCCCGCACTGGATCGGCGGGCGCGAGACGCCGGGTGCCAGCGGCCGCCACGGCGAGGTGTACGACCCGGCGCTGGGCCGCGTCGCCGGGCGCGTGGGCTACGCCAGCGCGGAGGAGGTGGGCCGGGCGGTGGCCTGCGCGCAAGCCGCCTTCCCCGGCTGGGCGGCCACCCCGCCGCTGCGGCGCGCGCGCGTGCTGTTCAAGTTCAAGGAGCTGATCGAGCGCAACCTCGATGCGCTGGCGCGGCTGATCTCGAGCGAGCACGGCAAGGTCGTGTCGGACGCGCGCGGCGAGGTGACCCGCGGCCTGGAGGTGGTGGAGTTCGCCTGCGGCATCCCGCATCTGCTGAAGGGCGAGTTTTCCGAGCAGGCCGGCACCGGCGTAGACAGCTGGTCGGTGCGCCAGCCGCTGGGGGTGTGCGCCGGCATCACGCCGTTCAATTTCCCGGCGATGGTGCCCATGTGGATGTTCCCGCTGGCGCTCGCCTGCGGGAACAGCTTCGTGCTCAAGCCCTCCGAGCGCGACCCATCGGCGAGCCTCCTGCTCGCGAGGCTGCTGCAGGAAGCGGGGCTGCCCGACGGTGCGTTCAACGTCGTCCACGGCGACAAGGTGGCGGTGGATGCGCTGCTGCAAAATGCGCGCGTCGCGGCGGTGAGCTTCGTCGGCTCCACGCCGATCGCCGAGTACATCTACCGCACCGGCACCGCGACCGGCAAGCGCGTTCAGGCTCTGGGCGGGGCCAAGAACCATCTGGTCGTCATGCCGGACGCCGACCTCGAGCAGGCGGTGGACGCGCTCACCGGCGCGGCCTACGGCTCGGCGGGCGAGCGCTGCATGGCGATCTCGGTGGCGGTGGCGGTGGGCAATATCGCCGATGCGCTGGTCGAGCGCCTGGCGCAGCGCGCGCGAAGCCTTCGGATCAACGCCGGCATCGACGAGAACGCCGAGATGGGTCCGCTGGTCACCCGGCAGCACCTGGACAAGGTGCTGGGTCACGTAGCCAAGGGAGTGGAGGAAGGCGCGCGCCTGGTGGTGGACGGACGCGGCCTGACGGTGCCGGGCCACGAGCAGGGGTTCTTCCTGGGCGGCTGTCTGTTCGACCGCGTGCGTTCCGACATGAGCATCTACAGGGAGGAGATCTTCGGCCCGGTGCTGTGCGTGCTGCGCGCGCCGGATTTCGACACCGCCGTGGACCTGATCAACCGCCACGAGTACGGCAACGGGGTGTCGATCTTCACCCGGGACGGCGACGCCGCCCGCGAGTTCGCTGCCCGCATCCAGATCGGCATGGTGGGTATAAATGTTCCGATTCCCGTGCCGATGGCATTCCACAGCTTCGGGGGCTGGAAGCGTTCCCTGTTCGGCGACCACTGTGTGCACGGTCCGGAGGGGGTGCGCTTCTACACCCGTCTCAAGACCATCACCAGCCGCTGGCCCACGGGCATCCGCAAGGGCGCGGAGTTCGTAATGCCTACCATGCGTTAGGCAGGCCGGCGGCGGAGGGAACATGCATGCTGCGCACGCTTGCCGCCGCCTGGCTCCTGTACCTGATAGCGGGCCCCTGCGCCGCCCAGACCACGTGGGAGCGCAACGCCGACTGGATCGAAGAGCAGATCGAGGACTGCGCCGAGGGCTGGGACGCCACCGCCTGCCGTTACTTCAGCGCCCGTGCGCTGAGGCGCCTGTTCGGGCTGCCCGAGGTCTGCAGCGGCGAGAGCTGCATGAACCCGACGCAGCTCGTCGAGCGGATCGCCAAGGGGGATCCGTGGGCAGAGCTCGGGGCCGCGACCGACCAGGCGGTGCTCACCCAGGCCCAGCAGATGGCCACCGGGGGCCTGCCGGTGGTGGCCGTGAACGAATCCATCGGCTGGGTCGTGCTGGTGATGCCCGGGCCTCTCCACCCTTCGGTGCGCTGGCGGCGCAACGTCCCGGTCGCGGTCGGCACGCGCCTGGACGAGCCCTACGCCTCGGTGTACGGCCAGGGCCTCAACTTCCTGTTTTCCGACCCCTCCAAGGTCACGCTGTACGTCCACAAGTGAGCAGGGACCGGCCCCCCGCGGGCTAGGCATGCTTCTCGCTGCCGCTGCCGAAGCACCGTTCGCCGAGGCGCTACAGAACATCCATGGCTGATATGCAGCGCCTGCTGGCCAAGGCCGAAACCGGAGACGCGTCCGCCCAGTACGCGGTCGGCAACGCCTATCACCTCGGCCTGGGCGTGCCGAAGAGCCTGCCGCTCGCGATGCGCTGGTATCTGAAGGCCGCGGCGCAGGGCCACGTGGACGCGCAGGTCAACCTCGGCATCGTCTTCGTCCACGACCTCGGCGCCGCCGGCGGCACCCGCAACCCGGTGCAGGCACGCTACTGGTTCAAGCGCGCGGCCGAGCTGGGCGACGCCCAGGCGATGGCCTATCTCGCCCGCATCTACCTGGAAGGCGACGGCGTGCCGCCCAACCCGGCTCGGGCGTGCGACTGGCTGCAACGCGCCGGGGAACAAGGCTATGTGGACGCGTACAACGAGCTGGGCGTGCTGCTCGACAGCGGGCGCCTGGGCGGAGCACCCGACCACGCCGGCGCAGCGGCCGCCTACGATCGGGGTGCGCGCCTGGGCGACATGCGCGCGCAGTACAACCTGGCCAACTGCTATCTGGCCGGGCGCGGCGTGGAGCCGAACCCGGCCCTCGCCGCGCAGTGGTACCGCGCGGCAGCCGACCAGGGCCTGGGTGAGGCGCAGCATACGCTGGCCACGCTATTGGCGCGCGGTGTCGAAGGCGTCGAGCGCGATCCGGGACAGGCGCTCAAGTGGCTGGCGAAAGCGGCGGACAAGGGCATCGCGCAGGCGCAATACGAGCTCGCCAAGCAGCTGCGCGCCGGCGACGGGATCGCGGCCGATCCGCTGCAGGCCATGCACTACTATCACGAGGCGGCGGACCAAGGTCACGCCGACGCCATGTTCAGCCTTGCGCTCATGCTGGAGGTCGGCGCCGGCCTGGACCGCGCCTACCCGGAGCGCGCGGCAGGCTGGTACCAGCGCCTCGCGCAGCGACACGGTCACGGCGGCGCCGCGCACAACCTGGGCATCCTCCTCGCCCAGGGCAAGGGCCTGCCCAAGGACGCCGGCGCGGCGCGCGAGCTGTTCGAGCTGGCGGTCTCGCTAGGCGCCGACGAGGCGATGCACAGCCTGGCCCTGCTGCTGGTGCGCGGCGAAGGCAGCGCGCAGGACATCGTCGAAGGTGCGAAATGGGCGATCCTGGCGCTGCGCGACGATCCGAACGGCGACGCGCGCAAACTGTTCGACGTCATCGCCGCGCTGCTGCCGCCGCAACTCATGGAGCAGGCGCAAGCGCACGCCGCGACCTGGCAGCGCACCGCGAAGACGGTGCAGTGGGATTCCGAGGTTGCGGGAACTGTGTGACCGGAAGCGTGTCCGCCTACGCCGCTTCGATCAGGTGTCGGCGCGCCGCATCGATCCAGGGACGCTCGGTGTCGGGATTGAGCTTGAAGCGCTTGGCGTGCTCGAGCATCTCCTTGAACACCGAGTTGGCCTGCACCGCGAAGCCGAGCTGCTTGAGCAGCATGCCGTAGCGGCACTTGGCTTCCAGCCCGATGTACACCTGCGCGACCTCTTCGTATTCGGCCAACGCCTGTTCGGTCTGGCCCAGGCCCTCATGCGTGCGCGCCATCAGCAGACGCGCTTCCTCGGGACGGTAGCGTGCGTCCACCCGGCGCAGGCAGGCGAGCACTTCCTGGGCTTCGACCAGCGTGCCGTCATTGACGTGCGCGCGCGCCAGACCCAGCAGCAGGTTGGGGTCGTCGGCGTGCGGACCGGTGAGCGCGTCCCGGTACAGGCGCACCGCCTCGCCGAACACGCCGCAGCGCATGAACTCGTCGGCCGCCGCGATCTTGTTCGCCACGCTGGGACACACCGCCAGCGCTTCCAGCCGGGCCTTGAGCGAGCCGGTGGGGTTGAACGCGCGCGCCACCTGGTTCGCAGCGCGCCGCGCCGAGCGATGCTCGCGCGAGCCGGGAAACACCTCCAGCGCGTAGTAGGCCACACAGCCGATCACCGGGAACGACAGGATGATGAACGCCCACCAGTAGGGACGTCCGGTCCGATACACGTGGAAGACGAAAAACGCCTGGATGACGGCGGTAAGCGCGATCAACACCGGCATGAGCGAACTCTCCGAACGCTGCCCCAGTTGACACTGTGTTGGCATACAAAAACGCAAGGGGTATGCCCATGCTCCGGCGGCCCTGGAAAGGCCGTGGAAACGCGGACTTACGGAAGGGAAACTGCTAAAAAAGCTTGGCGTCGCGCGAGCCTGAACGGCACGCCGGGGCGCTCCTGGACGAACAGGCAGATGCTGTCGACGGTCAGCGACTCGCGCACCGCATCGGTGAAATATTCGGCGAGCGCCTGGCGCAACGACTGCGCCTCGTGGTGCGGCCGCCAGCTCGATGGCCGCCACGCGGCCGGGGATGGCATGCCCGTTGCATGAGTCACCCGGTTACGCAGCGCGCGGTTGAGGTCGAGGGGCGGCACATGTGGTTCCTTGGGCTGTTGATCGGGCTGGTGATCGGCGCCGTCGCGGAGGGCGGCGACGGCGCGGTGTATGGCGCGGCCTTCGGCGCGCTCGCCGGCTACGCGCTGCGCCTGGCGCTGGGCCGCGGCACCGACGCCCGCCTCGACGCACTGGAGCAGGACGTGCGGCGCTTGCGCGAAGCGCTCGAGGCGGCCCGTGCGGCGCCGCCGCCGCAGGCTGCACCCGCTCCGGCGGCCGAGCCCTCGGAGCCGATCCCGGAGTTCGAACTGGTCGCGGCGCCTCCGGGATCGATGGCCTCCATCGAGATCGAGCCCGAGCCGGCCTTGCCGGAAGCCGCGACCGCGCCTTCCGCGCCCACCCCAACCGGACCGCCGCGCGCCACACCGCGGCCGGGCGCGCAGCCCCCCGCCTGGTGGAGCTGGCTGGTCGGCGGAAACACGGTGGTGCGCGTGGGCGTGGTGGTGCTGTTCTTCGGCGTGGCCTTCCTGCTCAAGTACGCGTACGACCACACTCACATCCCGATCCAGGTACGGCTGATCGGCGTTGCGCTGGGTGCGGTGGCGTTGCTCGCCATCGGCTGGCGGCTGCGCGTGCGCCGCCGCGGTTACGCTCTGGCGCTGCAGGGCGCCGGCATCGGCGCGCTGTATCTGACGGTGTTTGCGTCCTTCCGCCTGTTCGGCCTGCTGCCCTCCGGCGCGGCGCTGCTGCTGCTGTTCCTGATCGCCACGCTGTCTGCCGTGCTCGCCGTGCTGCAGAGCTCGCAGTCGCTCGCCATCCTCGGCGCGAGCGGCGGCTTCCTGGCACCGGTGCTCACCTCCACCGGCGGCGGCAGTCACGTCATGCTGTTCAGCTACTATGCGCTGCTCAACGCCGGCATCCTGGGCATCGCCTGGTACAAGGCCTGGCGGCCGCTCAACCTGGTGGGCTTCGTCTTCACCTTCGGCATCGGCACGCTGTGGGGCGCGCAATACTACCGGCCCGAGCTGTTCGCCAGCACGCAGCCGTTCCTCGCGCTGTTCTTCGCTTTGTACCTCGCCATTCCCGTGCTCTATGCACGACGCGAAGCCGGGCGCGCCGAGCGCCATCTCGACGCGGTGCTGGTGTTCGGCGTGCCGGTGATCGCTTTCGGGCTGCAGCTGCGCCTGGTGCGCGATTTCGAGTACGGCGGGGCCTACAGCGCGGTCGCTGTGAGCCTGGTGTACCTGCTGCTCGCACGCGCACTGCACGGCCGGGCGGGCGAGCGGCTGCGCATGCTGGTCGAGGCCTTCCTCGCGCTGGGCGTGGTGTTCGCCACGCTCGCCATCCCCCTGGCCCTGGAAGGACGCTGGACCGCGGCCGCCTGGGCGCTGGAAGGTGCCGCGCTGCTGTGGGTGGGCGTGCGCCAGGGGCGGCGCGCCGCACGCGCCTTCGCTCTGCTGCTGCAGCTCGGCGCCGGTCTGGCTTTTCTGTGGGACGTGCCGCATGCCGCCGGGCGTGTGCCGATCCTCAACAGCACCTACCTGGGCTGTCTGTTCGTAGCGCTGGCGGGACTGTTCTCCAACTGGTATCTCGAGCGCAACCGCGGCGCGCTGCGCAGCTGGGAGGCCGCAGCCGCGGCCGCGGCGTTCTTCTGGGGCCTCGCCTGGTGGGTGGGCGGCGGGATGGCCGAGATCCAGCAGCAGTTGCGCGGCCGCTTCGAGGCCGATGCGGCGCTGTTGTTCTTCGCCGGCTCCGCAGTGGCCTTCGGGTGGCTGTGCATGCGCATCGGCTGGCGCCTGGCGCTCTATCCGGCGTTCGCCCTGCTGCCGGTGATGGCGCTGCTCGCCTTCGGGGAGGCCGCGTTCATGTGGAAGCGCCATCCCTTCGCAGCCCTGGGCGCGATCGCCTGGCCGGCCGCGTTCGCCGCGCACTACTGGCTGCTGCGCCGCTTCGACACGCCGGAACGGTCCATCCCCGAAGTCCTGCACTCCGGCGCGGTGTGGCTGCTGGCCGCGCTCGGCGCCTGGGAGCTCGGCTGGAACATCGACCGCGCGGTGCTGGGCGAAGGCGTCTGGCCTCTGATCGCCTGGGTTCTGTTCCCCGGCGCACTGCTCACCTCGCTCTCCCTGTGGGGACAGCGCGTCGCCTGGCCGGTGCGCGCGCATCTCGACGCCTACCTGCTGCTGGGCGCGGCGCCGCTGGCCGCGTTCCTGTACGGCTGGGTGCTGTACGCCAACTTCAGCAGCAGCGGCAATCCCGCGCCCTTGCCGTACGTGCCGCTCGCCAACCCGCTCGACCTCGCGCAGATCGCGGCGCTGCTGGTGATCCTGCTGTGGCTGCGCGAGGCACGCGCACTGCAACTCCTCGAGCTGACCGGCGAGCGCATGGTCGCGATCGTGAGCGCGCTGGGCGCCGTGGGGTTCGTCGCCCTGAACGGGGTGCTGCTGCGCAGCCTGCACCACTACGCAGACGTGCCCTTCCGCCTGGACTCGCTGTGGCGATCGATGCTGGTGCAGGCGGCCCTGTCGATCTTCTGGAGCCTGCTGGCACTGTGCACGATGGCGATCGCCACCCGCATCCGCGTGCGCGCGCTGTGGATCGTGGGCGCGACGCTGATGGCGGTGGTCGTGGTCAAGCTGTTCCTGGTGGACCTGTCCGGGGTGAGCGGCGTCGAGCGCATCGTCTCCTTCATCGGCGTAGGCCTGCTGATGCTGGTGATCGGCTACCTGTCGCCGGTTCCGCCGCGCGCCCGGGAGCTGTCCCAGTGAGATCGCGGTACGCCTGGCTGCTGGTCTGCGCTGCCACCGCGGCCGCGGCGGAGCCGCGGCCGGATGAGTTCGCTTACGCCGTGCCGGTGCAGATCGACGTCGCGCAGGCGCTGCATCGCCTGGAGATCCCGCTGTCCGCCTACGAGGGCGCCACGCGTCCCGACCTGGGCGATCTGCGCGTGTTCAACGGCGCCGGCGAGCCGGTGCCCTATGCCTTCATGCCACGGCCGGCGCCGGGTTCGGAAGCGGCCGCGCCCCGGCCTCTCAGGTACTTCCCGCTGCGGGGGCCGAGCGGCATCGCTCCCGAGGCATTGCGGATCCGCGCTCAGCGCAGCGCCGACGGCACCGTGGTGCGCGTGACGATCGCCGACGGCGCGCCGCCCCGCAGCGGCGCTGCGCTGGTGGGGTATCTGGTGGACGCGTCCGCGGTGGAGCAGCCGCTCGCCGCGATCGAGCTGGACTGGCACAGCGCCGACGATCTCACCGGCAGCCTGCGCGTGGAAGGCAGCGACGATCTGGCGCGCTGGACCACACTCGCTGCGGCGGCACCGCTGGTGAGCCTGCGCTTCGGCGGGGAGCGCCTGGAGCAGAAATCGGTGGAGCTGCCCGCGGTTCGCTACAAGTACCTGCGCCTGTCGTGGCCGGCGCAGCAGGCGCCGATCGAGCTCACCGCGCTGCAGGGCCGGCCGCGCGACGTGCGGATCGAGCCCGAGCGCCGCTGGAAGACGGTCGCCGCCCGCACCGCCGGCGAACCGGGCGAGTACCTGTTCGATCTGGGCGGGCGGCTCCCGGTGGATCGCCTGCGCATCGGGCTGCCCCGGCCCAACACGCTGGCCTCGGTGCAGGTGCTCGCGCGCAACGGCGACGACCAGCCCTGGGGCACGATATGCACCGGCGTGCTCTATCGCCTGCAGCGCGACGGCGCGGAGATCGTCAACCCCGACCTGGCGGTGGCGGGCAGCGGCTGGCGCTTCTGGTTGCTGCGCGTGGACCAGAAAGGCGGCGGCATCGGGCAGGGGGAACCGACCCTGGAGGCCGGCTGGGTGCCGCAACAGCTCGTGTTCGTGGCCCGCGGCGACCTGCCGTTCCAGCTCGCCTACGGCAATGCCGTGGCACAACCCGCCGCCTTCCCGATCGCGACCGTCGTGCCGGGCTGGCGCAGCGACGAGGAGCTGACGGCCGCACCGGCGACCGCGGGCGCGCAGCGCGACCTCGCCGGCGCGCGCGCGCTGCGCGCGCCGATCGACTACAAGACCTGGGCGCTGTGGGGCAGCCTGGTGCTGGCGGTGGCGGTGCTCGGCTGGATGGCGTGGCAGCTGACGCGGCAGATGCGGCCGCCGAAAACCTAGCCCGGATATTTCACGCCGCGGCTCAGGGCGTCTGCTTGAGCAGCTCCAGCTCGCGCACCGACCAGTCGTACTCGAGGAACTCGGTGACGCCGGTGGCGAGCGCCGCCTCGAACGCCGCCTTCGCCTGTTTCGCGTCGGCGCGGATCAGGTGCTCCTGCCCGGCATAGAAGTAGCCCTCGCACTTGAGCATCAGATCGCTGCGCGGGTCGGGCGACGCGGCCGCCGCGATCGCCTCCGCCGGTTGCAGCGCGCCGGTGAACATCTGCAGCACCGGCGCGGGCCACTGGTTCTGGTCGATCTGCGCCAGGATCGCGGCGAGCGGCGCTTCGCCCGAGAGCGCGCCGCGCTTGACCGCCATGTGCAGCCACAGCGCGCTGTACACCACCGCCGCGCCGCTGCCGGTGTCGAGCGCACGCGAAAACTCGCGCGCCGCCAGGGCGTAGTCGCGCTGGTAGAAGGCGAGCCGCCCCTTCTCGCGGAACGCGGAAGAGCGCTTGGTCTCCAGGCCGAGCGCCATGTCCAGATCGCGCGAAGCCGCGCCGAACTCGCGCAGCTTCAGGTAGGTGATGGCGCGGTCCTCGTAGTACTGCGCATTCACCTGCTCGATCTCGATCGCCTGGTTGAAGTCCTGCAGCGCTTCGGCGTACTGCAGCAGATGGCTGCGCGCGATGGCACGGTTGCGAAAGGCTTCGGCCAGTCGCTTGCCCTCGGCCTGACCGGATTCGATCTCTCCGGTGGTCTGCAGGATGACGCGCTCGATCGCCAGGCGGCGCTGCGCCTGGATCGTGTTGATCAGCTCCGAGCCCGGCTCGGCCGCCGCGGCGCCGGCCGCCGCGATGCTCAGACAAAGGCCCGCCAGCCCGCTCGCCCAACTTCGCACGTCTGTCATCGCGGCCTCCTTCGGTTTGCTCGGCGGTCAGGTCAGCGGCCGGCCTCCGTCGACCGGGATGATGCAGCCATTGCTGTACCCGAGCACGCTCGCCACCGCCAGCACGGCCGCGCCCACTTCGTCGGGAGTGGCCAGCCGGCGCAACGGCGTGCGCGCGGCCTGCTCGTCGCGCCAGGTCCGGTCGAGCGCCTTCACGAACGCGGTGTCCACCAGGCCGGGCGACACCGACACCACGCGGATCTCCGGGGCGAGCGCACGCGCCAGGGACTTGGTCATGCAGTCGAGCGCCGCTTTCGAGGCGCAGTAGGCGACGTTGCTGCCCATGCCGGTGACGCCGGCGATCGAGGAGATGTTCACCACCAGGCCGGCGCCGCCGCGCTCGAGCAGCGGCCGGAACGCGCGCACCGCGGCGAACGCCGCGCGCCAGTTCACACGGACCACGGTCGCGCCGGCCTGCGCGAAGTGCCGGCAGATCTCGCCGCCGATGCCGCCGGAGCCGCCGGTGACGACGACGACCTTTCCCCGCAGTGACGCCCCCTCTCCCCTTGCGGGAGAGGGCGGGGGGTGAGGGGTCACCAAGCCTCAATCCTTCGCCAGCAGGTGCATCAGCGAGCTGGTATCCCAGCGCCCGCCGCCGCGCGCCTGCACCTGCGCGTAGAACTGGTCGATCAGCGCGGTGGCGGGCAGCCGCGCGCCGTTGCGCTTGGCCTCGTCCAGGCAGATGCCGAGGTCCTTGCGCATCCAGTCCACGGCGAAGCCGAAGCCGTCGAATTTCACCTCGTTCACCGCCTTCCAGCGGTTCTCCATCTGCCAGGACTGGGCCGCGCCCTTGGAGATCACCGAGATCACCTTCTCGATGTCGAGCCCGGCCCTCTTGCCGAAGTTGATCGCCTCGGCCAGCCCCTGCAGCAGCCCGGCGATGGCGATCTGGTTCACCATCTTGGTGAGCTGCCCGGCGCCGGCTTCGCCGATCAGCACGCAGCTCTTCGCGTACACCTCGAGCACCGGCTTGGCGCGGGCGAACACGGCGGCATCCCCGCCGCACATGATGCCGAGCTGGCCGTTCACCGCGCCGGCCTGGCCGCCGGATACAGGCGCGTCCACGAAACCGATCCCCGCCGGCTTGCAGTTGGCGTGCAGCTCGCGGGCCAGGCTGGCGGAGTCGGTGGTGTGGTCCACCAGGATCGTGCCGGACTTCATGCCGGCGAGCGCGCCGTTGTCGCCATAGATCACGGAGCGCACATCGTCGTCGTTGCCGACGCACATCAGCACCATCTCCGCACCGGCCGCCGCCTCGCGCGGCGTGGGTGCGCTGCGCCCGCCGTGCTCCTTGGCCCACTGCGCCGATTTCGAGGCTGTACGGTTGTACACTATCACCTCGTGACCACCCTTCTTCTGCAGATGCCCGGCCATGGGATATCCCATCACGCCCAGCCCCAGGAATGCCAGCTTTGCCATGTCGCGTCGTCCTCGTCGTTGCTGTCCAAATTCAGCGGTGCGCCGTCGCCTTCAGGTGCCCGTAGCGCCGCACGCGCCGGTCGGCCTGCGCGATCGGCGAGTACTGCTCGCGCCTGTGCGCGATCGAGGGCCTGTTCACCGGGATGTTGCGGTGACCCAGGATCACGCCCGGCAGGGTTTCCACCTCGACGTCGCGCAACGCGTCGCGCTGGATCTGCGCGAAGCTGCGGATCTGCGTCTGGGCGAACCTGATGTCGTCCACCTCGCGCGCCGACATGGCGCGGATGCACGCCTGGACCTCGGCGTCGGACAGCTTGAAGCTCGGCGGATCCCAGTGGTCGAACTTGCGCGAATAGGCGCGCACCGCTTCGTCGCCGCGCTGCGCGATGTCGGCCAGGATCGCCTCCACCGTCTGCCTGACCTGCGCGAGGTCGGCGGCGTCGCGCTCGGCGCTGATGCCGGTCTTGAGGAATCGAATCATGGGTCGGCTCTGCGGGATGACGGTCGAGAAGCGCGATTCTACGCCCGGGCCGCCGACCGCGCCTCCGTGCGCGGGCGCGGGGCGTGCGTGGAAGCCGGTGCGGTTGCCCGGCCCGCGCACGTCGGCTAGCATCGCGGCTCCACTGGATCGCCGCGCAGTGCGCGGCACAATCGCACTTCGTGCCATGAGCACACAGCCCGGCCAGCCGCAACCGCCCGACCCGCCGCCCGATCCCGGACGCTGGTTCGGCCTGGCCGGCATCGGCACGGGCGTGTTCATGTTCACGCTCGATGCGAGTATCGTGAACGTGGCGCTGCCGACGCTGGCGCAGGCGTTCGGAGCGTCGCTCGCGGCGGTGCAGTGGGTGCCGCTCGCCTACTTGCTGGTGATCACCACGCTGGTCATGGGCGCCGCCCGTCTGGGCGACGTGCACGGCCGCAAACGCGCCTACCTGTCCGGCATGACGTTGTTCATCGCCGCTTCGGCGCTGTGCGGGCTGGCCCCGGGCGTGGGCTGGCTGATCGCGTTCCGCGCGCTGCAGGGGCTGGGCGGCGTGTTCATCTCGGCGCTCGGCGCGGCCATCATCGCGCAGATCTTCCCGCCCGGCGAGCGCGGGCGCGCGCTCGGGGTGATCGCCTCCTGCGTCACGCTCGGGGTGGCGCTCGGCCCGACCGTGGGCGCGCTGATCATCGATCTTGCGGGCTGGCGCTGGATGTTCCTGGTCAACATTCCGGTGGGCATCGCCGCCATGTCCATCGTCGCGCGCGTGGTGCCCGATTTCGAGCCTGCGCCGGCGCGCCTGCCTTTCGACTGGCTGGGCACGCTGCTGGTCGCGGCGGCGCTGGCGAGCTTCGCCCTGGCGCTCACCTTCGGCCAGCGCCAGGGCTTTGGCGCGGGGCTGCCGCTGGCGCTGCTCGCCCTGGCGCTGGCGGCGCTGCTCGCCTTCGTGCTCACCGAGACGCGTGTGGACGGCCCGATCCTGGAGCTCGCGCTGTTCGCCAACCCGGCGTTCTCCGCCGGCCTGGCGATGAGCTGCCTCGCCTTCACCGTGCTGGGTGCGGTCAGCTTCACCTTGCCGTTCTTCCTGCAGCTGGGGCTGGGGCTGCCGATCGCCACCGTCGGCCTGCTGATGGCGATCTCGCCGGTGATCGGCGGCATCATGGGGCCGATCGGCGGCGCGCTGTCCGATCGCTTCGGGCCGCGCTGGGGAGCGGTGGTCGGCCTGACGCTGATGACGCTGGGTTGCATCCTGCTGATGGCGCTGGACGACAGCGCTTCGATCCCGCGATTCGCGCTCAGCGTGGCGCCCATCGGCCTGGGCATGGGCTTCTTCAACTCGGCCAACAACAGCGCGGTGCTGAACGCCGTCCCGCGCGCGCGGCTCGGCATCGCCTCGGGACTGCTGTCGCTGGCGCGCACGCTCGGCCAGAGCACCGGGGTTCCGGTCGCCGCATCGCTGCTGGTGATCTTCGCGCTCGGTCACGCCGGCGCCATGGACCATGCGGCGTTGCTCGACCTGCCGCCGATCTCGCTGGTGCGCGGCACCAGCGGCGCCTTCGCCGCCGCCGCCGTGGCCGGCTTCCTCGGTCTGTGCGTCGCCGTGTGGATGCTCGCCTACGAGGGCAAGACGCGCCCGCCAGCGTAGCGGCGCAGTCCGGGGCCGGCGATTCGGCGTCGTGGCCCGGCTGCCCGACCCCGGCATTCAGCTCACATCGAAGCGAATGCCCTGGGCGAGCGGCAGCTCGCCCGAGTAGTTGATGGTGTTGGTGGCGCGCCGCATGTAGGCCTTCCAGGCGTCCGAGCCCGATTCGCGGCCGCCGCCGGTGTCCTTCTCGCCGCCGAAGGCGCCGCCGATCTCGGCGCCCGAAGTGCCGATGTTGACGTTGGCGATGCCGCAGTCGGAACCGGCTGCGCCGAGGAACGCCTCGGCTTCGCGCAGATCGTTGGTGAAGATCGCGGACGACAGACCGTGGCGCGCGGCGTTGTGCAGGGCGATCGCCTGATCCGGCGTGTCGTAGGGCACGGCATACAGGATCGGCGCGAAAGTCTCCTCGAGCACGATGTCGGTCTGGGCGCGCATCGCCGCGAGCGCCGGACGCACGTAGAACGCCTTCGGAAACTCGGCTTCCAGGCACCGCTCGCCGCCCGCGACCCACTGCGCATCGGGGCGCGCGCGCGACAACGCCTGCTGCATGGCCTCGTACGCGCGGCCGTCGATCAGCGGTCCGACCAGAGTGCCGGCCGCCAGCGGGCCGCCGATGTTCACGCGCTGGAACAGGCGCTGCAGGCGCCCGAGCAGCTCGTCGTACAGGCTGCGGTGCACGATCAACCGGCGCAACGTGGTGCAGCGCTGCCCCGCCGTGCCCACGGCGGCGAACAGGATGGCGCGCTCGGCCAGGGTCAGGTCGGCCGATGGCGCGACGATCGCGCCGTTGTTGCCGCCCAGCTCGAGGATGGTGCGCAGGAAACGCGGCGCCACCTGCGCCGCCACGGCATGTCCCATGCGGGTCGAGCCGGTGGCCGACACCAGGCGGATCTGCGGTGCCTCCAGCAATGCCCTGCCCTGCTCCGCGCCGCCGAAGACGAGCTGGTTGAGATGCGCGGGCGCGGATCCGTAACCGGCGCAGGTGCGCTCGAACAGCGCCTGCATGGCCAGCGCGGTGAGCGGGGTGCGGTCCGACGGCTTCCACACCACGCTGTCGCCGCACACCAGGGCGAGCGCGGCGTTCCAGGCCCACACCGCGACCGGAAAGTTGAAGGCGGTGATCACCGCGGCGGGCCCAAGCGGGTGCCAGGTCTCCATCATGCGATGGCCCGGGCGCTCGCTGGCGATGGTCAGTCCGTGAAGCTGGCGCGACAGTCCGACCGCGAAGTCGCAGATGTCGATCACCTCCTGCACTTCGCCCAGCCCTTCCTGCAGGATCTTGCCGCTCTCGATCGACACCAGGCGCCCCAGCGGCTCCTTGTGCGCGCGCACGCTCTCGCCGAACCGGCGCACCAGCTCCCCGCGCCCGGGCGCCGGGACGCCGCGCCAGTCGAGGAAGGCGCGCTCGGCTTGCAGCGCCTTGGCGGCCACCGACGCGGCATCGTCCGGTCGCACGCCGCCGATGCGCTCGCCGTCGATCGGGCTCACCGCGATCGCGCCGTCGGCGCAGTCGCCCGCGCTCGCGCCCAGTGACTTAAGAATCGCTTGGGTATCGGCATGCAGGCCCATGTCGCTTCTCCACTGCTCCTCTGGTGCGAGCCGCCGGCGCGCGCCGGGGTCGTGGTGGCGCAGTCTACGCCGCGGCCGCCTCGTAGGCGCGGCCGAAGCGGTTGCCGAGGAATTCCGCCAGCGGCACATCCTCCTGGCGCACGAATCCCGTGCGCTGCAGCCGCCCCTGAGCGAACAAATCGAGCACGGCGCAAACCCCGCTCGCGGTGGTGATCTGGATGGCGGTCATCTGCACCCCGCCCCAGCTCTGCGCATACACCTTGCGCGCAAAGGATTGCTGGATGCGCTGGCCCGCGCGCAGTCCCGAGGCGGTCACGAACACCACCACCACGTCCTGCGCCGTGGCCGGAATGGCGGCCTGCAGGATGTCCTTCATCACTTCGCGCTTGCCCGCCAGGCCGAAGTCCTGCAGCAGCAGCTTGGCGATGTCGCGGTGACCGGGGTAGCGGATGGTCTTGTAGTCGAGATACTGCACCTCGCCCTCCAGCGTCTCGGCCAGAGTGCCCAGCCCGCCGGAGGTGTTGAACGCCTCGTAGTGCACGCCGTCGAGCGCGAAGGTCTCGTACCCCTCCAGCGGCGGCAGCTCGATGCGGCGCCCCTCCACGATCGCCTCGCACGGGTGGCAATACTCGTTGATCAGCCCGTCCACCGACCAGGTGAGGTTGTATTTCAGCGCATTCGCCGGGTATTGCGGCAGCGCGCCCACGCGCATGTGCAGCCGTTCCAGCTTGTCGAACCCCTGCGAGAGTGCGTAGCCGGCGATGCCGATGAAGCCGGGCGCCAGTCCGCACTGCGGCATGAACGCCGTGGCCGCATCCGCGGCGAGCGCGCGGATCTCGCGTGTGGCGGCCACGTCCTCGGTGAGGTCGAAGTAGTGCACGCGTGCGCCGTGCGCCGCGTGCGCCACGCACCCGGCAAGGTGGAACGGCAGGGCGTTGACTACCATGTCGTAACCGCGCAGCAGGCGCGTGAAACCGCCGTTGTCGACGTCGAACTCGCGCCAGTCGAACGCGTTGCGCAGCTCGGCCGCGACCTCGCGGTCCGCGACGGTGACGTCGTAGGCAGGCTGCCCCTGGGCGTGGGACAGCAGATGGGCGATGGCCCGGCCGATGTGGCCGGTACCCAGGACGAGGACCTTGTATGCCATCGGGCAGCCCTCCGGCGCTGCCGGGGCCGCGATGCGGCACGGGCAGCGGGAACGAATGCGAACCCTCCCCT
>Ga0187892_10003992_pt1 | contig 25729 bp, 24 predicted proteins | sample MA1701073metaG_FD_139345 | JGI IMG/M metagenome (GOLD analysis project Ga0187892, IMG submission 139345) | Bio-ooze microbial communities from a basaltic lava cave in the Kipuka Kanohina Cave System on the Island of Hawaii, USA - MA170107-3 metaG ... | reverse complement strand
TCGCTGCCCCCACGTTTCATCCCGCAACTCTATGAGGATCTGATGTCCATCCGCAAGGAGACGCCGATAGAGGCCATCGACGTCATCGACCTCGATCGTGATGAAGACCCCCTTGCCGTCGAAGGCGTGCCGCTGGGCCGCCGGCAGAGATTCGTGTTCAGGGCTCATGAACGCGAGCTCCAATGGCATTCCGCCGCCGTCCCGCTCGCCGTGCATCTGCACGTACCAGCCCGCATCGAACTCGATGACGAATCCGAAATACTTCATGTAGAAGTCGCGTGCCTCGGTCACCGCCTTTGTGGCGATGACCGGAAAAAGACTTTTCAACTTCATGACGGCTCTCCTTTGTGGTGGCGCCTAACTACTTATTAACACCGGCGGTCGTTGATAACATATCGGTTTAGGATGTGTTATCAACGCGAGTGAAACGCGAATCGGCCGTTAAGGTTTCGTTTTACGGGTTAGGCCCGAAGCTCGGTCCGATTTTCGGACGAAGCCCATCGCTCCGTAAAGCGGGCTGTCGTTGCCGTAGGCGGCGGAGCCGGCGACGCCGAGGCCGACTTTTGAGCGTTTGTCGTTGAGGGCGACGTAGAGATCGTCGCGGACTTCGCGTTTCATCTTGAGTTCCGCTTCGAGATCGCCGATCTCGCCGTCGGCCACGGCGGCGGCGTCGATATCCGCAAGAAATGCGGCCTGCGTGATGCCGTTGAACTCGACGCTCTTTGCACCTTCGAACCACGCGTCGTTCATCACCGCGCACTGTTCCTTTACTTTCTTGATATTTACCTGGGCCATTTTCGTTTTCTCCTGTATCTATCGGGTTTATAGGCAATATCGGAGACAAACCGCGTCTCACAAATGACAATATACATCATTTATTTCAAGTTCCAAATCATATATTCACAACCCGAAGCCTTATCGCTCACGCCCAACGCCTTATCTCTCAAGCCAGACGCCGTATCTCTCAAGTCAGACACCTTATCTCTCAAGCCCGAAATCTTATCTCTCATCCCCGACGCCGTATCTCTCGCGACATAACGTTTGAGGTGACACCGGGCAAAACCGAATACACACAAGCTAAGGGAAACAAAACTGCGTGATAAGACCTTTTTCTATCTCGCGGCCGCGAGACGGCCGTAGTTGTAGTATGCGGCGCAGGCGCCTTCGCTGGAGACCATTGTTGCGCCGAGCGGGGTTCGCGGGGTGCACTCCTTGCCGAACGCGGGGCACTGATGCGGTTTGAGAAGGCCTTGCAGCACTTCGCCGCTGTGACAGAGGGGCGATTCCACCGCTTTGATCTCGGAAACTTCGAACTTTAGTTCGGCGTCGAAATCGCGATATTTTTCGGCCAACGACCAGCCGCTTTTCGGAATGACACCGATTCCTCGCCACGCCCGATCGGTCGTTACAAACACGTCTTCGATCTTCGCGCGTGCCGGTTTATTGCCGTCAAGTTTCACAATTCGCTCGTACGCATTTTCCGCTTCGGCCCGGCCGCTTTCGAGCTGCACGACCGCGCGGCGGATCCCTTCGAGAATATCCAGCGGCTCGAAGCCGGTAACGACCAGTGGAATCTTGTATTTTTGCGCCAGCGGCGGATACGCGGCGTAACCCATTATCGAGCAAACGTGCCCGGCCGCCAGAAACGCCTGGACGCGGTTATTCGGCGATTCCATGATCGCTTGTATCGCGGGAGGAACCAGCACATGCGAAACAAGAATGGAGAAATTGCGGATATTTTGTTCGCGCGCCTGATAAACCGCCATCGCGTTTGCCGGCGCGGTCGTCTCGAACCCGACTCCAAAAAACACGACCTCTTTTTCGGGGTTGTCGAGAGCGATCTGCAGCGCATCGAGCGGGGAATAGACCGTTCGCACGTCGCCGCCCTCGCTTTTAATTCGAAACAGATCCTTGCTGCTTCCGGGCACGCGCAGCATGTCGCCGAAGGAGCAAAAAATTACGCCTTGTCGGGATGCGATCTCGAGAGCCTTGTCGATCAGTTCGAGCGGGGTTACGCATACCGGGCAGCCGGGCCCATGAATAAGTTCGATCTTGTCGGGCAAGAGCTGGTCGATCCCATGGCGGATGATCGAGTGCGTCTGTCCGCCGCATACCTCCATAATTACCCATTTTTGCGTGCTCGCTGCATCGATCTCGGCCAGGATGCGTTTTGCGAGCACCGGATCGCGAAATTCTTCAAGGTATTTCATAGCGCTTTACCGACAGCCCGCACGTAAGAGGTCGTGTTGAAACCATTAAAGAGTTTTTTTGGTTCCGATACATGCCGGGACTGTCCACTAGTCACTATCCACTAACCACTGAAATATACGGGGCTTGTGTTCACCTGTTTCTCTCCAGTGGATAGTGACAAGTTTTTAGTGGATAGTTTTTTCATCCCTCAAATCTAGTTTTTACGCCACCCCGTAAGTAAGGATCATCACAAGCCCTTACTTACGTGCGGGCTACTGACACCGAGTTCCTCATCGAGTGTTCCCATCTGCCTAAACAGATCGAGAGTCTCCAGCGCCGTTTTCTCATCCACCGTCTCGATCGCAAAGCCGACATGCACCAGAGCGTATTCGCCGACTTTAATTTCCGGCACGTACGCGAGACAAATCTTTTTCGTTATCCCGTCGAAGTCCAGCTTGCCCATCTGCACCTCGTTTACTTTGAAGAGTTCGACGACTCGACCGGGAATTGCAAGACACATAGATTTAACCTCACGCCGCTGATTTGAAACTCGCGACCACCGCCTGTCCCAATGCGAGCCCACCGTCGTTTGGCGGAACAAGCCGGTGCGTCAACACCTCAAAGCCGTTTCCACGCAAACCCGCCAGCGATCTTTCCAAAAGGGCAATGTTCTGAAAACAGCCGCCGCTTAACGCCACAGTGTTCAGCCGGGTGCGTTCGCGCAAATTAATGGACAGATTCACGATCAAGTCGGCAACTGCATTATGAAACTTTCCGGAGATTTCGGCAATAGAGACTTTGCCCAGCACGTCACGCACAACCTCAACGATCAAATCGGAGATTCCGATCTGAACGGGCCCGGGCGATGCATCCGAATTCTTCGCGATACGCAGGGTATACGAACCAACCTCCGAGGCTGTTAGTGCGGCCTCGAGCTCGATAGCGCCTTGTGCTTCGTACGTGATGGTCTGCCGTACGCCGGCGATCGCGGCGACCACGTCGAAGAGCCGGCCCATGCTGCTCGTCGGCACGACATTAAGATTTTTTTCCAACTGTGTCTCAAGCAGATTTCTCTCGTTCTCGGTACAGGCTGCTACACAAGCCAACGATTCATTCCAATCGATGCCTGCATGTTTCAGGTAGCAAAGCGCAGCCCGATACGGTTTTTTAATGGAAGCATCGCCGCCGGGAAGCGGAAAATACTGAAGATGAGCAGCGCGCTCGAAACCCGCGTAATCGGCAAGCAGCACCTCTCCGCCCCAGATCGCGCCGTCATCACCGTAGCCTGTTCCGTCGAACGCGAATCCGATCACCTTGTCGTCGCCGCTCAGCCCGTTTTCCGCCATTACGGCGGCGATATGAGCATGGTGGTGTTGAACTTCGATCAGATCTTTTAAATTCGGGAAGTGTTTTTGCGCAGTCTCTTTTGCCCACCTCGAAGAAAGGTACAAGGGATGCTTGTCACATGCGATTATCGCCGGCTCGACCTGGAAAAGTTTTGAGATTTGATCGATCGATCGTTCGAAGGCTTGCAGGGTTTCAAGATTCTCCATGTCGCCGATGTGCTGCGACATCACGGCACAATCGTCTTTAGTCAGGCAAAACGTGTTTTTTATCTCACCGCCGACAGCCAGCACGCGCCCGATAGAGAAGGGCAAATCGATAGGCATCGGCGCGTATCCGCGCGAGCGCCTGATCGGCAACTCCTGTTCGTCAGAGATTCGCATTACGGAATCGTCGGCGGGAACGAAAATGTCACGGTCGTGGATCAGAAATGCGTCGGCAAGGGAACCGAGTCTTTCGAAAGCCTCGCTGTTACGCGTTGCGATCGGTTCGTCGGAAAGGTTTCCCGATGTCATAACGAGAACGTCGAGATGCTTTAATTCGGGCTGGGCCGGGTTTAGAAGAAGATAATGCAGCGGCGAATAAGGCAGCATGACGCCGAGAAACTGATTTCCCGGCGCAACCAGGCCGGACAGTTCCGCGTTGCTCTTTTTTTTCAAAAGAACTATCGGCCGTTGGCTTCCGGTCAAAAGCAGTCTTTCGGCGTCGCCGATTTCGACGAGCTTTTCCGCCGTGGATATATCGCGGCACATCAATGCGAATGGTTTGTCGATTCGACCCTTGCGCGTCCTGAGCTTGGCAATGGTCGAGTCGTTTGTCGCGTCGCACACAAGATGAAATCCGCCTATGCCTTTCATCGCGATCACCCCGCCGCTCGCAACTGTCAATTGAGCTGCTAGCAGGGCATTCTCGCCCAAGACTTCCGGCTCGTCCGGCGCACGGAAAGTCAACATGGGGCCGCAAGCCGCACAGGCGTTCGGCTCCGCGTGAAACCGACGATCGGAAGGATCTTCGTATTCTCGCCGACATGCGATGCACATCTCGAAAACCGCCATCGTTGTGTTCGACCGGTCATAGGGAAGAGTTTTTGTGATCGTAAATCGTGGGCCGCAGTTCGTGCAGTTGATAAAAGGGTATCGGAACCTTCGGTCATCGGGGTCGAAAAGCTCGAGCAGACAGTCTTCGCAAGTCGATGTGTCCGGCGGGACGTAGGTCGTGGAACCAGCCTGAGAATGACTTTCGTCAATTCGAAAATTCGTTTCGGCTCCTAAGGCGATTTTGTGAACTTCTATTTCTTTTATGACGGAGAGAGGCGGACTTTCGTCGGCGATCACCTGCCGATATTCGCGAAGTCGTTCAGGCGGCCCCTGCACTTCGACAATAACGCCGTCGCTCGTGTTCCGGACAAAGCCGATCAATCCAAGCCGGCTTGCGTGTCCACACAAAAACGGCCGAAACCCAACCCCCTGAACCACACCGCGTATTTTTAAGCATAGCCTTTGCATATGTAACCGGGCTGAACGCGAATTTTCTGTCGCTCTTTCATGCAAAAAAACGACATCGGGAGAAACGCCAGGCACATTTTATCTCTTTCATGGCAATTGCGTACTTGACGGAGTAATGATTTTAGCCGCACGATTGACAACCCTCGTTCATTGGTGGACAACACTATCCGGGCCAACACTCATACGCCGATTGACGAGAGAATTTTTCCGTTAGCATCGAAAGAAGAAAGCGCCGGGCAATTGGTCATGAGTCTGATTAAAGATGGTTAAGCTTTTTCCGATCCAGACAGGTTCAAAGGTTATCAGTTGATCGCGAGAGTATAGATTTTAAGCCACTTTGAGCGAATGTAAGAAGTTATTACTCGCCCTCAGATTGGTTGGGGTGCGGGAGGTCGTGAGTTCAAATCTCGCCGCCCCGACCAATAATAACAGGGCTTTTGAAAAAATTTGAAAGCCCTTTTCCGTTGATATTACGACGACTGTTCAATGTGCTTTCTGATCGCCGGTGAAACCGTAGCAACGATCGTTTTGTTTTCGTTATCAGGTAATTTTGAGACTGCGAAAATCGCGAACCGACCGATGTTTACTCCGGCGACATTAAGGTTGCCGTCTTGTTTTCCAGTCTGAATTTCGCCGGCTGGAAGATCGGAATCGGTGACAAGCACGGACACGATCTCGCCGTTTGCTCGCAGCACGATGTGAGTGAAACGCCTGCCGGCAAAAACGCAAAAGTGAGCTTTAAGCAGTTCGGCCTCGATGGTGTTGTCTTGCTCTTTGTTTTGCAACGCTGAGATGAGCACTTTTTCGATGTCGCGATTGTAGGTTCCGTATTTTTTTGCAGCCTCGTCGAGACTTATGGGTTTTTCGGCGAGCCGAAATTCGAGAGCGCAATTTTCGTGATCGCCGACGGCCGTTTCCGCCATTTCCTGCCACGCGACTTGAACAGCCTGATTCATGGCTAATTCTTCCGAGGTCCTTTTTATAACTGGACTGTTCACTTGATCGTTGTTCACAACTGCATTTTCGTCGGACGCTCGGTAGCGGTTCAGCAATGCTCCACCTAACAACGAAATAACTAAGATAGAAACTGCGGCGGCCGCCTGTAACTTGAAATTAAAAAGTGGTGCGCTTCTTAATTTGTTCCAGATCGCAGGCTGCAAAACCAACTCACTTAATTCTCCCCGCAGACGCAACGCGAAAGCGTGATCGATCTGCATTTCCGGCGAGCTTTTAACGGCGAGACGAACACTCTGGCGGAGAGCGCGGCGAGCGGCAAGCTCTTGCCGGCAGGCGGCACAGTTCTCGAGATGATGGAAAACTTCGTGATTGGTTTCCACAAGCAGCTCGTCGCCGAGATACGAATCGATTACTTCTCTAAACTTCTGACAATTCATAAATGTTACCTCAGCCTTCGGAGGCAATACCGGTTTTGCGGGCATACGTCGTTAATTCCTGCCGCAGTAATTTGCGTCCGCGATGCAGCCGTGACATGACCGTTCCGATCGGCACGGCTAAAAATTCGGCGACTTCCTTATAAGAAAAATCTTCGACATCGGTCAAGATCACGACATCGCTAAACTGCGACGGAATTTTTCCGAGTGCCGTTATTATCTCCTCGTCTTCCAAATGCTGCGGAATCGGCGGCACAAAAGCGATCGTCTGCGCGATCTGTTCATCGAGGTCCTCGACGAGTTTTAGCTGGCCGAGCTTCATCCGACGTTTGCTGTTGAGGTGGTAAAGGATCGTTACCAGCCACGCTCGACAGTTTGTCCCGGGCGTATAACGGTGAAACGATCTTAAAGCCTGCGTAAAAGTTTCCTGCGTCATATCTTCCGCCTCTGCACGATCGCGCGTCATCCACATCGCCACGCGAAAAACGTCCGCCATCAAAGGCATAGCCTCGATCTCGAATGCCGCCCATTCCTTTTCGCGTTCTCTTTCTCTAAAAAACATCCGGTCGTTACTTGTCGAAGTCTCCGACAACAGAATAATGCCGAATAAGGGTGAAATCTATTCCCGATCGGCGGAGAAAATTCGAAAATTTGCCTTTTAGGAATAGTCACGAATCAAACCGCATTGATCGAGACTGTGCACTTCGGCTTGCCAAGCAAGTCCCGCCGGATGGATACTGGGTTGCTAAGGAACACCAGTCTCGATGAACGAATATTTCGAAACTCTGCATCCAGTCCATTACCTGCCGGTCGCGACAACGCTCTTCTCGCTGTTCTTTTTCTGGCACATCGGACGACGTTATTTGCGCAAGGGCGGAGCTCATCTCTTCTGGTGGTCGGCGGGAGTTTTCACGTATGGGCTCGGAACGGCGCTCGAGTCGTTGATCACTCTTTACGGCAACTCGCCTCTGACGAACAAGTCGTGGTATGTCGCCGGCGCGATCCTCGGCGGGTATCCGCTCGCGCAAGGTTCGGTCTATCTTCACCTAAAACGGCGCAATGCGAATATTCTGACCGCTGTGACGCTGCCGATCATTGTCGCCGTCGCCTTGCTGGTCTTTTTGTCTCCGGTGAATGTCGGCTTGATCGAGCCGCACAGACCAAGCGGGGCATCGATAGGTTGGCAATGGGTGAGGCTGCTTACGCCGTTCATCAACATCTACGCGGCGATCTTTCTCATAGGTTCTGCCATTTACAGCGCGTTTAAATTCACGAAGATCGAATTTGGTAAATATCGAGCGATCGGTAATTCGCTGATCGCCGTCGGGGCGATATTGCCCGGCATCGGCGGCGGGATGGCAAAGGCGGGCATGGTCGAGGCGTTATACGTCGGCGAATTTGTCGGAATCCTGCTGATCTTCGCGGGCTATCGTCTGTGCGATTTTCGCAAGGCAGGTGATCCGGAGGCAGGAATCGATGACGGATAAATTAGCGGTTGCGATCATTCAGGCGAGTCCGGTTTTTTTGAATCTCGCGGCGAGTCTCGAAAAAGCCGTCGCGCTCGTCGGTGAAGCGGCGAAACAAGGTGCGCGTTTTGCCGCGTTCGGCGAAACGTGGCTCGCGGGTTATCCGGCGTGGCTCGATTTCTGCCCGGCAGCGGCGCTGTGGGATCACGAGCCGACCAAAGAAGTTTTTGCCCGAATGCGGCAAACGAGCGTTGTCGTGCCGAGCGGCGAAACAGAAATTTTAGGACGAGCCGCGCGTGAAAATAAGATCGCCGTCGTCATCGGTATCAACGAGCGCGTCGAGCGCGGAGCAGGCAGCGGGACACTTTACAACAGCCTTCTGACGTTTGACGAGACCGGAAATCTGGCTAATCATCACCGCAAATTAGTTCCGACTTACACCGAGCGGCTTGTTTGGGGAAACGGCGATGGCGACGGATTGCGCGCGGTCGAAACCGCCGGGGCGGGACGTGTCGGCTCGCTCGTTTGCTGGGAACACTGGATGCCGCTCGCGCGTCAGGCGATGCACGACGCGGGCGAGCAAATTCACGTCGCCGTTTTTCCGACCGTTCACGAAGCACACCAAATTGCGAGCCGCCATTACGCTTTTGAAGGGAGATGTTTTGTCCTCGCAGTCGGCTCGATCCTGCATGCCGCAGATTTGCCGACCGCGTTGACAAAGAATACCGATCTGGAAAAGTCGCCTGAAAAATTATTGCTGCGCGGCGGAAGCTGCGTCATCGCACCCGACGGTAATTTCGTCGTCGAACCGATCTTCGATCACGAACAAATCATCTGCGCCGAGATCGATCTCGCACAGATCGATCGTGAAAAGATGACGTTAGACGTATCAGGTCATTACTCGCGTCCTGACGTTTTCGCTCTTGAAGTCAACCGCAATCTGCGCCGGAAAAACGAATAGACAAAGTCGGAACCGCCTGCGGTAGCGGGCGGTTGAAGATTGACGACAAACATTTTAACGGGAATAAAACTAACTTCCTCAAGCATCATAAGTTAGTGAGTGCATATTGGAATATGAAAATAGCTTTAATCATAATCGCCGTGCTCGGTGTTTTCGGCTCGGTAACTTATAACTTGAAAACATCCGAAGTCGGCGCCGACACGACGGAAACCGAAGCGATGCCCACGCCGCAACAATCTTCGCCGAACGAGCCTAAATCTCCGGTTCTCGTCGAGCTGTTCACGAGCGAAGGCTGTTCGAGCTGTCCGCCGGCCGACAAAAATCTGATTTATTTTAACGAGAAGCAGCCGGTTGCCGATGCGGAAGTGATCACTCTTTCGATGCACGTGGATTATTGGAATCGGCTTGGATGGACCGATCCATTTTCGTCGGCAAAATACAGCGAGCGTCAGGGAATGTATTCGGATACGTTTGGTCTCGGTCAGGTTTACACGCCGCAGATGGTCGTTGACGGCGCTCGACAATTCGTCGGCAGCAATGCGGGCGAAGCAACAAACGCGATCGTCGCCGCGAGCAAATCGCGAAAGGCGAAAGTGGAACTTGCCATTACAGAGAATAAGTTGAGAGTCAACATCTCGGACATTCCCGAACCGTCACTTACAAACGTTTTTGTCGCCATTGCCGAAGACAATCTCTCGACCGTCGTCGCACGCGGCGAAAACGGCGGTCGAATCTTGTCGCACGATTCGGTCGTGCGCGAACTGCGCGTCATCGGCACGATCGCCGAGAAAGCCAAAAGTTTTGAAACCGAAACGATGCTGGAAATCCAACCCGCATGGAAAAAACAAAACCTAAAAATAGTCGTTTTCGCGCAAAGCGAGAAAGGCGGTCGGATAACAGGGGTTAATCAGATCAAGTTTTAGTTTTGAACGTGTCCGTAGCCCGCACGTAAGTAAGGGCGCCCGCAATCATTACGGGCGCCCTTACGTGCGGGCTACGGACACTGACGCTTCGCGGACAGTTATGATCGGTTTATCCCGGATTACTGCGATAGGGGCTTTTATCCTATTTTTCTTCCTTTGCGTCCTTTGCGGCTTTGCGTGAAAAAAATTTCTTTTATCTCACGCAAAGACGCAAAGAACGCAAAGAAATCACAAAGAAGAAAGAAGAAAGAAGAAGAAAAATCATTACTCTTTCTAATGCTTAATCTGGGTTTATTGCTCGATCGTTATCAGTGTGGTTTGGCCGCGGCGATTTACCAGCAGCACGATCGGTTTGGTGCCGAGCGAGTCGAGCGTCGATTTTACTTCATCTGCCGAATTTACGGATTTGCGATTTATCTCGAGGATAACGTCGCCGCGCCCGATGCCGGCTTCGGCGGCGGGGCCGCCTTGCTCGACGGCGGTGACGACCACGCCTTCGTTATCGGAGTCGAGATTAAGTTGGCGCGCGATCTCGGGCGTAACCGGTTGAAGACTGAGACCGAGTTTACCGCTTTCCTTTTCAGGCGAGGCGCCTTTTTCATCCGGATCGCGACCTCCTCGTTCTTTATCGTCTGTTTTCAGTTCATCGAGCGTCGCGGAGAATTCCATTTCTTTGCCGTCGCGAAGGATTGTGATTTTTATCTCGGTTCCGGGCGGCGTTCCGGCAACTTTGTTTCGCAGCACGTTACTGTCGATCATTTTCTCGCCGTTGATCGCGGTTATGAGATCGTAGCGTTTAAGACCGGCTTTTTCGGCGGCACTGCCGGGTCGCACGCTGCCGATGATTACACCTTGCGCGTTTTCTAATCCGAGACCTTTTGCCAGTTCTTCGGTTGGCGTCTGAATATTGATGCCCAGCATTCCGCGTCGCACTTTGCCGTCTTTGATCAGTTGATCCATCACCGATTTCGCCATGTTCGACGGTATCGAAAAGCCGATGCCGATGCTGCCGCCGCCGGGGCCGCCGAGAATTTGTGAGTTGATACCGATAAGTTCACCGCTCAAATTTACAAGTGCTCCGCCCGAATTGCCACGATTGATCGGTGCGTCGGTTTGCAAAAAATCTTCGAAGCTGCCGTCGCTCAAACCCGTGCGTCGCCCTTTTGCAGATATGATTCCTGCCGTCACGGTTTGGCCGATGTCGAGCGGGTTGCCGATTGCAAGAACGATGTCGCCGATGCGAACATTGTCGGAATTGCCAAGCGTGAGAAACGGAAGCTCAGTAGCCTCGATCTTGATGACGGCGAGATCGCTCGGTTGGTCGGTGCCGACGATCTTGGCTTCGTAAGTTTTGTTGTCGTTCAGTAGGACGGTGATGCGCTCGGCGTCTTTGACGACGTGATGATTGGTCAGGATCGTGCCGTCGGCGGATACGATCACGCCCGAACCTGCGCCGCGTTGCACCTGCGGACGTTGATTTTGCTGCGGCAACTGAAACTGTTTGAAGAAATCATCGGCGCCGGGAAACTGCATTTGCGACGTCGCCTTCCCTTTGTGCAGAGCTTCGATGCGAACGACGGCCGGCGAAGTTTTTTGCACAACGTCGGCGTAGGAAGTTCGAATGCCGTCAACAACGACCGGTGCGGCAGGCTCTTGCGGCTGGTTCGTCGCCGGCAAATTATCGCTGCCAAAGAGACCGCCGCTGCAAGAGGTCGCGACGACGACGGTGATTAAAACTACCAGAATCAAAAAGGTTTTAGTGCTCATGAAAATACTCCAAAAAATAATCGTCGGACGAAATTATTGATACGAGTGAAACAACGCGACGGTTCACGCGCAACACGAATTTTTTAGTTCGTCAACTTCGGCGTTTCGCGGCGAAAAATGTAAGCGAGAGATTTATAAACCAGCTTCGAGCAGAGGAAAGCGGGCGAATCGTAATTTTCGAAATACGAATATTCGACCAAGTCCATGCCGACAACCCGTTTTCGTTCGGCGAGTTTGCGAATCAGCGTCAATGTTTCGTACCAACCCAAACCGCCAGGTTCGGGCGTGCCGGTCGTTGGCACAATGCTCGGATCGAGACCGTCGATGTCGATGGTGAGATAGACGTTGTCGGTCAGCGAATAGACGGCTTCGTCGATCCAATCGGTGCGACCGACGATGTCGCGTGCCCAAAAGATTTTTGTCGGCAGATTTTCTTTCAGCGACCACGCTTCCTCACCTGAGATCGAACGGATTCCGACCTGCACCGACGGAATGCGCATATCTTTAACAACTCGTGCCATGATCGATGCGTGCGAGTGCGGCGTGCCGTCGTAGGTGTTGCGAAGATCGGCGTGGGCGTCGATCTGCAACACGCTTAAATTCTCAAACTTTTCGTTGTGCGCCTGAATGATCGGCGCCGAAACAGAATGTTCGCCGCCCAACATGCAAACAAATTTATTTTTTGCGAGCAGATCTTTTGTGTAGGTGTAAAGCTCGCTCATCATCGCGTCGGGCGTTTTGCGTGGCGTAAATTCGGGCAGAGTGTGAATGCCGATCTTATAAACTTCCGAATCGGTTTCTTCTTCGTAAAGCTCCATGTTGCGCGACGCATCAACGATCGCCATCGCACCTGCGCCGGTTCCGGTGCCGTATGAAACCGTGCCTTCGTATGAAACCGGAAGCACGACGACGCGCGCGGCTTCGAACGAGGAATATTCCTCCTCGTCGATACCACCGAAATTCATTGGCAAAGTTGCAGATTCACTCATGGCAGTGGTCAGTGGACAGTGGACAGTGGACAGTGGTCAGTGGATTTTGCTGACCACTGACCACCGACCACTGACCACTTTTTACGGAACGTCGATGCTCATCTCGCGACCTGAGAAGCTGAAGGTCGGACGCTTGCGGCCTTTCATAAACTTCGCGGCCGTTTGCGAGAGAGCGGTGATGATCATCGGCAGCGCGATCGACGGATCGCATGGGACGTAGGCCGTCGTTGCGTTTTTGACCAACTTGCCAAACATGCCGGTGTGCTTGCCGCCGTAAGACGGCGTGCGGATACTGAGCGGCGACGTGTCGGTCGCGATCGAGACAGCGTACTTGTGTCCGCGCGGCGTTGTGCGTGTGATGTATGACGAAAGTTCGGTGAGATTGACCATCGTCTGACTCGAACAACTTCCGAGCGAAATGATGCCGGAGTGGCGCGTTTTGTGCGCGATCTGCATCATCTCCATCGTGTCCTGCGTCGGGTCGAGCGAGAGCTGAATCTTCTTCTCGAATTTTGCACGAGCAATGCCGGTCGCAATCTCTGAGCCCGTTAGATCGGGACAAAAAACCGGTATGCGCGATTTAAATGCCGAGGTCAGAATGCCGTCCTCGTTTCCGATCTCGGACAATTCGCGACCGAGCAGATGTAAAAACTCGCGAATCGAATACGGACGCGCCAGATCGAGCTGATTGATCACGCTGCCGATCCATTCGTCGGCCTCTTGATATTCTTCGCGATTGACGAGAACATCGCCGATTCGCATAACGTCGGATGCTTCGAGGTCTTCGTCCGCCATGCTCGGATGCGCCTGAAAATGATTGCGTCCCAAGACTTCATGGATGTCGTGATAAAGCACGTTCCCGCTCATCACGATCACATCGACGAATCGGTTTTTAATAACGTACGCGATCAGCCGCCGCATTCCCGAGGTAATCAGATTGCCGGAGCCGCACATGTAGATCGTCGAATTGTCGTCGAGCATGTCGAGCCAGATGCGGTGAGCTTCCGCGAGTTGTTTTGCTCCGAAACCGGCTCCCTCCATCTTTTCCAGCAATCCGGCGACCGAGCGATCTCTGTCGATCGGTACCGGTCGTGTCGGAACCGTCAAAAATTTCGAAGCCTTTGTTTTCTTTTGAGCCATAGTTTTATAAGTAATTGTTGTCTAGAGTCTATTCAAAGTGGAAAAGTGAAAATGTGAAAGAGTGAAAAAGTTTGCTTGCGAGCTGCCCTCACTTTTTCACCTTTTCACTTTTAACCTTTTTCACTTTCCACCTTTTCAACGTGGAAAAGTGAAAATGTGAAAGAGTGAAAAAGTTTGTTTGCGAGCTGCCTCACTTTTTCACCTTTTCACCTTTAACCATTTTCACTTTTAACCTTTTCAAAGTGGAAAAGTGAAAATGTGAAAGAGTGAAAAAGTTTGTTTGCAATCTGCCCTCACTTTTTCACCTTTTCACTTTTAACCTTTTTCACTTTCCACCTTTTTCACTTTCCACCTTTTTCACTTTCCACCTTTTTCATTTTCCACCATTCGGAGTCAGGTATGTATAACTTTCGACCTGATCCTCGTAAAATTCGATAACTTTGCTGCCTTCGGCGTTTGTCAGTTCGCCGTCCTTAACCCGCTTCAAAACCGCGCGGCGAAATGTGTCGTGAAGCTGTCCGGTCTCGAACCTAACTGCCTCGACGGCATCGCCGAGAGTCGCCCCGTAGATCACTTTTTTGATTATGTAACCGTCCTCGCCGATAAAAATGTGAGCCTCGTGCGGCACACCAAAGAGGTTATGGTTATTGCCCATCACCTCTTGGTAAGCACCGACCAGCATCATTGCCAGATAGTACGGCTCGTCTTTTTCGAGCGTGTGCAATTCCAGCACAGGTTTTACGTCGTGCAGATCGACAAATTTATCCACAATGCCGTCGGAATCGCAGGTAATATCACAAAGCGTAGCATATTCCGTGGGCTTTTTGTTGAGTTTATGTATCGGGATTATCGGAAAGAGCTGTTCGAGCGCCCAGTTGTCGGGCATTGAGCGAAAGACGGAGAAATTCGCGAGATATTTTGCGCACATCAGGCGGCGAAGATCGTCGAATTCTTCGGCGACATACTTTTTCTGTTGGGCAAATTGATCGGCACTTTCGCAAATATCCCAAAACAGAACCTCGCCTTTGCCCTTTGCCTCGAGAGAAATGAGGCCGAGATTGAACATCGTGAAAAGCTCTTCGCGATTCTCAAGCGCGTCGTGATAATACTCGCGGTAATTCTTGCCGTTGATGGTTTCGCGCAGGTCGTGAAGCTCATGCACGATCGGCGGATCGTCCTTTGTCAGCTTCATCTCCTCGGAGTGATATTCGACGACGGTTTCGACCTCGTCCTGAATGTTTGTCACGAGGATCGCGTGGTAAGCCGACAGGTAGCGTCCCGATTCCTGAATGATCGTCGGATGCGGCACATTTTCGTCGTCGCAGACGGTTTTAATGATGTAAATAACGTCGTTTGCGAACTCGCGTGCGTTGTAATTCGCCGACGACTCAAACGATGTTCGCGAGCCGTCATAATCGACCGCCATTCCGCCGCCGACATCGAGAAAGTCGATCGGGATATTCATCTGGCGAATCTTGGCGTAAGTCCTCGCGGCCTCACGCATCGCGTTTTTTATGCGTTTGATGTCGGTAAGCTGCGAGCCGATGTGAAAGTGCAGCAGACGCAGCATGTCGAGACGATCGGCATCTTTCAAACGGCGGATAACTTCAAGTATCTCTGTAGTTGTGAGGCCGAACTTGGCTGCTTCGCCGCCTGATTTTTCCCACTTGCCCGAGCCTTTTGAGTAAAGTTTTACCCGAACGCCTATCATCGGAAGGGCCATGTCGGGATTTTTTTTCTCATGCTTTGCGGCGATGTCGAGCGTGTGTTCGAGCTCGCTGAGCTTCTCGATCACGATCACGACATTTTTGCCCGCAAGCGCGCCGGCAAACGCCAGATTGATAAAGTCGCGATCCTTAAATCCGTTGAGGACAAGCAAACTGTCCTTCGATTGTTCGAGGCCGAGAGCGGCGTAAAGCTCGGCTTTGGAACCGGCTTCGAGACCGAAATCGTAACGCGAACCTTCGCGCAGATATTCTTCGATGACGGCACGGTTTTGATTGACCTTCATCGGGAAAACGCATAGATGCCCGCCATTATAATCGAACTCTTTAATGGATTTTTTAAAGGCGGTTTGAAGTTTGCGGATCTGGCCGAAGAGAAGTTGCGGAAAGCGAAGAATAATTGGCGTGTTGACGCCGCGTTTACGAAGGTCGTCGATAATATCCTTAACGTCAGCGGTGAGTTTTTCGTCTTCGGGCGCACGAACGATCAGATTCCCCTTCCGGTTGACGCCAAAATAATCAGCACCCCAATTCTCGATGCCGTAAGTCTCAATGGTTTGTTCGATTATCGCGCTCAACCGTCTTCGCTCCGTTCGCAAAAGTTAATAGCTTAATAAAAATTGCGGAAAAAACAAACAAGCCCGTGTTTAGGACGGTTTCTTTGCGTTCTTGGCGGCTTTGCGTGGGAAATCTTATCTCACGCAAAGACGCGAAGAACGCAAAGAGCAAGAAAGACATGGTTTAGTTCGAGGTAATCAAAGCAGGCACATTTACGGGTTTGGGCGAGAATTTTCGTGGCATAAGCGTTGCTTTTAGAAGACGAGCGGGTCTTCGCTATATCGGTGAAATGCCCGTAATTGATTGAAAAGACCTGATACTTGATTGTTGTTGGCAGTAAATTGCCGCATCTTGTCAAAAAATGGTGACAAAGATTGTCACTTTAGTTGTCCTAAGGTCGCGTTAGAGGAGGAAAAAATTATGAAAAAACGTGACGAAAAGGGTTTCTCGCTTATCGAATTGCTGATCGTTGTCGTCGTGATCGGCATTGTCGCTGCGCTCGCCGTGCCTGCTCTCAAAAAAGCGCTCATCGCGGCCGAGAGCGGCAACGTTTACTCGACGATGCGAACGATCTCGTCGGCACAGGTCAGCTTTTTCTCACAAAATGGCCGTTTCGGACGGCTTAACGAGATTAACAACATGCAGGGTGGCGGTCTCGGCACCGTATCGGGCACCGATCTTAATCGCGGCAGGTTCGTGCTCTCGATGGTTCCGGCGACACCGACACCCGAACAGTTGCGACAGGAATACTCCATCAGCGCGATCCGCAACCTCGCGGGCGAGGATGTGATTTTTCACTACAGCGTCAGCCAGAGCGGCGAAGTCGTGCAGATCTCACCATAAACGAGCCCAATCTCCCACCATTACTCTCAACTATCATGCCCCGATAGGTGAATCACCAATGAATGTTTTTGAAGACTTAATTGTCGAACTGAAAGAAGAGAATTTACTCGAAGAGACGATTTTCGATACTGCCCAAGGCGAGTTTGACGAGGTGATCGACACCGGTGACGTCGCTGATCCGATCGAGGCGAGCGAGCCTGCGATCGTTGGCAACGATGAAGTTTTAGAAGCCGAGGCGACACCCAAAAAGCGTAAGCCCGCAAAAGCAAACCGTGAATTCTTTAAAAAGCGCGCCGTTGCCGACGTTTCGAGCCTTCAGATGGTCGAGCACGTGCTCACGTCGGTCGAGCGCGAATACATGAAGGTCCGGCCTTATGCCTTCGATGACTTCAAGGTTAAAAAGGCGCTCAACACATTCTTGCAAGTTTCCGATTCTGAAACGGACGAGCAAAAGGCGGCGGAATCCGCGTTGATGCAGCAGACGGAAACCTGGCATGCGGCGCTCGCAGTTCGCGACAACGCGATTTCGGTGCCGAATCTGCGGCTCTTCTGCGAGAATACGCGTCCGGCGCTCAGCTCGCAGGCGTTGCTCGCGCTCGCAAGGTTTTATCGTAACTCGCCGTATTCCGAGCCGGTTCGATCGAAGTTCGACTTTGTTATCACACGGCTTTTCTCACGCTCGATCGGCGGCGAAAAACGCAAACCGTTATTCAGCCGCGAGGCCGCTCTCGGTCATATCCACACGCTTTACGGCGAATGGTCGAGCGTGCCGCTCTATACAGCGGACGACGACACGTCGCGCATCGAACTGACGGCGTTGAGTTTCGACGACCTGACGGTTGAGGCGAAGACTGCGGCGCGTTTTGACGATCTGATCGAAAGCGACTTTTTCGGGCGGCTGCGTTTATTTAAAGAGAGTATCAGCGAGTTGTTCTTCGCACCCGAGGTCGCGGTCGCAGCGATCGAGGCGAACATCTCGATCGGCAACGCCTATGTAAAACTTATTGATAAGGAACGCGAAAAGATGGACGCCGACCACATCCAGTCGAAATACGGCGACCTCGACAACGCGACGATCTCGGACGCAACGGGCCGCACGCTGGAGCTTAACGATTTGCTGCGCGGAACAGGCGAGATCGAAGAAGAAATGTTCGAAGACGAGATCGAAGATGTCGAGACAGAACTCGAAAAGATAATTCTCGACGCTCCGTCACCCAAAGCCGAACCCAAGCCGACCGTCAAAATCCGCATGCCCGCCTTCATCGAAGGCCTCACGCAGAACATTTTTCAAGTCAACAAGTGGCTGCTCGTCGTGTCGGCGGTACTTATCACTGCGTCGCTCGGGCTGTATGTCTGGGCAAACTACTTCGCCGAGCAGGAAGTTTCGACAAACGGCGTAACGAGCGTAAATCTCGACAAAGCCGTTTATCGCGAGCACCTAAAATCTGCCAAAGTCACCGCCGAAACCCTCTACGGCGTGCTTCTGCCGTCGTGGGACGAACTGCCAAAAGAAAAACGCGAAGAATATCTCAAAAAGATAATGCAAGCCGGCCCGACAACAGGCTTTAAACAAGTAAGTCTGATGAAATCCGACGGCAAACCCGCCGGGTACGCCTCCGCCACCCGCGTCGAAGTCACAACGCCGTAGCCTAATTGATCGAAAAAAAAACTGTCGTCCGGAAGGTGATATTCCGGACGGCTTTTTTTCTTTGGGGAAATGATTGTTAAGGGCTAATGTGTCAGTTCGGTGCCACGGCCTTAGTAATTAATATGTACTTGGAGTAAAATCGTGGACACTCAATGGATCAATCATTCTTTCAGGATTTTTTGACGGCGACCAAAGAGTATTGGTTTCTGATCACGCTCGTCGGATCGGTTTTGCTGACGGCGGCATACATGATCGTCTTTCGGATAAATCCGTGGGATCAGCAGCGTGCGGTTAAGCTGCGGCGCGATCGGGTGAAATTTCACAATGCAGTCGGTTACAAACTGATCGAGGCGGGACATTTCGTGCAAGCCGAGAACGAGTTTGAAGAGGCGCTCAAACTTTCGGCCGAAGATCAGACGGCGATAACCGGGCGCTATTTGGCTGAGCTGTTCATCGGTATGGAATCGCCCGAATGGAATCCGGCGATCGGGTTTGCAATTCAGCAGCAGATCGGCGAGATGGGCGGGTTTGACCGCGGACACAACCGCCATCTCATCGAGAAATATCTCGGCGATTTTCACCGTCGGTTGTTAAATCTCGATACTGCTAAGGAATGTTATTCGAAAGCGTTGGAGCTAAAACCCGATTACCCCGACGCGTTGTTTACCAAAGGATGGATGATCTATGAGTTCGAATCGGACATCGACGCGATGGAAGATGCGTTTAGAATGATGACGCAGGTCGATAGCCGCGACTATCGCGGTTTTCACGGACTCGGCTACACGCTCTACATGAAGGCGATCAGGGAACAGGATGCGAGCAAACGCGGCGAGATCATTCTCGAAGCCGAGCGACAGAGCCGATGGTCGAAAGACCTGGTTTACAACCACCTCAACATCATCATGGACTTCGGCGAAGTCGCACGCTCGGTCAATCCGCAGCTTTCGCTAGATTACCGCACGTATGCGAGAAAGGTGATCGCAGATCCCGTGCTCAATCAGTTAAAGGAAAATCGATGGGTGTTTCAGAACAGACTTTTGACAAGCGAGGGAACCATTTATATCGAGAGTCAAGACTCGAAGCTGGCGTGGATCGAGTATCAAACCGCCCTCGATTATCTCGCGATGGAGCGATTAGAAGTCGATGACGGTTTTAATGACAAGCACATAGAACATTTCGAAAAGGCGCAGGAACTCGATAAGGACAAATCTGCGCATTATATTTATATTGATCAACTTGCCGTTCTAGATCTGCTGCTGCCCGCAAAGGCTGCTGAGGGAAATCCGTAGCGGACTGAGAAATTAGCCACGAATGCACGAATATTTAGGACGTATTTTTCCTGCTCTTATTCGTGCATTCGTGGCAAGTCTTTTGGCTGCGTCTCGCATTTATCGGGGTTGGCGGGTAAAATCATTTTTGGCGTTTTATGTATAAGCAGATTGGCATCCTCACGGGCGGCGGTGATGCACCGGGGCTGAACGCGGCGATTCGCGCGGTAGTGAGAACCGCGATCGGCGAATTCGAGATGAGCTGCGTCGGGATCGAGGACAGCTTTGAGGGCATACTCGGCGAGACGCACACGCGGCATCTGACGCGAAAATCGGTCAGTGGAATTTTGCCGAGCGGCGGAACGATCCTTGGCACGCGAAATCGCGGCAGCTTTGTAAAAATGATCGACGGCAAGCCGCAATTTACCGAGCTGCCTGTCGGCGAAGCGCTTGCTAATCTTGACATCCTCGGCATCGAAGCGCTCGTCGCGATCGGCGGGGAAGGCACGCTCGCGATCGCCGAACAGTTTCACCGCCGCGGCTTTCCCGTGATCGGCGTGCCAAAGACGATCGACAACGATCTTGCGGCGACGGAATTGACGTTCGGTTTTATGACCGCGATCGACATCGCGACCGAGGCGCTCGATCGGCTGCACACGACCGCCGCATCTCACGACCGCGTGATGGTGCTCGAGGTCATGGGACGCAACACCGGCTGGATCGCGCTTCACGCGGGACTTGCCGGCAGCGCCGACATTATCCTGATACCGGAGATTCCGTATTCGTTCGAGTCGATCATTCGCAAGGTGCGCACTCGCGAAGAAAGCGGTTCGCGTTTTACGAATATCGTCGTCGCCGAAGGTGCGACTGAGATCGGCGGCGGCGAAATGTATCTCGACGAGGAACACACGCGGCTCGGCGGCATCGGGCCGTATGTGAGCAAGAAGATCGAAGAGCTGACCGGCAAAGAAACACGCTGCGTCGTGCTCGGCCATCTACAGCGAGGCGGCAGCCCGAATGCGTTCGACAGAATGTTGGGCACAAACTTTGGCGCGTGCGCCGTGCGTGCTTTAGCAAGCGGCGAGACGGGGAAAATGGTTGCGCTCCAGGCAGGAACAGTCGTGACGGTGCCGCTGTCCGAGGCTTGCGCAAATATCAAAACGGTTCCGGTCGATGGTCAATTGGTGCGCACCGCACGCGACATCGGAATTTCTTTCGCGGCGGCGAAAGACGCAAAACTGAGCGAAGCCGGAGCGATGTAACAACATGGAAGAAATAAAAAAGAAACTCAAAACACAGATCGAGGAACTCGAACACGAACTTAATCACAAGATTCCAAAGGTCATACAACACGCGCGTGAATTCGGCGACCTTAGCGAAAACGCCGAGTACAAAGCCGCGAAAGAGCGACAGACGTTCGTGCAAGCACGCGTGAGTTTGCTGCACCAGCGGCTGATGGAAGTCGAGTCGATCGACATTTCAAAAATACCGACAGATCGCATCGCATACGGTTCGATCGTCGTGCTGTTCGATCTCGATAAAGAAGAGAAAGTCACTTACGAACTTGTCACATCAGAAGAAAGCGATCCCGCGGGCGGCAAGATCTCGACGGTCTCGCCGATCGGCCAGGCGTTGATGGGCAAAGAGGAAGGCGACGAAGTAAAAGTAAAAACTCCGACGGGCTGGAAGAATTTTGAGATCAGTCGGCTGACGACGATACATGAGAAATAAAAGGCAAAAGGCAAAAGGCAAAAGGCAAAAGGTAAAAGGCAAAAGGTAAAAGGCAAAAGGCAAAAGGCAAAAGGTAAAAGGCAAAAGGTAAAAGGCAAAAGGTAAAAGGCAAAAGGCAAAAGGTAAAAGGCAAAAGGCAAAAGGCAAAAGGCAAAAGGTAAAAGGCAAAATCGACCTTAACTTCTTATTTTGCCTTTTAACTTTTTACTTTTAACTTGCGAAGCAAATGTTTGGAGCGAGCATAGGACGTGGCGCAATGCGCATAATCGACGCGATGGTGCGTGGGCTTGCGTCGCTCGGAATTCCGCCTAACTTGCTGACGCTGATCGGCGTTTTGATCAACCTCGCGTGCGGCGTGCTGTTCGGTTTCGGTGAATTCTTTTATGCAGGCATTGTGCTCATCGTCGCCAATCTTTTCGACATGCTCGACGGCAACGTCGCTCGTCTCACGGGTCGCGTGACAAAGTACGGCAGCTTTCTCGATTCGACGCTTGATCGGCTGTCGGACATGGCCTCGTTCCTCGGCATAATGGTTTTTTACGCGCGTGACACGGCGCATCATTCGACGTTAAATGTTTTTCTCGGCGGCGTCGGAATGATCGCATCCGTGCTGGTCAGTTACACAACCGCTCGCAGCGAAGGCCTCGGCGTAAAAGCAAACGTCGGCTTTCTTCAACGCCCCGAACGCGTCGTTTTGTTTATCATTGGTGCGCTTTCGACATGGAGCTGGACGTCAACAAATTTTTTCGCCAATCGCATGCCGCAAGTTCTATGGGTGCTCGCCGTCGGCTCGATGTGGACGCTCGTGCAGCGGATGATCTACATTCGCCGCGAACTAATGGCATTGGATAAAAAATGATAGAACGAATAACCGAGTTTTGGAATTCGCTGACATGGGGCCGCATCGGTTTCGGCGTCGGGCTATTTCTACTCTCGGTTGTTTTGAGTGCAGCCTTTGTCGCCGTTATCCTCGTTAAGATACCTGCAAATTATTTTCACTCGAATTATCAGCGGACGTTTTTGCCAAATAGCTCATGGATGACACGCTGGGGAGCAGTGGCCGCTAAAAATCTCGCTGGCGTGATACTCGTTTTGGCCGGAATCGTAATGCTGATCGGGCCGGGACAGGGAATTTTGACGATCTTGATCGGCCTCGTCCTTCTCGATATTCCCGGCAAGCGACCGATCGAGGCGAGAATTATTAAACGTCCAGGCGTGCTTGCGGCGGTCAACAAACTTCGGGCAAAATACAACAAACCGCCACTTGAATTGGATTAACAATGGGACTTCTTGACACTATTCTGCGCCGAAAGAAGATCGATCCTGACGCGCGTCGCAGTTTTTTGCTCGCGCACGGTCGCATCACCGACGGCGTAATTCTAGAAAGCAGCGTAAACGGCTCGGGCGAAGAGATCGTGTATTTTCTCTACACGCTCAATGGTGTTGACTTTGAGTCTTCTGAAGTTTTGACCGAAGAACAGCGTCTCGAACCAATCAAGTACGCACCCGGAGCAAAGGTTGGAATTCGTTACGACCCGCGAAATCAAGGGAACTCGATTGTAGAGTAGGACCAATTTAAAAACAGCCGACAGCTGTCAGCTAAAAGCTGTTAGCTGTATTTAATATGTTTTCCAAGATTCTAATTGCAAACCGTGGCGAGATCGCGTGTCGCGTGATTCGCGCTTGTCGCGAGATGCGAATCGCGACGATTGCGGTTTATTCCGACGCCGACAAAGACGCGCTGCATGTGCGAATGGCAGACGAAGCTCATCACATCGGGCCGTCGCCTTCGGGCGAAAGTTACCTTCGCTGGGAGAAAATTGTCGAGGTTGCAAAACTAGCAGGCGCCGAAGCTATTCATCCCGGTTACGGATTTTTGTCGGAGAACGCCGAGTTTGTTCGCGAAGTAACAAAAGCTGGCATTACATTCATCGGCCCGCCGCCGGAGGCGATGGAGGCAATGGGCGGCAAGATCTCGGCGCGAAAGATCGCTATCGAAGCCGGTGTTCCGGTTGTTCCCGGCACGACCGAGCCACTCAAATCCTACGAAGATGCGCGCGAAACCGCTGCATCGTTCGGTTATCCTGTAATGCTAAAAGCCTCTGCCGGCGGCGGCGGCAAAGGTATGCGGCTCGTTACGGACGAAAGTGAACTGAAATCTGCGCTCGAAACTGCACAGTCCGAGGCGCAGGCGAGCTTTGGCGACGATGCGGTGTATGTCGAAAAGGCGATCGTCCGGCCGCGACACATCGAGATCCAAATTTTCTCAGACACGCACGGCAATCACGTTCATCTCGGCGAGCGCGAATGCTCGATCCAGCGTCGTCATCAAAAAGTTGTCGAAGAAGCTCCGTCGCCGATAAACTCGGCTGAATTAAGAGCTGAAATGGGTGCGTGCGCCGTCAAGGTCGCAAAAGCTGTCGATTACGTCGGTGCCGGAACGGTCGAGTTTCTTGTTTCCGATCTTGATAAATCATTTTACTTTCTCGAAATGAACACGCGACTTCAAGTCGAGCATCCGGTGACCGAACTTGTGACGGGTATCGATCTCGTTCGCGAGCAGATTCGCGTCGCGGCGGGTAAAAAGCTGTCGTTTACGCAGGGTGACATCAAACTCACCGGCCACGCGATCGAGTGCCGCGTTTACGCAGAAGATCCTGAGAATAACTTTTTGCCATCGCCTGGCAAAATTACGCGATTGCGGTTGCCGACGGGGCTGGGCGTTCGTGACGACGGCGGCGTTTATGAGGGTGCGGAAGTTTCGATCTATTACGATCCGATGATTTCTAAGTTTGCGGTTTACGGTCGTGACCGCTCCGAAGCGATCGATCGAATGCGGCGTGCGCTAGCAGAATATGAGATCGGTGGAATTAAGACGACGCTGCCATTTTTCCGGGAGATCATGGATGACGCCGAGTTTATTGCGGGCAGGCTTGATACAGGTTTCATTGGTCACTTTAACGAACGCAAAAGGCCGGCCGAGCCTGATCAAACCGAGCTTGATATGGCCGCGATCGCCGCAGCATTGTCTTTCTTAAAGAAAAAGGTTGTAACAGCTAGGATCAACGGCAGGTCGGAATCCAGTCGCTGGGCGCAATCAGGTCGCGAGGCATTGCTTTCGTCGCGCTTGTAGCAAAAAAACGGGCTGTCTATCGAGACAGCCACAGGGTTAACTAATTTATGCCGAACATCAAAGGCAATAGAACAATCTGAATTTGCCGCCCTCGCGGCAGGGATAATTGCTTGATTGCATATTTACACAGCAACGGCCCGCAGTCAAGATTTTTGGCTATATAATTAGAATTCGACTTGAACAATAGCCTTAGATGAATCAGGCTAAACGCACATATAGTAGGATTTAGAGAATTAGCATGGAAGAACTGTTAAATCAACTTTTGGGCAAGAAGATCGACGTTACATGTGGGACAAATGCCGCTTTTCGTGGCGATGTCGTGGATGTAAAAGCCGGCGTTTTATATCTGCGAGACGAGGACGATCGCGTCGCTTATGTGTCGATCGACAAGATCGCGGTGATCTACGAATGTAAAGATAGCCATCCACGTCCCGGGTTCGTTAGTTAAGGAAAAGCCCGATGTTCGTAACGAAACACCGGGCTTTCAAGTTTAACCTTGACTTTGCTTATCTATCATTTTCGTCTGTAAAATTTACAGAAGGCTTATTGGGGTTTGTGTTTTCAACTTTCAAACGACGAAAGCCTACGATTCGACCCGACCAATAACCAGCAAACGGCGAGTAAGTAATTCCTTTGCTCGACGAAGCGTGATAAAAACCATTCTCGTCGGCGACGATTCCCATGTGACCGAGACCATTTAGAAAGACGAGCGTTCCAAATTTGTATCTGTCGTCTCCGTAAACCGCTTCCGATTGCGACCACAAACTACGTGCACTCTGACGCGTGAAGGGCATTCCGGCTTCCATAAACACGCTCCAAACAAAACCCGAACAATCATATCTATTCGGTCCGCTCGTGCCATATCTGTATGGAATGCCGTATCGCGATTTGATCGCTTGATCAAGGCGAATGCTCGTTGCCGCGTTGTAAGTTGTGCGTCCGGCTGCTGCCATGCCGGCGGCGCTTGTTGTCGAAGCCGAAACCGTCTTTTTGACCTTTGGCTCCCAAGCCGGATCGGCAGATCGGACTACTTTTATATCGTTGGTAAGCGTCGGACGTGACGAAACCGTCGGCTGAACTCTTTCTACTGGCTGCGTTGCTGGTTGATTTGTGGGCTGACTCGATGTGGGTTTAACGATCCTATCTCT
>Ga0187892_10003990_pt1 | contig 25744 bp, 32 predicted proteins | sample MA1701073metaG_FD_139345 | JGI IMG/M metagenome (GOLD analysis project Ga0187892, IMG submission 139345) | Bio-ooze microbial communities from a basaltic lava cave in the Kipuka Kanohina Cave System on the Island of Hawaii, USA - MA170107-3 metaG ... | reverse complement strand
CGAAGCGGCCGGGCTGCCGGCGCCCACGGCCCTGGGCGTCACCATCCTCACCAGTGACCCCGACGCGCCGCCCCACATCCTCGGCAAGCGGGTGGCGGCGGCTGTGGAAGGCGGCTGCGGCGGCATCGTGTGCGCCGCCTCCGACGTGCGCGAGGCCAAGCAACTGGCGCCCCGGCTGGTCGCGGTGGTCCCCGGCATCCGCCCCGCGCAGGCGGAGCGGCACGACCAGGCGCGCGCCGCCACACCCCAGCAGGCTTTCGACTCCGGGGCCGACGTGCTCGTGGTCGGCCGTCCCGTCACCGGCGCGCCCGACCCGGCCAAGGCGGCGGCGCAGCTGTTCGAGGCGCTCGCTTCCGCTTCGGCCAGTTGACGCGCCGGGCGGGCGCGCTATGGTTCGCCCATGCCGCTGCCTCCTCAGCTCACGCCCGAACAGCGTCAAGCCGCTCTCGACAAGGCCGCCGCCGCCCGCCGCCAGCGAGCTGAGCTGAAGGACAAGCTCAAGATGGGCTCGCTCTCGCTGCAGGAGCTGTTCGACGCCGGCGAGTCGGACGAAGTCGTGGGCAAGATGAAGGTCATCGCCGTCCTCGAGTCCCTGCCGGGCGTCGGCAAGGTCCGCGCCAAGCGGATCATGGAGGAGGTCGACATCAGCGAGGCTCGGCGGGTTCGTGGCCTGGGCGACCAGCAGCGCAAGGCGCTGCTGAAGCTCTTCCCGGCCACCCCCTGACCCTCTTCGTCATCTCCGGCCCTTCGGGCGCCGGGAAAGGGTCCATCGCCGCCGCGCTGGTGGAGCGGGTCGAGAACGTCTGGCTCAGCCGGTCCTGGACGACGCGCCCCCGCCGGGCCGGCGAAGGGGAGGACGCCTACGTGTTCGCCGATCGACCGGCGTTCGAGGCCCACGCCGCGGCGGGCGGGTTCCTGGAGTGGAAGGAGCACTTCGGCAACCTCTACGGCACGCCCGTCCCCCGCCCTCCGGCCGGCCACGACCTGCTGCTCGAGATCGACGTGTACGGCGCCGCCGACGTGCAGCGCCAGGCGCGGGGCGCGGTGCTCGTCCTGGTGCTGCCCCCGTCGGTGGAGGCGCAGGCACAACGGCTGCGGAGCCGCGGCGACCGGGAGGAGACGATCGCGCCCCGCCTGGCGAGGGCGGGGGAGGAGGAGCGGGTGGGCCGCGCCATCGCCGACCACGTGGTCGTCAACGACGACCTCTGTCGGGCCGTCGACGAGGTGGTTGGTATTGTGGACGCCCACCGCCAGACCGGAGAGATGTGACCATGGCTGCCCGAAGCACGATGATCTACCCGCCCATCGAAGACCTGCTCGCCAAGGTCGACTCCAAGTTCAGCCTGGTGAGCCTGGCCTCCAAGCGGGGCCGGCAGATCAACTCGTACTTCAGCCAACTGGGTGAGGGCCTGGGCGCCATCGTGCCGCCGCAGGTGGCGTCGGTGTCCCGCAAGCCCTTGTCGATCGCCCTGGAGGAGATCGCCGCCGACAAGATCACCATGGAGCGGATCGGCGGCGACGACGAGGGCGGCGCCGAACCTGCGGCGTCCTGACCGGTCTGCCGGCGTGAGCCGCTTGGCGTGAGCCGCTTGGCCGGGCGGCGCGCCGTCCTGGGGGTGTGCGGCGGGATCGCGGCCTACAAGGCGGTCGAGGTGTGCCGGCGGCTGGTCGACGCCGGGGCCCACGTCGTCCCGGTCCTGACCGCCGACGCCCTGCGCTTCGTCGGGGCGGTGACGTTCTCGGCGGTGGCGTCGGAGCCGGCGCAGACATCGCTGTGGGACGGCGAGGACGCCATCCCCCACACCCGCTTGGGGCGGGACGCGGACGTGGTGGTGGTGGCGCCGGCGACGGCCCGTTTCGTGGCCGCCTACGCCATGGGGCTGTCCGACGACTTGCTGACCGCGACGTTGCTGATGAGCCGGGCGCCGGTGCTGGTGTGCCCGGCCATGCACACCGAGATGTGGGAGCACGTGGCCGTTCGCCGCAACGTGGGGGCGCTGCGGGCGGCGGGGGTGCGGGTCCTGGAGCCGGGCGTGGGCCGGCTGGCGGGCGGGGACGAGGGCGCCGGCCGCCTGCCCGATCCGGCGACGATCGTGGCGGCGGTCGAGGCGTTGCTCACGCCCCCGGACCTGGCCGGCAGGCGGGTGCTGGTCACCGCGGGCGGCACGCGCGAGCCCATCGACCCGGTGCGGTTCGTGGGCAACCGATCGTCGGGGAAGCAGGGCCACGCCCTGGCCGAGGAGGCGGCGGCGCGCGGCGGCGCGGTCACGCTGGTGACGACGGCGGCGGCGCTGCCCACGCCTCCGTCGGCCGAGGTGGTGCGGGTGGAGACGGCGGCGGAGATGGAGGCGGCCGTGCTGGCCGGGGCGGCCGCCGCCGACGTGGTGGTGATGGCGGCCGCGGTCGCCGACTTCCGGCCCAAGGCGCCGGCCGACCGCAAGCTGGCCAAGGCCGGCGGGCCGCCCGACCTGGTGTTGGAGCCGACGACCGACATCCTGGCCGCGCTCGGCGAGCGCCGGCGCCCGGGGCAGGTGCTGGTGGGCTTCGCGGCCGAGACCGGCGACGGGGCGGTGGCGCGGGCCGCGGCCAAGCGGGAGCGCAAGGGGGCCGATCTCATCGTCGTCAACGACGTGCTGGCGCCGGGAGCGGGGTTCGAGCACGCCACCAACGCGGTGACGGTGGTGGGCGCCGCCGGTTACCGGCGGTCGGTGCCGCGGGGGACGAAGCGGGAGGTGGCGGCGGCGGTGTTCGACGAGATCGCTCGCCTGCTGGGGGGCTGAGTAGGGTGGGCGGCCCATGACCACCTACACGTTCACCTCCGAGTCCGTCACCGAAGGCCACCCCGACAAGATGGCGGACCAGGTCTCGGACGCGATCCTCGACGCCATCATGGCCGAGGACCCCATGGGCCGGGTGGCGTGCGAGACGCTCCTCACCACCGGGCTGGTCGTCGTGGCGGGCGAGATCACCACCCAGGCGTACGTCGACATCCCCAAGATCGTGCGCGCCACCGTGTGCGGCATCGGCTACGACCGGGAGTCGTACGGGTTCGACGGCAACACCTGCGGCGTCGTCACCGCCATCGACGAGCAGTCGCCCAACATCGCCCAGGGCGTCGACACCGCCTACGAGGTGCGGTCGGGCCGGAGCGGCGAGGACGCCATCAACGCCCAGGGGGCGGGCGACCAGGGGATGATGTTCGGCTACGCCTGCGACGAGACCGACGACCTCATGCCCCTGCCCATCTGGCTCGCCCACCGGCTGGCGCAGCGCCTGGCCGAAGTGCGCAAGGCGGGGGTGCTGCCGTACCTGCGCCCCGACGGCAAGACCCAGGTCACCTTCGACTACGAGGACGGGCGGCCGGTGCGGCTGCGCACCGTCCTCATCTCCAGCCAGCACCAGCCCGGGCTGGACATCGAGACGCTGCTCAAGCCCGACCTGCGGGAGCACGTCATCCACCCCCTGCTCCCGCCCGAGTTCGCCGAGGACCGCTACGAGCTGCTGGCCAACCCCACCGGCGCCTTCGAGCTAGGCGGTCCCCACGCCGACACCGGCCTCACCGGGCGCAAGATCATCGTCGACACCTACGGCGGGGCGGCCCGCCACGGCGGCGGCGCCTTCTCGGGCAAGGACCCCAGCAAGGTCGACCGGTCGGCGGCCTACGCCGCCCGCTGGGTCGCCAAGCACATCGTCGCCTCCGGCGCGGCGCGGCGCTGCGAGATCCAGGTGGCGTACGCCATCGGCGTGGCCCAGCCGGTGTCGATCATGGTCGACACCTTCGGGACGTCGGAGATCGACCCCCGCCAGATCGAGGGGGCGGTGCGCGAGGTGTTCGACCTACGGCCTGCGGCCATTATCCGCGACCTCGACCTGCGCAAGCCCATCTACCGCCGGACGGCCGCCTACGGGCACTTCGGCCGCTCGGACAAGGAGTTCTCGTGGGAGCGCCTCAGCCGCCTGGACGACGTGAAGCGGGCTCTCAACCTGACCTGAGGGTCGCGCGGGTCCTGCCCGACGTGGCCGCGCTGGCGGCGCGGGCGTTCGACTACCTGGTCCCTGCGTCGCTGGCGGCCGAGGTGCGCGTGGGGTCGATCGTGCGCGTGCCCCTGCACGGGCGGCGCGTGCGGGGGTGGGTGGTGGCGTTGCCCGAGGAGGCGGAGACGGGCCGGCGGCTGCTGCCCATCGCCAAGGTGTCGAGCGTGGGGCCGCCCGCGGACGTGCTGGCGCTGGCCGAGTGGGCGGCGTGGCGGTGGGCGGGGCCGGTGACCCGGTTCCTCCGCACCGCCTCCCCGCCGGGGGCGGTGCGGGAGCTGCCGCCCGCCGCCGGGCCGGGCCGGGGCCCGCCACCGCGGCGGGCCGCCGGCCATGCGGTGGAGGTGGTGCGGGCGCCGCCCGCGGCCGACCCGTTCCCGGTGGTGGAGGAGGCCGCCCGCGGGGGCGACGCCCTGGTGCTGGCGCCGTCGCTGGGGGAGGCGGCGATGGTGGCGGCCCGGCTGCGGCGCGCCGGCGTGCCGGTGGCCGTCGCGCCGCGGGAGTGGGCCCGGGCCGCGGCCGGCGGCTGCACGGTCGTGGGGGCGCGGGCGGCGGCGTGGGCCCCGGTCCCGGGCTTGGCCGCGGTGGTGGTGATCGACGAGCACGACGAGGTGTACCAGGAGGAGCGGGCGCCCACGTGGAACGCCCGCGACGTCGCGGTCGAGCGCGCCCGGCGCGCCGGCGCGCCTTGCTGGCTGACGTCGCCGTGCCCGTCGCTGGCGGCCCTGGCGCTGGCCGGCGGGGGATCGGTGCGGGCGCCGTCCCGCTCCGACGAGCGGGCGGGATGGCCCGTCCTCGAGGTGGTCGACCGCCGCGACGAGGCGCCCGGGCTCGGTCTGTACTCGGAGCGGCTCGTGGCCCTGCTGCGGGCCGCGACCCCGGAGGAGCGCGTCGTGTGCGTGCTCAACCGCAAGGGCCGGGCCGTCCTGATGGCGTGCGCGGCGTGCGGCGAGCTGGCCCGGTGCGAACGGTGCGACGGGCCGCTGGAAAGCGGGGGCGAGCTCGGGATGCGGTGCCGCCGGTGCGGGCTGGCGCAGCCGCCGGTGTGCCGCTGGTGCGGCGTGGGCCGGTTCAAGGCCCTCCGCATCGGGGTGGCGCGGGTGCGCGACGAGCTGGAGCTGCTGGCCGGCCAGGCGGTGGCCGAGGTCACGGGGGACACGCCGCCGGCCGGGCCGGGCGGCGGTTTCCCCGCGGCGGCGGTGCTGGTCGGCACCTCGGCGGTGCTGCACCGCGCCGCCCGGGCCGCGGTCGTCGCCTTCCTGGACTTCGACCAGGAGCTGCTGGCCCCCCGCTTTCGGGCGGGCGAGGAGGCGCTGGCGCTGCTGGCCCGGGCCGGCCGCGTCGCCGGCGGGCGGGAAGGGCGGGTGCTGGTGCAGACCCGGGCGCCGGGCCACGAAGTCCTCGACGCGGCGCGCCACGCCGACCCGTCGCGGTTCACGGTGGTCGAAGGGGCCCGGCGGGCGGCGCTGCGCATGCCCCCGGAGGTGGCCCTGGCCCGGGTGTCGGGACCGGGAGCGGCAGGCGTCGTCGCCCAGTTGGACGGCGGCCAGTTGGACGGTGTCGAGACGCTGGGGCCGGCGGGGGACCGCTGGCTGGTGCGGGCCGGGGACCACCGGTCGCTGTGCGACGCCCTGGCCGCGGTCAAGCGGCCGGGCGAGCGGGTGCGGGTGGAGGTCGACCCGCTCCGTGCGTAGGCTGCGCGACCTGTTCGCGGCGCGGCCGTTCCGGCCCCGCGGCACCTACACCGACTGGTGGTGGCCGGCCAAGGGGTTCAGCGCGGTGGAGCACGTGCTCACCCCCGAGGTCGACCCGGGGCCGGAGTCGGCCTACTTCTGGGCCCACCAGTTCCGCACCGAGGCGGGCGAGGGCGGCTACATCGGCCTCCAGACCAAGGGCAACCGGGCCGACGGGAGCCTGGGCAAGATGGCCATCTTCTCGTTCTGGGACACGCTCGGCGCCGAGGGCCCGGGCGTCGTCCGCTTCGGGGGCGAGGGGGTGGGGTGGAGCGTCCGCATCCCGTTCCCCTGGGAGGCGGGCCAGGCCTACCGGCTCCGCATCGCGGTGGTGGACGGCGACGAAACCGCGCTCACCTGGGCGGGATCGGTGGACGGTGAGGAGTTCGGCCGCATCCGGGCCCCGGCGGCGTGGGGCCGGCTGGGGCCGTGGTCGATCATGTGGACCGAGTACTACGGCGGCCCCGTCGCCCGCTGCGCCGACCTGGCCTACTCCAAGGTGATCTTCGGCGAGCCCCGGGCCGACGGCGGGACGGCGCCGGACCGCTCGGACGACCACCTCGGGGACGGGAACTGCCCGGGCTCGGCGGTCACGCCCGTGCCCGGCGGCGTGCGTCACGAGATGGGCATGCCCGCCGCGCCGTAGGAAGGTCGCCCCCACTGGTTCGTCGGGCAGCCGGGCAGCCGGGCGAGGCTGAGCGGGCGCAACGCGGCGCGGGCGCGCCGACGACCGAGCCGGCCCATGACGGAAGCCGACGGGAGTAAGGCGATACGTACCGGAAACCGGTACGTATCGCCCTACCGTCACCGGCGTCCCCCGGCGAGCCTTCTGGGCAGGGCGGAGGAGTAGCCTCGCCGCCCATGGCCCCGTACGACATCCGCGTCTACGGCGACCCCGTCCTGCGCGCGCCGGCCGACTACGTCGCCGCCATCGACGGCGCGCTGGTCCGGCTGGCCGAGGACATGCTGGCGACGATGTACGAGGCGCCGGGCGTCGGCTTGGCCGCGCCCCAGATCGGCGTCCAGAAGCGGATGTTCGTCTACGACGTCAACGACGGGAAGGGCGGCTTCACGGTGGTGAACCCCCGGATCGTGGAGCGGTCGGGGGACTGGGAGTACGAGGAGGGCTGCCTGTCGGTGCCCGGCCTCTCCTGGCCGATCGTGCGGTCGTCCGCCGTGCACCTCACCGGCTACGACCTCGACGGGCGGGAGCTGTCGATCGAGGCCGGCGAGCTGCTGGCCCGGGTGTTCCAGCACGAGACCGACCACCTCGACGGGATCCTCCTCATCGAGCGCCTGGACCGGAGCCAGAAGAAGCAGGCCCTGCGCACGCTCCGGAACCGCACCATCGGGCAGTCGCTCGAGCGAGGCCGGGCGGGACGCACCTGAAGCTCGCCTTTCTGGGCACGCCCGAGGCCGCGGTGGCCCCGCTGCGGGCGCTGGTGGCCGGGGGCCACGAGATCGTGATGGTCGTGTCGCAGCCGGACCGCAAGCGGGGCCGGGGCGGGGCGATGGTCCCCAGCCCGGTGAAGGCGGCTGCCCTGGCGCTCGGGCTGCCGGTGTCCGACGGGGTGGACGACGTCCTGGGCCGGGGCGCCGAGCTGGGCGTGGTGGTGGCGTTCGGCAAGCTGGTCCGTCCGCACGTGCTGGCCGAGCTGCCGATGGTGAACGTCCACTTCTCGCTGCTGCCCCGCTGGCGCGGCGCGGCGCCGGTGGAGCGGGCGATCCTGGCCGGGGACGAGCGCGCCGGCGTGTGCATCATGGGCCTGGAGGCGGGGCTCGACACCGGCCCGGTGTACGCCTGCCGGGAGGTCGAGATCGGTGCGGAGGCGACGGCGGCCGAGCTGCGAGCGGAGCTGGTGGAGATCGGGACCGAGCTGCTGCTCGGGCTGCTGCGGGAGGGGGCGCCGGCGCCGGCGTCGGCCGTCCCGCAGGTGGGCGAGGCGACCTACGCCAAGAAGCTGGAGCCGGGCGAGCACCGCCTGGACTGGAAGCGCCCGGCCGCGTACCTGTTCAGGGTCGTGCGGCTGGGACAGGCGTGGACGACGTTCCGGGGTAAGCGGGTGAAGGTCCTCAAGGCCGTGCCCGTGCCCGGCGTCACCGGGTTCGCGCCGGGCGAGATCTACCCCAAGGGCTTGGCCGCCGGAACGGGGGACGGGGCGTTGCGGATGCTGCTCGTCCAGCCCGAGGGGAAGTCGGCCCAGCCCTTCGCCGACTGGCTGAACGGGGCCCGGCTGAGGGCCGGGGAGCGGTTCGTGTGAGCGGCCCGCCCCGCCTGCGGGCCAAGGTGCTGACCGTTTCCGACGGGGTGATCGCCGGGACCCGCCAGGACCGTTCGGGCGCGGCGCTGGCCGACCGCCTGCGGGGGGCGGGGTGGGAGGTGTCCGACCGCTGGGCGGTGGCGGACGGCGACACGTCGGTGGCCGAGGCCCTGAAGGAGATCGCGTGGGGCTGGAGCGGCGTCATCGTGACGACCGGGGGGACGGGGTTCGCGCCGCGGGACCGGACGCCGGAAGGGACCCGGATGGCGCTGGACCGGGAGGCGCCCGGCCTTATGGCGGCCATGTTCGGGGCCAACCCGGAGAAGGGGCGGCTGTCCCGGGGGGTGGCGGGCACCTTGGGCAGGTGCATCGTCGTGAACACGCCCGGGTCGACGGCCGGCGCGGTCGAATGCTTGGACGCCGTCCTCGACATCCTCCCCCACGCCCTGGCCCTCCTGGCGGAGGAGCCGACCGAGCACCCGGCGTGAAGCCATGATGAAACGGGCCATCGAGCTGGCGGAGTCGGTGCGGGGGACGACGTCGCCCAACCCGTGGGTGGGGTGCGTGATCGAGCCGGGCGGCTTCGAAGGCGCGACCCAGCCGCCCGGGGGCGCCCACGCCGAGGTCGTGGCCCTGGCCGCGGCGGGGCCGGCCGCCCGGGGCTCGACGCTCTACACCACGCTGGAGCCGTGCGCCCACGTGGGGCGCACCGGCCCGTGCGTGGAGGCGATCGTGCGGGCGGGGGTGCGGCGGGTGGTGGCGGCCCTCGAGGACCCCGACCCCCAGGTGCGGGGACGGGGGCTGGCGGCCCTGCGGGAGGCGGGCGTCGAGGTGGAGGTGGGCGAGGCCGCCGCGGCCGTGCGGGACCAGTTGGCGCCGTACATCAAGCACCGCACGACCGGCCGGCCGTGGGTCGTCCTGAAGCTGGCCGCCACGCTCGACGGCCGCACCGCCGCGCCCGACGGGTCGTCGCGGTGGATCACCGGCGAGGAGGCACGGCGCGACGCCCACCGGTTGCGGGCCGGGTCGGACGCGGTGGTCGTGGGGGCGGGGACGGCGCGGGCCGACGACCCCGAGCTGACGGTGCGGTCAGTGCCCGCCACCCGCCAGCCGTTGCGGGTGGTGATCGGCGAGGCGCCGCCCCTGGCGCGGGTGCGCCCGGCGTTGGAGGTGAGCGGGGCGCCGGAGGCGATCCTCGACCAGTTGGGCGCCATGGGGGTGCTCCAGGCCGTGATCGAGGGCGGCCCGACGGTGGCCGGCGAGTTCCACCGGGCGGGGCTGGTCGACCGGTACGTGCTCTACCTGGCCCCCGCGTTCCTGGGCGGCGACGACGGGCGGCCGGTGCTGGCCGGGCCCGGGGCCGCGGCGGTGGAAGGCGCCTGGCGGGGCCGGATCGTGAGCGTGCAGCGGTTGGGCGACGACCTGCGCGTCGAGGTGGCGCCGTAGATGTTCACCGGGATCGTCGAGGAGCGGGGGACGTTCGTGGGCCGGAGGGGCGGCCGCTTCACCTTCCGGGCGGAGGCGGTGCTGGAGGACGCCCGGGTCGGCGGTTCGATCGCGGTGAACGGCGCCTGCCTGACGGTGGTGACGGTGGGTGAGGGCGTCTGGGGGGCGGACGTGGTCGCCGAGACGCTGGCCCGGACCAACCTGGGCGACCTCCGCAACGGGGACGCGGTGAACTACGAGCGGCCGGTCCGCCTGGCCGACCGGCTGGCCGGCCACCTGGTGCAGGGGCACGTCGACGTGGTGGGGGAGGTGGTCACCGGCGCGCCCGAGCTGCGGGTCCGGCTGCCGGCGCGGGAGTGGCGGCGGTACGTCGTCCCCAAGGGCTCGGTGGCGGTGGACGGCGTCAGCCTGACCGTGGTGGAGGCGGCGGAGGACGGGTTCACCGCGGCCGTCGTCCCCCACACCGCGGCGGTGACGACGCTGGGCGCCCGGAGGGCCGGCGACCGGGTCAACCTGGAGTTCGACGTAATCGCCAAGTACGTCGAGCGACAACTGGAAAAATAGGGCGCCATGGGCTTCGCCACCATCGAGGAGACGATCGCCGCCATCGGGCGGGGCGAGATCGTCGTGGTCGTCGACGACGCCCGGCGGGAGAACGAGGGCGACCTCATCATGGCCGCCGAGTTCGCCACGCCGGAGAAGATCGCCTTCTTCCTGAGCCACACGTCGGGCGTCATCTGCATGCCGATGACGGGCGAGCGGCTGGACGAGCTGGAGCTGCCGCCCATGGTGGCCGATAACACCGACCCCCGGCGCACCGCGTTCACCGTCTCGGTGGACGCCCGCCGGGGCACGACCACCGGCATCTCCGCCGCCGACCGGGCCGCCACCATCGCCGCCCTCGTCGATCCCGCCACCGCGCCGGCCGACCTGGCCCGGCCCGGCCACATGTACCCCCTGCGCTACCGGGAGGGCGGGGTGCTGAACCGGGCCGGCCACACCGAGGCCGCCGTCGACCTGGCCCGGCTGGCCGGTCTGTACCCGGCGGGGGTCCTGTGCGAGGTCGTCAGCGAGGACAAGACGGGCATGGCCCGGCTGCCCGAGCTGGAGCGGTTCGCCGAGCGCCACGGGCTGCTGCTGACGAGCATCGCCGAGCTGATCCGGTACCGCCGCCAGCGGGAGGTCCTCGTGCACCGGGTGGCCGACGCCCGCGTGCCCACCGAGTGGGGCGACTTCACCGCCTACGTCTACGAGTCCGTGCTCGACCGCGAGCAGCACGTGGCCCTGGTCAAGGGGGCGGTGCAGGGGCAGAAGGACGTGCTGGTGCGGGTCCACTCCGAGTGCCTGACGGGCGACGCCCTGGGGTCGCTCCGCTGCGACTGCGGGTTGCAGCTGCGGGGGTCGTTCGAGCGCATCGCGGCCGAGGGGCTGGGCGTGGTCCTGTACCTGCGGGGCCACGAGGGCCGGGGCATCGGCCTGGCCCACAAGCTGCGGGCGTACACCCTCCAGGACCAGGGGCACGACACCGTGGACGCCAACATCCAACTGGGCCAGCCCGTCGACAGCCGCAAGTACGGCACCGGCGCCCAGATCCTCGTCGACCTGGGCCTCACCACCATGCGGCTGCTCACCAACAACCCCGAGAAGCGCGCCGGCCTGGACGGGTACGGGCTGGAGATCGTGGAGCGGGTGCCCCTGCTGACGACGCCCAACGCCGAGAACATCCGCTACCTGCGCACCAAGCAGCAGCGGCTGGGCCACCTGCTCGAGGGGCTGGAGTGACGACGGGGGCGCGTGCCGAGGGGCCGGCGCCGGGCGCGGGCGCGGGAATGCGGATCGCGGTGGTGGCCAGCCGGTTCAACGCCGACGTGACCGAGCGGCTGCTGGAGGGCGCCCGGCAGGCGCTGGGGGGGTTCGGCGCCGAGGCGGCGGTCACGTGGGCGCCCGGCGCCTTCGAGCTGCCCCTGGCCGCCCACCGCCTGGCGTCGTCGGGCCGGTACGACGCGGTGGTGTGCCTCGGCGCCGTCATCCGGGGGGAGACCGACCATTACGTCCACGTCGCCACCCAGTGCGCGGCGGGGCTCCAGCGGGCGCAACTGGACACAGGGATCCCGGTGATCTTCGGCGTCCTCACCGCCGACACCCGGGAGGACGCCGTGGCGCGGGCGGGCGGCAGGCACGGGAACAAGGGGACCGAGGCGGCCGCCGCCGCCGTCGAGATGGTGGAGCTGCTGCGGGGATGTTGAAGCTGGTGCTGCCGAAGGGGTCGCTGGAGCGGGCCACGCTCGAGCTGTTCGAGGCGGCCGACCTGACCGTGACGCGGTCGTCCTCGGTCGACTACCGGGCGTCGATCGACGACCCTCGCATCATCGACGTGCGCATCCTGCGCCCCCAGGAGATACCGGTCTACGTGGCCGAGGGCCAGTTCGACCTGGGCGTCACCGGGCGGGACTGGATCGAGGAGCAGGGCGTGGACGTGGTGTCGCTGGGCGAGTTGCACTACTCCAAGGCGACGGCCCGCCCCGTCCACATCGTGCTGGCCGTGGCCCAGGACTCGCCGGTGCGGGAATCGGGCCAACTGCCCGACGGGGTGAAGGTGTCCACCGAGTACCCCGAGCTGACCCGCCGGTACTTCGAGAAGCTGGGGATCCACGCCGACATCCGGTTGTCCTACGGCGCCACCGAGGCCAAGGTGCCCGACATCGTCGACGTGGTGGTCGAGCTGACCGAGACGGGCCGGGCGCTGCGCGCCGCCGGCCTGCGGGTGATCGACACCCTCCTGACCAGCTTCACCGAGCTGATCGCCAACCCCGCGGCGTGCCAGGACGAGGGCAAGCGGCGGGCCATGGCCCAGGTCCAGACCCTGCTGCAGGGGGCACTCGAGGCGCGCGGGAAGGTCCTGGTGAAGCTCAACGTCGCCGCCGCCGACCTCGACGCCGTCATCGGCATCCTGCCCTCGCTGCGCTCGCCGACGGTGTCGCAGCTGTTCGGCGGCGAGGCCTACGCGGTCGAGACCGTCGTCGCCAAGGCCGAGATCAACACCCTCATCCCCGCCCTCAAGGAGGCCGGGGCCAGCGACATCATCGAGCTGGACATCGCCAAGATCGTCCATTGAGCGGCGGCGGCGGCGGCGGGCACGGGCGGGACCGCCGGGGGGTGGTGACCGCTTTCGACGACCACGCCGGTCACGGCACGATCCGCGACCGGGAGAGCGTCCAGGACCACTTCTTCCACTGCACCGCCATCGCCGGCGGCGGCCGCACCATCCCCGCCGGCGCCGAGGTGGCGTTCCGGATCGCGGCCGGGCACAACGGCCTGTGGGAAGCAGTAGATGTTCAGCACATCTATTGAGACCGCACCCCGGCGGCGGGAGAATCAGCGCCGCCGTCGGTTCAGCGTGTGCGCTGTGGGACGCCGCCGGCAGGGGGAGACATTGATCGCTCGACGTTCCGGACGCCGCCTGGCCCTGGCCGCGGTGGCCCTTTTCGCCCTGGCGCAGGGCGCCGCCCTCGGCGCCACCAAGGACCTTGCGCCGAGCCTCACCAAGCCGGTCAACGCCACCAAGGACGACATCAACCCGGGTCGCCTGTACCTGGCCCCGGCGCTCGCCATCGACCCGGGGAACCAGCTCCACGTGGCTGCGGGCATGACCGAGCTGCGCACCAAGACCTGCTTCTTCATGCGCTCGTCGGACGGCGGCCAGACGTGGGTGCGCCCCGAGGCCAGCCCCGTGCCGGCCTCCTACCCGTTCTGTCACAGCAACAACCGGGGCTCGTACCAGGCCCAGGTCGCCTTCGGCCGCAACGGCAACCTCTACATGGCCTTCCCGGGCTGGGACGCCCAGGACGCCGGCGGCCGGGGCAACAGCAGCCTGATCGTGGCCCGGTCCACCGACTTCGGTGACAGTTGGACCCCGGTCATCGCCCGCAACAACCGCGGCAAGCAGAACCTGGAGGCGGAGAACCTCCGGCCCGTGGGCGGCATCGCCGTCGACACCAGGACCGGCAGCCAGGACACCATCCTGGTCACTTACGGCGCCCGCCAGACCAACGCGGCGGCGCCCAACGCGTCGCCGACCTTCCCGATGGCCATCGTCTCCACCGACGGCGGCAACACCTGGGGCGAGCCGTTCAACCTGGCGCCGACGATCTGGGAGCAGGAGCCGGTCCGCCAGGCGGCGCTGACCGCCCGCACCACCGTGCCCAGCAACTCCCCGCCGACCACCGCGGTCGCGGGCTCGCGGGCGGCCCAGCCCAACCAGGCGGCCAACTTCGGCGGCTTTTCGGGCGTGCCCGCCGTCGCCCACGACGGGACCCTCTACGTGCTGTGGCCGTCGTCGACCGCCAACATCTCACCCGGCATCCCCACGGGGGCGTTCATCTCGCGGTCGGCCGACAAGGGCAAGACCTGGACGACCAACCAGATCGGGACGTTCGCCTACACCAACGGCTCGTTCGTGCAACTGGCCTGGAGCCCGGGCGGTGGCAGCCAGGGGACGCTGCACGCCATCTACCCCGGTGTGCCCCGTCCCGAGGTGGCGGGCTATAGCACCGTCACCTACCAGCGCTCGACCGACGGCGGCAGGACGTTCACCGACCTCACGGACATCACCGACGACCCCGTCGACCAGTACGCAGGCCAGTACTACCCCGCCATCGAGGTGTCGCCCAACGGCGAGCGGATCGACGTGACGTGGTACGACACCCGCACCGACCCGGGCTACCGCTCCAACGAGGTGTTCTACGCCTACTCCACCGACGACGGTGAGACGTGGTCGAGGAACATCCGGGTCAGCGACCAGCCGATCGACCGCCGGCTCGGCGTGTGGTCCCAGAACTACGACATCACCACCCCGCCGAGCATCGCCTCGGGTGACAAGTACACGCTCTTCGGGTGGGACGACACCCGCAACAACGACCTCAGCTTCATCGACAACAACGCCCTCGGCGGCGGCGCCCAGGACTTCTACACCGTCGCCGCCCAGTACGAGGTGATCGGGGGCGGGGCGTCCAAGGCGGCCAAGTACGTGGTGGCCGGGATCCTCGGCCTGGTGGCCGTCGGCCTGGTCCTGCTGCTGGTGTCGTTGGCCGCCCGGGGCCGCAGCGGCGCCACCCCGCTGGGCACGGGCCGCAAGGACAAGGCGAAGGCCCCGGCCGCCAAGAAGCCGGCCGAGGTGTAAGCAAGGGGGGCGCGGCGGCGCCCGGCGGGCGCCCGGCGGGCGCCCCCCCCTTTCGCTCGCCTGGGCGGGGCGCGACGATGGAACTCTCTGGCGCCGATCGGCGTCAGATTGGTGACCGTCCTGTACGTGACCGGAGGAACCCATGGCATCCGCCCCGCCGAGCTACCAGCCCGTCGCCACCCTCGACGAACAGACCCGATCCGACTTCGTCGTCCGCGTCTACCAGCACCTCGTGCTGGCCGTCGTCGCCTTCGCCGGGATCGAGGCGCTGTTCCTCAACACCGGCGTCGCGGAGGGCATCTACAACTTCCTGGCCGGCCGGTCGGCGGCGTGGCTGCTGATCCTGGGCGGCTTCCTGATCGTGAACTGGCTCGCCACGACCGCGGCCCACGACCTCGGCAACGTCAACAAGCAGTACGCCGGGCTCTTCGCCCTGGCCGTCGCCGAGGCGGTCATCTTCGCCCCCTTCCTGCACCTCGTCTTCAACGTGCGGGACTCGGGTTCGACGGTCTGGGCCGCGGCCTTCGTGACGGCGGTGGGCTTCGGCGGCCTCAGCGCGGTGGCCTACACCACCCGCAAGGACCTGTCGTTCCTGCGCCCCATGGTGATGTGGGGCTTCGTCGCCGCCCTGGTCCTCATCGTCGCCGCCGTGCTGTTCGGCTTCAACCTGGGCGTGTGGTTCTCGGTCGCCATGATCGCCCTGGCGGGGGCCTCGATCCTCTACCAGACCCAGGTCATCATGCGCGAGTACCCGGCCGGCGCCTACGTGGGCGCCGCCGTCCAGCTGTTCGCTGCGGTCATGCTGCTGTTCTGGTACGTCCTGCGCCTGTTCGAGCAGGTGCGCCGGTAGCGGCGGTCGGCCCGGGGTCCCCGCTTCAACTGGCCTGCGTCAACACGCGCATCGGGCACGTTCGTGCAGGCCAGTTCGGAGGAAAGCGCCCCCGGGACGCGGCGGTCACGGCCCGGGGGTCCCGCCTCAACTGGCCTGCGTCAACACGCGCATGGGGCACGTTCGTGCAGGCCAGTTCGGAGGACAGCGCCCCCGGTAGCGGCGGTCAGAGCCCGAAACGGTCGGCGATCATCTCCTCCAGCTTGGCCTGGGTGAGTTCGCCGGTGTGCTTGGCCACCAACTGGCCGTCGGCGGAGACGAACAGGGTCGTCGGCATCCCGAACAAGCCGTAGGCGGTGGCGACCAAGCCGTCGGGGTCGTAGCCGGCGGGGTAGCGGACGCCGGCGTCGGCCAGCAGAGCCAAGGCGCCTTCTCGGTTGTCCTGGTGGTTGACGCCGAGAAACGCGACCCTGCCCTCGAAACGGTCGGCCACGGCCTGGAAAGCGGGCAGCTCCTTGCGGCACGGGATGCACCAGGAGGCGAAGAAGTTCACTACCACCGGCTGCCCGCGGTAGGACGCCAGGCTCACCGTCCCTTCGCCGTTCAGGCGGGGCAGCTCGATGGGCTGCACCCCGGCCGGGCTGACCGCGCCCCGGCTCAGCACGAGGGCGACGACGACGAGGCCGAAGAGGGCGGCGCCGCCCGCCGCCCACCACCGGGTGCGGCGCGTGCTCACTGTTGGGGCGTGCCGAAGGCGCCGCGGCACGAGGCGCCCTTCTCCGGCGCCTGCGGCCCGTTGGCGTACAGCTCGACGAACGCTTTCACGCCCGGGTCGCCGGCGGTGTCGGCCGTGAGCTGGACGCCCCACGCCGACGCCACCACCGGCGCGGGAAGGGTGGCGTCCCGCCACGGGGAGACCAGCACGTGGGGCGTGCGGGCGAGGCCGCGGAGGGTGTCCACCTCGCCGGCGGGAAGCCCGGGCCGGTAGGTGATCCACACCGCGCCGTGCTCCAGCGAGTGCACGGCCGCTTCCGTGATGACCGGCTGAGGGTAGAAGCCGCAGTTCATCCACACCGGGTTGTGGGGGCCGCCGACCGGAGGCGTCTGCGGGTAGGTCACCGGATCCTGGGTGTGGGCCTGGCTGAGCCGGTGAACGTCTTGACCCGCGCCGCCAGGTCGAGCGACGTCGACGTGGACGTCGAGGTGGCGGCGCCCCCCGCCGCGGTGGTGGGGGAGGCGGCGTCGCCGCCGTCCCCGCCACAGGCGGCCGTCGCCAGCGCGGCGACCGCCGCGACGAGGAGGGCGCGGAGGCGCACCTCAGGCGTCCGCGGCCTTCGACCGCTGCACGAAGGCCAGCCGGAGCTGGGCCAGGGCCTCCCGCAGCGTGGGCTCCTCCTCGCCCAGCCGGCGCCCCAGCGTCTCGACGACCGCGCCCAAGGCGTCGATGGCGAGCCGGGCCTGGTCGAGGTTGCGCTCCTCGAGGTGGAGGGCGGCGAGCTGGAAGAGGCCGATGCAGTGGTTGGCGACGACCACCTCGGCGGGCGTCTCCAGCATCTGCTGGGCCACTGCCTCAAGGTGGGCGCGGAGCTCCTCGTCGGTGGCGGGCTCGCCGACGCCTGCCGGCGCCGGCCCGGGGCCGGCCGCCCCGGACGGGGGTGACGGCGCCGGTTCGGGGTCGCGGCGGACGGGCCGCTCGCCCGACGGTGTCCAGATCGAACTCATGGGGTCGCCGCCGCCGCCGGCGCCGCCGCCGCCGGCGCCGGCGCCGCGTGGGCGTTGGTCACGGGCCTGCGCTCGTCCGCTTCGCTTTGGTGCTCGCTCACCCTGCTACCCTAGGTTCCACAATCGAAGAGGGAAGCGGGGCCGGCGGTGATTCGATGCCAGCCCCCACCCGGCTGTCGCAGTGTAGGGGCACGCCGGGTTTTCGGACCGCCAGGGGCGGACGTTTCCCGACGTCCGCCTTCTTCGCGTCCTTTGACCAACGAACGAACACCAACGAAACGAACGGAGTGATGCCGCATCGCTGGACCAGACGGGGCCGACCTCAGGATCAACGAACGCATTCGAGCACGCGAGGTGCGCCTGGTTGACCCTGATGGCCGCCAACTGGGCATCCGGTCACTGCCGGAGGCGCTCGATCTCGCCCGTGAGCTGGAGATGGACCTGGTGGAGGTGGCCCCACTGGCCGACCCCCCGGTGTGCCGGATCCTCGACTACGGGAAGTGGAAGTACGAAGCGGCCCAGCGCGACAAGGAATCCCGGAAGAAGAGCGGCAACTCCCCGATCAAGGAGATGAAGTACCGGATCAAGATCGGCGAGGCGGACTTCGACACCAAGACCCGCAAGGTGTCGAGCTTCCTCGACGAGGGCCACAAGGTGAAGATCACGATCATGTTCAAGGGGCGGGAGATGGCCCGTCCCGAGCTGGGCAAGAAGATCCTCGACCGCATCGCCGAGCAACTGGCGCCGCCGGCCAAGGTGGAGGCCGCGCCCCGGCTCGACGGGCGCAACATGGTGATGGTGCTGGCGCCGGACCGGCGTTCCCGCCCGAAAGAGAAAGCGACGGCCAGCTAGATGCCCAAGATGAAGACCCACCGGGGAGCGGCCAAGCGCTTCCAGGTGACCGGCACGGGCCGGATCACCCGGCGCAAGGCCTTCCGCTCGCACATCTTGGAGAAGAAGCCGAGCAAGCGCACCCGCCGCCTGGCCCGCGAGGCCGAGGTCGTGGGTGGCGACCGCGCCCACGTGAAGAAGCTGCTGGGCCTGTAAGCCCGCCGGTCGGTCAGGAGGGAAGGAGACACGTATGGCCAGGGTCAAGCGTGCGGTCCACGGACGCAAGCACCACCGCGCCGTCCTCGAGCAGGCCCGGGGCTACTTCGGCCACAAGAGCCGGACGTTCAAGGCCGCCAACGAGCAGGTCATGCACTCCGGCCAGTACGCCTTCCGGGACCGCCGGGCCCGCAAGGGGGACATGCGCCAGCTCTGGATCCAGCGCATCAACGCCGGCGCCAGGGCCAACGGCCTGAGCTACAGCCGCTTCATCGCCGGCCTGCGGGAAGCGGGCGTCGAAGTCGATCGCAAGACGCTGGCCGACCTGGCGGTCACCGACCCCGCCGCTTTCGCCGCCCTGGTGAAGGTGGCGTCCGGCGGCGCCGGCTAGCCGGAGGTTTGTCAATCTGACCCCGCCGCGCGGGGTGGATCGCGCGAACCTCGCGAGCATCGTCCGGTGAGCGGTCCCGTGGGGGCGCTGGGGTTGCGGCACAAGCGGGTGCAGCGGGTGCGGCGGCTGCTGGCCCAGCCGTCGTACCGGCGGGCCGAGGGGGCCTTCGTGGTCGAGGGGGCCAACCTGGTGGGGGAAGCCCTGCGGGCGGGCGCGGCGGTCGAGGGCGTGTACGCCGCGCCCGGCGGCCGGGGCGAGCCGGTGGTGGAGGAGGCCCGGGCCCGGGGCGTGCGGGTGTTCCAACTGGGCGCGGGCGTGATCGAGCGGGCGACCGACACGGTGACGCCCCAGCCCGTCCTGGCCGTGGCCGCCCGGCTCGACGTGGCCCTGGAGGATGTCCGCCCGGCCGGGCTGGTGCTCGTGTGCGTGGACGTCCGCGACCCCGGCAACCTGGGCACCGTCCTGCGCACCGCCGAGGCCGCCGGAGTCGGGGCGGTAATCTGCTGCGAGGGAACCGTTGATGTCTACAACCCCAAGTGCGTGCGGGCGTCGGCCGGGTCCATGTTCCACGTGCGGCTCGTCGCCGGAGGAGAGCCGGTGGGCGTGCTGGAGCGGCTCGGCGCGTGGGGCACGCGCCGGCTCGGCGCCGCCGCGTCCGGCGGTGATCCCTACCACCAGGTGGACTTCGGAGGGCCCACCGCGATCGTGCTCGGCAACGAGGCCCGCGGCCTGTACGGGTCGGCGGCCGCAGCCGCCGTCGACGGCTGGGTGACGGTCCCGATGGTGGGCCGGGCGGAGTCGTTGAACGTGGGCATGGCGGCGGCGGTCCTCTGTTTCGAAGCGGCCCGCCAACGACGCGCGTGATCGATCCGAACCTGCTGCCGGACGGGGTGCTCGAGCTGGACGCCGAGCGGCGCCTCGTGGCCGTCAACGCCGCCGCCGCCGCCCTGTGCGGCTACGCCTCGGCCGACATGCTGGGCCGCGGGATCGACGAGCTGCTCAACCCCCGCCGGGCCGACGGGCAGCCGGTGTGGGCCGCAGGCTGGCACGGGTCCACCCGGTTGGGGTCGGTGGCCCGGATACCCGAACAGCGGGTGCGGCTGCGGGCGGCCGGCGGCCGGGACGTCACGGTCCTGGTCACGGGCCGGTACCTCCGGGACGGTGCGGGGCGCCTCATCGGCGCGGTGCTGGCCTGGCGGGACGGGTCCCGCCGGCGGTCGCCCGCCGAGGGGATCGAGGTCATCTCCACGGTGAGCCACGAGCTGCGGTCGCCGCTGACGTCGGTCAAGGGCTACACCAGCCTGCTGCTGAACCGATGGGACCGGCTGGGCGAGGACCAGAAGCGGATGATGCTGGAGCAGGTCCACCACGACGCCGACCGGGTGACCCGGCTCGTCACCGAACTCCTCGACATCAGCCGGCTCGAGAGCGGGCGGCTGGTGCTGCGCCGGCAACTGGTCGACATCCCCCCGCTGGTGTCGGCGGTGACCGAGAAGGTGCGGATGATCGAGCCCGAGCTGGACGTCGACGTGCGGTTCCCCGACGGTTTCCCCCGGGCCTACGCCGATCCCGACAAGGTCGAGCAGGTGCTGACCAACCTGGTCGAGAACGCGGCCAAGTACGCCAGCCCCAAGGGCATGGCGGTGGCCGGGGAGGCGCAGAACGGCCTGGTGGCGATCTCGGTGGTCGACCGGGGCGAGGGCATCCCCCCGTCGGACCTGCCCCGGGTCTTCACCAAGTTCTTCCGGCGGGCCGAGACCCGGCCGACCGGCTCGGGGCTGGGCCTGTGGATCAGCCGCGGGTTAGTCGAAGCGCACGGGGGCCGGCTCGTGGTGGAATCGGTGATGGGCCGAGGATCGACCTTCCGCTTCACGTTGCCGACCACGCCGCCGCCCGAGCTGATGGACGACTTGCCGTGACCGACCTGCTCCCGCTCGTGGCGTCGGGGATGGCCCGGGTCGACGCGGCCACGTCGCTCGACGACCTGTCGGCCGCCGAGCAGGAGGTGCTGGGCCGGCGCTCGGCGGTCATGGCGGCCCGCCAGCGGTTGGGCACGTTGCCGGCGGAGGAGCGCAGGGAGGCGGGACAGGCCGTCAACCAGGCGCGGGAGCGGCTGCAGGCGGCCGTCGCCGCCCGCCGGGCCGAACTGGAGACGGCAGCGCGGGAGGCCCGGTTGGCGGCGGCGCGCATGGACCTCACCGAGGTCACCGCCGCGGCCACCTTGAGCGGCCTCACGGCCGCGTGGGTGCGGGGCCACCTCCACCTGGTCAGCCAGACCCAGCAGGAGCTGGAGGACGTGTTCGTGGCCATGGGCTACCGCGTGGCCGAGGGCCCCGAGGCGGAGAGCGACTGGTACAACTTCGAAGCCCTCAACATGCCGCCCGGCCATCCCGCCCGCAGCCTGTGGGACACCCTGTACCTCAAGCTGGGCGCGCCCGAGTCGGTGGTGCTGCGCACCCACACGTCGCCGGTGCAGATCCGCACCATGCAGGCCCAGCGGCCGCCCATCTACGTGGTGGCGCCGGGCCGGTGCTACCGCCGGGACACGCCCGACGCCCGCCACCTGCCGGTGTTCCACCAGATCGAGGGGCTGGTCGTCGACCGGTCGATCACCTTCGGGGATCTGGCCGGCACCATCGAGGCGTTCACCGGGGCCTACTTCGGCCCCGGCATCCACTCCCGGCTGCGGCCGTCGTTCTTCCCGTTCACCGAGCCCTCGGCCGAGTTCGAGGTCACCTGCATCTTCTGCGCCGGCGCCGGCTGCCGGGTCTGCTCGAACTCGGGCTGGATCGAGCTGGGGGGCTGCGGGATGGTCGACCCCAACGTGTTCGACGCGGTGGGGATCGACAACGAGGAGTGGCAGGGCTTCGCCTTCGGCTTCGGGATCGACCGCTGCGCCATGCTCCGCCACAACGTCGACGACATCCGCCACTTCATCACCAACGACATCCGCTTCCTGCGCCAGTTCTGACCGCCTGGCGCCCCCTCGCGCCCCCCGGGTCTAGCGGTCGTCCGCCAGCAAGGCCAGGTTGGCGGCCTCGGCCGAGAGGGCGCGGTCCTTGCGGCGGCGGGCGCGCCACGGTTCGGTGGCCAGGGTCGGCACGACGGTGGCGACGTACCAGATCAGGGCGAAGCCGCCGATCAGCACGCCCAGGACGGCCAGGGTGATCGCGGGGACGACCACCGACGGTCCCCACGTGCGCTGGGCCTGGATCCGGCGCGCCGCGGCGATGGCGAGGGGCGCGGCGGCGGGGTTGGCCACGGCGCCGCCCTGGCGGACGGCCCGCAGTGCGTCGCGGCGCAGGCCCCGTTGGTCGACGGCCGCCATCGCCGTCCAATCTACTGTCGCGACGGTGCGGGGGCAGGGGGAGAGATGGGCCGCGACGGCCAGCGGCGCCGTGCTGGCCGCCAGCATGTGGGCGCCGTGGTTCAGCCGGCGGGTGGCGGGCGGGTTCGCGGCGCTGCCGGCGGTCACCGGGTGGCGGGCGCTGGGGCGGGTGGTCGGCGCCATCGTCGTGGTCACGGGCGTCGTGGCCGTGGCCTGGGCGTGGTCGCGGCGGCGCCCGTCGGGCGCCCTGGTGGTGGCCCTGGGCGCCCTCAGCCTGCTCGCCGCGGCGGCCACCGTGGGGCGGATCGGCGTGGACGGGCCCGTCACCACCTCTCCCGCCCCCGGCCTGGTCCTGGCCTTCGTGGGGGCGGCCGGCGCCGTCCTCGCCGGGATCGTCGCCCTTCTGCGACGATGACGGCCGTGGAGGCCCAGACCGCCGAGGGCATCGAGCGGGGCGTCGCGCCGCCCCGCGCCGAACGCTGGTCGTCGCTGGCCGTCGTCTTCGGCGTGCTGTCGCTGCTGTTCTCGGCGCTGATCGTGCCGGGGCTCCTGGCCATCGTGTTCGGCGTGCTGGCCCGCCGCCGCAGCGGGCGCCCCTCGTGGCAGGCCCACGCCGGGATCGCGCTGGGCGTGGTGACGGTGGTCGCGGGCGCGGCGGTGTGGGCGGTCTACTGGGACGACATCTTCCGCAGCCCGAGCTACCGCACCCTGGCCGTGGGCGACTGCTACGCGCGCCCCGACGACGACCCCCGGTTCGTCGAGAAGCAGTCCTGCGCCCGCCCCCACGGGCGCGAGGTGGCGGCGGCGGTCGAACATCCGGCCGCGCCGGAGGTGCGGTTCCCGGGGGTGGCGGCCCTCAACCGGGAGATGGACCGGGTGTGCCGCACCGCCGCGGAGGCCTACATCGGCCGGTCCCTGGACCAGGCCCCGCTGCGGGTGTACCGCATCTACCCGTCCCGGGAGAGCTGGGAGGGCGGGAACCGGCGCGTCGTGTGCTCCCTCGGTCGCGCCGACCGCGGCCCCCTGGCCGGCAGCCTGCGCAATCAGCGGTAGGCGGCGGGCCGACCACGTAGCCTGAACGGACCATGCGAGTCCCCCTGTCCTGGCTGCGCGACTTCGCGCCCGTCGACGGCGAGCCCGCCGACCTGGCGGCCACCCTGTCCGACCTCGGGCTGGTGGTCGAGGGGATGGAGCGGGTGGGTGAGGGGCTGGGCGACATCGTGGTGGCGGAGGTGCTGGTCACCGAGCCCCACCCCGGCGCCGACAAGGTCCAGCTGGTCGACGTCGACCGCGGGGGCGGCGAGACGCTGCGCATCGTGTGCGGGGCGTTCAACTTCTCGGCCGGCGACCTGGTGCCGCTGGCCCCGGTGGGCGCCCGGCTGCCGGGCGGCGTGGAGATCGGGCGGCGCAAGGTCCGGGGCGAGTGGTCCAACGGCATGTTGTGCTCGGGCCGGGAGCTGGGCCTCTCCGGCGACCACGAGGGGATCATGGTGCTGCCCGCCGGCCTGCGCCTCGGCGATCCCCTGACCGACGCCATGGGGATCACGCCCGACGTGGTGTTCGACATCGACGTCACGCCCAACCGGCCCGACGCCCTCTGCATCCTGGGCGTCGCCCGCGACCTGGCCGCCCGGTTGAAGGTCCCCCTCGACATCCCCGACCCGACCGTGCCCCGGCGCCGCCACGGCGATGCCGGGACGGTGGTGGTCGAGTCACCCGACCTGTGCCCCCGCTTCACCGCCACCCTCCTGGCCGGGGTCGAGGTGGGGCCGTCGCCGCGGTGGCTGGCCAGCCGGCTGACGTTGGCGGGGATGCGGCCCATCAACAACGTGGTCGACATCTCCAACTACGTGATGCTGGAGCTGGGCCAGCCCAACCACCCCTACGACCTCGACCGGCTCCCGGGCGGCGGCCTACTGGTGCGGCGGGCCGGGGACGGCGAGACGCTCGTCACCCTGGACGGCGTGGAGCGGCGGCTCACGGCCGAGGACTGCTTGATCTGCGACGCCGCGGGCGCCCCCGTGGGCGTGGGCGGGGTGATGGGCGGGGCGTCGTCGGAGATCGCGCCGACGACCACGTCGGTGCTGCTGGAAGCGGCCTGCTTCGACCCGCTCGCCATCGCCCGGACCGCGAAGCGGCTGGGCCTGCGCACCGAGGCGTCGGTCCGCTTCGAGCGCGGGGTCGACCCCGAGGGGATCGAACGGGCGGTGGGCCGGTTCTGCCAGCTGGCCGAGGGACCGGAGGGAGCGGAAGGGGCCGCGGTGGCGGTGGGCGCGGTGGTGGACGTGAGCGCCCCCCGGCGGCCCCGCCCGCCCGTCCTGGTGCGCACCAGCCGGGTGAACGCCCTGCTCGGGACCGCACTGGCGCCCGCCGAGGTGGTCGAGCTGCTGGAGCCCATCGGCTTCCGCTGCGCACCGGCGGGCGAGACCATGGACGCGGCCAACCTCCATGTCACCATCCCTCCGTGGCGGCCGGACTCGGAGCGGGAGGCGGACGTCATCGAGGAGGTGGCCCGCCACCACGGCTACCGCCGCATCCCCCGCACCCTGCCGCCCATCACCCAGGTGGGCGGGCTCACCTCCGCCCAGCGTGACCGGCGCCGGGCCAGGGAGGCGCTGGTGGGCGCCGGCCTGTCGGAGGCGTGGTCGACGTCGCTGGTGGCGCCGGCCGACCTGGAGCGGGCGGGGCTGGCGGCGGCCGCCGTCGAGGTGGAGAACCCGCTGGCCCAGGAGGAGTCGGTGCTGCGCCCGTCCCTGCTGCCCGGCCTCCTGCGGGCGGTGGCGACGAACGTGGGCCGCCGCTACCCCGACGTCCGCCTGTTCGAGGTGGGCAAGGTCTTCCTGCCGCCGTCGGGCGGCGCGGGCGAGGGCGAGGGCGAGGGCGGCCGCGAGGGCGGCGGCGATCACGGCGGCGACCTGCCCGTCGAGCCCGAGCGCATCGCCGCCATCCTGAGCGGGGCGGACGCGGCCGAGGCCAAGCGGGTGCTCGACGTGCTGGTCGATGCGCTGCGGGTGGCGGGCGTGACCCTGGCGCCGGCCGTGCTCGCCGGCCTCCACCCGTCCCGGTCGGCGGCGGTGAGCGTGGCCGGCGCGGTGGTTGGGGCGGTGGTGGGGGCGGTCGGCGAGGTCGACCCGGCGGTGCTGTCCGCCCATGGCGTGGCTGCGCCGGTGGGATGGTTCGAGCTGGACCTGGGCGCGCTGCTGGCGGCCCCCAAGCGCTCGCAGCAGTACACGCCGGTGTCCCGGTACCCGTCGGCCGACTTCGACCTGGCCTTCGTGGTGGCCGAGGCGGTGGCCGCGGCCGAGGTGGAGGGGGCCATCCGGGCCGCGGCGGGCGAGTTGGTGGAGGACGTTTGGCTGTTCGACGTGTTCCGCGGCCCTCAGCTGGGTGACGGCGGGCGCAGCCTCGCCTACCGGGTCCGGGTGGCGTCGCCCGACCACACCCTCACCGAGGACCAACTGGCCGAGCTCCGCACCGGCTGCATCGCCGCGGTCGGGCGCGCCACCGGGGCGACGCTGCGGACCTGATGGGCCTGGGCCCGGTCGCCCTGGCGCTGGCGTTGGCGGCCAGCGTGGTGGCGGTGGGCCTGGCGGCGGGCGCGGCGGCGGGGGCCCGGGCCACGGCGGCGGGCGCGGCGGGGGTGGCGGGCCGGGCCGGCGCCGCGGGAGTGGCGGGCGTGGCGGGCGCCGCGGGGGTCGCGGGCGCTGGCGCTGCGGGGGTGGCGGGCGCTGCGGGCGCTGCGGGCGCTGCGGGCGCTGCGGGCGCTGCGGGCGCTG
>Ga0187892_10003987_pt1 | contig 25748 bp, 23 predicted proteins | sample MA1701073metaG_FD_139345 | JGI IMG/M metagenome (GOLD analysis project Ga0187892, IMG submission 139345) | Bio-ooze microbial communities from a basaltic lava cave in the Kipuka Kanohina Cave System on the Island of Hawaii, USA - MA170107-3 metaG ... | reverse complement strand
TGCCGGGCGTCCTCGCGGCTCGGCCACTCAACGTATCGTCAAGATACGCCTCGCGGCCTCGCCGCTGCGGTTGCCCGGCCTGACGGCATCTGCGCGGTCTCGCGACGAAACCTGGTGAGAAAGGCGGGCTAATCCGCATCAGGGGAGGGGCTCACGCGCCGCCCGCCTCGCCTCCGGCCGCCTCGGCGGCCTGCTCGCCGCCCCGCTCCACCATGCTGTACTTGCGGGCGAAGTAGCGGAAGGATCGGAAAGTCATGCCCAGCAGGCGGGCCGCCTGGGACTGGACGCCCCCTTTCATGGCCAGGGCCTCGCGCATGTAGCGCTCCCTCACCTGCTCCAGCATCGATTCCAGGTCGATCCCGTCCGCCGTCAGGTGCAGCCCGAGCTGGGGAGCCAGCGGCGGCCCGCTGCGGATCTCCAGCGGCAGCGACCCGGCGCGCACGATGCCGCTGGACTCCAGCGCCACCGCGCGCTCCATCACGTTCTGAAGCTCCCGGATGTTGCCGGGCCAGTCATATGAAGTCAAGGCGGCTATCGCTTCGTCGGAGATGGAGGCGATCTTCTTTCCCATTTCGGCCTTGTAGCGATCGAAGAAGTGCCAGGCCAGCAGCGGGATGTCCTCCTTGCGCTCGCGCAGCGGGGGGAGCTTCACCGGGATCACGTTGATGCGGTAGTAAAGATCCTCGCGGAAGGTCTTGTCGCGCACCATCCCTTCCAGGTCGCGGTTGGTGGCGGCCACCACGCGCACGTCCACGCTGATCTCTTCGGTGCCGCCGACGCGGCGGATCGTTCTCTCCTGGAGCGCGCGCAGCAGCTTGATCTGCATGGGCGGCGGCATCTCCCCGATCTCGTCCAGGAAGAGCGTGCCGCGGTCGGCCACTTCGAACAGACCCTTCTTGGTGGCCACGGCCCCGGTGAAGGACCCCTTGGTGTGGCCGAACAGCTCGCTCTCCAGGAGCTCTGCCGGCAGGGCGCCGCAGTTGATCGACACGAAGGGCTCGGCGCGCCGGGCGCTGTTGTGGTGGATCGCCCGGGCGATCAGCTCCTTGCCGGTGCCGCTTTCGCCGGTGAGCAGGACCGTGCTGCCGGTGGGGGCCACCTGTCCCACCAGCTCCATGATCTCCTGGAGCTTGCGCGAGCGGGCGATGATCCGATCCAGCCCGTAGTTGTCCCCCATCGCCGACATGACACTGCCGAGGCGCTTCCAGTCCAGGGCGATCTCGACGTCGGCCAGGATCTTGTCGGTGTCGAAGGGCTTGAGGATGTAGTTGAACGCTCCCAGCCGGCGCGCCTCGGCCGCCGTCTCGTCCGTGCCGAAGGCCGTGATCACGATAACGGGCGTCTCCGGGCAGGCCTGCCTGCTGGCGCGCAGGACCTCGATGCCGCTGCGCCCGGGCAGCTTCAGGTCCGTGATGATGAGGTCGTAGACTTCATGGGAGAGGCGATCGCAGGCGCCGTTTCCTTCCTCGGCGAGATCGACGGTGTAGCCTCCGCGGCGCAGGAGCGTGGAAAGGACCTTGCGAAGATCCGGCTCGTCCTCGACCACCAGGATTCGCTGCACCGTCAGCCTCCCTGGCGCCGGGACTGTCCGTGCGCCCTGCCGGCGACGATCGCGCCGCGGATCTCGTCGACGATCCGATCCGGCCCGGCCAGCTTCGACAGGCAGCCGCGCGCGCCCAGCTCGACGGCCTTGAGAAACTCCGCGTCCTCCAGGGAGGCGGTCAGGACGATCACCGGGATGCCGGGCTGCAGGCGGGCCGCGGCGCGCAGCACGTCGCCGCCGCGCGGCACTCCGGAGGCGCTCTCGGTCACGATGAGCGCATAGGGGCGCTGCGCCATCATCCGGATCGCCTCGGGGGCCCCGGGAGCCGTCTCCACCCGGTACCCTTCCTCCACCAGCAGCGCGCTCATGCGGGCCGTCATTTCGCGGCAGCCGTCCACGTACAGCAGCGGCGAAGCGTCCGTGTCATCCACGGCGCGCCGCACCGCGGGCACCAGCGAGGGGGCGTAGCTGCTCACGCGCAGCGGAGGTCCTTCCACCAGCTCCCAGACGCCGGAGGCGTAGGCGCGCCGGCGCAGCGCAACCGGCACGGGGGACTCGGCCAGCGCGACGATGCGCATCGAGGGACGCTCCGTGAGGGCCGACTCCAGCATCTGCCAGGGGGCATCGCCGGAGCGCAGATCCACGACCAGGGCGCGGTAGTCTCCCCCGGCCAGGAGCCGGCGCGCACCGTGCGTGGTGACGGCGGCATCGGCCTGCACTCCCGACTGGCGCAGCAGGCGCACGTACACCTCGAAGGAAACTCCGGGCGTCTCCACGAAGAGAGCCTTCACGACGCGATCCCCGCCCAGGCAGCCAGCCGCATCCCGGCCGCCGCCGGAAGCTGCACGACCACCTCGGTGCCCGCCCCTTCGCGGCTGCGCACGCGGATGCGGCCTCCGTGCTCCTGCACGATCCGGTAGACGACCGACAGCCCCAGCCCCGTCCCTTCCGAAAAGCTCGTCTGGAACGGCTCGAAGGCCTTGGCGGCCTGCGCCGGGTTCATCCCCATGCCGTCGTCGGCGAACGACACCAGCGCGGCGTCGGCCTCCCGCCTGAGGCTGACCCGCAGGCGGCCTCCCTGCGGCATCGCCTTGAGCGCGTTCTTGGCCAGGTTCCAGAAGACCTGCTTGATCTTGTTTTCGTCCACGAGGGCCGGCACCGGCGCCTCGTCGCCGCTCAAAACGATCTCGTGGCGCGCGCCCACCTCCTCCGAGTTGCGCAGCAGCGTCAGCGAATCCCTGATGATCGGCACCAGATCGGCCGGCCGCGGGGAAGGCGGGCCCGGCCGCGCGAAGAGAAGAAAGTCGCGGATGATGCCGTCCAGGCGCCGGGACTCCCGCACCACGATGTCGAGCAGCTCCGCTTCCTCGCCGCCGGGCGAGAGCGAGCCCCTCAGCATCTGCGCCGAGCCGGACATCGACGCCAGCGGGTTGCGGATTTCATGCGCGATCCCGGCCGCCATCTCGCCCAATGCCGCCATGTGCTCCTTGAGCTGGACCTCCTGCTCGAGGGCCCGGATCTCGGTGAGGTCCTGGAAGGAGAAGACGTACCCCATCGCCTCGGAGCGCTGATCCTTGAGGATCACCGACGTGAACCCCAGGCAGATCGCCGCCCCGTCGGCGCGCGTCAGCTCCCCTTCGAAGCGGTAGCGGCGCTCCCGATCCAGGTTCCCGCGCACCTGTACGAGGAACCCCTCCTGCTTGCGCAGGAACGACTCCACGGGGGTGCCCATCAGCTCCTCGAGTCTCCCGCCGGTGATCTCCTCGGCGCCGCGGTTCATGAATGTGATGAGGCCCGCCAGATCGGTCGTGATGATGCCGCTGGTGATGCTGTCCACGATGTTCTTGTTGAGCGCCTGGACGTGCGCAAGCGCTTCGCGGTTTTCGGCCAGCTCGGCTCCGGCGGCGCTCAGCTTCCCCGTGAGGTAGGAAGCCAGCACGCTCACCGAGAAGAACCCCAGGAAGTGGGTGAAGAGCGAGTACGCCACTCGCTTGTCCAGGACGGTGGTTCCGTCCACCGGCAGCACCTGCTGGGAGCCCCCCGCAGACTGCGCCGGCGCCCAGCCATGCAGCGCCAGGATCACCAGCAGGGCCCACGCGCACCAGGCGCCCGCGGCCGCGAGCATCGAGCCGGCGCGGCCCAGCATGATGCTGGCCGCAATGACCGGCAGGAAGTACAGGAGCGAGAAGGGCGAGTCCACTCCCCCCGTCACTTCCACGAAGCCCGTGATGAGCGCGATGTCGCCCGCGACCTGGATCCAGGCCGCGAGACGCAACCGGGACCAGACCGGGTGCAGCAGCGAGTAGATGACGGTGAGGGCGTAGCCGGCGCCGGTCAGCAGGAAGAAGCTGTCGGAGCCCACCAGCGGCTGGCTGAGCAGATGCCCGATGAGCACTCCCGAGCCGAGCAGCAGCGTCAGGATGATGGCGCGGCAGACCATCAATGTGGACAGCTGTCGCGGCAACTCGGGTCTCACCAGCATGGACGCTCCCGGCGGGCGTCAGCCCGGCGCGCGCCGGCGCGCCGGGCCTTCCTCCCCCATCGCCTAGGGCATGAGGCTGATCAGGCTGAAGATCGGCATGTACATCGCGATGACGATGCCCCCGATCATCACACCCAGGAAAGAGATCATGACCGGCTCGAGCAGCGTCAGGAGGCCGGCGACCGCGTCGTCGACTTCCTGATCGTAGAAGTCGGCGATCTTGGCCAGCATGGTGTCGAGCGCGCCGGTCTGTTCACCGACCGAGATCATCTGCACCACCATCGGCGGGAAGACATTCGTCTCCCGGAGAGGATCGGAGATCGTCTTGCCGGCTTCGATCGAGGATCGGGTCTCCATGATGGCGTCCTGGACCACCCGGTTGCCCGCGGTCTTGCCGGTGATCTCCAGGGCATCAAGGATCGGCACGCCCGACGAGATCATCGTGCCCAGCGTGCGGCAGAAGCGCGCGACGGCGATCTTGCGCAGCAGGATGCCCAGGATCGGCAGCCTCAGGAGCGTGCCGTCCACCTGCCGCTTGCCCACGTCGGTAGCGTAGTAGGGCCTGAAGCCGAACCAGTAGCCCGCGGCGAGGCCGCCGAAGATGAACAGCGAGAAGCGCTGCATGAAATGGCTCAGCCAGATGACGATGCGCGTGGGAAGCGGCAGCGCCTGACCGCCGCCGAGATTCTGGAAGAGAGCCGCGAACACGGGGATGACGAAGGTCAGGATGACCCAGATGACGCCCACGGCGATCGTGATGACCGCGACGGGATAGATCATCGCCTTCTTCACGGACGAACGGAGCTTGACCGCCTTCTCGATGTGATCCGACAGACGCTGCAGGATCGTGTCGAGGATACCGCCCGCCTCGCCGGCCGCCACCATGTTGCAGTAGAGCTGGTCGAACACCTTGGGATGCTTGCGCAGCGCGTCCGCCAGCGTTGAGCCGCCCTCGACGTCCTGGCGCACCTGGAAGAGCACCTTCTGGAAGGCGCGATTCACCTGCTGGGTCCCGAGGATCTCGAGACACTGGACCAACGGCAGCCCCGCGTCGATCATGACGGAGAACTGCCGCGTGAAGATCGCGATCTCCTTCTGCGAGACACCGCCGCCCACGCGGGGCAGCGCGATCTCCTTGCCCTTCTCGGTGACTGCCGTCACGATGATCTGCTGCTTGCGCAGCGACTGGATCACGGCGTCTTTGTTGTCCGCCACCATCACCCCCTCCTGGGGGGCGCCGTTGCGGCTCTTACCTTTCCATGTGTACTGCGACATGCGTGCTGCCTCCTTCCGGCGTCCGGGGCGTCAGGCCTTGCGTCCCGTGGCCACACCCGGCGCCTGCGGGGTGATCAGCCCGGCGCCGCGATTGATCATGTCCTGCAGCTCATCGACGTTGCTGGTTCGCGCCAGCGCCGTCTGGAGCGTGATCTGCTTCTTGAAGTAGAGAGTGGCGAGCGACTGGTTGAATGTCTGCATGCCGTGCTTGGACTGTCCCGACTGCATCATGGCGTAGATCTGGTGGACCTTGTCCTCGCGGATGAGGTTCCGCACCGCTGAATTGGGCACGAGGATCTCCATCGCGAGCGCGCGCCCCTGGTTGTTGGCGCGAGGCAGCAGCGACTGGCAGAGGATCCCTTCGAGCACGAAGGAGAGCTGTGCGCGGACCTGGGACTGCTGGTGGGCCGGGAAGACGTCGATGATGCGGTTGATCGTCTGCACGGCCGAGTTCGTGTGCAGGGTGGCGAACGTCAGGTGGCCGGTCTCGGCGATGCGCAGGGCCGACTCGATCGTTTCCAGGTCGCGCATCTCGCCGATGAGCACCACGTCGGGGTCCTGGCGCAGAACCGATCGCAGCGCCGCGGGGAAGCTGTGGGTGTCGGCGTGCAGCTCGCGCTGGTTCACCATGCACTTCTTGTGCGAGTGCAGGTACTCGACAGGATCCTCGATCGTCACGATGTGCTCGTGCCGCTCGCAGTTGACCTTGTCGAGCATGGCCGCCAGCGTCGTCGACTTGCCCGAGCCCGTCGGCCCGGTCACCAGGATCAGCCCGCGCGGCTTCTCGCAGAGCTTGCCGATCACCTCGGGCAGGCCGAGATCCTTGAAGGACTTGATCTCCCAGGGGATCGTCCTGAACGCGCCCGACACGGCGCCGCGCTGGTTGTAGATGTTGGCGCGGAAGCGCGCGAGCCCCTTGATGCCGAAGGAGAGATCCAGCTCGAACGTGTCCTCGAAACGGTGCTTCTGGTTGTCGGTGAGGACCGAGTAGCAGAGCTGCTTGGTCTCAGGGGCCCCCAGGGGCGGAAGCTGCAGCGGGATCAGCTTGCCGTCGATGCGGATCTGCGGCGGCGAGTTGGTGGTGATGTGCAGGTCGGTGCCCCCCTGCTCGACGAGCGTCTTGAGAAGCTGGTGCAGCGTGATGGTCATGAATTCTCCCTAGAGAACTGTTTCTCTCAGCACTTCATCCACCGTGGTGAGGCCATCGCGCAGCTTCTGCAGCCCGCTGCCACGCAGCGTGATCATCCCTTCCTCGACCGCCTTGCGCCGCAGCTCGATCGCCGACGCGCCGCACAGGATCATCTCGCGCAGCGAATCGGTGACTTCCATGACTTCGTAGAGACCTGCACGCCCCTTGTAGCCGGTGTTGTTGCAGGTCTGACAGCCCTTTCCCTTGAAGAGGCGGACCTTGCCTGCCTCATCCGGCCTGAAGCCGATCTCCACCAGCGCCTGGGGCGGCATGTGGATCTCCTCGCGGCAGCCAGCGCAGACGCGGCGGATGAGGCGCTGGGCGCAGATCAGGTGCACCGACGTCGCCACGAGGAACGGCTCGATCCCCATGTTCATGAGCCGGTTCACGGTGGAGGGGGCGTCGTTGGTGTGCAGGGTCGACAGCACGAGGTGGCCCGTGAGAGCCGCCTTCACCGCGATCTCCGCCGTCTCGAAGTCGCGGATCTCACCGACCAAAATGATGTTGGGATCCTGGCGCAGGAAGGAGCGCAGCGCCGCGGCGAAGTTGAGCCCGATCTGCTCCTTCATCTGGACCTGGTTGATGCCGTGGAGATTGAACTCCACGGGGTCCTCGGCGGTCATGATGTTGGTCTCGGGGGTGTTGACCCGGGACATGGATGAATAGAGGGTGTTGGTCTTGCCCGAGCCGGTGGGCCCCGTCACCAGCACCATGCCGTACGGCTTGAAGATCGCCTTCTCGAAGCGGGTGAGCGAATCCTGCTCGAACCCCAGCCGCGTCATGTCCAGCATGAGGTTTTCCTTGTCGAGGAGCCGCAGCACGATCTTCTCGCCGAACAAGGTCGGCAGGACGGAGACGCGGTAGTCCATCTCCTTGTTCTTGTTCTGCAGCTTCATCTTGATCTTGATGCGGCCGTCCTGGGGGAGCCGCTTCTCGGCGATATCCAGCTTGGCCATGATCTTGAGGCGCGACGTCATGGCGTCGCGCAGCTTCATCGGCGGGTTCATGATCTCGTAGAGCACGCCATCGATCCGGTACCGCACCCGGAACTCACGCTCGTAGGGCTCGATGTGGATGTCCGACGCGGCGCGCTTGATCGAGTCGGTGAGGATGAGGTTGACGAGCTTGACAACGGGAGCATCCTCGGAGGCCGCCTCGAGCGCGCCGAGGTTGAGCTCCTCTTCCTCCTCCAGCAGCTCGAGATCCTGCGCCTCCGCCTGGCCCATCTCGTCCATCACCTTCTTGAGCTCGAGCTGGTGGGACGAGCCGTAGTAGTTGTCGATGGCTTCCTTGATGGAGATCTCGGAGGCCACGACCGGATCGACGTTGTAGCCGGTCATGAACTTGATGTCGTCCATCGCGAAGACGTTGGTGGGGTCCACCATCGCGATGGTCAGCGTGCTCCCGGTGCGGGAGATCGGCATGATCAGGTACTTCTGGGCCACCTCGGACGGGATCAGCTTGACGACCGATTGATCCACTTCGAGGGATTTGAGGCTGACCGAGGCGACGCCGAACTGCTGGCTGAGCAGCTGGGTGATGTCCTCTTCGCGGACGAAGCCCAGCTTCACGAGGTTGAAGCCCAGCTTGCCGCCGTTGGTCTTCTGGTAGTCCAGCGCCTTGTCCAGCTGTTCCTGCGTGATCAGGTGGGACCTGATCAGCATTTCCCCCAGCTTGACTGCCATGCGCTCCTCGTGACGGGACCCGGTGTCCATCCCCGCAGGGACGGTCCGCGTGGTTGAGGCGTTGCGGGAAGGCAGCGCCGTGCGGTTGAAAGCTCCGCCGCGCGCACGACACTCGCCTTGAAGCGGGGCTGAAACTTATGCCGAGTGACACTTTTGTCAAGACAGTCCGGCCTGTTGAGCCGGAAGCATTTAGGCCGGTTTGACAGAGGCGCCGGCAGGCCGGTAGGTTGCGCGGATGCACCCGCCACGCATCGATCGGCCCGCGCGCGAGCCGATCCCCTGGTCCACACTCTTCCTGATGCTGGCGGTCAGCCGCCTCGCGCTGGCGATCGTGGGCATGCTTTCTGTGCAGTTGCTGGCGTCGGGATTGTCGGTGATGAAGGGCAACCTGGTCTTCCACGAGCCGGTGGCGCTTCCGCTGGAGATCTGGGCGCGGTGGGACGCGGAGTGGTACCTGTTGATTGCCGAGAAGGGGTACCGCTCGGGCGAGGCGTTCCTGCACCTGCCGGTGGGGTACGAGCCGGAGGCGGCGGCCGGCTTCTTGCCGTTGTATCCCCTGCTTATCCGGGCGCTGGCTCCGCTCACCGGCGGCGTCGCCGCCGGCGTCCTGATCAGCAATCTCTGTCTGTGGGCCAGCCTGGGACTGCTCTTCGTGCTGGCGCGTGATGCCGCCGGGGGCGGGGCGGCCGGCAGGCGGGCCGGGCTGGCGGCCTGCGGCGCGCTGCTGGCGTTTCCGATGAGCTTCTTTCTTTCGGCCGTTTACGCCGAGTCGCTCTTCCTGCTGCTGTCCCTGGGCTGCTTCAGGCTGCTCCATTCGGAGAGGATCGCAGCTGCGTCGGCCTGCGCCGCGCTGGCCGCGGTGACGCGGCCGGCCGGGCTGCTGCTGGCGCTGCCGATCGTGTGGGAGTGCCTGGCTGGATCGCGTGACGAGCCGCGGCGCGCCGCGCGCGCGCTGTGGGTGCTGGTGGTGCCGGCCGGCCTCCTGGGCTTCATGATGTGGTGTGCCTCCGCGCTGGGCGACCCGCTGGCCTTCTTCCACCGCCAGGAGCGCTGGCGCGGAACGATGTCGGGCCCGTGGCGGGCCTTCACGCGCTGGTGGGAATCGGGCCCCGCGGCGCACGGGGCCCACAACTCCACCGTCGAGATGGCCGTCGCGACAGTCTTCGTGCTCATGCTGCCGCTGCTGTTTGCGCGCCTGCGGACGTCCTATGCGCTGTACGCCGCGGCCGCCGTGATGCTGCCGCTGTGCTCCTCGCTCTGGTCGTTCTCGCGCTTCGGCCTGACGGTCTTTCCGGTCTACATCCTCGCCGGAGAAGCCTGGGCGCGCCGGCGCAGTCCGGTGGCGGCCGCCTGCGTAGTGGTCGGCGCGATCGGCTCGGGATTCTTCATGGCACTCTACGCGGGCTGGTGGTGGGCGGGGTAGGACTCCCGCCGGGATCAGACCCCCAGCGCGAGCCGGGCCGCCAGCACTTCAGGGAGCCCGGCGGCGCGGATTTCTCGTTGGGCGGCCGGGATGTCGTAGGGGACCCGGATCACCGTGAGCTCCGCTGCGGCGCTGTCGTACAGAGCGTAGGAAGCGCGCGGGTCCTGATCGCGTGGCTGCCCGATCGATCCGGGATTGATCAGCCAGCGCTCCCCGGGCGACATCTTCACGGTGTCCTCGGTGCCGGACAGGAACCTCAGCCGGGGTCCCGGCTCGGCCGCGTGGAACGCGCAGGCGAAGTGGGTGTGGCCGAACATCGCGAGGCTGAAGTCGGTTCCCTTCAGCGCCACGCTCGCGTCCGCGCGCGTGAACAGATACGCCTCCTCGTCCTCCGGCGCGCCATGGGACAACAGGAAACCGCCGGCGTCGATCGGCCCGGCGGGCAGCCCGCGCAGGTACTCGAGCTGGTCATGTCCCAGCGCTGCACGGGTCCAGAGGATCGCCTCGAGCGCCACCTCGTTGAACTGGCTGCCGTCGGAGATACCGCAGGCGACCTTGTCGTGATTGCCCCGCACGACGGCCGCCGGCTCCAGGGCGCGCACCTCGTCGATCACGTCATTGGGCTGCGCCCCGTAGCCGACCAGGTCGCCCAGCACGACCACGCGGTCGAACCCGCGCGCGCCGGCGTGGGCCACCACGGCGCGGGTGGCCGGCAGGTTTGCGTGCAGGTCGCTCAGAACCAGATATCTCACCTGGTCAGCCTCGTCATCGATGATGCTCGCCCAGCCTTCCGGCGATGAAGCGCGCGGTTTCTTCGGGGCCTGCCCCGGCGCTGTCGGCGCGCAGGTCGGCCCCGCGGTAACCCGGCAGACGCTCCGCGAGGAGCGCAGTCATGCGCTCCTCGGTCGACAGCAATGGCCGCCGCGATCCTTCGCGGCAGCGCCGGAGCATCACGTCGAGGGGTGCCTCCAGCCAGACCATCACGCCGTGCCGCTGTATCATCTCACGGTTCTCCCACCGGGTCAGCGTGCCGCCTCCGGTGGCGATGACCGTGTCGCGCGCCGTGAGCGTCTCGCGTAGCGCCGCGGTCTCCAGGCGGCGGAACTCCGCTTCGCCGTCCTGCTCGAAAATCTCCGCCACGGACAGGCCGCGCCGCCGCTCGATCTGCTCATCGAGATCGAGGAATTGCCAGCCCAGCTCGCGCGCAAGCTGGCGTCCCACAGATGTCTTGCCCGATCCCATGAACCCGACCAGGTAGATGCGGCCCCGGCGCTCTGAGCTCATTTGCTGATTCTACTTCGTCGCACGAGGCGCCGCCCCGGCGACGCGATGCCGGTCAGGCGGGAAACAGCAGCTGCTCGCGCCGCGCAGCTCCCGCACACCAGCGCAGCGTGGCGACTGCCGCGGCAAGTGAAAGGCCCAGTACCGCCCACGCAGCCTGCGGCATGAAGAAGTGAGCGACCGCGCAGAGAAGGTCGGTCGCCGCAGCCGGAAGAAAGCCCGCCATCCCCCAGGCCATCGCGGCGCCGAGGCTGCGTGCGGCGAACATGGCACGGGTCACGGCGGCGGTGATCCAGACCATGGCAACCGCCGTGGCCAGGACGCTCCAGGCGTACTGCGAAGCCGCCGCTTCGGGCAGCCTTCCCGCGCCGAGCGCGTAGCCGGCCAGCGCCAGCAGGTGCGTCGTCAGCGGCGCCAGCACCGCCAAGAGCCACCCGGGCAGCGCGCAGGCTGCAATCAGCTCGCGCTCGGTGAGCGGCGTGGCGAGGATCGGCTCGATGTCGCCGCGGATGCGCCGCGGAAAGAACGCCTCGAGCGTGACCCCCAGCGCCGCGATCCCGCAGGGCAGCGCGGCCAGCGTCATGGACAGGCGCAGCCCCAGCCACCCGGGAATGACTCCTGTTCCGGAGAGGGCGCCGTCGATGAGCCCCGACTGCAGCGGCAGCAGGAGCGCCGGGTAGACAAGAACCGCCGCGGCGCGCCCGGGCGAGGGGCCCTCCCTCGCCAGATCGCACGCCAGCCAGAGGGCGCGCCTCACGCCCCCTCCTCCTGAAGCTCCAGGTAGGCGGCTTCCAGGGCGGCGGCCCCGGCGAGCCCCGCGGCCGCGCGCGACTGCCGGCATACGGCCTCCAGCGTTCCCTGCGCCACGATTCGCCCGCGCCTGAGGATCAGGATCCTGTCGCAGAGCTGGGCTGCCTCGAGCGGATTGTGGGTGGCCAGCAGCACGGCGCATCCGGCCGCCGCGCGCCGCGCGATCTCGGCGCGCAGCCAGGCGGCGGCAGCGATGTCGAGTCCGGCGGTCGGCTCGTCGAGCAGCAGCACATCGGGGGAATGAGCCAGCGCGCGGGCCAGGGCCACCCGCTGCCGGTTTCCTTTCGACAGCGTGGCCATGGGCTGGCGCATCAAATCGCCCAGACCGATCTCCTCGAGGATGCGCTCCGCCCGCCGCACAGCCTCCGGGCGCTCCATCCCGTGCAGCGTCGCCATGAGCGAGACATGCCAGATCGGGGTGACGCGCGGGGGAAGATCGGGCTGCTGCGTCAGCAGACCGCAGCGCGCGCGCGCCGCAGCCGGATGGCTGACAGCATCCTGGCCCATGATCGTGAGGCAGGCGCCGGGCTCCGGAGCCACCAGGCCGCAGAGGATCCGGAAGAGCGTCGTCTTGCCGGCGCCGTTGGGACCCAGGATCCCGATCACCTTTCCGGCGGACGCCGCCAGGCTGACATCGTGCAGCGCGCGCAGCAGCCCGCCACCGTGCCGCGGATAGGCCTTCGAGATGCCGGATGCTTCGATCATGTGCGGCAGGCCCGGCGCGTGGATCACGGCGGCTGCGCAGCGTCGAGCAGATCGATCAGCCCGCGGTGCCCCCGATAGATCTCCTCGCGCTGCGGCGTCGCGGCGACGTAGACGCCTCCCGCCGCGAAATCTGACCAGAGCGCGGCGTCGTGCGCCAGGATGACGGTTCCCCTGCCATACCGGCGGATCACCGCGCGGCCCCCGCCGGAAAGCGACACCGCACGGCTCTCGGGCGCGGCGCGGGCATCGAGCGCCGGAGCCGTTGCGCTTTCCTCCCCGGCGAGCGGCCGCAGGGCCGTCACAGGAGCCAGACCGTAGGGCGCCAGCAGGCCGGAGGCAGTCGACGCTTCGTTGCGGATGGAATCGAGCACGAGCAGCCGGCCTCCGAGCCGCACCCACGAACGCAGCTCGGCTTCCTGGACACTGGAGAGCCTGCGGCGCGGATTGACCATCACGATCCGATCGTGGGAGCGCATCGCCGCGCTCAGATCGTGCGCCGCCTCCGGCCACAGCCCCGACCGCGCGGCATTGATGAACAGCGCGTTGAACCTGTCCCATCCCGCCCCCCGGGGTGATCCGAGAACGGGCGAGACCGGGTCCAGGCCGGGATCCGCATGCTCCATGTCGAAGGCGATCGTCCGGATCGGCTCGCGCGGCTGCGGGATCCCCAGTCCCTTGCCGTGCGTCGCCCCGGCCCACGCCCCGGCGGCCCCCGCCAGCAGCGCGCACCAGACAGCTGCCGCGGCCGCCCTATGGCCCGCGCCCCGCAGCATGAGGGCACCACCCAGGCCGGCCAGTGCCGCCGCGGCCCACCAGATCGGGGCGCGCCCGCCCGGACCGGCCGGTTCCCGCGGCGCGAGCCAGCCCAGGATCCGCAGCGTCAGGTCGCGCCGGCCCGGCCAGAGCATCGAGAAGTTGGAGAAGTTGGTGGAATCCGAGAAGGCCAGCACGCGTCCTTTCGCGTGCTCCACGCCGGCCGCCTGAACGAACAGCCCGGACCTCTCGGAGGGCTGGAGCCTGATATCGCCGAAGAAGTTGGGATGGCCGTAGTCCACCGGCTCGGCGCCCAGCCTCCTGCCGATCATCACATGGTGCGCCGACCACGGGACCTCGAGCGTGCAGGAGGTCTCGAATGGATAGGGGCCCAGCCCGTTGACGATCGGATGCGAGAGCAGACCCGGCACGAAGACGTCGCCCTCTTCGTGGTCGAGCGGGAATGTGTCATCGAACCGGAAGGCGATCTTGTAGGGCCGGGCCAGCGCGTTGAGCACCACCGACATGCCGAACAGGTTCGTGTGGTCGCCGATCAGGTAGAGCCCTCCCCCACGCGACACGAAGCGCTCGAGGCGCGCGATCTCCGCCTGCTCGTAGGGACTCGTGGGCGTCTTGATCACGACGATGTCGGCGCTGCGGAGATCACTTTCCTGAGGGGTCCGCTCCAGCACCCGCGTCTCGTGATGCAGCTCGATCCAGCGTCGCCAGAGCGCGTAGTTGTAGAGACTCCGCTGTCCGTACCGGGCGTGATCGAAGGGGATGCCGGTCCACTCCCAGTTGGAGTGGCTCTCGTCGATCAGGACGCGCGCCCGGCGCGCCGGCGCGGGCGCGTCTGCCCTCCAGCCGAGTCCTGCGCCGGCCCCGGCCAGCGCCATCAGTCCGAGGGCGGCCACCGCCTTCATGGGGACGAGCCTCGTGGGGCGCGGCGGCTCCTCTCCGGACCCGCTCCGCATCACGACAGCGAACGGGGCAAAGCTGGCCAGCAGCCAGAGAGGCTCCCAGGAGACCGGCATCCGCGCGCCGCCGGCCAGCAGCAGCGCCATGATCACCGCGCGGCCTGCCGCAAAGCCGCACGCCGTGGCGAGGGCCGCGGCCCGGCCGCCGGGCGGCGCCATCACGACCAGGCCAGCACAGAGCCTGAGGACGAAAGGGAGTGCTGCCAGCTCGCAGGACAGATCGATCTGCGCGGTCCCCGCGTCGGTCTGCACCAGCAGATGCCCGGTGCGGCTCGCTGCGGCCTCCAGCCCCAGCAGCCTGGCCGCGAGTGCCGCCACGCCGCCGGAGGCGGGGATCGCATGCAGGTGCGCGCTCGCCACGGCGAGCAGCGGCAGCATTCCCGTGTGGAGCGCGACCACGATCAGTGCCCGCCACATTCCCTCCCGGGCGCCGCGCCATGCGAGCAAGAGCCCCGCCACGGCGGCGACGCAGGCGGCCGCCGGCTGGGGCGCCACGTGGAAGCCGTCCAGCAGCTCCCACGCGCCGGCAAGCAGCAGCGCGGCCAGTGCCGCCCGGCGCGACATCATCTCCCTCCCGGCGCCTGCCATGTCCCCGCGAGGAGATGTGTGAGCAGCTTCACATTCCCCGCGCGGGCGCCATGCTCGTCTTCCAGGACATCGTCGGTGAGAAACGACGGATCGGCGATCAGCATCAGGCGGCCGGCCTCCTCCCCTTCCGCCATGACGTCGGCGACCACCGGCCTTCCGAACGCCTCGTACCAGATCCGCACGCTGCCTGGCCGCGTCATACCAACGGCCCAGGCCCTCTTGAACTGCGGCCCGCTGCCGTCGGCGGGCCGCGCGTGTGGTTCGTCAACTGCGAGCACGTGGCCCAGAACCGGAACCGGCCCCAGCGGCAGCTGCTCGATCCACATGCCGTGCTCGCGCAGGAGTGGACCTACGGCACGCGAAGACTCCGGTCCCGCCGCCACGAGCAGGTCCGCGCCGCGGCGCAGCCGGTCTCTCAGCGTGGCGGCCAGCGAGGCCGGCAGCCTCCGGCGCGGCGCCACCAGCACCCACAGAGCCCGAGGGTGTCGATCCAGGAGCTGCCGCAACGAGGCGGTGCTGCGGGCGACGATCGGGATCCGATCCGTGCGCTGCAGGGTGGCGAGGAGCCCGCCGATCGAGTCCTTGCGCCAGAAGTCGGCAGCGATGTCGTTGAGGTGTGACATATCCACGATCGCCACCTGCCTGCCGGCTGGCCTGCCCCCGGGAGCCTGCCGCGCCGGCGATGCCGGCAATGCCATGGGAGCCAGAAGCGCATGGACGAAGCGGTGCGAGAAGGGCAGGGGCAGATTCTGGAAGGACGACGTATCGCCGAAGGCGACGATCCTCCCTTTCCCCACCCTGGCCCAGGCCGCCACCGGAAGATCGCCGATGCGCTCCCCGGCGTCGTAGGCGTAGTTTCCGAGAAACGCTCCAGGGCCTGCGTTGGCGCGGTCGCCGCGGTCCGAGAGGCCGTACCGTGCGACGAGCAGCGGCCGTGCCGGCCCGCGGATCGCCAGCGACGCGCCGGTGCCCAGTCCGGTCGGCCCATTCCCCGCCGCGAGTGGCCCGGACAGACACCTGTGCCAGAACGGCACGGCCGGGAAGGCCGAGTCGAAGAGCACGCGGATCCCCGCAGGCGCCAGCAGTCTGTTGGCCGGCTCCATGATCCCCATGAGATCCGTGTGGTCCGCCAGCACCACGAGAGAGCCTCCCCGCTCCACGAACCGGTGGGCGCGCGCCACCTGGACGTCGTCCAGGCCTGCCGCGGGCAGCACCATCACCAGCGCCGCGGCTCCTTCGAGCATCTCTTCCGTGAGCTCCCCCTCCTCGCTGCGCAGATGCAGTCCTTCGATCTCCATTGAGCGCGGCAGCATCCCGAACATCCCCGCAGATGCGAGGCCCCAGCGGCCAGGAACCGGCGTGGCCGCGTCGGCGCCGGGGCCGCGCAGCATGATGATTTCACCGGCGCGCGCGGAAGCAGGAATCGCTTCAGCTGCGCTGACGAGCGCCGCAGCGGCGCACAGCGACAGCGCCACGGCCGTGGCCGCGCCCCTCGCCCTCCAGCCCGGAGCGGGCCTCAGGTGCCGATCGGGCGCGCCGTTGAGCAGCACGAGACAGAGCACGATGCAGAGAACCGCCAGCCATCCGAGCATCGAGGGAACGACCTGTTGCGGCGTGGGGGCCAGATGCTCGTGGGTCAGATTGAATAATCCCCGCAGATCCAGCGGTCCACCCTGCCTCCCCAGCCACGGAAGCGCTGCCATGAAACCAACCCAGAGCACACCGGCAGCCAGGAAGCGCGCGGGGCGCAGGGCATCGCGGCCGTGGTCCGCGCGCGCACAGAGACGCAGCAGGATCGCCAGTGCCAGGAGGTAGAGGCCGGAGACCGAAGGGCCGAGATCGAGTCTTTGCGCGGTCAGGCGGCCTGCGAGCTCCGAGCCGAGGCGCGACAGCTCCACACCAGTCAGCCAGAGGAACGGCGCGAGGCGCGCCGCCAGCGTGGTGGCCAGGACAACCGCCACGAAGACCGCCTCGCGCAGCCAGTGGCGATCGCATGCCGCCGCGATCAGCACGATCAGGATGCAGAGCCTGGTCTCGGGATCCCGCGCTGCCAGCAGCAGCGGGATGCCGACCAGCGCGGGACCCCAGCGCAGCATCACGGCAGCGGGCGCCAACCATCCCCTCTGCGCGCGGCGGATCCCGGTGGTCGCCGCGCGCACCAGCAGGGCCACGGCGATGGCGGGCGCTTCGACGGCCGCGGGGAGCGGCCCGAGGTGGTGCAGGATCAGGCAGACGGCAGCCAGCAGCGCCGCCTGGCGCGACGCCGTCAACTCTCCCGCCCCGGACTGTCCCGTGGGGCCGCCGCGCAGCCCCGCCCGCATGCCGTCCCCACGCAGATCGAGCCGCCACAGACCGAGCCGGCACACGCGCTGCCGGCGCAGACCGATCCGGCACAGGCGCTCGTCGTGCAGACGCTGCCAAGGCACTGCGAGCCGGCGCACGCGCTGCCAAGACAGCCCGAGCCGACGCAGAGGCTGCCCAGACAGTAGCTTCTGGTGCACGCCGAGCCGATGCAGGCCGAAACGGGGTTGGCGCTGGCGACGAATGTGGAGGGATCGTAGTCGCAGGTCGCGACGGCGCTGGCCACGACCGGCGGGGGATCATCGCGCAGCTCGAAATCCATCGCGATGAGCCGCGGCTCCGGCCGATCCATGTCCTGCAGACTCAAGCTGAGCCTTCGGGGGTAGAGCGGAGAGAAGCCGGAATCGATCTCGAAGCGAGGCAGACCGTCCGGATCGACCGAGGCCCGCGACGGCGCCGGAGCCGGCGCGACCAGGACGGCCGCCGCCAGAAGCGCGCAGAGTGTTCCCGCCCGTCGTCTGGTCATCTCGTCGCTCCTCAGCTCAGAATCGCGGGGTCGCCGGAATCGCCCCGCATGCATCCCGGCCCGCAGGCGCTTCCCGCGCAGACCGAGCCGGCGCAGATGGAGCCGCCGCACACCGATCCGAGGCAGGCTGATCCGCCGCATACGCTGGAAGCGCACGCGGAGCCTCCGCACAGACTCACAACACAGGCGCTGCCTCCGCATCCGGAGTTGAAGCAGGCGCTGCCGAAACACTTCGATGAGAGGCACGCCGAGCCGCCGCAGAAGCTGCCCGCGCACGCGGAGCCGAGGCAGAAGCTGATCGGGTTGCCGCTCAGGGGCGTGACGACCGGGTCGCGGCGCGCATAGGGCCGGCCGCCGGCGATCAGGAGCCCGGCCGGCGGATCCATGTTGATGATCCCCACCTCGAGCCGCCGCGCATAGAGGGGTGAAAAGGGATCGCCGGAGCTGGAGCTCCGGGGAATGTGCGCCCGGACGGACAGCGTCCCGGCCGCCAGCGTCACGAAGAGGACGGCCGGGATCAGTCGTCTGGTGGATCCGCGCTCTGCATCGCCTGTCATCGGTGGGCCTCCTGTGGAGAGAGTCCCATCAAGCGCCGTGCCAGGCGGATCAGGGGGAGAGGAGCGCGCAGGCTGTCGCGCTGCGTGACGACTTCAAATCAAAGCGGACTGTACCGTGACACGCGGTTCAGGAGGCGAGTCACCGTGATTTCATCCAATGACCTGTCTCGCCTTCGTTCCTGACGACAACTTCCTTCACCCTGCCCTGTTCATCCTTGAGGAAGGTGAGATAGTACTCCCTTCCCTTCCAGAAGAACTCCGTCGCCGACTCCGGCAGGGATCTCAAGGACGCTCTGACCTGGAGGGAATTGCACCATCAGGCGATCCCCCTCGCGTGCTATCGCGAAGGTGTCCTTACCCTGGTACTCGCCGACGAAGGCGTCGTAAGTCGCCGGCTCACCGGAAACAGCAGCCAACCGACGTTGATATCGCCAGTCAACGAGGACAGTCTGGACTGCCGCGATAAGGAAGCTGTCCGCGGTAGTGAGCATTGCAGCCACGAGCGCTCCAAGCAGCACTCCCACGACGGCCCGCGTCCGTACTCTCCCGTTTGCTGTGCGCTGTTGCCGCGGTACCGTGCAGCAGCCGGCTTCTCAGACTTGAGTCCCGCCTGCGCGCCGACCTCGTCCGCCAGTTTCATCGAAACATCAACTCTTGTTGTCCGATTGCAGTCACCCCACCAAGTGCCTTGATGAGGAGGTCAGCTGACAGCCGAGCTAGTTCCTTCGGTTCCATTTTGAAGAGTCCCCCGCCATAGACCCGCCCCTCGCCGATGAAGCTCTCCGGCGAAATGCGCTGGAGGACCTCAAAGACTCGTTCGTACAGCTCGGGAGTCTTCGCGAAGAGCGCCGCAACGGGCTCTTTCGGGTAGAGAAGTAGGTACACGTTCGCCGCTGTCGCTTGTGACTTGTTCCAGATGAACCTGAAGGGAGTTTCCCTATCTCGTCCCATGTAGGTGCATAGAAATGGCGCGGGAGGTCTCTTCTCCTGTGAATACCACGGGGAGCGATAAGTCGTCAGGTAGCGCTCATGAATCCGCTGCTCCTTCCCTTCCTCAAGGTAACTCCAGAGCGACGGATACCGTCGGCGAACCTCATCCTCGGGTAGCCCGCAGTCGATGACAGAGAGCTGCCGATCAATGGTCGGATACCCCTCGTCATCGGATTCGATAACCGTTACCGGTACGTAGCGGGGGCTGGGGAGGATCGGCCGCAAGAACACCTTCGGGATCCCCTTCTCATGGGCTATCTCTCGCGGGAGTATAAAAAAGCCATTCGCGCCCGTGGCGATTCCCCGTTTGATGGTGAAAAGGTCTCCCAGCGTCGGGACACCACTCTTAGCCCTGACGCCGTTCTGTGCCCCGTGTGGATAGGCTGTCCACTTCTGTCCTTGGGCTCGAAGGCTCGAAAGCGCGACTCTTTTGCGTAGTCTCGGTCGCATGAGCGTTCCGCCGTACGAAAACGTGGCTCTATCTGCTGGCCTCGGTCGGCCTTTCTGGAATACGACTACAGCAGACGTTACGAGGGCATCGTCAAACTGGACCTCGGAAGGGTCGAACCTATGTACATGCAGAAGCCGAACGCGAGTCGTCAGGTATTCCTTGACGGCGGCTCCGTACTTGACATCCATGAATTCGGAAGGGATCAGCCAGGCCGCAAGCCCGTCATCGGATAGCCACCTGTCGCACATGAGGAGGAAGTAGCAGTACAGCCCTGCAAGGCCACTGATTCTGATGCCTAGCTGACTCGCGACGGCACTCTGGAGCCGTACTTTCTCGCCGGCATCGAGATGATGATGTCGGACATACGGAGGGTTCGTAAGCACCAGGTTGAAACGCGCTGCCTCCTTAGGTGGCTTGGCCCGGATGAAGTCACCCTCTTGAACGTCAAGCCCCGTCCCCTTCCAGAGCGACCGAGCGGTCTTGACGAACCTCTCGTCGATCTCAACGCCGCGCGCGCACTCGATAACGCGTAACGGAAACTCCTGTCGCAGTGCCGCATAGAATGAGCCGGTTCCAATGCCCGGGTCGAGGAAGCGCACCTTGTCCTTTCGCCTCGCCCAGTGCTTCCACATGACCTTGGCGATCTGCTGAGCGAGGGCCCCCGGCGTCGCGAATTGCCCCAGCTCGTTCCGCTCCTTCGCGGACTTCTGAAGGTCCAGTCGAGCCTGTTCGCTCTGACGCTGCTTCTCGATGATGCTGATGCGATTCGTGCTCATGCGACTTTCCGCTCAGAGGCCGAGTTTCTTCATGTCCTGGATCCTGTGCTCCCACACCCAATCAATACCCTCTGCTGCCTCATAGCCGAGGTAGCCAATGTCGAAATAGCCGCACAGGAAGAGGATGAACGCGACATCGTCTCCATAAAGCTCCCGGAGCTGGTTCACTTTCGTCGCCTCTTCCTTCCGACGCTTGTTCACATTTGTAAAGTCTCCAGCCGATTTCGCTTCGATCAGAATCGGAAGACCGTCCGGTCGGCGTTTCTTGGGCTGGATCACGCAGTCTATGGGGATATTCACCCTCTTCGTTGGGACGCTCAACCGGAAACAGAACGTGCCTGCCTCCATCTCCTGTATGGGTCGCCCAGGTGGATGCGGCTTCTCGCGGTAGCCCTTCTTCTTCAGGTACTCTGCGATATAGGCCAGCTGACGCCTCTCCTGCGCGTTTCTGATGATCGGGTCTGAAACAGAACCACACAGCCGATCGGCGACGATCGTGGACGCTCGATGCCGCTGTCCGTCATCTGGTCCACTCTTCTTCCCCAGCCACGGGAAAATATCCACGTCGAGCATACGTCCAATGATGTCTGTGATCCGCTCCAGGTTCTCCTTCACCTCCTTCTCGGCCATCCGTGTTGGGGCCTTCCCGGCTTCCATGATCTTAACCAGGTTCTTGTTCACGTACGCCAGACCGACCAAGCGATCTCGCGCCAAAGGTGGACAGGTCGACATCCGCAAGGTGGAAAGAACCCCCGGGCTCCTACGTAACACCTCAGGCGTGATAGCTCTCAGGTCATTCGTGAGCTTGAGAGCCGCCTCGACTTCCTTAGTAGTCGTGATCCTCGTATCGCGATATGCCTTCGGCGCGAACTTCATGAACCACCCGTTGAACAAGTCCACTGATGCCGCGATGTCCTTCTTCCACTTCTTGGGGGATTCTGCGTTGATGGCCATATCTCTCAGATTAACAGAACCAGATTCATCGAGATTCCGTAAGAGACGCTTCCCACCTTGCGGCGGCCCCGACAGGAACTCAGTCAGGTTCCTTCCCCAGGTGCCGAATAGTGCGCGACACCGGGTCAAGGTGGATCAGCGACACGCCTCGGCGTATCGCATACGCCACCACGTCGGCTGTGCCGCCTTTACCCTTCGCAGCCCTCCCATTCCACACGGCCAGGACAACGTCAGATAAGTCCGCAACGCGTTGTCCTGCTATAAGATATGCGTCCTCATCCGTGCCGAGGGTATCGAGCACCTCGACTGCCGCTTTCCCAACTAGCTCACGATAGGCTGGTATATCCTCAGGGGAGAATGATCGCTCGATATCGGCAAACGGCAACACTGCGTGAATACTCCCTCCCTGTTCAAGGACCAGGCGGGCAAGAAGTTGATCTGCTCCGATCGCGAGGGACGTTACAGCCACTAGTGGTGGCGCCATCTTGGCCAATTCTTCTCGCATCGCTGTAGCTACCCATTGCCACGCCTCTCGATCTTCGAGCCGCTGATGTCCCGTGACTCCGACCTTCGTCATGGCAGTCCTAGATCTTGTCGTTCGCTATCAACCACCAATACTCGCGCCCGCGAGGTGTTAGCTCTACGGTCTCGCTGCGGCGCGCCACCCAGTAGAGCTGTAGGCCGGGGTCCGATGCTTTCAGGAGCCCTGCATCTCGATATGACTTGAACAACTGCGCGATCGCTACCTTCTCCTTGTCCACCGGCTCTTTCACGTTGCCATGCTCGTCTTCTGGCTCGTATTCAGGATCCATCCTGTACTGGTGATCGGCCGTCGGGAAATACTTCGTGAGCTGCTGGAGCTTCAACCGGCTGATTAACGGCTCGCACTCACGAACCGTGAAGACATCGGTTGCATTTGTCTTGTATACAGGGCGTTGGTCCCAAGCAGTGAAGCGGCGGCTCACGTACGCGTAGAGCCCGGGTGCCGTCACGAATCCCATGTGATCTGCGGCACCGCCTTCCAGCGCATCCAGCAGGGCCCTAGTGAACAGGCCCTGCCCCCCGGCCTCGAGCGCTCCCTCCGACGCGCGCGACGCTGCGATTACCGTCATGTTCTCCCGGAGCGTCGCAAGGGGGTCCTTCCCGGTGTCCTTGTTCATCATGGCCGGGTTGGCGATATCGCCGCTGTGACAGCAATCGAGGATGAGTACGATGTGGCGCGCCGACGACCGTATCCCAAGGTCCACCACCTCCTGCATCGGGATCCCCCAGTCATCCTTCGCTGCGTCTGCGGTGCAAAGTAGCCCTCCCGTCTTGCTGAGGAATCCGTGTCCGGAAAAGTAGAACAGAACGTCACCGTCAAAGCTGAACAGCTCGTTCAGCGCTGCTCTCATCCTCGGTCGCGTGATCTCAGAAGCGTCCTCAGTCCTATCGAGCCAAACACGGCAGTCGAAGTTTTTCTCGCGATCCTTGTGACGCGACAGGACATCACTCATCGATCTCGCATCGTCGACGCAAGCCTGAAGATCGTTACCACCGCCGTAGGTGTTGATCCCGACGATCAGTGCCGTTCGAGCCACAATCTCAACCTCAGCTCAGTCACAACGAATTGATGAAACTCGCGATGTTAGCCCAGCTCCAGTCCACGACCTTCACTCCTTCGAACTCAGACGGCAGTGATGCAGGGCGGTTGTCACTCGAACAGTAGACGCCGCGTACCGGTACCTTCTCCTCCTTCGCGCAGCGCACCTCCCAGAGAGCCCCAGCCCCCTTCGCCGTATTCTTACTCACGAGCGCGATCACACCGTCGCAGCCCTTGATGCGGGTACGACAGTTCGTCTTCCACTTCTCATCCCAGGGCTCCTTCACTGACATGTCCACGAACTCGAACGGGCTTCTCTCGTTCCTCGCCTGCCCCACAAGCAGGTCGCGAGAGGTCTTGTCTTCAACCGCAAAACTCACAAAAACCCGGTTGTTTCTTGCCATGGATATTCTCCTTACCCTTGACGCAAGGCCTTCCGGAGCGCGGAATGGAACGCCGCAGTAGTCCGCGCCCTTGCAGCTCGCTCACCATAGGACTTCACGAGTCGTTCAAGCTCTTGGCTCGCCCGTCTCGCCTCACGCGCGTACGTGTCAAGATCCTCCATCGACTCCAGGTACGGCCACTTTTTCAAGTAGGTTGGAAGAGTGCAGTGTTCCGCCGCGTAGGTTGCGATGGGATAGTCCTTCTCGGTCGCAAGGCCGATCTCCCACGGGACCCACCACGATTCCTTCGTGCTCGGCGACACCACTGCCATCAGCTGCGTGCATTCGTCGAGTCGTCGGCGCACGTACTCACCCAACTCGTCTCCCGTCTGTGAGGCGTACGGGTCGATCACATCGAGGTAGGTATCAATCCCATGCTGGATCTTCAAACGAGAACTGACAGAACTCGCGGATCCAGAATCTCCACGCTGGTGCGCGATGAACACCTTCACGGGCCTGTTCTCCTTCCCGATAATCCCGCTTGACTCACTCACCCCTGCGGACGGAGTATATTGAACCGCCCCGGGTTTACAGGAGGCTCCATTTGTTGAGAGGATGGGGCCATGGGCAGACCAAGCAGGTATTCGCCGGAAGTACGAGAACGGGCAGTTCGGATGGTTATGGAGCACCAGGGCGAGCACGGCTCGCAGTGGGCGGCCATCGGCTCGATCGCCTCCAAGATCGGCTGTACGTCCGAGACGCTGCGCAAGTGGGTTCGCCAGGCCGAGCGAGCTGAGGGAGTTCGCCCGAGGCTGACAACGCAGGAGCGCGAGCGCCTCAAGGAACTCGAGCGCGAGGTTCGCGAGCTGAAGCGCGCCAACGAGATCCTGCGCAAGGCGTCGGCTTTTTTCGCACAGGCGGAGCTCGACCGTCGACCGAAGTGATGACGCGCTTCATCGATGAGCACCGAGGCAGCTACGGGGTCGAGCCGATCTGCAAGATGTTGCCGATCGCCCCGTCGACTTACTACGAGCAGAAGGCTCGACAGGCTGACGCTTCTCGCTTGCCTGAACGGGCGCGGCGGGATGCTGTGCTGCGCAAAGAGATCCAGCGCGTTCGTGAGCAGAACTTCAACGTCTACGGGCCTCGGAAGGTCTGGCGGCAACTCAAGCGTGAGAAGATCTCGGTCGCCCGGTGCACTGTGGAACGGCTGATGCGGGACCTTGGCCTGCAGGGAGTCGTGCGGGGCCGGAAGTTCAAGACCACCGTGGGAGATGATTCGGCAGCTCGGCCAGCCGATCTCGTTGAACGGAACTTCACAGCCACCCGACCCAATCAACTCTGGGTTGCCGACCTGACCTACGTTGCCACCTGGAAGGGCTTCGTCTACGTGGCCTTCGTCATCGACGTGTTCGCCCGCAGAATCGTGGGCTGGCGCGCGTCGAGCTCGCTGCGCACGGACCTGGCCCTGGATGCCCTCGAGCAGGCTCTCTACGACCGGCCTGGCACCGAGGATCTTGTCCATCACAGTGACCGAGGCATTCAGTACCTCTCGATCAGCTACACCGAGCGACTGGCCGAAGCTGGCATAGAGCCGTCGGTGGGCACAGTCGGAGATTCCTACGACAACGCGCTGGCCGAATCGGTCATCGGACTGTACAAGACCGAAGTCATCCGGCAGCGAGGTCCTTGGCGCAACGTCGAGCAAGTCGAGTTCGCAACTCTCGAGTGCGTCGACTGGTTCAATAACCGACGACTTCTCGAGCCCATCGGCTACCTTCCGCCGGCCGAGTTCGAACAGATGTACCATCAGAATCACCAAACCCCAGCCATGGCGGCTGGACTCATGTAACCGAGTCTCCGGAGAACCCGGGGCGGTTCAATATCGTGAATCTCAAGCGCCCAGGGAGAATCCGATGGTCAGAACACGTAACCTCTTCATCAGCCATTCTTGGACCTACGCTGACACGTACGAGAGTTTCCGGGACCTGCTCGACGCCGCACCTCGTTTCTCATACCGAGACTACTCCGTCCCAAGGGACAATCCCGTGCACAACGCCCGCAACTCGGAGGCTCTGTACGATGCGATCTTCAAGCGCATGCGGTTCTGTGAGGTCGTCATCATCATGGCCGGCAAGTACGCGACCTACAGCAAGTGGATCACTCGTGAAATCAAAATTGCTAACAGGGAGTTCACATACCCCAAGCCCATTCTCGCCGTGCGACCCTGGTCAAGCCTACAGATCTCTTCAGTTGTCTCCGATGCGGCGGACATCACGGTCGGTTGGAGCACGGCCTCCGTGGTACGAGCCATCCGCGAACTCGCCCCCTGAGCCTCCGGTGGGCGTTTGCTATCTGGGGCCTTGCCTGCTCCACCATCTCAGGTAGTGCCCCTTCATACGTTAGTGTTTAAGCTTGCATTCCAACATAATCGAGTCCGAACCGCATTCTCCCTTTGGCGCGATCGCGTTCAGGATGTGCGCGCTGTGCGTTGTCCCAGAGGTAGCGAAGGATCTT
>Ga0187892_10003986_pt1 | contig 25750 bp, 24 predicted proteins | sample MA1701073metaG_FD_139345 | JGI IMG/M metagenome (GOLD analysis project Ga0187892, IMG submission 139345) | Bio-ooze microbial communities from a basaltic lava cave in the Kipuka Kanohina Cave System on the Island of Hawaii, USA - MA170107-3 metaG ... | reverse complement strand
TTCCCCATTTTGATTCAGAAGATTGACGCAGAGCGAGTTGGAGGGTCACGCTCCGTCGTGACCGTCCCGCGAAGCGGGAGACGCGACAGAGCGCGTCCCTCCAATTTGGGGAATTTCTGTGAATCCGACTCCCGCCTTGCGGCAGGACTTCACCCTCTGATAGACTTGGCGGGAATGAAAAGCATGACAGGCTACGGGCGCGGCGAGTGCGACCACGAAGGCGTGAAGTTTGCGGTGGAAATCAATTCGGTCAACCGACGCCAGAGCGACATCCTGATCAATCTCCCGAAGGAACTCATCGAACTGGAGCCGCGCGTGCGCGACGAAATCAACGCGCGCGTCTCTCGCGGGAGACTCAATGTTGTCATTGCCATCCACCGCGGCGAGTTGCAGCAACAGGCTGAACTGGACACGGCGCTGGCGAAAAAATATCTCCGCGCCATCCATAAACTGCAAAAGGAGGTCGGGTTGAACGGTTCGGTCACGCTCGACACGGTCTTGCGCGCGCCAGGCGTGCTGAAACTCAACGAGGCGATGCTCGAACCCGAATCCGCGTGGCATTGTGTCGAGAAGGCGCTGCGGCAGGCGTTGGAACGTCTCGTCAAAATGCGCGAGAAGGAGGGCAGACATTTGCGCGCCGACCTCGCCCGAAGGCTGGCGCATATCGAGAAGGGCGTGCGGGCGATTGCCGCGCGGTCGCCTGAAACGAAAAAGCGTTACCAGCAAGCGTTGCACGAGCGCATCAAAGGCGCGGGGCTGGATGTGCCGATGGACGACGAGCGCATCCTCAAGGAAGTCATTTTTTTCGCCGAACGCAGCGATGTCTCAGAGGAGTTAACGCGGCTGGAGAGCCACCTTCAGCAGTTTCACGATCACCTCGACGACGCGGAACCCGTCGGGCGGATGCTGGATTTTCTCACGCAGGAAATGGGGCGCGAGATTAACACAATCGGATCGAAAGCGAATGACGCGCAGGTGTCGCGCGAGGTGGTGGAGATGAAATCGGAGTTGGAAAAAATCCGCGAGCAGGTGCAGAACATCGAATGAAAATCCGAAATCCGAATCTCGAAATCCGAAGGAAATTCGAAAGACGGAAATTGGGAAACAAACGAAAAGCTGGATGAATTCCCCCCACCTCGTCATCATCATTTCAGGGCCCGCTGGCGCGGGGAAGACCTCGGTGTGCGAGGAGTTGCTGAAAAGCTCCGACCGTTTTCAGCGGCTGGTCACGTGCACGAGCCGAGAGCCGCGCAGGGGCGAGGTGGACGGGCGCGATTACCATTTCTTGAGCGACGAGGAATTCGAGCGGCGCATCAACGCGGGCAAATTCCTCGAACATGCGCAAGTCTATGGGCGGTGGTATGGCTCGCTGCTGAGCGGCGTCAGCGAGATTTTGCGAGCGGGGAAGGATTTGGTGCTGAACATTGACGTGCAGGGCGCCGCGTCCATTCGCGGGCGCGCGGCGCACATTTCGCTCGAATCGCTCGGCGTGGAGGGCGGGCGCGGGCAGACCTTGCGCGACCTGATTGTGAGCGTGTTCATCATGCCGCCCTCCATTGAACTGTTGGAGCAACGTCTGAAAAAACGAGGCACGGACAATCCCACGGTCATCGAGAAACGGCTGAAGGTCGTGCGCGAGGAGATGAAACGGTGGACGCAATACGATTACGTGATTGTGACGGGAAAACTGGAGGATGATTTCGAGCAGTTGAGCGCGATTGTCGCGGCGGAACGGCTGCGGGCGGCGCGGCTGAAATTTGAATTATGAATGAGCAAGGATGAACGATGAAAAAACGGACGATGATTCTGGGCGTGACTGGTTCCATTGCGGCTTACAAGGCGGCGGACCTGACGAGCAAACTGACGAAGGCGGGGCACGACGTGTTCGTCGTGATGAGCGAAGGCGCGCAACAATTCATCACGCCGATGACGTTGCAAACCCTCTCGCGTCATCCTGTGACGACGAATCTTTTCGAGGAGGGCGAAGGCAACCGTCCCACGCACATCGGGCTGGCGGACGCGGCGGACCTGCTCGTCATCGCTCCCGCCACGGCAAACGTCATCGCGAAACTCGCGCACGGGTTTGCGGACGATGCGTTGACGGCGATTGCGCTGGCGACACGCGCGCCGATTCTCGTCGCGCCCGCGATGAACGGAAAAATGTATCAGCATCCCGTGACGCAGAAAAACATCGAGACGCTGCAAGCGCGTGGTGTCGAGTTCATCGGTCCCGAGGAAGGGATGCAGGCGTGCGGTTATGAGGGATTGGGGCGGTTGTGGAACGTGGAGGGGATTGTGGAGAGGATTGAGGGGATTTTGAAGTCAGCCAAAGGCGGGGAAACGTTGTAGCGGCGTCCCGCGCCTGCGGGACGAAGCGACGCGTGGCGGGACTATCGGCGCGTCACAGAAGCGCGGACGCACTGTGAAAAAACACCTGCGATTTCTCATCACGGCGGGGCCGACGCGGGAGGCGATTGACCCCGTGCGGTTCATCTCGAACCGTTCGTCGGGGAAAATGGGCTACACGCTGGCGGCGGCGGCGCGGCGGGTTTCACCGCGCGTCACGCTCGTCAGCGGTCCGACGTGCCTCAAACCGCCGCGCGGCGTGAAATTCATCGGCGTCGTCACCGCCACCGAGATGGCGCGCGCGGTTTTTGCGCAGTTTCCGAAAACCGACGTTGTCATCATGGCGGCGGCGGTCGCGGATTTTCGCCCGAAGTATGCGGCGACGCGAAAACTCAAGAAGGAACGCGGGATGCCGCGCATCGTGCTGACGCCCACCGTGGACATCTTGCGCGAACTGGGTCGGCGCAAGAAACAACAACTGCTCATTGGGTTTGCCGCCGAGACGGATTCCGTGGAAGCTAACGCCGTGAAGAAACTTCGGGCGAAACGGCTCGACATGATTGTGGCAAACGACGTTTCCAGGCGCGGCATCGGGTTCGGGTCGGACACCAACCAGGTGACGCTGCACTTTTCCGACGCGCCTCCCGAAAAAACCGCGCGCTTGCCGAAATCCGCCATCGCGCGGCTGGTGATACGCCGTTGCCTGGAGCGGATCAAAACGCCATGAGCTTTTTTCGATTCAATCTCCGCCGCAAATGGCGTCGCTGGTGGCTGCGCCAGCGCCGTCCCGACGCCGCGGAACGCGAACGGCAGCGGCGGCGGCGGCTGTTCGTCGAGCGCCGCGTGATGTGGCCGATCAAGCTCGTGGTGATGCTGTTGTCGTATCTGCTCTGGCGTCAACTCGTCCACGGCGAAGGTTTTTCGTCGCCCGATGTGGCCCCCGAGGTGGTGCAAAAGGCGACGGCGCTTTTCTGGTATGAACTGTTGCTCTACCTCGTGGGCAACCTCATCTTCGCGATCCCGCTGATTCTCGCCTGGCAAATTCATTTTAGCGTGTCCGTTGTGCGCTGGTGCTCGTTTCTTTCGGCGGTGCTGGACAATCTTTTCCTGAGCGCGCTCATCCACATCACGGGCGTGGTCAATCCGCAGACGGGCGGGTTCAACAGCGTGCTTTACTGGCTGTATTGCGGCGTGATGGTGCGCAACGCGATTTACTTCCCCGTGATTTACCAGCAGGCGCTCATCAACCTCAGCGTCATCGGCAGCTACACGCTGGCGCTTTTCCTGGCGGAAGAAAACGCCGACTTCGTGAACCAGGAAATTTTCCGCCTCCGCATTTCCGTCCTCGCGCTCGTGGGCGTCTGTTGCTGGGGCATCAACCTCCTCCTCGAACGCCAGCGCCGCCGCGAACAGGACCGCCACGAATATCTCGTGCGCAGCGAAAAAATCCGCGCCACGGGTCATCTCGCCGCGGAAATCGCGCACCAGTTGAAAAACCCGCTCAGCATCATCAACAACGCCGCGTTCAACCTCCAGCGTGGACTCGACCGCAGCAAGCCTGCCGACCCGTCCACCGTCCAGATCATCCGTTCCGAAGTGCAGCGCGCCGACAAAATTCTCAACGACCTGCTCAGCTATTCGGGCGTTTCCGAGGACAAGATCGAATCGGTGGAACTGAACCAGACCATCGAGCACGTCCTCGGCTCGCGGTTGCCCACGAGCCTCGACGACCGCATCGCCGTCCGCAAGGAACTGGAGGAAAACCTCCCGCCGCTTTACGCGCAACGCCGCTGGATCGAGGAATCCATCCTCAACCTCGTCGTCAACGCCGTCGAAGCGATGCCCGACGGCGGCACGCTCATCGTCCGCACACGCTCCGAGGCGTGGGGCAGCATTGTCATCGAGGTGCAGGACACGGGCGCGGGCGTGCCCGACGCGGAACGCGAAAAAATCTTCGAGCCGTTTTTCACCACCAAGACCAGCGGGTCGGGGCTGGGGCTTTCCATCGTCAAGAACGTCGCCGAAGCCTGCGGCGGTTCCGTGCGCATCCAATCGCCCCCTCGCGGCGAGCGCGGCGCGGTGTTCGTGCTGGAATTGCCCCTGCACACGAATAGACTGGAATAACTCGTGAGCGAAAAACGCATACTGGTCGTGGACGACGAGCGCAACATGCGCGAGACGCTCCAGCACATCCTCAACGAAGAAGGATACCGCGTCCTCACCGCGTCTTCGGGTGACGACGCGCTGCGGCAACTCGCGCAACAGGAAGTCCACCTGATGCTCATTGACGCGCGGATGCCTGGCATTGACGGGTTCGAGTTGCTCGACCGCGCGCGCAAGAATTACCCCGACATCCCCGTCGTGATGATCACCGCCTACGCCACGCCCAAGCTCGCCGTCCGCGCCATCAAGGGCGGCGCGCACGATTACATCGCCAAACCGTTCGAGCCAGAGGAACTGCTCTCCACGCTCGACCACGCGCTGAGCCACCAGCAACTGCTCGACGAAAACCGCGCCCTCAAGGGGCTGCTTTCCCAGCGCTATCAGGTCACCGACATCATCGGCGAATCGCCCGCCATCCAGCAATTGCGCCAGCTCATTCTCACCGTCGCCGCCGCGCCTTCCACGGTCTTCATCCTCGGCGAAAGCGGCACGGGCAAGGAACTCGTCGCTGGCTCGCTCCATTACCATAGCCCCCGCCGCGACAACCCCTACGTCAGCGTCAACTGCGCCGCGATTCCCGACGCGTTGTTGGAAAGCGAGTTGTTCGGTCACGAAAAAGGCGCGTTCACGGGCGCACTGTCGCTCAAGCACGGGCGCTTCGAGGACGCCGACGGCGGCACGATGTTCCTCGACGAAATCGGCGACATGACCCCGTCGCTGCAATCCAAGCTCCTGCGCGTCATCGAAAACAAAACCTTCAGCCGCGTCGGCTCCACCGAAACCAAATCCGCCGACGTGCGCATCCTCGCCGCCACCAACCGCAACATTGACGAGCTTGTCCGCGACGGGAAATTCCGCGAAGACCTCTACCACCGCCTCAACGTCGTGCGCATCGAACTGCCGCCCTTGCGCGACCGCCGCTCCGATGTCCCCGCGCTCGCGCGCCATTTCCTGCGCATCTACAGCCGCGCGCCCAACCAGAACATCCGCGATTTCACCCCCGCCGCGTTGCAAGCAATGAGCGACTACAACTGGCCTGGCAACGTCCGCGAACTGCGCAACGCCGTCGAACGCGCCGCCATCCTCGGCAGAAGCGAGTTGCTCGACACCGACGTGCTGCCCTCCACCATCTTCGGCGGCGCCGTCTCAAGCGCAACCGTCAGCGGCAAGACCATTGACGACACCATCGCTGCGTTCGAAAAACGGCTCATCACCGACGCCCTCGCCGCGGCGGGTGGCAGCCTCACGCGCACCGCCGACAAACTCGGCGTGAGCCGCCACGCCCTGCGCTACCGAATGCAGAAACTAGGGCTGACGGTGGACGAGATGGACTAGTGCTCCGTCAAAGCTCATTTAAAGGGTTCTTGGAGGAACGCGCTCCGTCGCGTCTCCCGCTTCGCGGGACGGCCACGACGGAGCGTGGCCCTCCAATTGAACTTTGATGTTGCGCTAGATTCATCCCAAAACCTCGGTCGCGCGAGCCTCCCGCTTGCGCTGTCCGAGTAGAATCCAAACCGCCTGCCCCAGGGTGTCTTGATGCTCTCTTGAGACTGCGGCGATGCTACGGTGGCGCGCTCTCCTGTCAGTAGCGAACGGGCATCCCGCGTGTGCCGTGCTCAAAGAGTAGGACAAGCTTCCAGCTTGTCCTTGTCCCGACTATCGAATGGACAACCATGATGGTTGTCCTACCCTCAAAGGTAGGACAAGCTTCCAGCTTGTCCTTGTCCCGACTACCGAATGGACAACCAGGTCCGTTCCGACGGACTCCGAGTCCCGCGCAGGCGGGATCCCGAGAACGGGACACGGAGATGGTTGTCCTACCTTTCCTCAACTCTTCCCGCTGCCAGCGCACGTAACGCTCGACGCCTTCCTCGATGAGCACTTTAACGCCTTTGGGTCAACTCTTGACGGCGTGTTGCCCAAATCCTATTCCGCGTTGTCGCGGCGCTTCTGTGAAGCGCAGAATCAGAACTTTCATAGGGGAATCGGCGCTTCACAGAAGCGCCGCGACACCAAAATACCGCCATAAATTGTTGGGGCAACACGCCGATGAAACGTGACCCCCTGCATCGGGGGAATCCTGTATTTGGCGACGGGAAAGCTGTGTAATTTCGCGCCATTCGCTTGCCCTCAATTTTTTCTGCTCTACGTTTTTTTGAGCGGAAGAAGGGAAAAAATGAAAACCAAGTATCTCAGTTTAACGATTGGAGCGCTGGCGGCGGCATCGCTGCTGGGGTGCGCCACCCATACGGGCACGGGCGCGTTGGGCGGCGGCGCGGCAGGCGCGGGCATTGGCGCCCTGGCGGGCGGCGGAACTGGCGCAGCCATTGGCGGCGCAGCAGGAGCGCTGGCGGGCGGTCTCTTCGGTAATATGCTGGACCAACGCGAACGCGCTGAAACTGTCGTCGTCACCCAGGCGCCCCCGACGCAGGCTTATGAGCCTCCGCCTCCGCGACCTGATCCTCCTGGCACTGAATATGTCTGGGTTGACGGCTATTGGGCGTGGGACGGCAACCGCTGGGTTTGGGTTCGCGGCCACTACGTGCGCCCGCCTCGTCCTGGCGCGGTCTGGGTCGCGTCACGGTATGAAAGCCGCAACGGCAGCCTGGTCTGGGTTTCGGGTCACTGGGAATAGAGTGAAAAATCACAGATGATTTTTCACCCGCTGTCCCGAAACATTCGACGGGGATTCCCCGCTCAACCTGCGCGCCTGCGGACTCGCTTCGCGGGCGTGCTGGCGCAGCAGCGCAGGGACGGAAAGCTCTTCGTCCAGTTGCGGCCAGCGAATCGTTGCGCCGTCGCGCGACAATTCCATTTCGCGGCGCGCGGGCGGCTCCGCCAAAACCAGTTTCGGCGAACAGTTCGCCCACGGAATTTCCACGAGATGGTCGTCCACGTGAATCACCAGCGTCCCCGAACTGAATTCCACTTTGGTAGCTCGTTGCGTTGTCATTCTGTTCTTAACGTAACGGCGTCCCGCCTTGGCGCAAGACCTGAGTTTGTCATCGTTGATTGCATCGGCGGCATCCACCGCTCCGCATCACCGTCCGCGCGCCTTTCGATCTTCCCCGCGATAGTTATTGCTAATTGCGCCAACTCGCGTAACATCGCCGCGCAAACAAGAATTACTCCAGTTGATTTGGTAGATCGCCAAGTGAGTTTGTTTTCATCCTCAGTTGACTTCTGAAACCCGATGAACGGGAACTATCACTGAGGATTTTTCTTTGTCTTGAAAGCAGACAGTATCACATGAACAACAGACGATACGTCGGTAACCTCTCGTTCCAAACCACGGAGGTTGCCATTCGCGACCTTTTCGCCCAATCGGGCACGGTCACCTCGGACTCCATTGTCGCGGACAAATTCACGGGCAAATCCCGTGGGTTCGCCTTCGTGGAAATGGCCTCCAGCGAAGAAGCCAACCAGTCCATCGCCGCCCTCCACGGCAAGCAAGTGGATGTCCGCGTTCTCACCGTCACCAGCGCGCGCCCTAGGGAAGAACGCCCACGCGGCGGATTCGCGGGCGTCCGCAGAAACGGCGGCGACCGTCGCAGTTACTAACCGAAATGCAGCCGCGCCCTTCGGGGTGCGTCGCATTCCTGCCTCGAGCGCGGGGGGATTCCTCCTCCCGCGTTGGTGGTGCCGTCAGCGACCGAATCATGTATAGACCGAAACCCGACAATCCGCGAGCCGCGCACCGCGCCAAACAAGCCCAGCGCGTTGACGAATCGCCCACGCTTGCCGAGAAATTTCCCCAACTCAAGTCGCTGACCGCCGAGCTGAATTTTTCCCACGCCGACCGCCCCGAGACGAGCAGCGACATCAAGTATTTCATGGAAATGGATTCCAAGTCCGTCTTCCGCGTCGGCTGCCGCAACAACGAATGCGTCGGCGGCGATTTCGAGTTGAGCGACGAATTGACCGCCGCCGTCGGCAAAAAACTCAAACTGGCTGAGGGCGAAAAACGCTGCGCGGGCTGGCGCGACAAACACAGCATCCACAAAGCACACTGCACCAGCGTCCTCAAATACCGCCTCACCCTCGGCTATTAGGAAACGGGTGGCACAGGCTCCGCGCCTGCAATGCGGCGAAAGATTCATCTCGGCTTCAAAGCCTGTCCTTTGACTCCGATTGCAGTTCAACCAGGCAGGATTCCAGAAAGGAACCGCACATGGATCAACTCATCGAAGTCGAAGGCGTCATCGTCATGGTCCTGCCCAACACCATGTTCCGCGTCGAACTGCCCAACAAACACATTGTCCTCGCCCATATCTCGGGCAAACTGCGCAAACATTTCATCCGCATGACCACGGGCGACCGCGTCAGGATGGAAATCTCCCCCTACGACCTCTCCAAAGGGCGCATCACCTACCGTCTCGGCTGAGCGCAAGCAGAGACTGTGCAATTCGCGCTTCAAGCCCAGTGCTCCGTCAAAGCTCATTTAAAGGGTTCTTGGAGGGACGCGCTCCGTCGCGTCCGTCGCAAGGGAAAGCGGCCACGACGGAGCGTGACGGGTGCAGTTCGAAGTTTTGGGCAGCACCAACAAGGTAGGACAAGCTTCCAGCTTGTCCCGTCGCGGGAGGGACAACCAAGATGGTTGTCCTACTCTTCTGCCCAAAGGTTTGAACTGCACCCGAGCGTGGCCCTCCAATTGAACTTTGACCGACCACTAGGAACTTTAGTCGGCGTGCAATGAACCTCGGTAGCGCGAGCGTCCCGCTTGCGCCGCCTCCAGTTTTCGCTTTGGAAACGCAGCCGGGACGCTTGCGCTACCATGCGCCAAAGAAACTCTGCGGGCGGTTCTTCGCTGGCGAATCTCAATTCAACTCCCGCGCCAGACGGCGCGTGGGGTCGCTCATCAAGGCGCGCTGTTCGCGCCGCAGTTTTCGCAGATGACTGTAGCCGACGAGCTTTCGCCGTTTCTCGTCCCACAGACGGAACGTGAAGGACTTCAGGCTGGAGAACAGCGTGATCTGTTTCACCCTCTGAAACATCGGGTCGGCTTCGTGGCATTTTTCCAGATGATAATTCGGGATGCGCGGGCTGAGATGATGCAGGTGATGAAACCCGATGCTGCCCGAAAACCATTGCAACACCTTCGGCAATTTGTAAAACGAACTGCCCTCCAGCGCCGCCGCCGTGTAATCCCAACTCTCACGCCGCTCCCAATACACGCCCTCGAACTGATGCTGCACGTAAAACAGCCAGATGCCGACCGACCCCGAAATCAAGATGATGCTGAGCTGGACCGCCAGATACGCCCAAAATCCGAACGCATAACTTCCCGCTACCGCTACACCCGCCATCGCCAGGTTCGTCCACAACACCGAGCGCCGCTCCCGCGCGCCCGCGCCCTTGCTGGGGAAACGATGCTTGATGACGAACACGAACAACGGCGCGAGCACGAACAACACAAACGGATTGCGCGCCAGCCGATACGCGAACCGCTTCCAGCGCGACGCTTCAAGATATTCCTGCACCGTCAACGTCCACACATCGCCCGTCCCGCGCCCGTCCAAATCCCCCGAGGTCGCGTGATGGATCGAATGTTCCCAGCGCCAGTGATAATACGGCGTGAACGTCAGCACCCCCGTGACAACGCCCCAAAAATCGTTCGCGCGGCGCGATTTGAAAAACGAGCCGTGCCCGCAATCGTGCGAGATGATGAACGTCCGCACCAGCAACCCCGCCCCCAACACCACCAGCGGCACGGCGAGCCACCAGCTAATCGCCGACACAAAATAAATCGCGCACCACACCCCCGCATACGGCAGCAGCGTGTTCAACAACTGCCACGCGCTGCGCGGGATCGAGGGCTTTTGATACTTCGCCACGATCTCCTTCCATCGGGACGGGTTGCTGCGGTGGGTTGCTTGGGTCGAAACGGATTTTTTCATCATAGGGTGGATAACTTTCTGCGAGAAAACCAGAAAGTGGCGTGCCAACATCATGGAAAACTCGACGCGGCAGCTTAGCCGATATTCGCCGCGACGCAACGGACAATCCCAAAAATCTTTTTGCCGCGATTTCCTTTTGGAATTTACGGCACATCTCCGTCCCCCCGTAAGATGCCGCCGCCGAAGTGCTGAAGCATCGCGCCCAGTTCCTCAAAATCAAAATCTCGTTGTGCGCAGGTCTCTCGTTGTGCGCGAATCTCCAACTCGTACCACCGCGTTGTGCGCAGGTCTCCGACCTCGCACCCCCCAGACCGAAGGTCTCCCCGATCCCATAACGGAGCCGTACCGTAGCCGTAACGGTGAGGTAACGTAGAGGTAACGGTGCGGTAACGGAGCCGTACCCTAGAGGTAATCACGAGCGACGGACGGCTCGAAACCGCTTTTTCCCCGCCCAGTTCGCTGCAAAATCACGCCTTCCCGCCATCCCCAACTTGTAGCCGCAGGCTTTACGCCTGCGTCCGTCTGGCGGTGTAGCGGCGTTTCTGCGAAACGCCGTCCCTCGCTTCACAGAAGCGCAGCTACAACGAGTGAAAGAGCGACGCGCAAGCCGACAAACCCGAAGATTCCGAGTCCCGTGCTGACGGGATGCCGAGCACGGCACACGGAATGACGTGGCGCGATTTGCTTTTGGAATTTCGAGACTGCGCAACTACGAAGGCTGCTGTTAGGGAATACCACGCGCCCGGCCACTCTGCATCATGTCCAACATGGAGGCGCGCGCTTCTTCCAGTGCGGGCAGGCGTTTGGCGAACTTAACTTTGAAACCCAGAACTGCGCCGAGCGGCTCGAACAAATCATAGGTCTCCTGATTGGCGACACGCACTTCCTGAGGCAGCAGCTTGGCGCTCAGCGCCACCTTAAAAAACGCTTCCTGAAATGTCGCCATCCGCCCTTGCGGGTCGGCCACGGGGCAACACAACACGAAGCCTGACGCGCGCATCACGCACAGCATCGTGTAGCCAAAATAGCGGCGCTCATCCTTTGCGCCGATGGGAAACGGCAGGGGAAAAATGTCCGCCTCCCACGCACCGGGGCGGTCGCAATTCATCGCGCGAATTTTTTCCAGCCGCGCCCCGTCCACGGGCGGCGGAACGACACGCAATTCCTCCGCGCGGCGACGTTTCGGCGTCACCCAGACCTCCCGCCATTGCCCGCCGTCCAACTCGCGCACCAGCACTTTGTCGTTATCCGTCTCGTGCGTGAGCCTCTCGGGGTCATCCTTCGCACAAAGCGCCGTCTCCTTCGCCTGCCGCAACGCAAACGTCAGCAGCCGCGCCTCGCCATCGTTCAAAAACCACGGCGCGCATCCCGGCAGGTGACTGCGGAAACAGGGCCAGCCCCTCGCGCCCCGGAATTGCAACCCCAACTGCTTCACCATTTCCAGATCGCGTTTCTCCATGAACTTCTTCGGACCAAACGACGCCTCCAGACAATGGCGCAACACGAACGCTTCCAAATCGCCCACCTGCACCTCGCCTTCCACCAGCCTCCAAAACGACTCCAACGCCTCGTCCCCCGGATACACCGTCAACGCGAACATCTCCCCCAAATTGCCCAGCACCGAGCAATAAGCAATCACGCCCGTTTGCGGGTCGCGCACGCCGAACAGGTCGGAATCATACAACCATTTCCAACACTCGATTTTCTTGAACTCTTCCGCCGCCGCATAAAGCGCGCGCCACTCTTCCTGCGTCGGTTCGATGTCATTAAGCTGCACAGTCTGCCTTGCCTTTCTCGACGGATTATAGCGGCTTCTCCCCTCACGCTGAAACAAAAACGAATCGCCTTCTGGGAGTAGCGCAAGCGTCCCGCTTGCGGTTCGATAATCAATTCCTCCAGCCGCAAGCCAGAGGCTCGCGCTACCGGCCCGCCGAAGACAAGGCGTGGGTCTTCGCGTTCTGCTTTTGAACTGTAGGGTCGCAGTTTGTCCTCGCTGCGCGACGACTTCTCGCCGACTCGAATCTTGCGACCGTTTGTCAATGATTCGGGCGCAAGGACTGCGCCCCTACAATCCTTCTGAAAGACCGACGCGCAAGCGGACAAGTCGGAGATTCCGAGTCCCGTGCTGACGGGATGCCGAGCACGGCACACGGAACTGACGTGGCGCGATATGCTTTTGGAACTTCCGAGACGGCGGAAATATGACGGCTGCTGCTGACCTTCAAGTTCTTAACGACCAATGAAAGTCGCAGACGCTGCAAGCTCCTGAGCGATGATTTTCTGTGCTGACTTTTCGCGCGGCCACCCGGTGATGTGCGCGTGATTCCGGGGCTGAGAAGTGGGAACGACATCAAGGGATTGTTTTCTTACATCACCAGCGCCAATGTCCGCTCGACCATGCAGTTTTGCAGGTCTTGCCGCCACGATTGATTGACCAATCTGCCACAGTTCTTGGATTGAAAGGCCAACATGTCGAATGACCGACAATTCCAAGTTCTCCGGCGGCATGAACGCGTCTGGCTTCACGGTTTGGTTGCTCGGCCTAATCCAACCGCTAAATGGCACAAAGCGCGCGAGCAATTCATCGTCCTCGACGGGCAACTCAGATGTCTCGCTCATGCGATGCTCACCCGTCCGATTAAGTCGAGAATAGTCTTAGGGGGTTCACCAAAGAAAGGCTCAGTCCCGAAAGCCTTGCTTGCGCCGAGTAACGCCGCGTAGTGCAAATCACCGTCAGGACTGATGCTGACCGATAATGTCCAACGAGGTGAGCGATGCCATTCCAAGGTGATGTAACCATCAGGTTCAGCACCAACAGAAGGCTTTGGAATTCCCCACGGCAGCGATTCCAAGAATCGGTAAGCATGACCGTAGGCGTCTACGGAAATTGCATTCGCTCCATAGCCGTCCCAATTCGGCTCGGAACATTGATCGTAAATTCCGCAGAGTTCCTCAAAAATCCCACTTTGTGCCAAGCCGAGGTAAAGCGAATCGTTCAGTCGCCGCAGGCTTTCGTCAGACTGCTCCGCAACGAATTGCGCAGCAGGGCCTGTAGCCCCCGATGACAATGGGCCAAGAATTAGTGGCGATGGGGTGGCGGCAATCATTGAAACATTCCTTTCGTTTTCGCCGTTATACTCGCAAAGAAAACCTTGTTTTTCAACCATCGCATTTCAGTCAGTCGCGTTTGAAGCAAACCGTCGTTCAGTTCCATCGGTGCATTGGTAAAAACATCAATGTCTAAAATGATGGGTATGGATGCTGGCTCACCTTCCGCAGGTTGGACGGTTCTGGTCAAGTTGACCAAGTAATTCGTTTCCGGCACGACCAACGTATCACGATGCAAAAAATTCGCGCGCCTCCACTCCAAGGCCGGCAATGGATGAGCAGAACCAACGACATAATCGTCAAGACGAAAACCGTCGCGCAGGAAAAGCATCCTGTTGATGAACCGAACTCCGACTCGTTGAACAGCAACCGGACGGGCAAGCCCCAAGTAAATCTTCCAAAGTCTCAACGCTTCCGCCTCGAACGTCTCCCATCGTTCGTAGGGTCGCAGACGAGCAAATGCAAACCCCCCTTTCTGGAATTGCCCCACTTGCAACTTGTCTTGGGAGCGGAATCGCAGTCCGACGCATCCAAGGTCGAGTGCTTGCTGTTTGGGCGGTTTTCCCGCTTCGGCTTTTATCTCCAATTGAAGACCTCGCTGCGGTTCTACAGTCGGGTAACCGGGCAATTCCTGTTTCAACTGCGTCTGAAGTTCGTCCGGATTCCAAGGCACGGACGGCTTGGCGCGGAAGTCAATCACTGCCTCGACAATCGGCGCATGGTCCAAGTGCGGAAAAGTTTCCGAGAAGTCAATTTTCATGGGTGATCAATGGCGCGACAAGTTATGGCACAGGTAACCCGAGCCACGCAAGAGGCAACAACCCGTCTTTCGCAACACGTCTTCCGCGTTGACGCGGGATCAGCGGTTTGACCTGATGAGCTCATGGCGAAACAAAAACGAATTGCCTTCTGGGAGTAGCGCAAGCGTCCCGCTTGCGGTTCGATAATCAATTCCTCCACCCGCAAGCCAGAGGCTCGCGCTACCGGCCCGCCGAAGTCAAGGCGTGGGTCTTTGCGTTCTGCTTCTACAAAGACGAGCGAAAGAGCGACGCCCAAGCGGACAAGTCGGAGATTCCGAGCACGGAACTGACGTGGCGCGAGTTGCTTCTGGAATTTCCAAGACTGCGGAAGTTTGACGGATGTCGTTAACATTTCGCCGAGGGACTGGACGGGGCACAGTGCGTCCACTGTTTAGGTGCGTTCGCGTCAGAATTCGAGCACAGGGTTAGGCGGTAACCAAGCTCGATGGGAGATTCTGAACCAAGTGGCCTTCGCGAGCATGACGTGGCTGGCGTTTGGCAATTTCCTTTTTCAAATGCTCAACGAGCTTTTCAAGAATTACTCGCTCACGTGGGTCGCTTTGAGCTTCGAGAAGCATTGTGAAATACGCCAATGCTTGCTCCTCTTGTCCCTGTATGTAGGCATAGCTCATAATTAACGCTCCTCTCGTTCTAATATACGATAAAGCTCTTTTTGGGCAATCCACTGAAACCCCCGATGATTAGTTACGAGGGCGATGTCAATGTCTCCGCCGACGGTGGGCAAATTCCCGGAAAACCTTTGATAATCAGCCGTCGTGCGAATTAGGAATTTGGCGTAATCAATTGCGTCCTGCAACGAGAAAACCGCGAAATTTGCACCTTTCGGAGGCGTTCCCCAAAGCATCCCAACAACCGAACCGTCGCCTGACCACGTGCAACCTATGGATTCATGCAACTTCACGACGGGTTTCTTGCCGATGTAGATTAACGCGGTTTTCGCGGCAGGTTCTTTGTTGGCATCTCGAGAGTAACCCACAAAATGAAAACCAAATGGGAAAAAGGTATCGGGCTGAAGATCAACCTGCACATTCGCCTTCTTCCACTCTTCCAGCAGTTGTCGATGGAAGTAATCGCGAACGAACTCCAACGTTTTCTGAAAAGCGTCCTCGCCTGCGGCTACCTGCGGAAAGGCGGGGGACAACTCGATGATGTGATTAAACATGCTCCGCGCATTTACGCCCGCATTCCCAAAGATCGCAAGTCCGAATCGTTTTTGGATGGGAAACAGTTTTTGCGCATAAGGCCAAGTTGAGCTTGGAACTGCCATCGGCGGCGTTTGCACGTCTTTGATCTCCACCTGCTCGCGCATTTCTGGCACGTGCCAACGACGTTCAACTTCTGGTTTACTGCGCGCATCGAGGTCGAGAGACTGTCGGAAGCGATAACAATGCCGTCTGGGACGCGGAGTGAAACGTTAAGTGTCACGCTTGCTTTCTTACAAAATCCATTCGGACAAAGCAATTAAATTGGCTCCGGCAACCCCAGCCATGCCAGCGGCAACTTGCCAAAGATGTAGTGGCAGTTGACGCTTTGGATGTAGTCGAGCACGTCTTTGTAGCGTGGGTTCTTGAACCAATCGCTGAGGACATAGACGTATTCGACCTTGAGTTGCAGCGGCGTGACGAGTTTGAGGTATTGCTTGCGCTTGAAATCGCACGTCTGCAATTTCTCGTCCACCGAACCTTCCACCTGCTGCCATTTGACTTCGATGATGAACAGCGTCTCACGCACAATGACGAGCAGCGCGTCGTCGGGAAACAATCGGCGCGAGAGCATGTTCTGCCATTGCACGCCTTCTTCGGTGAGAAAATCGTAGAACGAGGATTTGCGGAAACAACGCGCCACGAGTTCGCCGTTAAAGAAAACGCCTTTGCCCGCTTTGCCGAAGACCGCTTTGACCTCGTAGCCCTTTGTCCGCGCAAGCAAGTCATGGAAATCCACGTCCTTCTCGAACTGAAGTCCTGTGCCCGTGTTCGCTCCGCCAACGCCGCCCGTTTTCATGCGAACAACACTCCCTTCTGTTGTTCGAGTTCGTGGGCAACGCGCTGCGCCGAAAGTTTCAGGTGCGCTTCGTCGAGTTCGATGCCGACGCAGCGACGTTTTGTTTTGAGACACGCGACGGCGGTGGTGCCGCCGCCGAGAAACGGGTCGAGAATCAAATCGCCAACGGTTGTGGAAGCGAGAACGCATCGTTCAATCAACTCAAGCGGTTTCTGCGTCGGATGTTTTCCCAGCAATTTTTCGCCCGAGGATGGCGGTGGAATTGTCCACAGAGTTCCGTTTTTGAGAGGTGTTTTTGCTTCGGATTTTTTCTCCAAATTCTCCGTGTGTGGATTTTGCGGGGGGGGGGGGGTAAAAATCGCCAGACAGTTTTCATCTGTTTTCCGTTCACTGATTTCATCGCCGCATAATTAAAAACGTGTTTGCTCTTTTCATTTTTAGCCGCCCACAAAATTGTCTCGGTGCTGTGGGTGAAATAGCGGCAAGAGAGGTTCGGCGGCGGGTTGGGTTTTTCCCACGCGATGTCATTGAGAATCTTGAACCCGAGTTGTTGGAGGGCGAAGCCGACGGAGAAGATAACGTGGTGCGTGCCCGTGACCCAGAGCGTGCCGTTGGGTTTGAGGACGCGCTGGCAACGGCGCAGCCATTCGGTGTTGAACTCGTGAACCCATTCAGCGCGATTCGCAGCGATTTGCGCGTCATCACGTTTATCGCCGCTCGGTTGCACTCGCTCGGCTCCCTCAAGTTTCAGGTTTCCGCCCTCATCCCTCGGTTTGTCCCAATCGCCTTTGTCCACCTTCACCATGCGTCCCGCGTGACAGGTGATGCCGCCGTTGGAGAGGAAGTAAGGCGGGTCGGCGAAAATGCAGTCGAAGCAGCCGTCGGGATGTTTGCGCGAAATCGCGTCGAGGACGGCGAGGCAGTTGGCGTGGTAGAGGAAGATGCCGTGGGCGGCGGAGCGGAAGAAAGGAGCAAGGGATGAGGGATGAGACCTGAGACCTGAGGCTTCGGAATTCTGCACTTCAGGTTTCAAGTTTCCGCCCTCCGCCCTCTCTTCCAGCACGATGCCGTCGAGGGGATTGAGTTGCTCGGGGGGGATGGGGTAGTGGATTTTTTTGTCGCGATTGGAAATCGCTCCCACAGTTTTCTTCTTCTTAGTCACGGGTCGGATCGATCCGTGATCACGCGGCAATGATCAAGATCATTCGAGGAAAGAATCCACGGAGCACACGGGTTGCCACGGATGAGTGTTTCACAGCGAAGGCGCGGAGACGCCAAGATTCGCGTTTCGGCTTTGTGCCCTTGTGTCTTGGTGGTGAACGTGGTCTTTCCGCTCACTGTGATTGTTTGACGCGGGGCGCGTGTTTCGTTTAACTGCGCGCGTGTTGATTTTGCTCGCTGTGTTGCTGGGGGTCATCGAGGGGTTGACGGAGTTTTTGCCGATTTCGTCAACGGGGCATCTTGTGATTTTTGACCGTTGGTTCGGGTTCAACGAGGCGATGGGGGCGAAGCGGGCGGCGGCGTTCGAGGTGTTCATCCAGTTCGGGGCGATTCTGGCGGTGGTGGTGTATTTTCGGAAGAGATTGTTGGCGGCGGCGGGGAACGCGATGCGAGGGGACGGCGAGGCGGGACGAAAGGGGCGGCGGTTTTTCGCGGGGATTGCGGTGGCGGTGATGCCCGCGATGGCGGTGGGGTATTTTGCTCACGGGTTTGTGGAGGAGAATTTTCTGAACCCGACGTTTGTGGCGTGGGCGTTGATAGGCGGCGGCGTGGTGTTGTGGGGCGTGGACAGGTGGCGTCCGAAGATGACGCAGGATGACGCGGAGAATTTGACGTGGTTGACGATTGTGGTGGTGGGGTGCGCTCAGACGCTGGCAATTTTGCTGCCTGGGGTGTCGCGCGCGGGGGCGACGATTTGCGCGGCGTTGTTGTTGGGGGTGAGCAACAGGGCGGCGGCGGAGTTTTCGTTTTTCATGGCGATCCCGACGATGTTCGCAGCGAGCAGTTATTCGCTGTGGAAGCATCGCGGGGATTTGGTGGCGGATGATTGGGGGATTTTTGCGGTGGGGTTTGTATGCGCGTTTGTGTCGGCGCTGGTGGTGGTGAAGGCGTTCATCACGTTCTTGCAGCGGCACAGTTTCGCGGTGTTCGCGTATTACAGGGTGGCGTTTGGGGCGGTGATTTTAGCAGTCGGAAGATTTTTTTGAGGGCGGAGGGATGAAACCTTTACCCCGTGTTACGGGGTGAACCTGGGGGCGGAAGTGACCAAAGCGACACAAGTGACGGAAAGGACGCTTTTCGATGAAGGGAATTTTTATCACGGGGACGGATACGGGGTGCGGCAAGACGGTGGTGACGGCGGCGTTGTTGTGGTGGCTGCGCGGGCGCGGGGTGAATGCGGCGGCGATGAAGCCGATTGCGTGCGGGGATGGGCGGTGGGATGCGGAGATTTATTGGCGGTTGATGGGGAAGGAGGTGCCGCTCGATGAGGTGAATCCCGTGTGGCTGCGGAAGCCGCTGGCGCCGTTGGTGGCGGCGAGACTTGAGAAAAAGAAAATTGATTTCAGAAAGATTCGCGAGAGCTACTCAGCGCTCAGCACTCAGCACTCAGCGCTGTTGGTGGAAGGCGCGGGCGGGCTGATGGTGCCGATTGGAAGAGGAAAGAAGAACGGGGGAATGGGAGAGTGGGGGAATGGGCGCGGCGGCGGAGTCGCGATTGGAAATCACTTCCACATTTTTCATGTAGTGGATTTGGCGAAGAAGATGGGGTTGCCACTGTTGATTGTGGCGGGGAATCGGTTGGGGGTTTTGAATCACGCGCTGGCGACGGTGGAATGCGCGCGGGTGCGCGGGTTGAAAGTGGCGGGGATTGTGTTGGATGAGGTGGGCGATGCGCCGAGGAATCTGGCGCAACGGACGAATGCGGCGGTGTTGCGGGAGACGACGGGACTGGCGGTGGCGGAGTTTCCGTTTCTGGAAAAAAACTTTTTTGAAAAAATCTGTGGACAAAAAAAGTTTTCCGTGGAGAATGTCCGCCCCTCGCAAAAAGGCGGCGCGTTGGAGCGCGCGTTGCGAGAGACCGCAAAGTTTTGCGGTTTGCAGTGTTGACAGTGCGCAGTGAGGTGAGTAGAGTCGTCGCACTGATGGAAGCCCTGAGTGGGGCGGGAGTTCTTTTCGGGAAGTAATGTTGCCTGAGCGCTGCGACTCGCGTGCGCTTCGGTTTCCCTGACAAGTTTTTTGAGCGATTTTTCGCGCGCGGCATTGTCGTCGTTGCGCGGTCGGTTCTTTGAAAATTGAATAGTGCGATACGTTCGTGCCTGTCTGCGGAGCGATCCGCGGGCGGGACGAGAGAGCCTTTTGTCATCGAGCCTCGAAGCGATTCGGGGCTTGGAATGACTTTGAGCCTCCGCGGTGAAGAGCCGCAGGAGGACTCCCAAATTGCCGAGGCCCGAATGAACCGTTCGGGAGGTAGGCAAGACGGGATCAATGGTTGGCTCCGAGAGCCTTCGGGCGCTCGGGGTTGAATCGACGTGAAGTTTTTTTCACGGAGAGTTTGATCCTGGCTCAGAACGAACGCTGGCGGCGTGGATAAGACATGCAAGTCGGGCGGAATTTCGCGGGTAGCAATATTCGCGGAGTTTAGCGGCAAACGGGTGCGTAACACGTAGCTCATTTACCTCGAAGTGGGGGATAGCTCGGCGAAAGCCGAATTAATACCGCATGTGGTTGTAAGACTAAAGCGGGGGTCGCAAGACCTCGCGCTTCGAGATGAGGCTGCGGCCTATCAGCTAGTTGGCGGGGTAACGGCCCACCAAGGCGATGACGGGTAGCTGGTCTGAGAGGACGACCAGCCACAGTGGAACTGAGAGACGGTCCACACACCTACGGGTGGCAGCAGTCGAGGATCTTGGACAATGGGCGAAAGCCTGATCCAGCGACGCCGCGTGGGGGATGAAGGTCTTCGGATTGTAAACCCCTGTCACTTGGGAAAAACGCTCCGCACCTAACACGTGCGGAGTTGATGGTACCAGGAGAGGAAGGGACGGCTAACTCTGTGCCAGCAGCCGCGGTAATACAGAGGTCCCAAGCGTTGTTCGGATTTACTGGGCTTAAAGGGTGCGCAGGCGGTCGGCTAAGTCGGGTGTGAAATACCAGAGCTTAACTCTGGAACTGCGCCCGAAACTAGTCGGCTCGAGGATTGGAGAGGAGACTGGAATTCACGGTGTAGCAGTGAAATGCGTAGATATCGTGAGGAACACCAATGGCGAAGGCAGGTCTCTGGACAATTCCTGACGCTCATGCACGAAAGCCAGGGGAGCAAACGGGATTAGATACCCCGGTAGTCCTGGCCCTAAACGGTGTTCACTTGCCGTAGGAGGATTCGACCCCTTCTGTGGCGAAGCGAAAGCGTTAAGTGAACCGCCTGGGGAGTACGGTCGCAAGATTAAAACTCAAAGGAATTGACGGGGGCCCGCACAAGCGGTGGAGCATGTGGCTCAATTCGATGCAACGCGAAGAACCTTACCTGGCCTTGACATCATCCGTGAAAGTCGGTGAAAGCCGATGACGGCCCGAAAGGGTGCTGGGGGATGACAGGTGCTGCATGGTTGTCGTCAGCTCGTGTCGTGAGATGTTGGCTTAAGTGCCGCAACGAGCGCAACCCCTGTGGTTAGTTGCCAGTCAAGCGCAAGCTTGGCGCACTCTAACCAGACTGCCCCGATTCATATCTGGGAGGAAGGTGGGGATGACGTCAAATCAGTATGGCCCTTACGGCCAGGGCTGCACACGTGCTACAATGCCCGGTACAATGGGACGCAAGACCGCGAGGTGGAGCAAATCCTAAAAACCGGGCTCAGTTCAGATTGAAGGCTGCAACTCGCCTCCATGAAGCTGGAATCGCTAGTAATGGCGCATCAGCTACGGCGCCGTGAATACGTTCCCGGGCCTTGTACACACCGCCCGTCACATCATGGGAGCCGACTGCACCCGAAGTCGCCGCGCCAACCCGCAAGGGAGGCAGGCGCCGAAGGTATGGTTGGTGACTGGGATGAAGTCGTAACAAGGTAGCCGTAGGGGAACCTGCGGCTGGATCACCTCCTTTCTAAGGAGTAGTTAGGGCGCGCAACGCCCGACGCGAACTTCGGTTTGTCGTCTGTTGTCGCGCAGCTAACGACGGTCGAATCCCGAGCGCGCAAGCGTTTCGGGAAACCAAATAATGGCTCTTATGCGTATCGCACTATTCAGTTTTTAGGAACCTGTTCTTTGAACAAAATTTAGCGTGTGGGCTTGAGAGGGAATGCAAACGGCGACATACTCCCCGCGCAAAACGCGCGACGATTTCCGCGCCAACGGCAATGGGGGCATAGCTCAGTTGGTAGAGCACCAGCTTTGCAAGCTGGGGGTCAGCGGTTCGAGCCCGCTTGCCTCCACCAGTTACGGGATTTGAGATTTGAAATTTTAGATTTCAAATCGCGGGCGTCGCCCGCCACGGGCGTGTAGCTCAGCTGGTTAGAGCATGCGCTTGATAAGCGCAGGGTCAATGGTTCGAATCCATTCACGCCCACCAAGCGCGCGTCGCGCGCGGCTAAAAGAGTTAAAGAGGTTAAAAGGGTTAAAGAGGAACACAACCCGCGAGCCTCGACCTTGAAAACCAATTAGCTTTTTTAACCCATTTAACCATTTTACTCCTGTCCCGCTTAGGCGGGACGGGGGCTGTTCTTTGACAACTGCATACAGGTAGTTAGCTTCCGAGGCGTCTCAAGCGTCTCGGGAGTGGGCAAAAACTACAATTAATGCTGAGAATGTTCTGTACAGGCGCGCTGCCGTCTAAACCGCGGCGGCGCATACTGGCGAATATTTGTGATCAAGCTACTAAGAGCATGCGGTGGATGCCTTGGCACCAAGAGGCGATGAAGGACGTAGTAAGTTGCGATAAGCGACGGGGAGCGGCAAGCACGCTTTGATCCGTCGATGTCCGAATGGGGGAACCCAGCCGAAGTAATATTCGGTTACTCCAGTCTGAATTCATAGGACTGGCAGAGCGACACGGGGTGAAGTGAAACATCTCAGTAACCCCAGGAACAGAAAGAGCGCATCCGATTCCCCGAGTAGCGGCGAGCGAAACGGGAACAGCCCAAACCCTCCGACTTGTCGGAGGGGGTTGCGGGACCTTGACATGGCACGCGGCGAGTTAGTCGAAGCTTCTAGGAAAGAAGCCCCACAGAGCGTGATAGGCGCGTAGGCGAAAACTCAACACGGCCTAGAGGTATCCCAAGTAGCACGAGCTAGGAGACAACTTGTGCGAATCCGCGCCAACCACGGCGTAAGGCTAAATACTCCTTGGTGACCGATAGTGAACTAGTACCGCGAGGGAAAGGTGAAAAGAACCGCTGATAGCGGAGTCCAAAGAACCTGAAACAGCATGCTTACAAAGTTTCGGAGCCCCGCTCTTTCTGGAGCCAACCTGTATGTATTACGTTTACCTGCTCAGAAATCCGACGGGTCGTTTCGTTTACATCGGCTACACGGCTGATTTGAAACGGCGCGTATCGGAGCATCAGAGTTCGACGCGACATCGCGGCTGGCGTCTCGTCTATTACGAAGCGTATCGCGATGAGCGCGATGCGCGTGTTCGCGAGCGAAAACTCAAGCAATACGGTGCGTCGCTGGGACGGTTGAAGAAACGAATACATCACAGTTTGGAGCTAGAAAGAGCGGGGTGACGGAGTGCCTTTTGCATAATGAGTCTGCGAGTTATTGTCAGTGGCAAGGCTAAGTCCCTCTAGGGACGGAGCCGCAGCGAAAGCGAGTCCGAAATGGGCGACCAGTCGCTGGCAATAGACCCGAAGCCGAGGTGATCTACGCTTGGACAGGTTGAAACCCCGATAAAACGGGGTGGAGGACCGAACTCGTGAACGTTGAAAAGTTCTGAGATGAGCTGAGTGTAGGAGCGAAAGACTAATCAAACCCGGTGATAGCTGGTTCTCCCCGAAATCGCTTGAGGGCGAGTCTTGTGTCACTAGCGCGCGCAGGTAGAGCACTGAATGGGATAGGGTCCCTACCGGGATACCGAATCCAATCAAACTCCGAATGGCGCGTTGCCGTATCACAGGAATCAGGCTACGGGGGATAAGCTTCGTGGCCGAGAGGGTAACAGCCCAGACTGCCGGCTAAGGTGCCTAATTTACGTTTAGTGGAAAGGATGTGACGTTGCACAGACAGTGGGGATGTTGGCTTAGAGGCAGCCATCATTTAAACAGTGCGTAACAGCTGACCCATCGAGCGATGTCGCGCCGAAAATGATTGGCGATAAGCGTAAAACCGAAGCCGCGGACTGCACCGCGATACGTCGTGGTGCATTGGTAGGGGAGCGTTCTGGAAGCGGAAGGTGGAAGGTGACTGAAACTGGAGCGACCAGAAGTGAGAATGCAGACATGAGTAGCGATAAAGTCCGTTAAATTCGGACTCGCCGTAAGCCTAAGGTTTCCTGGGGAAGGTTCGTCCGCCCAGGGTTAGTCGGGACCTAAGTCGAGGCCGTAAGGCGTAGATGATGGACAATCGATTAATATTTCGATACCACCTTGGAACGTTACCAGCAACGGAGAGCGCAGAAGGTTAAGCCAGCCACCGGTTGAAGGTGGTGGTCCAAGCTCGTAGAGGGATCCCGCAGGCAAATCCACGGGGTCGTTAACTTCGAAAAGCAGGGACGTCGAGGCTACGGCTGAGACGGATTGGCTGATACCCCGCTGCCAAGAAAAACTTCGTTGCGAGTATCCAAGGTGCCCGTACCGCAAACCGACACAGGTAGGCGAGATGAATATTCTCAGGCGCGCGAGTGAAACCTCTCTAAGGAACTCGGCAAAATAACCCCGTAACTTCGGAAGAAGGGGTGCCCAAGCGAGTCAGATTATATCAAAGCCCGCTGGGGCCGCAGTGAAAGGGGAGCTACGACTGTTTAACAAAAGCACAGCTCTCTGCAAAGTCGTGAAGACGACGTATAGGGAGTGACACGTGACCAATGCGGAAAGGTTAAAGGCAGGCGTCAAGCCGCAAGGCTGAAGCGCAGGCTCCAAGCCCCCGCGAATGTCGGCCGTAACTATAACGGTCCTAAGGTAGCGAAATTCCTTGTCGGGTAAGTTCCGACCTGCACGAATCTTGTAACGAGAGCTCCGCTGTCTCGGAGAGGGGCTCGGCGAAATTGTAATGGCGGTGAAGATGCCGCCTGCCCGCAGTAGGACGGAAAGACCCCGTGCACCTTTACTGTAAGCTGATATTGTGTTTTGGGTGATGATGCGTAGCGTAGGTGGGAGCCTGCGAACCTCGACCTTCGGGTCGGGGGGAGGCGCAATGTGAAACACCACTCTTCGTTATTCAGAATCCTAACCCCGTGCTGTCATCCAGCCGGGGGACCGTGTCAGCGGGTCAGTTTGACTGGGGCGGTTTCCTCCCAAAAGGTAACGGAGGAGTACGAAGCTTGGCTCAGCGCGGTTGGCAATCGCGCGTCGAGCACATGGGTAGAAGCCAGGCTGACTGGGAGACCAACAAGTCAACCAGATACGAAAGTAGGTCCAAGTGATCCGGCGGTTGAAAGTGGAATTGCCGTCGCTCATCGGACAAAAGGTACGCCGGGGATAACAGGCTTATCGCGTCCAAGAGTTCATATCGACGACGCGGTTTGGCACCTCGATGTCGGCTCATCGCATCCTGGGGCTGGAGAAGGTCCCAAGGGTCCGTCTGTTCGCCGGTTAAAGCGGTACGCGAGCTGGGTTCAAAACGTCGTGAGACAGTTTGGTCCTTATCCACTGTGGGCGCAGGAGACTTGAGGGGTTCATTCCTTAGTACGAGAGGACCGGGAATGACGCACCGCTGGTGTTCGGGTTGTCCCGTCAGGGGCAGCGCCCGTTAGCTATGTGCGGAAAGGATAAGCGCTGAAAGCATCTAAGCGCCAAGCCTATCCCAAGATACGGTCTCCCTGAAGGCTCGAGGCAGACTACCTCGTTGATAGGTCGGAGGTGTAAGCGCAGCAATGCGTTCAGCTCACCGATACTAATCAGCCGTTCGGCTTGATCACTTTAATTTCCTCCGCTTCCGCGTGGGGGTCTCTTAAAGTGATTTCAAAAATCAGCACTCATTGTAGCGCCGACTCCTGTATGCAGTTTGTCAGAAAACAGCGTTCTTTGAACGCAGTTAGAAACGTTAAAAGGTTAAAGAGGTTAAAGAGGTTAAAAGGGACGGCGCATCTGGAATCCATTTTAACCCTTAAACTCATCAACTCTTTTAACCCAATCCATTTCCTGGTGGCCCGAGCGCAGTGGTCCCACCCGTTCCCATCCCGAACACGGCCGTGAAACGCTGCAGCGCCGATGGTAGTGCCTGTATAGCTTGCGCGAGAGTAGGCCGCCGCCAGGTTAATTT
>Ga0187892_10003985_pt1 | contig 25753 bp, 25 predicted proteins | sample MA1701073metaG_FD_139345 | JGI IMG/M metagenome (GOLD analysis project Ga0187892, IMG submission 139345) | Bio-ooze microbial communities from a basaltic lava cave in the Kipuka Kanohina Cave System on the Island of Hawaii, USA - MA170107-3 metaG ... | reverse complement strand
TGCTGCTCGCTCGACTCCATCAACGACGCGCGTCGCGTCTGCCAGCAGTTAGGCATCGCGCACTACGTGCTCAACCTCGAGAGCAGCTTCGGGCACGACGTTGTGGATGACTTTGTGGGCGAGTACGCGCGCGGCCGCACGCCGATTCCGTGTGTGCGCTGCAACACGTTCACGAAGTTTCGCGATCTCGTGCGCAAGGCGGACGCGATCGACGCCGACTTCGTGGCCACCGGGCACTACGCGCAGATCGTCCAAGGTGCGCTGCATCGCGGTACCGACCACACGAAGGATCAGTCGTATTTCTTGTGGGGCATCGACCGCGCGGTGTTGCAGCGGATGCTGCTGCCTGTCGGCGACCTGACAAAGGTCGAGACTCGGCGTCGCGCGCACGCGTTAGGCCTCGAGGTCATCGCCGAGAAGGTCGAGAGTCAGGATATTTGCTTTGTGCCTGACGGCGATCACACCAAAGTCATCGCGCGGCGACTGGGCGCTGGCACTCCGGCGCTCGCGACCGGGCCGATCGTGCTGAGCGACGGTCAGACTGTCGGCGAGCATCAGGGATACGCGCGCTTCACGATCGGACAGCGTCGTGGGCTCCCCGGCGGATTCGCAGAGCCGATGTACGTCGTGGCGATCCGTCCCAGCGATCGCGCTGTGGTGATTGGTCCGCGCGAGGAATTGCTCGGACGTGGAGTCGTCGCGCGCGAGGTGAACTGGCTCGGTGGGGAGCCCGCGTTAGGCATGCGCATGCGGGTGCAGGTGCGTCACCGTGCGCCGGCTGTCGCCGGTGAGCTTGTGCGCGTCGATGACGCTGAGATCGAGATCGCGCTGGACGATCCTGTGGCCGCCATCACTCCGGGTCAGTCGCTCGTGCTATACGACGGGGAGCGCGTCTTGGGCGGCGGAGTGATCGAGCGCGCGGGAGCCGGTCGCAGGCAACTGCCTGTCATGGCGGCGTAGTCACTCCGCAGTCCGCCGGCAGCGCGTTGACGCGCCTGCCATGAATACCGCCGGCCGCTCTCGTTAGGTGCTTGTGCCGGCGCGCCGGCGCGCCACCGAACTCACGAAAACGGTCCGCCGCTGCTTGGCCGCGGAATCTCCGCTTTCAGCACAACTCCACGTTCCCGGAGTGCGCACCACGACGTGCGGGCCGGCCAACACCATCGGCCGCGGCGTGGTGAAGCCAACACCCACGAGGAGAACATTCATGCGTCGCCATCGACAAGCAGGGGGAGTGATCGGGTTACTGGGGTTACCCTTGCTGCCGTGATAAGCCAGCCTGCCAGGGCACAATGCCCACGCAGCGAGGAGCGTCTCCTCGTGAATGGGCGCCACTTCAGCGCGCAGAGCGGCGACAATCTTCTGCGGGTGCTGCGGCAGCATCCGACGGTATCTAGCCTCACATCTGTCAACGCGCGCGAGCGGCAGCCACTGGTCGTGCTGGATGGTGCTCTCCTGGTCGGCGGAATTGAGCGTGTCAATGACGTCCGCGTGAACCAAGTGTTGAGCATCGTCGTAATGCGCTCCTGGGAAGCGACGACGCGCTTCGGCAGTGAGGGAGCATCTGGTGCCATCGTCATCCAAACAAAGCGTGGACGCACTCCGTCCGAGGCGGCGCGGAGCGCATCGGGGTGCGTGGGCTGACTCGCACCGGCAGCCTAGCTGGCCGCTACTTGTTGCTGCGCAGCCACGCGACCTCGCGATCCATGTAGTTAGGCAGCTGCGGCGCAATCGCGTCAGGGACTAGCTGCCGTACAGGTCCACTGTCCGCATTCGCGATATAAATCCGCGCATTATGGAACACGAGGCTTCGACCATCCGGTGACCAGTCGGGATCGAATCCCCGGCCGGTACCGTGTACGAGCAACTGGCCGTCGCTCGTGCGCACTCGAGCGATGCCGCTGGAGATCTCAATGGCGAGCGTCGTTCCGTCCGGTGACCACGATGGTTCGCTTTGCCCAAGAATAAAGTTGTCAGCGAGCAGTAGGCGTGGCACGCCGCCGTTGCTGCTGACGAGATACACCTGCCACGGCTCATCGAAGTTGGCGCGCACGAAGGCGATCTCTCGTCCGTCCGGAGACAGGTGGGTAACCCGATCCAGTCACCGGGAAATACGAAGTCACTGCTCACGAGCCGCGCGATCCCGGAGCCGTCGACGTTCATTACGAACATGCCGCCGACATTACCTGGTGCAGTGTTGAGCGCTATGCGTTGTCCGTCGGGCGACCACGCAGGATTCGCCCCGTCGGCGACCACCAGCCGTTCGTCGCTTCCGTCGACGTTGATGACAAAGATGCCGCTATTGAAACGGTGAAAAGCGATGCGCCGGCCGTCGGGCGACCAGGATGGCTTGAGTCCGCTCGTTAGGCGCCTTATGCCCGTGCTATCGCCGATATAGAGGTAGGGGGAGCCATCACGCGTGCTGACAAACGCCAGTCGGCCTTGGATCGCAACGGTCTGCGGCGGCGGAGGGTTGTCTAATGGCGCAACAGGGTCACTGCTCTTTTGACAAGCACACAGCAAAGCCAGGAGACAGAGGCGCCTCGCGATCTTGTCGCGATCTCTCACGCTCGGCATGAAGGCGTCCGCATCGAACCCTCTCGCTACTCACGGTCTACAGAATGCAAACGAGAAGGTCGGACGAAACCCGACATAGGACAGAGATCCCTTACAGCCGCGCCTTTCGCAAAAGGCCTTCGAATCGCGCGTGCGATCGCACGGGATCGACGCGTGGGTCAACTTTGAGATAGGCGATCCACGGCGACTTTTCAGCCAGCGCTCGCTCGAGCCAGTCCAGGCCAGCGTTCACGTCACCTAACGTGATGTGAACGACAGCGACGTGATAGGCGGAGACATGGCGCTTCGGCGCTTCCCGCATCACGCGAGTTAGCGTCGCGCGCGCCTCAGCATGCTTACCGGCCTTGGCATAGGTGTGCGCGAGAGAAGTCGGGTACAGCAGACTTCCACTGTCGAGCGCGGCAGCGCGTTTGGCCGCCGCGATCCCCTCATCAAACTGGCCCGCCTGCTCATACGCCCAACTCAGGTGCCAATGCGCTGGGGCGAAATCGCCAGCAAGTTGCAACGCCCTTAAGTACTCCGGGATCGCCGCGTCGTACCGCTTCGCGAAATAGTGCTTCAACCCAATCCACGTTTGGATGATAGGCGCAAGTGGATCCAGCGCTCGCGCACTCTCTGCTTGCGCGAGGGCTTCGTCGTGACGGCCCATCGCCGAGAGGAATCCACCGTACCAGTGGTGCGCGATCGAGTTTCTGGGATTCAGTTGGATCGCCTGGCGATACTCGCGCTCGGCCGCTTCCCAGTCGTGGTCGAACTCCAGGTGGACGTGCGCCAGCGTCGCGTGTGCCTCCTTCGTCGAGCGTTAGGCGCTGCTGTCCGCCGCCGCGTTTCACTGCGGCGCGTGCCTTCGCGCGATCCACGAGCACATGACGCATCGCGAGAGACGCGACCGCGAGGAAGTGCGCGCGATCTTGAAATTGCGCGCGAGACTGGTCGACAAGCTTGAGGTAGGCCTCGTGCACCAGTGCCGTCGTCTGCAGCGTGCCGCCGCCCCCGCGCGCGATGAGCTGCCGATGGGCGATTGCTCGTAACTCCTCGTATACGACGGGGACCAGTCGGTCCACCGACGCATGCTTGCCGCTGCGCAGTTCCGCGAGGAGGTCCATCGCCAATGAAATCACCCAGTGACGAGCGCGATTGCCATGCCGTCGTGCCCCTTGGCACCCACGCTCTGAAACGCCGTCGCGATCACACGCCGCTCTGCTGCCAACACCTCGTTGAAATACCGCACGCCCTGCACGAGTGAATCCCCGCTGTTGGCGTCGAGCACCTTGCCGTCGCGAATCACATTGTCAGCGATAATCAACGTACCGCGCCGCGACAGCTGCAGCGACCAATCGAGATAGTCGACGTAACCTTGCTTGTCGGCGTCGATGAAGATGAAATCGAAAGGCCCGCCGCCTTCCGCAGCAATTTCAGGCAACGTGTCGAGCGCGCGCCCTACGCGGACATCCACGCGATCGGCCAACCCGGCTTGCGCGATGTTGCTACGTGCGACTTCCGCGTGTTTCGGATCGTACTCCAGCGTGATCAAGCGCCCCTCGTTAGGCAGCGCCCGCGCGAGCCAGATCGTGCTGTAGCCGCCCAGCGTGCCAATCTCCAGAATACGTTTGGCTTGGGTCGCGCGCGCCAGCAAGTACAGCAGCTTCCCTTCGTGCGGCGCGACGGCGATGGCAGGCAGACCAGCCTCCGTGCTGGCCTCGAGCGCACCGGTCAGCGCTGCGTCCTCGCCTATAAAAAGGTCTGCGATGTAGTGGTCGACGGACGACCACAGCTCCTGCGTCATATGCGCGCCCCTCTCGTTAGGCGACGGTTCGTCCCCAGGTGTCCATTGCCACGCGGCGGAAATTGAACTCATCGCGCGCCGACCAGTAGCGTGGCGATGTGACATTTGTCACATTTGCGGCCTCGCCTTTGCAGTCCCAGCCGTCGCTTCATGTCGCACCCCTCCCCCCCTATATCGCAGCTATCGGCGAACGACCGCGAGCGCGTCGCCGAGATCCTGGTGCAGCTCGCGGACGCCCCTAGCAGGGCCGAGCGCGAGCGCCTGATGGATGCCCTGGTCGGCGAGAGTGAAGAGGTGCGGCGTGAGGTAGTGTCGCTCGTAACGTCCCTGGAGGGGGCTGACACGCGCTTCGAGCACCCAGCCTGGCATTGGGCTGGGCGCGAGGGAGGAGGGGGGCCGCTGGGCCCCGAGCTCGGCGCCATGGACCGGATCGGTCCGTACGTCCTCCTGCGACAGATCGGGCGCGGAGGCATGGGCGCGGTCTACGAAGCCGCTCGCGCCGATCAGGCGTACGAGGGGCGCGTCGCAATCAAGACCGTCGCGCGGGCGCTTCCGAGCGAGTCCGTGATGCGACGCTTCCGCCAGGAGCGCCAGATCCTGGCCGGATTGCACCATCCCAACATCGCGGCGCTCCACGACGGCGGGACGACTGAAGCCGGCGTGGCCTACCTGGTGATGGAGTACGTCGAAGGGAAGCCGATCGACGCGTACTGTGCGGAGCAGCGCCTAACGATTCGCCAGCGGCTCGTTCTCACGTTGCAGATCTGCGGCGCGCTGCAGCAGGCGCATGGCCGCCTCGTCGTGCACCGCGACCTCAAGCCGGGGAACATTCTGGTGACGTCGGACGGAGTCGTGAAGCTGCTCGACTTCGGAATCGCGAAGTTGTTAGGCGCGGCCGACGGCGAGGGAGCCGCTCAGTCCGACGTGCCGCTGACGCAGGGACACGAACGCGTCCTGACGCCGGAGTACGCCAGTCCCGAGCAGTTGCGCGGCGGCGTGGTATCGACAGCGTCCGACATCTACTCGCTCGGGCTGGTGCTGTACGAGCTGCTGACGGGGAAGCGGCCCATCGATCTGCATGACAAGACGTATGTGGAAATCGAGCGCACGATCGCGGAAGTGCCGCCGGGGCCGCTGAGCCGCGCCGTAGAGGAGCGCATGGTAGCGTCGACGCGCAGCCGATCCTCCGCGGCGCTGCGGCGCACGCTGCGCGGCGATCTCGACGCAATCGTGCTCACAGCGCTGCGTAAGGAACCGGAGCGACGCTACGCCTCGGTGGAGCAATTTGCGCAGGATATTCAGCGCTACCTCGACGGCTGGCCGATTCAGGCGCAGCGCGACGCGTGGACGTATCGCGCTCGCAAGTTCGTTAGGCGGCATCGCTGGGAGACGGCGGCGACGCTCTTGCTGGCGCTATCGGTCGCCGCCGGCAGCGTCACGACGTATCGCGAGGCGCGCCGCGCCGATGCGCGCTATCGCGAGGGGAGACGCCTGGCCAACGCGCTGATCTTCGACGTGCACGACGCGATCGTCGATCTGCCGGGCGCCACGCCGGTGCGCGAGAACCTGATCAAGCTGGCGCTGGAGTTCCTGGATAAGTCCGCGCGCGACGTGGGCCACGATCCGTCCCTCGATAACGAGCTCGCGCTGGCCTATCAGCGCGTCGGCGACGTGCAGGGGAACCCAACCAACGCGAACCTCGGCGACATGCGCGGCGCTCGTGCGTCGTACGAGAAGGCGGTCGCGATAACGCTCGGGATCGTGGCGGCGGCGCCGAGCGATCTCAAGTCGCGCAACACACTAGCGCTGGCGTTTGAGCGGCTGGCCGACGTCACGGCGCCGTTAGGCGATCCGCAAGCCGCTGTACAGTATCAGCGTCAGGCTCTTGCGACGTACCAGGCGATCGACAGCCTTTCGCCGGATCCGGTCACGACGCATCAGCTCGCGGTGAGTCGCGTAAAGCTGGGCGATCTTCTGGGCCATCCATCGTTCGCAAACCTGGGTGATACGGCCGGGACGATGGTGCAGTATCAGGAGGCCCTGCGGCTGCTCGAGGACATCGCCCCCGAGGCGCATGACGCCTACGAGAACCGCCGCTATCGCGCGCTCCTGTTCGAGCGCATCGGCCGTCTGCAGGATCAGGCCGGCGACGGGCGCGCCGCCGGCACGTTAGGCAGGTCCCTCGCGCTGCGCGAGGCGCTGGTCCTGGAGCGGCCGGCTAGCGTTAACGCGCGACGCGATGCAGCGATCACGCACTTTCTCCTGTGCGCGTTGCACCTGCGCGGCGGAAATGCCGACGCAGCGCTCGCCGCGTGCAATCGCTCCTATTCGCTCCGCGCCGCGCTGTATCAGGCCGACCCGAAAAACTCGCAGCTTGTGCGCGGGATGGCGCTTATCAATCGCCGGTTAGGCGATGTGTACGTGGCGCGAGCGGAGCGGCCCACCGCGCTGCATTACTTCACGACGTCGATTGCATTCTATGACACCCTGGCGGCGCGCGGTGCCGCCAGTCCTGCGGACAGCAATGACGCGCGCGCAGCGAGAGAGGCTTTGCGCGCGGCGTCGGGCGCACAAAAGCAGTGACGGCTTAGCGCAGAACGGCGCTGACCTCGTCCAGGCGCACGACCGGGCTGCTTTGCATGAGGTGCCGTAGGATCGGCACGTGCCCCGCGCCGATGATTACAAGCACCCGTTCTTCGGGCGTTCGAATCAGCCTAACGAAGTTGCTGTAGATCCTGATATTTCGGTTGTACCACGCGCTCACGAAACCGTCGGCGCCGAAGTAGTCGCCGGGCGTGCCGTTGAGCAGGTTGTTGACGAGATTGTGACCATGGCCTGTCGTCAGTCGCTCAGGACTGTTCACGTAGATCAGTGTCTCGCTGAGCGAGCGGATTGTTTTCAGTGAGTCGTCCGCGCGATACAATGCCGTGAAGCGAGCGTCCCAGTTGGTAGCGGATAGCGGACCGCGAACGAGCGCCTTCTGGCGATTCCCCCACTCCTGCTCAGTCATCGCAGAGTCCAGCTGGCGCGCGTCGGCATCGACTGCGGCCACGCCGGATAGACCGAGTCGTTTCGCGAGCTTGAATCCGATTTGATAGATCTCGTTGCGCAGCGTATCCAAACCGTCACCGGGATACCGAGTGAAGAGCGAGTCCAACCGCCGTTGCCTGTCCACGTCCTGTTCGATGGCGATGCGCGTCGGTTTCCAGGCCGCGAGCTTCGTTAGGACATGATCCAGTTCTCTTTGACGCGCCGGCGATCGAACGTCGACCGCGATCCAGAACGGTTTCTGCACGCCGGCATCACCCCGCGAGTCAGTACTTGAGCCCCCCGGCTTCGGCGAACTCCTTCATCTTCTGTTTCTGCTCCTCGGACATCTCTTCCGGCACTGTGATCGTCGCCTCGACGATGAGATCCCCCTTTTTGTCGTCCTTCTCGATTCCCTGATCACGCACGCGGAAGCGCTTCCCGGCGCTGGTCCCGGGCGGAATCTTGATGGAGACGCGCTTGCCGCCTAACGTCTTGATGCTGACGGTGCTGCCTAACGTGGCCTGCGCGATGTTCAGCGGCACCTTGGCGATGAGGTCCAGCCCCTCGCGGCCGAAGAAGCGATCCGGCTGCACTTGAAAGGTGATCAGGAGATCGCCCGGCGGCCCACCGCGCCGTCCGCTTCCTCCCTGCCCCTTCAAACGAATCTTGGTCCCGGTATCGCTGCCTGGCGGAACCGTGATGAGCACTTTCTTGCGCGTGCGCACTTCGCCGGCGCCGTTGCACACCGGACAGCGCTCGCTAGGCACCTGCCCGCGGCCCATGCACATCGGGCACGGCCGGTTCACGGCGAAGCCGCCCTGGCCAAACGAGATCACGCCGCGGCCGCCGCACTCGGGACACTGCCGCAGCGTGGCGCCCGGAGCAGCTCCTGAGCCGCCGCACTTGGTGCAGTCCTCGCTCACTTCCAGCTCGATAGGCACCTTGCCGCCCGAAACCGCCGTGCGAAACGGGATCTCGAGCGTGGCCTCGACGCTCTGACCCTGTGTATCGGCTTGGGCGCGTCCTTCACGCGAGTTGCCGGAAAAGATCGAGCCGAAGAGATCGCCTAGACCGCCAAGGCCTCCGATGTCGAAGTCTTGAAAGCGGAAGCCCCCGGACTCCGGTGTTTCTCTCGCAGTTCCTCCTCCGCGCGCCCCGGTTGGCCGCGAACGAGCACCGCCTGACGAGAAGCCGCTGAACGCGCCGAGGCGACGCATCTCGTCGTATTGCTTCCGCTTTTCAGGATCGCCGATGACGTTGTACGCCTCGGAGATCGCTTTGAAGCGATCGCTCGCCTTCGGATCGTTAGGGTTCGCGTCCGGATGGTGGCGCTTGGCCAACCGACGATACTGCTTCTTGATCTCCTCCTGCTTGGCGTTGGCCGAAACGCCGAGGACAGCGTAATAGTCCTTGGTCTGCGCCATTACTCGTTAGGTGGACCGCCGTCGCGCCACTGCTTCACCACCACCCGCGCGGGACGCAGCAGCCGGCCATTGAACACGTATCCGCGCTGAAACACCCGGCTCACCATGTGGTCGTCTTCTGGCGAGAGCGCCGGCTCGGTCTGAACAGCCTCGTGTACGGCCGGATCGAATGGATGATCGACCGGATCGATGATCTCGAGGCCATGACCAGCGAGCGACTTGAGGAGCTTGCGCTCCACGAGCTCGGCGCCGTCAACGACAGTCTTCGATTCGGTAGTTGTTGGATCCAGATGCGCGAAGCGCGAAAGGTCGTCCAGAGCGTCGAGCAGGCCGGCTACCAAGTCGCCCTGAGCACGAGCTCGGGCTTCGTCACGATCGCGCGTCGCGCGCTTTCGAAAGTTGTCGTATTCCGCGGCGAGGCGCAGATACTTGTCGCGCTGTTCTTCGAGCTCGCGCGATGTCTGTTGGGCTACACCGGTGTCGGCGACGGGGACGTCAGCTGGGTCCGCATTGGCCTCGTCCGGCGATGCCGTGGGGTCTTCAGGCGTGTATGGATCTTTCATGGGAATTGCGCTGATTGGAATCTCAAATGCATTATGGCGCGGGTGCAACGTGTATGCCCCCTCCTGACTGTCTGAACGGCTTGGCCCCGTTCCAACGGCTCGCGGGCGGGCCTCCGCGGTGTCCTTTTGGCGTACGTTGGAACGGGGTTGGCCCGTTCCAAACCAACGCTTGCGAAGCGGCTGTTGCGTGTCCTTTTGGCAAGTCGGCCGCAACGGGCCGAGCTAGGCCAGCGTGCGGCGCAGCAGGTCGAGCACGCTCTGCGTGGCGCGGTAGCGGATTTCGGCTCGATCGCCGATGAGACGTCCGCCGTACGCTTTCGGGCCGAGGGGCGAGTCAATCGCGACCCAGACGAGGCCCACTGGCTTCTCGGGCGTCCCGCCATCCGGGCCGGCGACGCCGGTGATCGCCAGGCCGACGTCGGCGCCCATGGTTCGGCGAACTCCGGCCGCCATCGCAGCTGCGACGCTTTCGCTCACCGCTCCGTGCGTGACGAGCCACTCGCGCGGCACGCCCAGCAGCTTCTCCTTGACAGCGTTGTCATAGGCGATCACACCGCCGAGGAAGGTGTCGCTGGCGCCTGGGATGGTCGTTAGGCGCTCACCGAGCAGTCCACCGGTGCAGCTCTCGGCGACGGCCATGCGCCACCCGCGCGTGCGGCAGGCGTCGAGGACCACAGCTGCCATGTCGTCGTCATTGGCGCCGTAGACGCGATCGCCGATTCTCTCACGCAAAACCGCACCCGCACGCCCGAGGCGCCGCTCGGCTTCACTCGGCGAAACTCCTGAAATCGTTAGGCGCACGTCCACGCCCGAGGGACTCGGCTGGTACGCGACGCGCATGCCGTCGATCTCCACGGCGTATTCGCCGAGGAGCGAGGGGAGCTGGGACTCCGCAATTCCAGTCGTGCGCACGCTGAGCGAGCGCAGCGTCGTGTGAGCTCCGCCCATCCGCGCGCTAATGCGCGGCAAGACTTCGTCGGCCGCGAGGCCACGCATCTCACGAGGAATCCCAGGGAGCATCGCGATCCAGCGACCGCGTTCGTCTTCGAGCCAAATGCCAGGCGCGGTCCCGTGCCTATTGCGAAGGATGGTCGCGCCGTCGGGGATCATGACCTGCTGCCTGTTGGCTTCCGGCAGCTCGCCAGGGCGGCCGCGCTCCCGCCAGAGCCGTCTGAGTCCCTCCCATAGCTCCTCGTCGAAATGCATCGCGCGGCCGAAGACTTCGGCGATCGCCGGCTTGGTGAGGTCGTCGGCGGTTGGACCGAGCCCACCCGTTGTAATCGCGGCGCCGCTACGATCCAGCGCGAGGCGAACGGCGGCAGCGATGTCTCCGGCGATGTCCCCGACCGTGGCGCGCCACGCGACGCGTACGCCGATCGTTCCAAGCTCGCGCGCGAGCCAGGCGGCGTTGCTATCAATCGTTAGGCCGAGTAGTAGTTCGTCGCCTATCGTTATTAATTCAACGTTCATTGCTTCATCAAAACAGGGAGCTGCCAGCGGTCAGTTTCGAGGTGCTGAGTCTCGAGAATGAGTGGCTGCACCCAGGTCATGCAGTTACTGATTTGAGAACTCGGAACTGCAAACTGGAAACTGACCGCTCAAAGCTCCCTGTTTTCTTTTGTCGAAAACAGCAGCCCCCCATACCGTCGCAGGTAAATCGACAGCGAGTAGACCGTGAGTAGCAGCGCGGTCACCATCGCTATCGTCCCGACGATTCCATTGAAGTGCGCGAAGGCGACCCAGGCCTGGTTCGTCCAGCTGTTCTGCGCAGCAGCGGAGGCCGCGAAGAACCAGAAGAATGCGGTTCCCACCCAGATGTTCTGGAATGTCGTCTTGAGTTTGGCCGGGCCGATGGCGCTGATCACGACTCCGCGCCGCGCGGCGTGCTGCCGCAAGAACGTCATGAACAATTCTCGGCCGATGATCACGGCTACGACCCATAGCGGCGTAGGTACCAGGCCAAGCGGCGTCACGAACGGGTAGCGCATGTGCGGTGCCAAGCCTAACGAGACAGGACCGACAGTTCCGGCAGCCCACTGAACGTCGCCCGGGACATCCCAGAAGAGTCCCACTTGGCGCGTGAGCCAGTAGATCGGCAGCAGCGTCGCGATGAGCAATGCCTTGTCGGCAATCGGATCGAGCAGCTTTCCCGTCTTGGTGACCAGGTTGCGCGAGCGCGCTAGCTTGCCGTCGTAGTAGTCAGTGACAGCCGCGACGACAAACAGCACCCACGCCGAGAAGCGATACTGCCACGGCGGGTTCATGATGAGCGCTGTGATCGCCGGGGTCGCCGCGATGCGACCGATTGTCAAACTGTTCGGCAGGTTCACGACTCGCCTCTATGACAACGCCTTCAGTACCAACTTCGAGACGGCCCGCAATGTATCGAAGACGCCATCGCCGTTGATTGCAATGGCCTCGAAGTACGTCGAGCGCTCGATCCATTCGCCAGTCGGCGCCTGCTCGACGAGGTTCTCGCCCGCGTGGTACGGATCGGGAGTCACGCGCTGCCGCGTCGAATCGGTCACTTCCCAACCAGGGTTGAGCGCGGCCTGCAGCTCGGGGATCGGTGCCGCGTTAGGCAAATCTCGTTTGTTGTACTGCACGACGAACGGCATCTTGGTGAGATCGTAACCATACTCGGCCATGTTGTCGTACAGGTTCTGCATCGACTCCTGGTTCGCTTCCAGGCGATCGACCTGAGAGTCGGCGACAAAAACGATTCCATCCACGCCCTTCAAGATCAGCTTACGGCTCGCGTTGTAGTACACCTGTCCCGGCACCGTATAGAGATGGAAACGCGTCTTGAACCCGCGAATCGTTCCGAGATCGACGGGAAGAAAATCGAAGAACAGCGTCCGCTCTGTCTCCGTCGCCAGAGAGATGAGCTTTCCGCGCGTGCTCGGTGCGACCTTCTTGTAGACGTGCTCCAGGTTGGTGGTCTTGCCGCCCAAACCGGGACCGTAATACACGAGCTTACAATTGATCTCGCGCGAGGCGTAGTTGATCATCGACATCGATCGATGTCTCCCTAGCGCGCGTTATTGAAACAGCTTGTCGATCTCTTCATCCACATTCCCAAGTAGCGGACGCCGTTCAGGCTCCGGTCGTGCGGCTCGACTGCCAATCGTCGCGAAGTGTCGCGAAAGCTGCTCCACGGTTCCTTTGAGCTTGAGCTTTACGAGTCCCAACGTGGTCTTGTTGTCGAAGAGCACCACGAGTATCACGCGTCGCGCGACGTCGGCGAGGAGCATCGACTCGCGTTCGCCCTGATGAAAGAGCGTGTTGAAGTCGGTCTCGCCAATGAGGCGCGCGAGTTGGTCGTTGGCACTGAAGTCCGCGGCGGTCAAACTCGCGAAGGCTTGCGCGTCGAAACGCGGCTGATCTCCGACTGTGGTCACGAGCTGACCGCTACGATCGACGACCATCGCGCACTTCGCCTGTGACTCAGTCAGGAAGCGCTGCAAGACCTGATGGATTGCTGACTGGTCTTCTGCCGTGAAGCTCCAGCTGGCTGCTCCGTAGGACATAGGTCTGAGGTCCGAGGTCTGAGGTCTGAGCGCTTCTCGTTAGGTCATGTCTCGACGCGCAGCGATTGCCTGCGCGATCGTACCACCGTCTGCGTACTCCAGGTCACCGCCCATCGGTAGCCCGCGCGCGATGCGAGTGACGCGCACGCCCAGGGGCTTGAGTTGCTGCTGAACGTAGAGCGCGGTGGCCTCGCCTTCCACGCTCGGATTGGTCGCTACTATGACCTCCCGCACGCCCCCACCCTGCACCCGCGACGCGAGTGCGTCGACAGTTAGATCTTCCGCCGCGACACCGTCGAGCGGAGCCAGACGCCCACCGAGGACGTGGTACGTCCCGCGAAACTCCCCCGCTCGCTCGATAGCCGCGATGTCGGCTGCCTCTTCGACGGCGCATATGACTGCTGCGTCACGTCGTGGATCAGCGCAAATCGGACAGAGTGACCCTTCAGCCAAGTTGTAGCAGCGGCCGCAGGGGCGCACGCGCTCTCTCAAATCGACAAGCGCCCGGGCCAGTCGCTGGCTCCGGTCGGCCGGTTGCTTGAGCAGGTGATATGTCAGTCGGAGCGCCGTCTTTCGGCCGATGCCGGGGAGTCGTGCGAATTCCGTGACCAGGTCGTCGATAGCCGACACGTTAGGCAGCACTGCGCCCTAGAACGGCAGCTTGAACGGCAGATTCAACCCGCCGGTTACCTTGCTCATCTCTTCCTGAGCGAGCGCCCCTGCTTTTTGCTGTGCGTCGCTCACCGCGACTGACACGAGATCTTCGAGCATTTCGACGTCGCTCGCATTCACCACGCTCGGATCGATGCGCACGCGTTTGATGTGCCCGCGGCCGTCGGCTTCCACCGTCACCATGCCGCCGCCCGCCGTACCAGTGACGACTTTTTGCTGCAGTTGCTCCTGTATCTGCTGCAGTCGACCCTGCACCTGCTGCGCCTGCTGCAGGATCTTGAGCAAGTCCGCCATTCAACTGTCCAAGTCAAAGCGAGGCCGGAAGTTATCGGGCGGCGAGTGGGGGCCACAAGGCTGCGAATTGATCTCGAATCCCTACTCAGTCGAGCACCTGCTCTAGTGGCCCGGGTCGCTCAGTCCAGCAGCTCTAAATCCAGCTCGTCGATCGCGGCGTTAAGAACAGGATCGCGTTTCCGGAGAGATGCCATTGTATCGCTGCGAATCGACGACGGCGTCATGCGCGCAGCTGGCTGCTCGCTTGTGGTCGGCGCTGCGACGTCGCGCAGCAGAACCTGGCTGACCCCGCCTAAATGTGAGCGTGCGAGCGCGGCGAGATCGTTCGAGCGCTCGCGCAAGTTGTCGCGCGCTTGGGCGTCCCCCACATCTAGCATCAGTGCACCCGAGGGCGTGACCGCGTACGGCGTGGCCTTGTCGACGAAGGTCGCGAGCACGGGCCGTTCGCGCCGCACAGCGGTGCGGAAGTCGTCCCACTTGCTTGCGATTGCCTCCAGCGTGAGCGACGCGTTCGGCACGGGCGCCGCGGGACGCTCGTTAGGCTGGACCCGCTGCGCCTGATCTGCGCTCGGCGTAGTCGTGCGCGGTACAACGCTGTCCGTCGCCACCGGCGGGGACGCGCGATGCTTACCCTGGGACGGCGGTGGAGGCGCCGCGGCGCGGCGCGGGGCATCTTGCTCCGGCGGGGTGTTCGGCGTCGCCGGCTCTGCTCCACCGAGCTGCGCCAGCAACTCCTCGATGACTACTGTGCGGTCGAGTAGTGCGAGGCGGACGAGCAGTACCTCGAAGAGCGTTTGCTGCTGGCCACTGCGCTTGAAGCGCGGCTCCAGCTCTCCGACGAGGTGCAGCATGCGCAGGAGGTCGCCGGCGGCGAGCCGCTCCTTGCGCTCTTCCAGCTCGTGGCGCGTGCGGTCGGAGACACCCTGCGGCTCGGCGCCTAACGTCACCGCGAGCTGCGCGCGCAGCATGTCCACAAAGCCGTTGAGCAGCACGTTGAGGTCGACGCCCTCGTCCATTAGGCGTTCCACCGCTGGGAAGACGTCGCTCGCTCGTCGCTCCGCAACCAGGTCGAGCAGCGCTAGGTGTTCGTCCTCAGCAACAAGACCGAGTGCATGCCGTACGCGCTCCGTCGTGATCGATCCATCCCCTAGCGCGAGAACTTGATCGGTCAGGCTGAGCGCGTCGCGCATCGAGCCGTCGGCGGCACGAGCGAGCATGACCAACGCGTCATCCTCGACGCTCATGCCTTCGGCCTTGAGCACGGCGCTCAGACGTTCGCGAATCTCCGCCGCGCCGATGCGCTTGAGATCGAAGCGCTGCAGCCGGCTCAGAACCGGCAACGCGGACTGCGCGATTTTTTGCGGTTCTGTAGTCGCGAAGACAAAGACAACGCGCGACGGCGGCTCCTCGAGAATCTTGAGCAGCGCGTTCCACGCCTCGCGTGTAAGCATGTGCGCTTCGTCGACGATGTACACCTTGTAGCGATGTTCACCTGACGGCGCGTACATCGCTCGCTCGCGGAGCTCACGCGCATCGTCTACGCCGCGATTCGACGCCGCGTCGATCTCGACGACATCGAGGCTTGCGGAGCCCGCCCAAATGCGCTGACACGAATCGCACTCACCGCATGGCTCGCCGTCCATGCGCCGCTCACAGTTCAGTGCCATCGCGAGGACGCGCGCGAGCGTCGTCTTTCCAACGCCACGGGGTCCGCAGAGCAGATAACCGTGCGCCACTCGCCCGCGCGCGATCGCTCCCTTCATCGTCGCCGCTACGTGCGTTTGCACCGCCACGGAAGCGAAGTTGCGCGGTCTGTATTTGCGGGCGAGCGCAATCATTCAGTCATCTCCCCAATTCCAGGCAACTGGCGCTAAGCCCAAAAAGGAATCGCGCGAGCTAGCGGCAGAGGGTGCCTGCGATAGTCCCGCGCGATACTCCAGGCCGAACGAAGCGACGCAAGACACCACGTACCGCTGCTACCTGCGGGGTCCTGACGGAGTTGGTGGGCCCGCGACCTTCGGGGCCTGGAGCGATGAGGAATCTAAGGGCATGGCCGGCCATTCCGAAGTATCAGCGAGATCGCGCCATGCTTCGTCAAGCGCTTCGCGTACCCGCTCGCCAGCCGTGGCTGCATCCGCCGCTGACGCGTCCAGGTGCCAAACCGTTCGGAGACGCGACGGCGTCCAGACACTCATCAGGACGCCCTTCTCTGCGGCGCGGCGCGCGACGTCGGTAGCGACCATGCCCGGTGCGAGATCGATCATCACGATGTTCGTCTCCGGGGGGACGACGCTCGCCGCGAGGGCGCGATCTACGACACGCGCGAACGTGAGCGCCTTTTCGTGATCGTCGGTCAAGCGATTGTAGTGATGATCGAGACCATAAAGACACGCGGCGGCGAGCATGCCGCTCTGCCGCATTCCGCCGCCGAATCGTCGGCGCACTTCGACAGCTCGATCGTAAAGCCGAGCCTCGAGGGCGACGACGGCGCCGGCTGGTGCGCCGAGTCCTTTGGAGAAGGAGACCATCACGGTATCCGCGCATTCGGAGAGCTGGGCGAGCGAATTGCCTGTTGCGACCGCGGCGTTCCAAAGTCGCGCGCCGTCCAGATGTACTGCGCAGCCGTGCTGCCGCGCGACGTCAGCCATCGCTTTCAATCCGGCCACTGGAGTTACCAATCCGCCTGCGCCGTTGTGCGTGTTCTCGAGGCAGACGAGCGTTGCGCGCACCGCGCCGTGCGCTGCGGGACGCAGGCCGCGGAGCAGCGCGGCGGCATCCATCATGGGACCGTCGCCGTGCACGGGTCGAAGCTGAGCGCCGCTCAGCGCAGCCGTCGCCGCGTATTCGAGGTCGTGGATGTGCGAATTGACGTCTGCGAGGACTTCAGTCCCTCGCTCGGCGAGCAACCAGATCGCGATCTGGTTGGCCATCGTGCCCGTGGGGCAAAAGACAGCGCGTTCCTTGCCTAACAACTCCGCGCAGCGCGCTTCGAGTCGGCGAGTAGTGGGATCGCCGTCGAGGACGTCGTCGCCGACTTCGGCGTTGGCGATGGCCAGACGCATCTCCGGCGTCGGCTTCGTGACAGTGTCGCTTCTGACGTCAATCGGCATGGGGCAAATCTAAGCCAGTTGGATGCTCTTCAGACGGTGGTTTCTATTCTTTTGTCGCCGCCTGCTTTGCCATTTTGTGCTGATGCCGCAGATCGTGCACTTGCGCGACTTCACCGCCGATCAGGAACAGAAGCGCCGCGTAGTACGCCCAGAACACCACGGAGATTATCGCGTACAGGGCACCGGCGTACAGCGAGCCCGGATCCAGCGCGTGCGTGACCGCTGCGTAAATGTTGCGCGCGACTTCGAACAGTGCGGCGGACGTGAGCGCGCCGACCAGCGCTGTCTTCGTACGCATCGGGCGATTGGGAAGGAACTTGTACAACGCGAAGAAGATGAGCACGACCACCATGAAAGCAGCGCCGCGGCCGATGAAATACTCGATCTGACCCATCACGTTTTCGCGCAAGCCTAACGCTGCAGCACGCCAGGACCGCGAAAGCGCGAGATATGCGCTCAGCGTCGTGTAGGCAACGAGCAACAGCGATGCGAGTATCGTGACGCGCAGGTCGAACAGTTTCCCCGCGACGATCCCGCGCTCCTTTTCGACGTCGAACACTTCAGCGAGCGCGCTGCGCAACGTCCCCCATAACTTCGTCGAGAACCACAAGAAGCCGATCACGCCGAGTATCCCGACCTTCGTGCGCAGGCGCAGTGCGTCGGTTACGAAGTCATGCAGCGGCGAGGGTCCCGCACCGGCGCTGGCGCTCGGCAGAAAGCCCTCCACGAACGCGCGAACCGCGGCTTCCGACTCGTCAGGCGGTAGCCCCAGCAGGTCCGCCAGGATCCAGATAACCAGCAGCGCGAATGGCAACGCGGCGAGCAGGATGTTGAACGCGATCGCCGCGGCGAGAAAGATGACGTTGTCCGAATTACTGATGTCCCAGACGTGCCTGATGTAGGCGCCTAACGTCTGGACGCCAGTCTTCGCGAAAATGAGCGCCCGCGTCCGACGCCGAGCCGCCGGCGGCAGGGCGCGGTCGATGTCGCCGACGCCTGCTGGGAGTTCCCCGGTTGCAGCGGGCTCAGTCACTCAGCGTCGCATCGTCCGGCGCGGCCGTCACGGTGACAAACCCCGGTGTCCCAGGGCGCGGCCGATGAATCGCCGGCGGTTTCACGCTGCGCGCGACGATCGGTTTTGTCCCCGCCACGCCGAGCTGCGTGAAGAGGAACTCGAACTTGGCGTCGTACAGCCGATCGAGGTTGCTGCAGACGTCCTTCGGCAGCGACCACAACACCTTCTTGAACGGGCCTAACGCTTTCTTGCGAGTCTTGTAGAAGAACTGCTCGTCCGAATCGCTCGCCTTGCGTTCGTCCTTCGCGTTCTCGCGCAGCCAGGCATAAATCTCTTCGCGCAGCGCCGACGGGAGCGTGTCGTACAGCATGTTCTGGAAATTCGTCGCGAGATGGATCTCGCACGTTTCCGTGCGCGGGAAATGATGGAAAGCGTCGTCAGGCAGCGTCGATGCGCCGTGCTGTACGGCACCAGCTAGTCCATATTCGGTGCGCGCCACGCGGGACAGTTCCTGCAGCGTGTTGAGATCGAGCTTTACGTCCGCGATGGAGCCGTCGGCCAAGACCACACCGCCGTGCGACGTCCCCGATTGCACGGAGATCTTCGAGAGGCCCTCGATCCCGCGTCCAAGCGTGCGAGTGTAGCCGTCCATGAAGGCGCGCAGCTCTTCGACGGTGCTGTTGTGACTTCCCACTTCGCCGATCTCGCCGCCCACTGACACGTTGACGCCGTTAGGCTGTTGCTTCCGGATAAATCGCGTTAGGGCGACGCACACTTCGTAATTCAGACGCTGCTGCTCATCCAGGGCTGCCTTCGAGATGTCGACAAGCGTCGACGTGTCGACGTCGATGTTATAGAAACCGGCATCGATCGCCTCGCGCGCGAGCGCCTCGACGGCGCCAACTTCGGCCGCTGGATCAGCGGCGTACTTCTTCGCGTTCACTTGAAAGTGATCGCCCTGAATGAAGACCGGTCCGCGGAACCCTTCTCGCAGCGCCGCGCCTAACATCACGCTCACATATTCGGCCGGACGCTGATCGGTGTATGCGATCTCGGAGCGCGCGATCTCAAGGATGATCGCGCCCGCGTCGAGCTTGTTGGCCGTACGAAAGATCGATCGCGCCGTGGCGTATGCGGAGCCGCGCACATTGATCGCCGGCACCGTGAAGCCGCTGCATTCGCCGCAGCCGCGTGCCATGTACAAATCGTGAATCGAAGACGGCCTAACGCCGACCTGCTGTCCGAGCTCCCAAATGAGCCAGCGCGCCTGCGCCTTCGTCAAGTCGTCGCCGAACACCGCGTCGTGGACGAGCGCGTCCATCTGCTCCGTCGCGAGGACTTCGGGGTCGTGCACCGACACGGTGTGGTCGTGGACGCTGATCGCCTTGGCAAAGTAGTTCATGAAAACGGGTCTAAAGGTCTGAGGCACGACGTCGGAGCTTCTTGCCTAAGGACCAAGGACTAAGGCCCTAGGACTAAGGACTATGACTAAGGCCTGAATCGACTTTACACTATCCGCCCCGGGTCCGGCTTTGGCAGTGACCGCCATTCCTTGTAAGCCGCATCGAAGCCAGGACGACCTAGGATTGCGTAGGTGAACTGCTTGCCCAATTCCACGCCTGGTTGGTCGAACGCGTTCACGCCGTACAACGAGCCTGCGTACGCCGTTGCGAGCTCGAGCACCATGATCAGCTCGCCGACGGAGCGGGCGTCCGCGCGATCGAGAGTCAGCGTCATGTTGGGCCGTCCCCGGCGCGCCAGTGCACCCGCTGTCGCTTGCCGCTCCACATTGAGAAGCTCGCCAAGCGTGTGCCCACCGAGGTACTCGAGCTCCGCGCCCTCACTCGGATTTACGAGGATTTCAGGGCCAGGCGGCGAACTCCGCAAAGCCACGAACGTGATGGTCTTGTCTGCCGGGCCTTCCATGAAGAGCTGGACCTGCGAGTGCTGATCCGTTGCTCCGAGCGCCGCGATAGGCGTCGGCCCGACGTGCTCCCCCGTTCTCGGATGGATCTTCCCCAGACTCTCGGCCCAGAGCTGAACGAACCACGCTGCGAAGTCGCGCAGTTGATCGCTGTACGGCATGAGGACCTGGATCCGCTTGCCGAGCTTGGTGTCGGCAAGCCACTGCAGCCCGGCGTACGCCAGAGCCGGATTCGTCCGCGGGTCGTCGCTGACGCAGCGTTGCACCATTTCGCGGGCCCCGCCGAGTAGCGCGCGCACGTCGATTCCGATGAGCGCCGCGGGAAGAATGCCTACAGCGCTCAGCACACTGAACCGGCCTCCCACGTTAGGCGGGATCTCGGCCGCTCGCAGACCATCACGCTGCACAATCGGCCGTAGTGCGCCCTTCGCCGGATCGGTGACGACCACGAGATGATCCGGCAGCGGGAGCCGCGCGAGCTTGAGCTGTTTCCGCACGATGAGGTACTGCGCCATCGTTTCGGCGGTGCCACCGGACTTGGACACGACGAGGAAAAGCGTCTTGGGCAGCTCCAGTCGCCCAAGCAGCGCGACGATCGTCACGGGATCGATATTGTCGAGCACGTGCAGCCTTGGTCGTCCGCCACGCTGCTTGAAGTCCGCCATGTTCCATGCGTGCGGGAGTAGAGCCGTCCGAAGCGCAATTGGGCCTAACGCGGACCCACCGATGCCTAACACAACGATTTCGTGTATTCTGCGCTCGTCATCGGCCCAAGCGGTGATCTCCAGACACTGCTTCAGCAAGCGATCGTCGCTCGGTAGATCAATGAATCCCAGCTCCTTGGCCACGTGCCGCCGAGCCACATCGGCGTGCGCCGCGCTGAGCGCGGGGCGAGCCTCGTCCCACTGCGCTGCGGTGAGCGCGCCCTGGACCGCGTCGGCCATCATGTTGGTGTAGTCGAGCTGCAGCGCCATCAGTGTCCTCTTCTAATCAATCTTTACGACGAGCCCGTCGAACGCGGGCGCCACTCCGCGCGGCAATTCTGCCTCGAGATCGGCGTGAAAGCTCTCGTGAGTGAGATGCGTTAGGTAGGTGCGCTCCGCGCCCACGGCCGCTGCAACTCGCAGAGCTTCAGGAATACTGAGATGCGTCGGATGCTCCGTGTGAAACAAAGCGTTCACGACCAGAACGCGCACTCCGCGCAGACGCTCGATCACGGGCGGCGGGACTGACTTCGCATCCGTGATATACGCGAGCCTGCCCATGCGATACGCGAAGACGCTGACGCTCCCATGTGGCACCGCGATCGCCGTCACTTCGGTATCGCCGATGCTGATCGTCTCACCATCCGTGATGGCGCGCGCCTGGCCTTCCGGCTTGGACGTCCCCGGTAGCGGCCGCATGGAGTCGTCGAAGATATACGGAAAGCGGCTGGCGAGACGCGCGAGCACTTCCTTGGACGCGTACATCGGGAGTGGTGCGTCGCGCCTAACGGTAACGGCTCGAATATCATCGATCCCATGAATGTGGTCGGCGTGGTCGTGCGTAAACAGTACGGCATCGACGCGATCGATCCCCGCCGTGATGAGCTGCAAGCGCAACTCGGGCGGCGTGTCGATCAGAATGCGCGTCCCCATATCCGTTTCCACCACGGCGCCAACTCGCGTACGCCGATCGCGCGGGTCGGGCGAGCGACAAACGCGGCAATTGCACCCGATCTGCGGCACGCCGAAGCTCGTCCCCGTGCCTAAGAACGTCAGCTTCACACCACTTCGACCTTCATGAGGTTGGTCGTGCCCGGCGTGTCGAAGGGATGCCCTGCCGTGACGATGACGCGATCGCCCGCGCGGCAGATCTTGAGCCTAACGAGTGCTTCCCGGGCATAACGCATCATCTGGTCGTAAGTATCGCAGTGCGGCGTGAGGACTGGCATCACGCCCCAGACCAGCGCGAGCTGCGAGTAGGTGCGCGGGCTGTCGCTCAGCACGATGATCGGCACACCGGGCCGCTGCGCCGATACGACACGCGCGCTGAAGCCGCTCTTCGTGAAAACGACGACGCAGGGAGTGCTCAGCATCCGGACAGCGGTCGCCGTCGCGGCAGCGATCGTCTCTTCAGTGCTCGCCCCGCCCGTAAAGCGCCGGTCCGCCGCCGGCGGACGCTGTATCGATTGCCCCTCGATCTCCGTGATGATACGGCGCATCGCCTGCACGGCGAATCTGGGATACAACCCGACCGCCGTCTCTGCGGATAGCATCACGGCGTCGGTTCCGTCGATGATCGCATTTGCCACGTCACTCGCCTCGGCGCGCGTTGGTCGCGGATTCTCGATCATCGACTCCAGCATCTGCGTCGCCGTGATGACCGGCCGGCCGATCTGATTGCAGAGACGAATAATTGTCTTCTGCGCGATCGGCACTTTTTCGAATGGCAGCTCGACGCCAAGGTCGCCGCGCGCAACCATCACGGCATCAGATTCGCGCACGATGCTCTCGATGTTCGTGAGCGCGCTGTCCTTTTCGATCTTGGCGACAACCAGTAGCCCCTTTCCCACGAGCTTGCGCAATGTCGCGATGTCGTCGGCGCGCCTAACGAAGCTCAGCGCCAGGTAGTCCAGTCCGTGCGCAACGGCGAACTCGGCGTCGTGGCGATCCTTCTCCGTGACCGAAGGCGCGCTGACCTCCACGCCCGGGAGATTGAGGCCCTTGTGTTCCTTGATCGCACCGCCGTGAACAACGCGCGCCTTCACACGCGGGCCGTCGATCTCCAGCGTCATCAGCTCGATCAAGCCGTCGTCGACTAGAATGCGATCGCCGACGTGCACGTCCTTGGCCAAACCTTCGTACGTCACGGGGACGTCGCCTGACGAGGCGTGCTCTTCGTAACAGAGCACGAGATCGTCACCCGGCGCGACCGAGCGCGGTGACTCGAGATCGCCGATTCGTATTCGCGGCCCTTGCAGGTCACCAAGAATGGCGACCGGCTGCTCGCGAGTTCGCGCGAGCTGTCGCAGCGTTTCGATCGTCGCCGCGTGCTCTGCGTGCGTGCCGTGCGAGAAGTTGACGCGGGCAACGTTCATCCCCGCGTCCATCAAATTCTCCATGGCTTCGCGCGTGCGCGTGGCCGGTCCAAGCGTACAGACGATCTTGGTACGCGGGAAAGGTATATGCGGGTAAGCCGCGCTCACGTGCGCGGGCAACCTAACGACTCGGCAAGAGCTCGTGTCCCAGCTTGTGCGTTTTCTCCTCGAGACCCGCGATCAGCCCATCGAATGACTTCTGGAACGACGCGATGCCGTCCACGAGCAACTTGTCTGTGACATCGCTGAGCTTTATCCCCGTTGATTCCAGCTCGGCGATGTGCTGCTCCGCGGCCGCCACGTCGCGATCGACGGTCCGTTCCACCACGCCGTGATCGCGAAAAGCGTCGATCGTCGCCGGCGGCATCGTGTCCACCGTGTGCGGACCGATGAGCCCTTCGACATACATCACGTCTCGATAGACGGGATTCTTCGTGCTCGTGCTCGCCCAGAGTGGGCGCTGCAGCTGGGCGCCGCGCGCTGCCAATGCGTCCCATCGTGTGCCCGAGAAGCGACGCTGGAAGAGTCGATACGCAAGCTTGGCATTCGCAATCGCCGTCTTCCCCTTGAGTGCTTCGAGCCGCTTCTTGTCGCCGCCTGCCGCAATGAGCGCATCGAGTCGCTTGTCGGCTTCCGTATCGACGCGCGAAACGAAGAAGCTCGCAACAGACGCGATCTGCTTGATCGCCTTGCCTAACGCGACGCGATCTTCCAGCCCGGCCAGATAGCTCTCAATCACGCGATCGTGAGCGGCGACGGCAAAGAGCAGCGTGATGTTGACGTTCACGCCGTCCGCGATCAGGCGTCGCACGGCCCTGGCTCCCTCGACTGTCCCCGGCACTTTCACCATGAGGTTCGGCCGATCGACAGTCGCCCATAGGCGATGCGCTTCCTTGACGGTATCGCCAGCGTCGTTTGCTACACCGGGCGAGACTTCGATTGACACAAAGCCATCTGTGCCGCCGCTGCGCTTGTACGCGTCGGCGAACTTGTCGCACGCCGAACGAACGTCGTCAGTCTCGATCAACTCGAACAACTCCCACGCCGTGCGTTCAGAGGCATTCTCGGCGATCTGCGCGTCGTACTCGGTTCCGCTCGATAGCGCCTTCTCGAAAATCGTGGGATTGGACGTCATCCCCATCAGCGAGTCGTCGCGGATGAGACGGTCAAGCGTTCCATCGTTCAGCAGCTGGCGATCGATGTAGTCGAGCCAGATCGACTGGCCGAGTGTGTGCAGCTGTGTGAGGCGATTGTCAGACATAAGCCACATCCGTCAAAAGGACACAGTCTCTACCCGCGAAAGGCATGCTATCTACGTGGCGGACACGACAGTCGACACGGCCGTGGTCGCCTAACGTGTTATGGCTTGGCGGTCCATCCGACTGAATGTTCCAGCGTCCCCCACGCGATTCGCACCTCGCCGTTCAACGCACCGGCGGCGCCTGGGATCAGCCACATCGTTAGGCTTTCGATCGCAGTCGTCAGCGTGCGCGATTTCAGCGGGATGCGTGCAACGTCCGTGGATGCGTCCGGCGTCATGGCGTCGCCCGTCGTGTTCTTGTTCACGGCGAGCTTCCATGCGCCGGGAGTTGTCACCGCGTACAAGACATAGGTGCCCTTCGGGATCGTCGCCCCGCCGAGCATGAGGTCCACGTCCGTCGTGAGCGTTGTGGGCGCATTAGCACCCATGCGCCAATCCTTCCCAATATCGTCCGGCAACGCGCCAGCGACTTGACGCCCGCGCGCGTGCGGCTGGCCGTAGTCGATCTTGATCACCAGTGGCGGCGGTGCCGGCTGTCCTTCTTCGGTCGGCGGTCCGATTGACACCTGCGTCGTCGCCCGAGTGCTTGGTGCGGTGCGCAGATTCTCCTGGCCGTTCAAAAGCGTGGGTACAGCCACGGCCGCGGCGATCCCAATCAGTGTGTGTTTCATGCGCTCAAGCTATCGCGCCTGGGCGGGTCGCGGGAGCGCGCTGCGAATCGTGGCGCGGATTACTTGTGCCTAGTCGAGCGCTTCTTGCGTCCGTCGCCGCGCGACCTACCCGATCCAGCTCTCATAGCCGGCTTTTCATCGTCGGCTGCATAGAGCGTCTCCGGCGCGATGTCCGTGCCGTTGGGCCATGAGACGGTGCCGCCCGAAACTGTGAAGCGCCTGAAGTACGCGGTGTCTTTTAGTGGTCTAAAGATGGGACCCTTGAGCCAGCGCGTGAAATCGATTGTCTTGGCCGATCGATCGCTGAACGTAACGCGGATACGGTGTTCACCGCGGTACTCCCCTCGTACAACAATCGGTAAGAATGTGTCGCTCATTCCAACGGACCTATGTGACTGAGCGACATGCCGACCTCGGCTCGCAGCCAGTTGATGTTTTGCTCAGCGTGATGATTGTTCGCCCATTCGCGAATGAGGCGACGCGCCCTTCCGGATGGCATGTCGCCGCGTACCAGACTGCCACTGAACGTAAACGTTGCGTGGCTGCCCTGAAACTCGGCGTGAAAGTGCGACGGCGCGTGATCGCGGTAATACATGCGGATCACGATTCCGAAGAACATGCTGATGACTGGCACTGCAGGGCGTCACCGCGTCTAGCGCCGGCGGACAGCGCGCCGCATCGTGAGCGCGTACGTTCGTCGCCTCATCCTCATACGAAATCACTATGTTGCGGAATCGCACTGTAGCGCTCGCGTTCTTGGCCTGCGGCGCATTCTCACTCGCGCGGGCTCAAACTCACGCCGCCGTTAGCAAGGCGG
>Ga0187892_10003984_pt1 | contig 25757 bp, 17 predicted proteins | sample MA1701073metaG_FD_139345 | JGI IMG/M metagenome (GOLD analysis project Ga0187892, IMG submission 139345) | Bio-ooze microbial communities from a basaltic lava cave in the Kipuka Kanohina Cave System on the Island of Hawaii, USA - MA170107-3 metaG ... | reverse complement strand
GGAGAAGGCGCGCCGCGTCGGAGCGGCGGGCCTCGAGGTCGCGCTGAGCCTCCTCGACGAGGCCTTCCCGCTCGAGGTCGATGGACGCGCTCGAACTCGCGCCCGCTCCGGAGGTGAAGCTCGCGTCCCCGGGGAGGAACGCGGGCGGAAGGGACGAGTGCGGCGGCGGCGGCGGCGGCACGTACGTCGCGCCCGGCACCCGGCCGCGCGCGGATCGCGGGCGCGCGACCGCGAGGACGACGTCGTCGGGACCGAGGAGGAGGAAAGCGTTCGAGCGGGTGCCGAACGCCTCGAGGACGAGCCGGACGCGCCGGACGTTTCCGTCGCCGCCCGGTCCGTCGAGCGTCACGTCGGCGACGCGGTCCGAAAAGAGCGCCGACACCGAGACGACTCGGGCGCCCTCGGCTTCCGCCTTGAGCTGCTGCACGAAGGGCGACGACGCGTCGGCCGGCCGGCTTTCGGTCCGGGTGGCGAGGTGCAGGCGAGCGCAGCCCGGACGCCAGGACACGAGGAGCGTCGCGGCGGAGGTCTCGATCAGCGCCGAATCGGAGCCCCGGTCGCGGACCCTCCGGACGACGCGCGACGCGAGCGCCGCGGACGCTTCCGCGGCGGCGGCGGCGAGGCGGGCGGGGTCGAGGCGCATGGGTCGGGGGCGGCGCGCGAGGGGGGGGCGCGGCGCCCGCGCGCTCAGCTCTCGCCCTCGGGATCGTAGATCCAGTCCTCGTCGCCGAACGTGTACGAGTGGATCTCCTCCGGTTCGAAGAAGAGCTCGATCTCGCGGCGCGCCGCTTCGGGCGAGTCGGAGCCGTGGACGAGGTTGAAGCTATTCGAGATGCCGAAGTCGCCGCGGATCGTCCCGGGCTCGGCCTTCGAGCCGAAGGTGGCGCCCATCATCTTGCGGGCGATCTCGATCGCCTTGATGCCTTCGAGCACGATCGCCACGGTCGGTCCGGACGTGACGAACTTGAGGAGAGACGGAAAGAAGGGCTTCGCCTTGTGCGCGCCGTAGTGCGTCTCGGCGAGCGCGCGGGTCACCCACGTCATCTTGAGCCCGGCGATTCGGAGGCCCTTTTCCTCGAAGCGGGCGAGCACGCGACCGACGAGATGGCGCTGCACGCCGTCGGGCTTGACGAGGACGAGCGTGCGTTCCGGATGACCTTTCATGGATCGGGATCCTCGGTTGGCTCTCGGCCGCGGGCGCTGGCCTCGAAGGCGAGCGAAATTAGCCCCGGCGCGAGCGCGAGTCAACTCGAGCGGAGCATTCGCCGTCGATCGCGGAGCGTCGTCGCCCCCGGGCTCCCCCCCCCTCCTCGCGAAGAGGCGGGAGCCCCCTTTCGGCGCCCGGCGGCAACCGTCGGGCGCCGGGTCAGCGCGCGGCGTCGAAGCTCCGTTGCGGCGGCCCGGCGTCACGACGATAATCGTCCGCATCATGACCCGGAACCGGCCGTCGCTCCTTTGTCTCGCCGTCCCGATCATCGCGGCCGCGCTCGCGTCGTGCCGCTCGAGCGAGCCGGCCGAGATGAGCCTCGTCGAGCGCGAGCAGATCGCGTTCGGCTACTCGAACGAGATCCGCCGCATCGAGGCGCTCCGGGCCCAGTACGAGGAGCAGAAGGAGACGCTCGAGATTCTCTTCTCGGAGCTCGATCGCCAGGGCGAACTGATCACGAAGCTCGAGCGGGACATTGCCCAGGCCTCCGGCCGCGTCGCGGCGCTCGTGGGCCAGCTCGCGGCCGAGCAGGAGAAGGAGAAGGCCGTCCGGGCCGAGATCGAGGCGGCGAAGAAGGGCGGCGAAGCGTCGGCGAATCCGGCGCCGCCGCCCAGCGCGGCCCCGGAAACGCCGCCCAAGGAGGGGCCGCCGGCGCCGGATCCGGCTCCGAAGTGACGGGCGCGCACGGCGTTCGGGCCGCGGCACGGCGCGGACGAGGTCCCGCCGCCGCGCCGATTGACTCCGTCCGGGCTGTCATGAGAGACTCCGCGCCCTCGCCCGAAAGGGCCCCCTCCCGCCGTCTTGAGACCCGCGAGGGACGCGGCCGATAAGGGTCGTCGCGACGAAGCCTTGCGCCCCCTCCGAGCGCGAGCGCGCTCCGTCAAGACCCTTGGGAGGGCTCCCCCCGTGTGGACAGAGTCTCAGGAGAGACCCCGCTTGACCCCCGATCGCGTCTCGCCCATGACGCTCCGCCGCACGCACACCTGCGGCGAGCTGCGCGGCACCCACGAAGGCCAGCGCGTCGTCCTCGCCGGCTGGGTGAAGAGCCGGCGCGATCACGGCGGCCTCGTGTTCGTCGACGTCGGCGACCGCTACGGGGTGACGCAGGTCGTCTTCTCTCCCGACCGGGGCGCGAGCGTTCTCGAGGCCGGCGAAAAGCTCCATCCGGAGGACGTCGTCGCGATCGAGGGCGAGGTCGTCGCCCGACCCGAGGGGACGAAGAACCTCGCGCGCGACACCGGCCAGATCGAGGTCGTCGCGACGAAGGTCGAGATCCTGAATCTCAGCAAGACCCCGCCGTTCGAGGTGTCGGACCTCGTCGTTGTCTCGGAGGAGACGCGCCTCAAGTACCGCTTCCTCGACCTCAGGCGCCCCGTGATGCAGCGCAACATCGTCCTCCGGCACCGGCTCAACCAGACCGTGCGCGAGTACCTCTCCGCCCAGCGCTTCGTCGAAATCGAGACGCCGTGCCTCACGCGCTCCACCCCGGAAGGCGCCCGCGACTTCCTCGTTCCGAGCCGCCTTGCCCAGGGGAGCTTCTACGCGCTGCCCCAGTCGCCGCAGCTCTTCAAGCAGCTCCTCATGGTGTCGGGCTACGACCGCTACTTCCAGATCGTCCGGTGCTTTCGCGACGAGGACCTGAGGGCCGATCGCCAGCCGGAGTTCACCCAGCTCGACATCGAGATGTCGTTCGTCGACGAGAGCGACGTCCAGGCGACGATCGAGGGTCTCGTCGCGCACGTGTACTCGCGCCTCTTGGGGCACGAGGTGAAGCTCCCGCTCCGGAGGATGCCGTACTCCGAGGCGATGGCGCGCTACGGCTCGGACAAGCCCGACCTCAGGTTCGGGATGGAGATCGCCGACTTGACCGGGTGGGCGAAGGGCTCGGGGTTCCAGGTCTTCAAGAATGCCGCCGCGACGGGCGGCGTCGTGCGCATGCTCGCCGCGCCCGGCGCGGCGTCCTTCTCGCGCAAGGAGATCGACGAGCTCACGGTCCGCGCGCAGGGGTTGGGCGCCAAGGGCCTCGCCTGGCTCAAGGTCGAGGAGTCGGGCCTCTCGGGCCAGATCGCGAAGTTCCTTGCGCCGGACGACGCCGGGCGCCTCCGCGAGGCGACCGGCGCCAAGCCGGGCGACCTCCTCCTCGCCGTCGCGGACAGCGAGGCGGTCGCGTGCCGGACACTCGGCGATCTCCGCCTCCACCTGGGGAAACGTCTCGATCTCGTGGACGCGGGTGCGCTCGCGTTCCTCTGGATCGTCGACTTCCCGCTCCTCGAGCACGATCCGGAGGAGAACCGCTACGTGGCGTGTCACCATCCGTTCACGAGCCCGCGGCCCGAGGACGTCAGGAAGCTCGAGACGGACCCGGGAAGCGTGACGGCGCGCGCTTACGATCTCGTGCTGAACGGCACCGAGCTCGGCGGCGGCAGCATCCGCATCCACTCGCGCGAGATGCAGTCGCGCGTGTTCCGCACGCTCGGCATCGGCGATGACGAGGCGCGGCGGAAGTTCGGCTTCCTCCTCGACGCGCTCGAGTACGGCGCCCCGCCGCACGGCGGCATCGCGCTCGGCATCGACCGCTGGGTGATGCTGCTCCTCGGCGAGGACAGCCTGAGGGACGTTATCGCGTTCCCGAAGACCGCGAGCGGGAGCTGCCTTCTGACCGAGGCACCGAACGAGGTCGACGAGCGGCAGCTCCGGGAGGCCGGAATCGCGCTCCGGACGGTCGCGCCGAAGTGACGGCGGCGGCGCTTGCCCCCGCACGCTCTCCCTCGGTCAGGCGCCGGGCTTCCGGCGCAGGACGCGCCCGCGGATCTCACCCACGATCTCCGCGACGAAAGCTTCGAGCGGCATCGTCGCCTGGGCCTCCTCACCGTAGCGCCTGAGCGTCACCGTGCCCGCCTCCGCCTCCTTCTCGCCGACGACGAGAAGATTCGGGACCTTGTGGGTCAGCGATTCCCGGAGCTTCTTTCCGATCTTCTCGCTCGAGGCGTCCATCTCGGCGCGCACGAATTCCTCGCGGAGCCTCTCGACGACCCGCGCTCCGTAGGCGTGGACCTTCTCCGAGACGGGGAGGACGCGCACCTGGACGGGAGCGAGCCAGGTCGGGAACGCGCCGCCGAAGTGCTCGATCAGGTACGCGATGAACCGCTCGTGCGTGCCGAGCGGCGCGCGGTGGATCACGTAGGGATGCGCCGGCTTTCCGTCGGGGGCGGTGTAGACGAGATTCATCCGGTCCGCGCGGGGGACCGCGAAATCGAGCTGGTTCGTGCAGAACGTCTCCTCGCGTCCGGTCACGGTCTCGAACTGGACATCGATCTTCGGGCCGTAGAAGGCGGCCTCGCCGCGCGCCTCCTCGAAGGGGAGTCCCGAGGCGCGCATCGCGTCGCGCACGATCTCCTCAGTCTCCTCCCAGAGCCCCGGCGCGTCCACGTACTTCTCGCGTCCCTTCGGATCGTCCGGATCACGGAGGGAGAGCCGCATGTAGAAGTCGGAGAGCCCGAAGAGCCGGAAATAGCGCTCGTGCATCTTCATGACGGCGATGAACTCGTCCTTGATCTGCTCCCTCGTGCAGTACACGTGGGCGTCGTTCATGCACATGCCGCGCACGCGGAGGAGGCCCGACAGCTCGCCGGACGCCTCGAACCGGTAGACCTGCCCGTACTCCGCGAGGCGGAGCGGCAGATCGCGATAGCTCCGCGGGCGGGACGCGAAGATGCGGTGGTGGTGAGGGCAGTTCATCGGCTTCAGCCAGTACGTCTCGCGCGACGGAGCGCTTTCTTCGTCCCCGTCGCTCTCGGCGTCGGCCTCGAGCGTCATCGGCGGGTACATCTTGTCGCGGTAGTGGGAGAGGTGCCCGGACATCTCGTAGAGGCGCTGGCGGGTGACGTGCGGGGTCGCGACGCGGTGGTATCCCGCGCGGAACTCCTCCTCCTTGGCGAGCTTCTCCAGCTCCTCGCGGATGGCGGTGCCGTTCGGCAGCCAGAGCGGGAGCCCCTTCCCGATCTCCGGGTCGATCACATAGAGGTCGAGGAAGGGCCCGAGCTTCTTGTGGTCGTTCGCCTGGAGCGCCTCGAAGCGGGCCACCTCGGCGTCGAGAGTCTTCTTGTCCCCGTAGCACCAGGCGTAGAGGCGGGTCATCATCGCGTTGCGCTCGTCCCCGCGCCAGTAAGCGCCCGCGACGCTCCGGATCCTGAAGCAGTCGGGAGGCAATTCGCCGGAGTTCGCGACGTGGGGCCCCTCGCAGAGATCGACGAACGGCCCGTTCGTGTAGAACCGCAGCGTCCCGAGCGCGTTCTTCTCCGCCAGCTCGCGCGCGTACTCCGCCTTGAAGGGCTCTCCCATCTCCTCGAGCCGCTTGTATGCCCGATCGAGCGGGAGGTCCTCCCGCTCGAACGGCTGCCTCTCGGCGATGATCTTCCGCATCCGCCTCTCGATCTCGGGAAAATCATCCGGAGAGATCGGCGACGAGAGGATGAAGTCGTAGTAGAAGCCGTTGTCGATCGGCGGGCCGAATCCGCGCCGGCTGCCGGGCCGCATCGCGAGCACGGCCTGCGCCATCACGTGGGCGAGGGAGTGCCGCGTCCGGTACAGCGGGTCGCGGTTGTCCTTTTCCACGCCGAACATCCCTGAAGTCACGAGCGGTCTCTCCGTGGGGCGGGGTCGCGCGACAGACTAGCAGCGGCCGGGCGCGCGAGCCAACGCCGGCCGCCGGCCGATCGGGTTCCCCGCGCCGAGGGCTCGTCGCGCCAATCGTTGCAACGGGGGGGCACCGTGCTAGAATCCGGCGCTTTGTCGCCGGCGGAACGATCGGATCCCGCCCGCACCCTGTTCCGCGTCCGTGCACGGCGGCGCCGGTCCGGCGCCCCTTGCCGCGGGCGCCGGCGCGCGGGCGGACGCCGGAAACGCGGTCGCTCGGAGGTGAAGTTCCATCGCTCAGGTCTATCGAGTCAACGGCCAGATCCGCGCCCGGGAGGTTCGGGTCGTGGACGCCGAGGGAAACCAACTCGGCATCCTGCAGGTGCGTGACGCTCTCCAGCAGGCCCAGGAGGCCGGGCTCGACCTGGTCGAAGTCGCCCCGACGGCGCGGCCGCCCGTCTGCCGCATCATGGACTTCGGGAAGTTCAAGTACGAGCTCAAGAAGAAGACCCAGCAGAGCAAGAAGCGGCAGCACGTCGTCCACCTGAAAGAGGTCCGACTCCGGCCGAAGACCGACGACCACGACGTCTACATCAAGCTCCAGCGGGCGCGCGACTTCATCGAATCGGGCTGCAAGGTGCAGGTCAACATGCAGTTCCGCGGCCGCGAGATCGCGCACTCGTCGATCGGGATGGAAATCCTTCAGAAGTTCGCGAAAGACCTCGAGGACATCGCGAAAGTCGAGCGGGAGCCGCGCCTGGACGGGAAGCGGATGGTGATGATCCTGACGAGCAAGAAGGGCTGAGTCCGTCATGCCGAAGCTCAAGACGCACAAGGGCGCGCAGAAGCGCATGCGGGTGACGAAGAACGGAAAGGTCGTCTTCCACCGGGCCGGAAAGCGCCATCTCCTGTCCGGAAAGACGGCGAAGCGCCGCCGGCGGCTGCGACGACCGAGCACGGTGAGCGACCAGTTCCTGAGGAAGATCCGCCTGCTCTTGGGCGGGTGACCGCGAAGCCGCTCGCGAGGCGGGTGTCGCACCGGGCGGCGAGTCGAGAAACCGGCCGGGGACAGACGACGCGCGGGGCCGGCGCATCCGACGGCGGGCGACCGCCGTCAGGGAGAAGAGTTCGATGTCGAGAGTGACGCGGGGCCTGTCGAGGCACAAGTACCTCCGCCGGGTCCTCAAGGCGGCGAAGGGCTACGTCGGCGGCCGGCGCCGGCTCTACCGGATCGCGTCCGAGACGCTCGAGCGGGCCCGCGCGTACCAGTTCCGCGACCGCCGGCAGCGGAAGCGCCACTTCCGGAGCCTCTGGATCATCCGGATCAACGCGGCGGCGCGCGAGAACGGACTCACCTACAGCGAGTTCATTCGAGGCCTGAAGAAGGCCTCCATCTCGATCGACCGGAAGCACCTCGCTGACCTCGCGTTCCGGGACTCCGCTGCCTTCGGCGACATCGCGGCCGCGGCGAAGGCGGAGCTCGGAAAGTAGGATTTCCCGTCGCGCCGCATTCGCGAGGCGGCGCGCGGAAAATGGCCCTGTCCGCCGTCGCCGCCCGCGGCCCGGAGGAGACGGAGACGCCGCAGCCATGAGCACCGAGGTTCCCCCGTCGCTCGACGACGTGCGGCTCAGGCTGTCGCGGCTCAGGGAGCGGGCCGAGCGCGAGGTCGCCGCCGCTCCAGACGCCGCCGCGCTCGGCGCTCTCGAGGTGAAGTTCCTCGGGAAGAAGGGCGAGCTGACCGGCGTCCTGCGAGCGCTCTCGGCGCTTCCGCCGGCCGACCGGCCGAGGATCGGCGAGGAGGCGAACCGGCTCAAGGAGGCGCTTCTCGGCTCGATCGAGTCCCGGCGCGCCGCGATCGAGGAGGCGGCCCTCGCGAGCTCGCTGGCCGAGGAGGCGTTCGACGTCACCGTCCCGCCGGCGGCTGTCCCCGGCGCCACGCTCGGTCCGAAGGGTCACCTGCACCCGCTGGTCGCGATCCAGTACCGGATCGAGGACATCTTCGTCGCGCTCGGGTTCTCGGTCATGGACGGTCCCGAGGTCGAGACCGAATTCCACAACTTCGAGGCGCTGAACATCCCGGCGCACCACCCGGCGCGCGACAACCAGGACACGTACTGGCTCGAGGGCGGCGCTCTCCTCCGCACGCACACGTCGCCGGTGCAGATCCGGATGATGCTCGAGCACCGTCCCCCGATCCGGGCCATCATGCCGGGCCGCGTCTTCCGTCGCGAGGCGATCGACGCCTCGCACGAGAACACGTTCTATCAGGTCGAGGGGCTCGTGATCGACGAGGGGATCTCGATCGCGAACCTCATCTCGATCATGAAGACGTTCCTCCGGGAGGTCTTCGGGCGCGACGTCACGGTCCGGCTCCGCCCCGGGTACTTTCCGTTCGTCGAGCCGGGGTTCGAGCTCGACATCTTCTGCGTCTTCTGCGAGGGCCGCGGCTGCCCCGTGTGCAAGCGGTCCGGCTGGGTCGAGTTCCTGGGCTGCGGGCTCGTCCACCCCGAGGTCCTGAAGCACGGCCGCATCGATCCGGAGCGGTGGAGCGGTTTCGCGTTCGGCATGGGCCTCAACCGCCTCGCGATGCTGATCTACGGGATCGACGACATCCGGCACTTCCTCGCGGGAGACCTCCGATTCCTGCGGCAGTTCTGAGCCCCGATGCGACGGCGTCGAACCCGTCGCGTCGGTCGTTCCCGGGCGCGCCGGCCTCTGCCGGTGTGAATCCATGAGAATCTCGATCCGCTGGCTGAACGAATTCGTCGACGTGCTCGATCTCGACCCCCGGTCGCTCGCCGAGAAGCTCACGCTCTCGACCGCCGAGATCGAGGGCGTCGAGATCCAGGGCGGCGAGCTCCACGGCGTCGTCGCGGCGCGTCTCGTGTCCGCCCACGAGGTCTCGGGCTCCGACCACCTCCGCGTGGTGGAGGTCGACGCCGGGACGGTCCGGGGCGCGGTCGTCTGCGGCGCCCCGAACGTGAGGCCGGGCGCGATCGGCGCGCTCGCGCCGCCGGGCTCGCGGCTCAAGGGCGGCCGCGAGATCGAAAGGCAGCGGATCGCGGGACTCACGAGCGACGGGATGCTCTGCTCGGCGCTCGAGCTCGGACTCGGGACCGACGGCTCGGGGCTTCTGTACCTGCCGGACGACACGCCGCCCGGCGCGCCGGTCGCCGACATCGAGGGCGTCCGCGACGCGATCCTCGAGATCGACAACAAGGCGATCACGCACCGGCCCGATCTCTGGGGGCACTATGGATTCGCGCGCGAGATCGCGGCGCTCTACGGGCGAGCGCTCAAGCCCCTCGGCGCGGGGCTCGCCCGCCCGCCGGCGAGGGGAATAGAGGTGACGATCGAGAGCCCGGCGCACTGTCCCCGCTACGTGGCTCTCACCATCCGGGGCGTTCGCGTGGGAGAGTCCCCGTTCTGGCTGCGCCGGAGGCTCGACGGAGTGGGTCTCCGGCCGATCTCGAACCTCGTCGATCTCACGAACCACGTGATGCTCGAGACGGGCCAGCCGATGCACGCGTTCGACCTCGCGAAGCTCGAAGGGCCCGAGATCCGCGTCCGCCTCGCGAGGCGAGGAGAGCGGCTCCGGACGCTCGACGGCGCGGACCGTGCGCTGCCGGCCGACTCGCTCGTCATCGCGGACCGATCCCGGCCGGCGGCGATCGCAGGCGTCATGGGCGGCGCGGCGAGCGAGGTCACCTCGGGGACGAAGGACGTCCTCCTCGAGTCCGCGAACTTCGACCCCGTGAGCGTGCGGCGCACGTCCGTCCGCCTCGGTCTCAGGACCGAGGCGGTGGCTCGGTTCGAGAAGAGCCTCGATCCCGAGCTTGCGTCCGCGGCCGTTCTGCGCTTCCTCGAGACGATGTCCGCGATCGGCGCGGCGCCGGCCCGCGCCGACGAGATCACCGACGCGTACGTCAAGAAAGCTCCGGGCCGGGCGATCCGGCTCGACGTGGCGCGGCTCGGCCGTCGCCTCGGCGTCGCGGTCGGGCGGCCTCGGGCGCAGGCGATCCTCGAGCGGCTCTCCTTCGGCGCCGTTCCGGACGGCGAGGACCTCGTCGTCTCGGTGCCGAGCTTCCGCTCGACCAAGGACGTGACGATCGAGGACGACCTCGTCGAGGAGGTGGGCCGCATCCACGGCTACGGCGCGATCGCGCCCGAGCCCCCGGTCTTCCGTTGCACGCCCGGCCCGCGGGACCCGCTCCGCGAGATCGAGCGTCCGATCCGGGCCTCGCTCTCGGGCTCGCAGAGGTTCACCGAGGTCGCCACGTACTCGTTCGCGGTCGACGAGCACCTTCAAAGGCTCGGCCTTCTCGGCCTGCCCTACGTGAGGCTCGCGCATCCGACCCAGCAGAACATGAGCCGCCTCCGCCGCGACCTCGTGCCGGCTCTCCTCTCGCTCGTCGAGCCCAACGCGAGGAACTTCCCGACGTTCCGGTTCTACGAGCTGGGACGGACGTACTGGCCGGAGCGGGCCGGAGAGGACGGGCTTCCCTTCGAGCGGCGGCACGTCGCGGGCGTCATCGTCCCCGAGCGCCGCCGGAAGCAGTCGGGGCTCGCCTTCGCGACGGCTCTGGACGCCGCCCTCTCGGTGCTCGGTGACCTTCTCGTCAGCTCGGCGGACGTCTCGCCGCTCGACGATGGGGCACGGCGCGAGCGGCCGTGGATCCACCCGACGCGCGCGGCGTCGCTCACGGCCAAAGGACGGGTGCTGGGATACGTGGCGGAGCTCCATCCGAAGGCGGCTCGGGCGTTCGACGTCCGGTCGGACGCGGCGCTCTTCGACCTCGAGATCGACGAAGTGGTCGCCGCTCCGCGACGGGCGTTGAAATACGTCGCCCCTCCGAAGTACCCTGCGATCAAGCGGGATGTGAGCGTGAACGTCCCGCGGGCGCGGGCGGCGCGGGACGTCGAGTCCGCGATCCGGGCGGTCGATCCGGCGGTGATCGGCGACGTCGAGTTGATCGAGGTCTTCACGGGCGGACCGATTCCCCCGGACATGAAGAACCTCGCGTACCACATCGACTACCGCTCGCCGGATCGGACGCTCCGGAGCGAGGAGGCCGACGCGGTGCACGCGCGCGTGGTCGAGGCCCTCCGCTCGCTGGGCGGCGTCGTGAGGGGCCGGGAGGTCGGCGGGGACTAGGGCGGGCGAGCGGGCGGGCGGGCGAAAAGAAGCTGTCGCAAGGGGCGGAGGCGAAGCAGAGGGAGGGAAAGTCGCATGAAGGCGCTCTTCAGCGTTCTGGCGGTGGCCGCCGTTCTCGTGTTCGTCGTGTGGCAGGAGTGGGGCCCGGAGGCGGGCGAGCCGAAGGATGCATCGCGCAAGGGCGGTGCCTTCGCCGACGGCGAGCGGCCGCTGCCGGCGCTTTCGACGAACACGACGATCGCTACGATGGAGACGTCCCCGGGCGGCGCGTCGCCGGCGCCCGCGCCTTCGCCGTCCGATGCGGTCGAGCGGCCGGCGGACCCGCCCCTCGGTCGCGCCGAGTTCGCGCGGGAGGCTGCGGGCGGCGCCGTCATCCCGGCGCTCAAGCGCGCGTCGGCGGCGCTCCTCGCCGCGCCCGACGGACCGGAGCGGGAAGCGTATCTCGCCGACGTTCTCCCCCTGTCGGGGAGGCACTTCTTGTCGCGGCACGCGGGCCCCGAGGTGAGCTTCGAGCATGTCGTCGCCTCGGGCGACACGCTAGCGCGGCTCGCACGGACGTGGAAGGAGGAGAAGGGGGCGCTCCTCACTGCCGAGTTCGTAATGGCCGTGAACGGCATGACGGATCCGCGGCGCCTCTCCGTCGGTCAGAGGCTCCGGGTCGTGACTGCGCGCCCGAGCCTGCACGTCGACAAGGCGCGGCACCGGCTCGACTATCTCCTCGACGGCGTGATCGTCCGAGAGTTCAGAGTCGGCCTCGGCCGGGACAACCGCACTCCGGAGGGATCGTTCGTGATCGCGAGCCGGCTCGATTCGCCGGTCTGGTTCAACGAGGGAGAGTCGATCCCCTTCGGCGACTCGCGCAACATCCTCGGCACGCGCTGGCTTGGCTTCGAGAACCGCGACGACCTGTTCGGATTCGGGATCCATGGCACGAACGACGAGACGACGATCGGGAAAGACGTGTCGAATGGCTGTGTCCGGATGCGCAATCGCGACGTCGAGGCCCTCTTCGATCTCGTTCCGATCGGAACGCCCGTGACGATCGTGCCCTGACGGGGCGCGCTGCCGGGGGCGGCGGCGCGTCCTAGGAGGCTTCTTCGGGGACCCAGGCGATCTCGGGCTGCGCGGAACGCAATTCGAGCCCGAGAAGCTCCTTCGGAAAGCCGATCTCGGCCACGGCGATCCGGCCGGCGTAAGCTCGCCCCGTGTGCGTGAGGAGCCCGCGCTTCGGGGCTCCGAACGTGACGGTGATCGCGGCGCGCACGGCCTCGCCGAGCGGAAGCCCGAGGTCGGAATCGAGTCCGGACGGTACGTCGACGGCGACGATCCTCGCGCCGGAGCGGTTGATGGCCCGTATCGCCTCGCTCTCGACGCCGGAGGCCGCCCCTTTCTGGCCGATGCCGAATAGGGCGTCGATCAGAACGACGTCCTTCCGCTCGATGGCGGTCCGGGCCGCGGGGACGTCGCTCGGTTCGGCCAGGCGGCGAACGGGGATTCCGAGCCGGGTGACGAGATCGAGCTGGACGCGCGCTTCCTCCCCGCTCCTCGCGAGGCGAGCGGCGGAGCCCACGAGCACGCACTCGACCGGGACGGCCAGCCGGTTCCGCAGAGTCCTTGCGGCGACGAGCCCGTCGCCGCCGTTGTTGCCCGGGCCGGCCACGACGACGACTGCGGCGGGGGTGGGGGTGGGGGTGGGGGTAGTGGGAGTTCGGAAGGCCGTGATTTCGGCTTCGGTCACCCGCGCGACGGCGCGACCCGCGGCCTCCATGAGGAGGAGCGCGGGCATGCCAAACTGCGCGCGGGCGGCTCGGTCGATCTCGACGGCCTCGGCTCGGGTGAGGGCGGGCACGGAGGGACCTCCTCTGCGAAGTTCGCCGCCCGGCGAGGGGCGTTCCGGCGCAACCTGCAATTTCGGGGGCGGTCGCGCGGTTCGGACTGACCGGGGGCTCATCCGCCGGTCGCCGGCGGGATTCTCCGCATCATCATAAAGTGTTCATAGTTCAGTGGATAGGAAGCCACGAGCGTTGCGGAGAAGGCGCCTCGGAGCGGGCGGAAAATTGTTTTTCCCTTTCCTTGACAGCCCCCGACTCGATGCTATTCTGTGCGCCTTCCTACGGGGCGGGTCGTCCATGAACCCGCCCGCCTGCTCTTTGAAAATCGAAACAGCCCAGCGCGTGAAATGAGTGTGAGGCTGGTTAATTCCAGTCCAAGCGACCCTGACGTATTCGCAGGGTTGACCTTCGCAAGAAATTCAGCCCGAAAGGGCTTGGAAACTCAAGTGGAGGGTTTGATCCTGGCTCAGAACGAACGCTGGCGGCGTGGTTTAGGCATGCAAGTCGAACGAGAAACAGGGGGCAACTCCTGGAGTACAGTGGCGAAAGGGTGAGTAATACCTAGACAACCTACCCTCAAGTTCGGGACAACAACTGGAAACGGTTGCTAATACCGGATGGCAATGCGGCGGCTCCGGCCGCTGCATTCAAAGACGGGGACCCTTCGGGGCCTGTCGCTCGAGGAGGGGTTTAGGCCCCATCAGCTAGTTGGTAGGGTAACGGCCTACCAAGGCAACGACGGGTAGCCGGCCTGAGAGGGTGTACGGCCACACTGGGACTGAGACACTGCCCAGACTCCTACGGGAGGCTGCAGTCGTGAATCTTCGGCAATGGGCGAAAGCCTGACCGAGCGACGCCGCGTGGAGGATGAAGGCCTTCGGGTTGTAAACTCCTTTTACCTGGCAAGAAAGCCGGAAACCCAACACGTTTTCGGTTGACGCAACCAGGAGAAAAAGCCACGGCTAACTCTGTGCCAGCAGCCGCGGTAATACAGAGGTGGCAAGCGTTGTTCGGAATCACTGGGCATAAAGGGCGCGTAGGCGGCGAGCCAAGTCGGGTGTGAAATCCCTCAGCTCAACTGAGGAACTGCGCCCGAAACTATCTTGCTAGAGTGCAGGAGAGGAGAGTGGAACTCCTAGTGGAGCGGTGAAATGCGTAGAGATTAGGAGGAACGCCGGTGGCGAAAGCGACTCTCTGGCCTGTTACTGACGCTGAGGCGCGAAAGCTAGGGGAGCAAACGGGATTAGATACCCCGGTAGTCCTAGCCGTAAACGATGGGCACTAAGTAGAGGGATCTCCGATGATCTCTCTGCCGGAGCTAATGTATTAAGTGCCCCGCCTGGGGAGTATGGTCGCAAGGCTGAAACTCAAAGGAATTGACGGGGGCTCACACAAGCGGTGGAGCATGTGGTTCAATTCGAAGCAACGCGCAGAACCTTACCTGGGCTTGACATGCTCGGATTAGCTGCCTGAAAGGGTAGTGACACCTCTTCGGAGGTGGAACGAGCACAGGTGTTGCATGGCTGTCGTCAGCTCGTGTCGTGAGATGTTGGGTTAAGTCCCGTAACGAGCGAAACCCTTGTCGCTAGTTGCCAGCGGGTAAAGCCGGGAACTCTAGCGAGACTGCCGTTCAAAAAACGGAGGAAGGTGGGGATGACGTCAAGTCCTCATGGCCTTTATGCCCAGGGCTACACACGTGCCACAATGGCCGGTACAAAGGGAAGCGAGACCGCAAGGTGGAGCAAATCTCAAAAAACCGGTCCCAGTTCGGATTGAGGGCTGAAATTCGCCCTCATGAAGTCGGAATCGCTAGTAATCGCGGATCAGCTACGCCGCGGTGAATATGTTCCTGAGCCTTGTACACACCGCCCGTCAAGCCACGAAAGCTGGGAATACCCGAAGTCACTCACCCAACCCGCAAGGGAGGGATGTGCCGAAGGTAGAATCAGTGATTGGGACTAAGTCGTAACAAGGTAGCCGTAGGAGAACCTGCGGCTGGATCACCTCCTTTCTAAGGACAAAAAAGACCTGAACGGCTTCGGCCGTTCTTGTAATATCGGCGCACTCAATCACCGCTGGGCTGTTTCTTTCAACAAGGACTGTGGGCGTCCCGAGCGTGGCCCGCTTCCGATCTGCTCATTCGGGCCTATAGCTCAGTTGGTTTAGAGCACACGCCTGATAAGCGTGAGGTCAGTGGTTCGAGTCCACTTAGGCCCACCAAACTCGTCAGGCGGGTCTGGACCGGAATGCGAGCATTTCCTTCCACGGGGGTGTAGCTCAGTGGGAGAGCGTCTCGCTTGCACCGAGAAGGCCGCCGGTTCGAATCCGGTCACCTCCACCACCTCGGGCCACAAGCTCGGTCCTGACCCGGAGCTCTTCGGACGTGCTCGAGGCGCTCCGGGTCAGCACCGATAGTCTCGGCGCCTTGATCTTTGAAATCATGGTTTCGAAGAAGTGGCCAACTTCACTTCAATGCACTGGCGCAAGCCAGATTCTCTTGGTTCGCAACTCAAGATGAAATAGAGATTGTGGTCAAGCTACTAAGGGTGCATGGAGGATGTCTTGGCGCTAGGAGCCGATGAAAGACGTGGCATGGCTGCGATAAGCTCCGGGAAGCTGCTCAGCAAGCTCTGATCCGGAGATCTCTGAATTGGGCAACCTACCGTGGGGTAAGCCACGGTACCTCCGAATGAATCCATAGTTCGGAGGGGGAAACGGGGTGAAGTGATACATCTCAGTAACCCCAGGAAAAGAAAGAAACCTCTACTTCCTGAGTAGCGGCGAGCGAAAGGGAACCAGCCTAAACCGTCTGCATGTAAGCCCGTGCGCGTTTTGCAGGCGGTGTCGCGGGAGCGCTCGGGCCGGTGTACGGACCGGCCGAGAGGTTACAAACCGAACCTGTAGCGGAATGTTCTGGAAAGCTCAGCCACAGCGGGTGATAGCCCCGTATGCGAAACGGGTTCGGCCTCTGAGCGTTTCCCAAGTAGCACCGGCCACGTGAAAACCGGTGTGAATCCGGGAGGACCCCCTCCCAAGGCTAAGTACTACCTAGCGACCGATAGCGTAATAGTAGTGCAAGCGAAAGATGAAAAGAACCCCTGTTAGGGGAGTGAAATAGAATCTGAAACCATGCACTTACAAGCGGTGGGAGGGCTATGCAGGGGCTTGCTCCTGCACGCCTGACCGCGTGCCTTTTGCAGAATGATCCGGCGAGTTGCTATATGCAGCAAGGTTAAGTCCCTCTGGGACGAAGCCGAAGCGAAAGCGAGTGCCAATAGCGCGACTAGTTGCATGTAGCAGACCCGAAAGCAGGTGATCTACCCATGGCCAGGCTGAAGCGGGTGTAAAAATCCGTGGAGGGCCGAACCCGTCAAAGATGAACATTCGTGGGATGAGCTGTGGGTAGGAGTAAAAGTCTTCACAAACTTGCTTATAGCTGGTTCTCCCCGAAATAGCTTTAGGGCTAGCCTCGTGACATTAGACGGTGGGGGTAGAGCGACTGAATGGTTCAGGGGGCCTAACCCGCTACCCTATCCAATCAAACTCCGAATACCATCGTCTGTACCGCGGGAGTCAGACAGTGAGGGATAAGCTTCATTGTCGAGAGGGAAACAGCCCAGATCGTCGGCTAAGGTCCCAAAACGCAGGCTCAGTGCCAAAGGAAGTGGTGATGCTGAGACAGCTAGGATGTTGGCTTAGAAGCAGCCACCATTTAAAAAGTGCGTAATAGCTTACTAGTCGAGCATCACCGCGCCGAAAATTGGCGGGACTCAAGCCTGCTACCGAAGCCACGGATTCTCGCCGGGGGTTCGCCTCCGGCGGGAGTGGTAGGGGAGCGTTCCACGTTAGGACGAAGGATGACCGTAAGGACATCTGGACGATGTGGAAGTGAGTATGCCGGAACGAGTAGCGACAAAACGAGTGAGAAGCTCGTTCGCCGCAAGCCTAAGGTTTCCTGGGGTAGGTAACTCCGCCCAGGGTTAGTCGGAGCCTAAGCCGAGGCCGAAGGGCGTAGGCGATGGACAACAGGCTAATATTCCTGTACCGCCTTGAAAGCGTTTGAGCAATGGGGGGACGTAGAAAGCTAGGCCATCGCACGACTAGAAATGTGCGTTCAAGCTCGTAGGCGGGAAGTCCAGGAAAATCCGGATTTCCATTACGCTGAAGGGTGACGAGGAGCCCCCTGTGGGCGAACTGGCCGACGCTCTGCTACCAAGAAAAGCCTCTAGCGAGTTTTCAGGGCGTCCGTACTAAAACTGACACAGGTAGGCGAGGAGAGAATCCTAAGGCGCACGTGCGAACCTCTGTCAAGGAACTAGGCAATCTAACCCCGTAACTTCGGGATAAGGGGTGCCTCGTGAGGTCAGCTGGTTTATCTTGCAAAGCCTCGTGAGGTCGCAGAGAAATGGCTCAGGCGACTGTTTATTAAAAACACAGGTCTCTGCCAAGTCTTAAAGACGATGTATAGAGACTGACGCCTGCCCAATGCCGGAAGGTTAAAGGGATGGGTTAGCCCGCAAGGGCGAAGCTCAGAACTGAAGCCCCGGTGAATGGCGGCCGTAACTATGACGGTCCTAAGGTAGCGAAGTTCCTTGTCGGGTAAGTTCCGACCCGCATGAATGGCGTAACGACTTGAGCGCTGTCTCGACAGGGGGCACGGCGAAACTGTAGCAGTGGTGAAGATGCCACTTTCCCGCGGCTAGACGGAAAGACCCCGTGAACCTTTACTGTAGCCTAGTATTGGGTTTTGTCGTGGTATGTGTAGGATAGGTGGGAGACGCTGAAGGAGGGACGCTAGTCCTTCTGGAGTCAACGGTGAAATACCACCCTTACCTCGTTAGAATTCTAACCTGCTTCCGTGAATCCGGGGCAGGAACAGTGCTAGGTGGGCAGTTTGACTGGGGCGGTCTCCTCCAAAAGAGTAACGGAGGAGTCCAAAGGCTCCCTCAGTGCGGTTGGCAATCGCACGCAGAGCGCAAAGGTACAAGGGAGCTTAACTGTGAGACTAATAGGTCGATCAGGTGTGAAAGCAGGGCTTAGTGATCCGGCGGATTCCATGTGGAAGGGCCGTCGCTCATCAGATAAAAGGTACTCCGGGGATAACAGGCTGATCTCCCCCAAGAGTTCATATCGACGGGGAGGTTTGGCACCTCGATGTCGGCTCATCGCATCCTGGGGCTGAAGGAGGTCCCAAGGGTTCGGCTGTTCGCCGATTAAAGCGGTACGTGAGCTGGGTTTAGACCGTCGTGAGACAGGTCGGTCCCTATCTGTCGTGGGTGTTGGATACTTGCGGAGAGTTGCCCTTAGTACGAGAGGATTGGGGCGGACGAACCTCTGGTGATCCAGTTGTCCCGCTAGGGGCATCGCTGGGTAGCTATGTTCGGCAAGGATAAACGCTGAAAGCATCTAAGCGTGAAGCCAACTCCTAAACTAGGTATCCATGTCTTCGGACGAGAGGCACCTCGAAGACTACGAGGTCGATAGGCCAGGTGTGTAAGCGCAGCAATGCGTTGAGCTGACTGGTACTAACCAGCCGATGGCTTGGCCACTTTTCTCTTTTCGTCCTGTATTGCCAACCAAGGCATTGAGTGAAGCGCTGCTTCTTCGAAACCATTTACTAAATTCATTCCTGGTGACCATACGAGGTTGGAAACACCCGTTCCCATTCCGAACACGGCAGTTAAGCAATCTCGGCCGATGGTATTGCCTTAGCGAGAGAGTAGGTTGTTGCCAGGACTTTATCCCGCTCCCTTCCAAGGGGGCGGGATTCTTTTTTTGAGAGGCGCGCGCGAGAGCCGGCGTTTCGGCGCCGCTCGTGTGCGCCTGTCGCCCGGCCCGGAGCCACGCCGTTGAAATCGCTCCTCTTCAGCCCCCGTGCAGAGTTTCGCCTCGGTGCGGCGTCGGTCGTGGCGCCCGCCGTCCTCGCACTTTCGTGCGCTTCCTGCGGGCGTGAGCCTTCCGGGGCCGACATCGTCTCGCAGGCGGTCGAAGCCCAGGGTGGCGCAGCCTCCTTCGCGCGCGTCCGCTTCATCGAACGCGTGTCGCGGGTGCGGATCTGGGCGGGCGGCCCGGGATCGACAGGCTCCGCGGAGGTCGCCATGGGCGAGATCTTCGACCTTCCGGGACGGAGAATCTTCGTCGAGACCGCCGGACGCGCGGGCCAGGCGGCGCGGTTCTACGACTTCACCACGGAGCAGGGCTGGAAGTCGGCGCCGGAAGGGGCCGTCGAACTGACGCCCGAGACCTCCGCGTCCGACATCGCGTCGCTCCAGACCGAGTTCGTGCAGTGCACGGGGATCGAGGTGTTCGGTCTCGCGCGGCTCCTCAGCGCCGGCCCCGCCTCGGGGAGGCCCGGCGAGGAGGGGAGCCTCGCCTTCGCGGGGCGCGAGGAACGGAACGGCCGCGAGGTCCTCGTGCTCTCGCACCGTCCGCGCGCGGCCGAGGGCGGCGGTGGGGAGGGCGAATCGCGCTACCTCTTCGACGCCGACTCGCGACTCCTCGTGGCGAAAAGGACCATCGTCTCGCGGGAGGGTCTGAGCCCCGTCGAGAGCGAGTACTCCTATTCGGACTACCGGCGCCTCGACGGCGGGATCCTCCTCCCGTTCCGGATCGAGCTTCGGGACCGCGGCGCGGTCGTCTCGGAGATCGCGGTGGACCGGATCGCGCTCCGGGATTCGATCGACCCGGCGATCCTAAGGCGGCCGGAGCCGAAGTGAGGGCAGGGGAGCGCCGCGTCGCGTCGGGAGCCGGCCTCGCGCCCGGGGAGCTCTGATGGAGCGAGGGTCGGATTCGCGCTCCGATCCGGCTCGGCTCTTCTCGCTCGTGATTCCGCTCTACGACGAGGCGGAAAACGTCGAGCGCGTCGCCCGGGAGATCGTCGCCGCGCTCGAGCGCGCCGGGGAGCCGTTCGAGCTCGTCCTGGTCGACAACGGATCGAGGGACCGCACCCGAGAGCTCGTCACCCGGCTCGCGTCCGGGGACCGCCGGCTGCGGCTGGTCCTCGTGGACAAGAACCGAGGGTTCGGCTCCGGAGTGCTCGCGGGACTCGCCGTCGCGCGCGGCGACGCCGTCGGGTTCATGGGAGGCGACGGCCAGGTGTCGGCCGACGATCTCGCGGCGGTCGTCGCGCGCCTCAGGCGCGAGGGCCTCGACCTTGTCGTCGGGAGGCGCGTCGCGCGCGCCGACGGATGGCGGCGACGATTCGTGTCGCTCGTTTACAATGGCCTCTTCCGCCTCCTGTTCCGGACGCGCGTCGCGGACGTGAACGGGAGCCCGAAGGCGATGACGCGATCGCTTCTCGACGCGCTCGCCCTCCGGTCGAAGGACTGGTTTCTCGACGCCGAGATCGTCGTCAAGGCGGAGGCTCTGAAGGCGCGCGTCGGCGAGTGGCCGCTCGCGTTCCGCCGCCGCGAGGGCGGAGCCTCCCACGTGCGTCTCGCGGCGATCGCCGAGTTCGCCCGCAACATGATCCGGTACCGGTTCTCCCCGAAGTCACGCTGGTTCCGGCCGCCGGCCGCCGAGCGGCCGGGAGGCCGATGAGGCGCCTCCCGCGCGTCCCGGCGGTGATCCTCTGCGGCGGGAAGGGAACGCGCATCCACGAGGAGACGGAGTTCCGCCCGAAGCCCATGATCGAGATCGGCGGGAAGCCGATCCTGTGGCACATCATGAAGATCTTCTCCCACGGCGGGGTGAAGGACTTCGTGCTCTGCCTCGGATACAAGGGCGACCAGATCCGCCGGTATTTCCTCGAGTACGGCCAGATGGAGTCGTCCCTCACCGTCGAGTTCGGACCGAAGCGCCCGCGGGTCGTGTTCCACGACGGGCCCGCGGACGACGACTGGCGCGTCACGTTCGTCGACACGGGCCTCGAAGCCAAGACCGGCGCCCGCCTCAAGCGCGTGGAGCGGTTCGTGCGCACGCCGCGGTTCTTCCTGACCTACGGCGACGGCGTGGCCGACATCGACGTGAGGAAGCTTTACGACTTCCACTCGCGGCACGGGAGGATCGCGACCGTGACCGGCGTCCGGCCGCCGTCGCGCTTCGGGGATCTCGTCGTCGACGGCGACGCCGTCACGGAGTTCTCCGAGAAGCGGCAAACGCGCCAGGGCTACATCAACGGCGGGTTCTTCGTCATGGACCGCCGCGCTTTCGACTACGTGGAGGACAGCGACGACTGCACGTTCGAGGGCCCTCCGCTCGAGCGGCTGGCAAAGGACGGAGAGCTCCGGATGCACCGGCACGACTCGTTCTGGCACTGCCTCGACACGTTCCGCGACAAGCAGGCTCTCGAGGAGATGTGGCGGACGGGCCGCGCGGAGTGGAAGCTCTGGAGGGACGAGAGATGAGCGCCCTGCGCGAGCGGGAGCGAGCCTCGCTCCCGTGTCTCGCGGTCGCGGGCGCGCTCGTCCTGTCGGCGTGCGGCAGGCCGCGCGGCGGCCCCGACGTCCTCCTCGTCGTGATCGATACGCTCCGGGCCGACCACGTCGGCTGCTACGGCTACCCCCGCGACACGACCCCGAACGTCGACGGGCTCGCGAGGACCGCGCGCCGCTACGAGATCGCGCTCGCGCCGGCGCCGTGGACAGGCTCGTCGGTCGCGTCGATCTTCACGGGGCTCCACCCCTCGTCGCACGGCCTCCTCACGAACGCGGCGCCGCTCGGCGAGGAAGCGCTCGCGAGCGATTTCCTCGCCCCGCGGGCGGTGACGCTCGCCGAGCGGTTCTCCAAAGCCGGCTACCGGACGGCCGCCGTCGTCTCGAACCCCTGGCTCAAGAGCCGCTACGGCTACGCCCAGGGGTTCGACCGGTTCGAGGAGCTGCCGTCGAAGGCGGCCGCCGGCCCGGTCACGTCGGCCGCCATCGAGCGGATCGAGGAGTTCAGGCGCGCCGAAAATGAGGCGCCGTACTTCCTCTACGTCCATTACATGGACGCGCACGGACCCTATGATCCGGACCCCCCCTTCGACTCGATGTTCCGCTCTCCGGAGGCGAGGCTCCTGAGCGACAAGGAGTGGGCCGCGGTCGAGCCCTACCTCCGCGAGGGCGAGGACCGAGACCTCAATGCCTACATCGATCGCTACGACGGCGGGATCCGCCAGTGCGACGAACAGATCGGCCGGCTCCTCCTCGCGCTCGGGCCGCGGATCGCCTCGACGGTGGTCGTCGTCACGGCGGACCACGGCGAGGAGTTCTTCGAGCACGGCCGGGCGGGACACGGATACACGCTCTTCGAGGAGATGATCCGCGTCCCCCTCGTCATCAAGGCGCCGGGGGCCCCGCCCTCCGTCGTCGCCTGGCCGGAGTTCGCGAGCCTCGTCGACCTCGCGCCGACGATCGCCGCTCTCGCCGGTCTCAAGGCCGATCCCGACGACTTCGAGGGGCGCGACCTCTCGTCGGGTTCGCCGCCTCCTCCCGAGAGCTGGTCGGAGAACCACACCAAGGGAAGCCGGCTGCACGGCGCGCGGCGCCGCGACTCGAAGATCCTCTACTCGGAGAACGACGACGAACTCGTCGCCTGGTACGAGCTCGTCCTCGATCCGCGCGAGTCGAAGAGCATCCTCCAATTCTCTCCGCCGGCGCTCGCGGAGAGGGAGCGGAACCGGTTCCGGGAGCACATCGCGCGCTGCCGGGAGAGGCGCGAGAAGTTCACGCGCGGCTTCGCGCCTCCCGATCGGCCGGCCGACCCGGCGGACGTCGCCGACCTCGAGCGCATCGGGTACGTGAAATGACCGCCGAGCGGAAGAAAACGGGCGGTGGCCCAACCCGGGAGAAGCCCGAGTTCGATTGGAGCCGGAGACGCGTTTTCGTGACCGGCTGCGCGGGATTCCTCGGCTCGCACCTCGCGGACGACCTCGTCGGCCGCGGGGCGACCGTCGTCGGCCTCGTGCGGGACGCGGCGCCCGAGTCCGTCCGCTCGCGTGTCGTGTGGGACTCGAGCCGGATCGTCGAGGTGAGAGGGTCGCTCGAGGACGTCCTCCTTCTCGAACGCGCCGTGAACGAGCACGAGATCGACACCGTGTTCCACCTCGGAGCCCAGGCCATCGTCCCGATCGCGAGACGGGCGCCGCTCTCGACGTTCGAGTCGAACGTCCGCGGCACCTGGTGCCTCCTCGAGGCGTGCCGCCGCGTCGGCGGAGTGGAGCGGATCGTCGTCGCGTCGAGCGACAAGGCCTATGGCGAGTCGGCCCACGGGCCGAGCCGCGAGGACGAGCCGCTCCGCGGAACTCACCCCTATGACGCGAGCAAGGCCTGCGCGGAGATCGTCAGCCGGAGCTTCCGCGCGACGTTCAACGTCCCGGTCGCGGTGACCCGGTGCGGGAACCTCTACGGAGGGAGGGATCTCAACTGGAACCGGCTCGTGCCCGGGACGATCCGCTCGGTCCTCGAGGGCCGGCCGCCGGTCGTGCGGAGCGACGGCTCGCCGGTGCGCGACTGGTTCTTCGTGGGAGACGCCGTCGACGCCTACCGGCTCCTGGCCGAGCGCCTCGGCTCCGACGGCCTCGCCGGCGAGATCTTCAACTTCTCGAACGAGGACCCGCGGAGCGTCCTCGACGTGGTCCGGCGCCTCCTCGCGATGCTCTCTTCCTCCCTCGAGCCCGTGATAGAGAACTCCGCCGACGCGGAAATCCGGGTCCAGTGCCTCTCGGCCGAAAAGGCGCGCACCCGTCTCGGCTGGCGCCCGGCGAGGAGCCTCGACGAGGGGCTCTCGGCCACCGTCGAGTGGTACCGCGAGTTCCTCACGGGCGGCCCCTCGGCGGGAGGTGCGCCTTGACGGCCCGCGGCCGCGGGCCGGCGCGACCGGCGCTGCGCGGCCAGCGGGCGCTCGTGACCGGCGCCGGCGGGTTCATCGGCGTCCGCCTCGTCCGGGCGTTGATCGAGGAGGGGGCCGCGGTCTTCGCGGCGCTCCGAAAGGGCTCGGAGCCGCCCGCCGCCCTCGCGCACGTTTCCGGGCCGCTCCGCTTTTTCGAGCTCGACGTCCGCGACGCGGCCGCCTGCCGAGCCGCGCTGCGGCCGCTCGCGCCGGAAGTCGTCTACCATCTCGCCGCGTTCACGGACAACCGGCGCGAGCCCGGCGCGATCGACGAGGCCGTCGCGACCAACGTCGCCGGGACCGCGAACGTCGTCCGCGCGCTGGAAGGGGCGCCGCTCCGCTCGTTCGTCCACGCGGGGACCGGCGAAGAGTACGGGCGCGGTCCCGTCCCCTTCCGCGAGGACCAGCCGCTCGATCCCGTCTCGCCCTACTCCGCGAGCAAGGCCGCGGTGGCGCACGTCCTGCGCGCGATCCACGTGACGAACGGCTTCCCGTCGGTCACCGCGCGCATCTTCATGCCGTACGGTCCCGGGATGGCGCCGCACCGGTTCCTCGCGCTTGCCCTCACCGCCGCGCGCACGGGCGAAACGCTGCGGATGACGAGAGGCGCCCAGACGCGGGACTTCGTCCACGTCGACGACGTCGTCGAGGCGCTCATCCGCGTCTCGCTCTCGCGCGAGGTCTTCGGCGAGGCCGTCAACGTCGGCACGGGCGTCGAGACGTCGCTCCGCGACGCGGCCGCGCTCGTCGGCACGCTGACGGACGGCCGCCTTCGAGTCGAGGCCGGCGCGGTTCCCTACCGGAAAGCGGAGGTGATGCGCTCGGTCGCCGACGTCGCGCACCTCAAGGAACGGATCGGCTGGGTGCCGCGGATTTCGCTCGAGGAGGGATTGAGGCGCCTTCTCGCGGACGACGCCTCGCGCCCCGCGGAGCGGGAGGGGCGGTGACGTCCGCGCCGCGATTCGCGCTCGCGCTCGCCGCCGCGCTCCTCCTCGCCGCGCCCGGAGTCCTTGCCGGCGCCCGCTTCGCGCGCGACCTCGACGCCGCTCGGTTCGACGGGGACGAGTCCTGGTTCATCTGGTTCGGCCGCTACTACGACCTCTACTTCATCGAGCGAGACCTAAAGAGCCCCGAGTGGAGCGGCCCTCTCGCGGTCGACCAGCCCTCCCTCGCGAAGTTCGTCTACGGCTTCGCGACCCGGACGACGGGCACGGCGGACGAGCGGCCGGCGGCTCCGTGGGACTTCGCCGTCAGCGCGGAGGTCAACGTCGCGCAGGGACGAAAGCCCGGACCACGCGCGCTCCGCGCGGGGCGATCGGTCGCGGCCGGGTTCGGCGTCGCCGCGGTCGCGGCGGCGACCCTCGCGGGCGCGCTCGCGGGCGGGACGGCGTGCGGCGTCGCGGCCGGGCTCCTCCTCGCGCTGAATCCCCTTCTCGAGGAGAGGAGCCGCCACGCGACCGCGGACTCGATGCTCGCGTTCTTCCTCCTCGCTTCGCTCGCCGGGACGCTCCTCTGCGTGCGGTCGCTCCGATCGGGCCGTCTCCGCGCGGCGGTGGCGTTCGGCGCCCTTTCCGGGCTCCTCGCGTTCGGCGCCGCCGGGACGAAGCTGAACGGCGCCCTCGCGCTCGCCGTACACGCGGGCTCTGTCTCGATCGCGGCGGTCGGGCTCCTCGCCGAGCGGCGGCTCGGCGCGCGCGAGATCCGCGCGGCCGCGCTCGCGATCGGACTGGCGGCGGCGGTCGCCGCGGGGCTCTTCGCGCTCTCTAACCCCGTCCTCCTCCACGATCCCGTGGCCGGCGTCCGCGCGTTCGTCTCGGCCCGCATGGAGACGCTCGCGAGACAGGCGATGAGCACCGAGTGGCCGCTCGCGCCGGACGAGAGATGGGGGCGCCTCGTCCGCGCCACGCTGACGGGCGGGCGCTCGCCGCAGAACTTCGTCGTCCTGGGCCGCGTCGCGGGCGTGCCCGTCGACGCCGCTCTCGCCGCTCTCGGGGCGCTCCTCTTCCTCGCGGGTGATCTCGGCCTCAGGCCTTGCCGGCACCCGGGCCGCGGGCTCGGCGCGCCCGTCGTGCTCTTCGCGGCGGTCCTCTACGGCGCGACCGCGCCCTTCCTTTCCCT
>Ga0187892_10003982_pt1 | contig 25771 bp, 20 predicted proteins | sample MA1701073metaG_FD_139345 | JGI IMG/M metagenome (GOLD analysis project Ga0187892, IMG submission 139345) | Bio-ooze microbial communities from a basaltic lava cave in the Kipuka Kanohina Cave System on the Island of Hawaii, USA - MA170107-3 metaG ... | reverse complement strand
GGCCGGGCCGAGCCCGCGCCCGAGCCCGAGGTGGACGAGCGCGAGCTCGAGTCGAGCGTCGGCGAGAAGGCCGCCGGCAAGAACCTCGTGGTCGTCGAGTCGCCGACCAAGTCCAAGACGCTCCACAAGTTCCTGGGGCGCGACTTCCTCGTGCTCGCCTCCAACGGGCACGTCATGGACCTGCCGAAGAGCAAGCTCGGCGTGGACCTGGACAACGACTTCGAGCCCGAATACGTCCCGATCCGCGGCAAGAACGCGGCGCTCGCCAAGATCCGTGTCGCCGCGCGGAAGGCGACCAACGTCTATCTCGCGCCCGACCCCGACCGCGAGGGCGAGGCCATCGCCTGGCACCTCGCGCGCCAGCTCAAGGGCGTGCGCCGCCCGGTGCGACGGCTCACGTTCAACGAGATCACCCAGCGCGCCGTGAACGAGGCGCTCCAGCACCCGCGCGACCTCGACATGAACCTGGTGAACGCACAGCAGGCGCGGCGAGTGCTCGACCGGCTCGTGGGCTACAAGGTCAGCCCGTTCGTCTGGAGCACGGTCAAGTACGGCCTCTCGGCCGGCCGGGTGCAGAGCGTGGCCCTGCGCCTGATCTGCGACCGCGAGACCGAGATCCGCGCGTTCGTGCCCGAGGAGTACTGGACGCTCGAGGTGGACTACGCGACGCCCGCGGACGAGCACTTCACCGCCCGGCTCGTGCGCGTGGGCGAGGAGCGCCTCGAGAGCGGCCAGCTGCGCGGCGAGGGCGCCGGATCGCGCGCGGCGGAGCTGGCGCGCGAGGTGGCCGCGGCGTCCGCGCGCATCGCCTCGCTCGAGGTGAAGCCGCGCCGCAAGGGCGCCGTGCCGCCATTCATCACCTCGACGCTCCAGCAGGCCGCCAGCAACCGCCACGGCTTCACGAGCCAGCGCACGATGCAGGTGGCGCAGAAGCTCTACGAGGGCATCGAGCTGAAGGGCCAGGGCAGCGTCGGCCTGATCACCTACATGCGCACCGACGCGCCGCGGCTCTCGAACGAGGCGCTGGCCGAGATCCGCGGCTGGCTCACGCGCGAGTTCGGCGCCGAGTACGTGCCCGGGAAGCCGAACCTCTACCGGAGCAAGAAGGGGGCGCAGGAGGCACACGAGGCCATCCGGCCCACCGCGATCGATCGCACGCCGGCCTCGCTGCGGCCGTTCCTCACCGACGAGCAGTTCAAGCTCTACGACCTCATCTGGAAGCGCGCGGTGGCCTCGCAGGCGACGCCGGCCGAGTTCGACCAGACCACGGTGGAGATCGAGGCCGGCCGCCTGGGGCTGCGCGCCTCGGGCAGCGTGCTGCGCTTCCCGGGCTGGCTCAAGGTCTACGGGCGCGACGAGGACGACGAGGCCGAGGAGGGCCGCCTGCCCGAGCTGGCCGAGGGCTGGCCGCTCACCGTGGCGCGCGAGGCGGTCGCCGCACCCGCGGAGGACGGTACGCGGGCGGAGCCGGTACGCCCCGAGCAGCACTTCACCCAGCCGCCTCCTCGTTACACGGACGCCTCGCTCGTCAAGGCGCTCGAGGACGAGAACATCGGCCGGCCGAGCACGTACGCGACCATCGTCTCGACCATCACCAAGCGCGACTACGTCGAGCGCGAGGGCCGCTCGCTCAAGCCCACCGAGCTGGGCATGCTCGTCACCCGGCTGCTCGTGGAGCACTTCCCCGACGTTTTCAATGTCGAGTTCACCGCCGGGATGGAGGAGGAGCTGGACGACATCGAGGAGGGCAAGCGCGAGTGGCACGCCGTCGTCCGCGACCTGTGGACGCCGCTCTCCAAGGACCTCGAGTCGGTGAAGAAGCGCACCGGCGAGATCAAGAAGCAGCTGCAGGAGAAGACCGACATCACCTGCCCCTCCTGCGGGAAGCACCAGCTCGTCAAGAAGTTCGGCCGGAACGGCGCGTTCCTCGCCTGCCCCGGCTACCCCGAGTGCAAGCACACGCAGCCGCTCGACCAGGCCGAGCTGCCCGTGCCAGTGGCGGGCGCGTGCGAGCTGTGCGGGGCCGGGCTCGTGGCGCGGCAGGGGCCCTACGGGCGCTACATCCACTGCGAGCGGCGGCCGGACTGCAAGTTCACGAAGCCCTACACGCTTGGCCTCGCGTGCCCGAAGTGCGGCCAGGGGGAGTTGAAGGAGGTGCGCAGCCGGCGCGGCAAGCTGTTCTACTCGTGCACGCGCTACCCCGACTGCGACTTCGCTCTCTGGGACCGGCCGGTGGGCCGGCCATGCCCGAAGGGCGACTCGCCGCTCATGGTGGAGAAGACCACGAAGGCCGGTACCGCGCTCGTCTGCCCCAAGTGCCGGACCCGGCTCGCGGCGGAGCCAGCCGGTGCGTGAGGCGCTCGAGGGCTTCCTCACCGAGCTCTCGGCCGCCCGCCGCCTTTCGCCGCTCACGGTCGCCGCGTACCGCCGCGACCTGACGCGAGTGCTGGACCTGGTGGCGGGGCCGGACAAGCCGGTGCCCCCGGCCGCGTGGGACCGCGCGCTCCTCGAGCGCGCGCTGCGCGAACGCTTCCGCGCCGGCCACACCGCCGCCACCACGGCACGCGCGCTCGCGGCGTGGCGGAGCTTCGGGCGCTGGTGCGTGCGCCGCGGCGTGCTCGCCGCCGATCCGGCGCGCGCGCTGCCGTTCCCGCGCCTGCCGCGCCGGCTGCCGCGGACGCTGTCGCGCCTGGACCTGGCGGCCGCTCTCGACCGGCTCTCGGGCGCCGCGGACGCGCACGCGGCGCGCGACCTGGCGCTGCTCGAGCTCACCTATTCCTCGGGGCTCCGGCTCGCCGAGCTGGTCGGGCTCCGGCGCGGCGACCTGGACCGGGGCGCGCGGCTCCTGCGCGTGCGCGGCAAGGGCCGCCGCGAGCGCGTGACGCCGGTGGGCGGGCGGGCGCTCGCGGCGCTCGATCGTTACCTCGCGGCCACGGGCCGCACGGCGGGGCCGCGCGACGAGCCGCTGTTCGCGGGCCGCTCCCGCGCTCCGGCGCGCGCGGGGGGCGCTTCATGCGCGAACGCCGCGCGGGCCACGGCGCTCTCGCCCCGCACGGTGCAGCGGCTCGTCCGCCGCCGGCTGGCCGAGGCCGCGGGCGGGCTCGGCGTCACGCCGCACGCGCTCCGACACTCGTTCGCGAGCCACCTGCTGGACGCCGGCGCGGACCTGCGCGCCATCCAGGAGCTGCTCGGCCACGCCTCGCTCGCGAGCACGCAGGTCTACACGCACGTCTCGCGCGCGCGGCTGCGGCAGGCGTATGACCAGGCCCACCCGCGGGCCTGACCCGCGCGCGGAAGCCCCCGGCGTGGCGGTCGCGCGCCGGCCGCCGGTGGCCGGCCACGCCCTCGCCGGGGCGATGCTGCTCGCGGCACTCGCCGCGCTCGCCGCGGGCTGTGCGCGCAAGATGCCCCCAAGCGGCGGCCCGCCGGACGTCGAGCAGCCCCGGGTGCTCTCCGTGGTCCCGGATTCGGGGGCGACGGGTGTGCCTCGCGACAGCCGCCTGTCGGTCGAATTCAGCGAGGGCATGGACCCGCGCTCGGCGGGGCTCGCGGTCGAGATCGCGCCGCGCGTGGACGTCCGCCAGCGGCGCTGGAGCGGCCGGCGCCTCACGCTCGTGCTCGCGGATTCGCTCGCGGCCGGCCAGACCTACACGCTGTTCGTGGGCGGCGACGCGCGCGACCGGCACGGCAACCTGCTCGGCGCCGGACGCGCGGTCCCGTTCACGACCGCGGACACGTTCCCGCCGGGGATCCTCGAGGGCGAGGTGGACGCGGTCGGCTTCTCCGCGCCGGGCACCTACCTGTGGTGCTATCCCGAGGGGCGCGAGCCCGACAGCACCGCTCGCGACTTCGACGCGGTGGGCCTCGCCGGGTTCGGCGGTGGGTTCCGCATCACCGGCCTCGACGTGCCGGGGCGCTACCGACTGTGGGCGTTCGCGGACCTGAACCGCAACCATTCGTTCGAGCCGGGGCAGGATCTGCTCGTTGCCGCCGAGACCACGCTCGTGCTCACCGGGACGCGCGCGCTCGCCTCCGGGATCCGGCTGCGCGTCGTGAACCCGCGCGCGCCGGGGCGCGTGCAGGGCACCGTGCTCGACTCGCTCCAGGACGAGCGCGGACTGTTGCGCCTGATCGCGCTCTCGACCACGGACTCGACCCGGCGGCTCCTCTACGACGTGGATCCCACCGGCGCCTACGACTTCAAGTGGGAGCCGGGTACCTACCGCGTCCGCGCCTACCGCGACTTCGACCGGAACAAAGCCTGGAAGCGCGACGAGGAGCCGGCGAGCGGGGAGGTGGAGGTCACCGTGACCCCGGCCGGCGAGGTCACGGTCCCGGTGCTCGTGCTCGTCCGGCCCGCGCCGGCCGCGGGGTCGCCCGGGGGCTCGCCGTGAGGGTCCCGTTCACGAAGATGCACGGGGCCGGCAACGACTTCGTGGTCGTGGACCACCGCGAGCCGTTCCTGCCCGCGGCGCGTGCGGAGCTGTTCGCGCGCTGGTGCGACCGCCGCCGCGGGATCGGCGCCGACGGCGTGCTGCTGCTCGAGCGCGACCCGGGGCACGACTTCGCCATGGTCTACCACAACGCCGACGGCGGGGCGGCGGACTTCTGCGGCAACGGCGCGCGCTGCCTCGCGCGCTTCGCGCTCGAGCGCGGCCTCGGCGCGGGCGGCGAGGTGCGCTTCCGCACCGCGGTGGGCGTGCTGCGCGCCCGCTCGCTCGCGGACGGCCGCATCGCGCTCGCGTTCGGACGGGTGAGCGGCGGCGAGGCGGTGACGCTCTCCGCCGAAGGACGTTCGTTCACGGGACGGCGCATCGTGGCGGGCGTGCCGCACCTCGTGATCCCGGTGCCGGACGTGGCCGCGGTGCCGCTCGCGGCGTGGGCCCCGGTGCTCCGCTCGCACGCCGCGCTCGGCCCCGGGGGGGCCAATGTGGACTTCGTGGCCCGCCTGGCCGATGGTCGGCTGGCGATGCGGACGTGGGAGCGGGGCGTGGAGGGCGAGACCCTCGCCTGCGGCAGCGGCGCGATGGCCACCGCGCTGTGGGCGGCGCTCGAGGGCGCCGCACCCCCGGTCACGGTGCGCACGGCGGGAGGCGAGGACCTGGTCGTGGAGCTGGCGGACGGGCCCGGCGGTCACGAGGCGACGCTGGTGGGCCCGGCGGTAACGGTGTTCACCGGCGAGTGGCGCGAGCCCTGACCCGGGAAGGAGGCGGCATGTTCGAGGGACTCTCGGTGGCGATGGTGACGCCGTTCCGCGGCGGCGCGGTGGACCGCGAGGCGGTGGAGCGGCTGGTGGAGCACATGCTCGGGGGCGGCGTGCAGGGCCTCGTCGTCTCGGGCTCGACCGGGGAGGCCGCCACGTGCACGGTGGAGGAGCGGCGGACGCTGTGGGCGTTCGTGCGCGATCGCGTCAAGCGGCGGGCATGGGTCGTGGCCGGCACGGGCACGAACTCGACCGCCGACTCGATCGCGCTCACGCGCCTTGCCGAGGAGCTGGGCCTGGACGGCGCGATGGTCGTGACGCCGTTCTACAACAAGCCCACGCCGAAGGGGCAGGCGGCGCACTTCGCGGCGGTCGCGAAGAGCACGAAGCTCCCGCTCATCCTCTACAACGTGCCCGGCCGCACCGGCACGAACACCCCGCCCGACGTGCTGGCGATGGTGCAGGACCTGCCGAACGTGAAGGCGGTGAAGGAGGCCTCGGGCAACCTGGACCAGATGGCGCAGGTGAAGACCCGGACGAAGCTCACGCTCCTCTCGGGCGACGATTCGCTGACGCTGCCGTGCATCGCGGTGGGCGGCGAGGGCATCGTCTCGGTGGTCGGCCAAGCGGCGCCGGCGCCCATGCGCCGACTCACGGACCTGGCCCGGGCCGGGCTCGGGGCCGAGGCGCTGGCCGTGCACCAGTCGCTGATGCCGCTCTTCAAGGCCGCGTTCCTCGAGTCAAACCCCGGGCCGATCAAGTACCTCCTGAGCGAGATGGGGCTCGTCGCAAACGAGCTGCGCCTGCCGCTCGTGCCGGTCGAGCCGGCCACGGAGAAGGCCGTGCTCGAGGCGGCGCGGGCCGTGGGCGTGCCGCTCGCGGGGGCCGGGGCGCGCTCGTGATGCGCCTGGTCCTCGTGGGCGCGGCCGGCCGCATGGGTCGGGCGGTCGAGGCGGCCGCGGCCGGCCTGCCCGGCGTGGAGATCGGCGCGCGCGTGGACCGGCGCGCGAACTTCCCGGAGGGCGGCGGGGTATGGAACGAGGACGTCGCCTCGGTGACCCGGCCGGGGGACGTGGTGGTGGAGTTCAGCAGCGCTGCCGGCGCCCGGGCGGCGGCCGCGGCCTGCGCGGAGAAGGGGGCGGCCCTGGTGAGCGGCTCCACCGGGCTCGCGCCCGAGGACGAGGCCGCGCTCCGCGCCGCGACCGCCCGCGTCGCCGTGCTGCGCGCCAGCAACTTCAGCCTCGGGATCGCCGCGCTCCGGCTCGCGCTGCGCGCAGCACTCGGGGCGCTGCCGGAGGATTGGGACGTGGAGATCGTGGAGCGGCACCATCGCGGCAAGCGCGACTGCCCCTCGGGCACCGCGCTCACGCTCGCGGCCGACGTCCGGGCCCTGCGCGGCTGGCCCGAGTCCGCGCTCCGGCACGGCCGGCAGGGCCAGGCCGGGCCCCGGCCCGCGGCCGAGCTGGGGCTCCACGCCGTCCGGGGCGGGACCTGGGTGGGGGACCACCAGGTGCTGCTCGCCGGGGCGGGCGAATGGCTGGAATTACGCCATGTCGCCCAGGACCGGACCGCATTCGCTCAAGGTGCACTCGCGGCCGCCCGATTCCTGATGACGGCGGCACCCGGGACGTACACCCTGGAGGACGTGCTCCGCGCACCGGGACCGCGCGCACGCTGACCTGCATCCCAAACGGAGCCTGCATGCGTCCCGCCCGACCGATCCTCTGGCTCCTCGCCGCGCTGCTCGCGCTGGCCGCCCCGCCCGCCGGGGCGCAGTCGTTCGGCAAGAACAAGGTGCACTACGACGCGCTCGACTGGGCCGTGATCGAGACGCCGCACCTGCGCCTGCACTACTACGCCGCCGAGGAGAGCCTGGCGCGCGGGCTGGCCGCGTTCGCGGAGAGCGTGGCGGTCGAGTTCGACGGGCGGCTCCGGCTCGCGCCCCGCTCGCAGGTGCCGCTGCTCCTCTATTCGACCCACCACCTGTTCCAGCAGACGAACGCCACGCCGTCGCTGCTCGGCGAGTCGGTGGGCGGGCTGACCGAGCTCATCAAGGGCCGCGTGCTCGTGCCGCACAACGGCTCGTGGGCGCGGCTGCGCTGGGTCACGCGCCACGAGCTCGCGCACTGGTACATGCTCGAGAAGATGAAGCTCGTCCTGCGCGAGCACAAGCGGCCGCAGTCGTGGATGCCCGACCTGTGGTTCATCGAGGGCTTCGCCGAGTACCTCGGCACCACGTGGGACGCCGACGCCGAGGGGCTGCTGCGCGACATGGTGCTCACGCGGAACGCCTATCCGCTCACCCGCAGCGAGCCCATCACCGGCTCCGTGATGATGTACAAGGAGGGCCAGTCGTTCCTGCTCTGGCTGGCGGAGCGCTACGGCGAGGAGCGCGTCTTCGAGCTGCTCGAGAACGTATGGCGTGCCGACGACTTCGCGTCGGCGTTTCGGATCACGTTCGGCATCCGGCTCGAGGAGGCCGACCGCGAGTGGTTCGAGGGCCTCGAGAAGCGCTTTTTCCCGACCGTGGCCACGACCGATCGCGCCCGCGACGTGGCGCGGCCGTGGAAGCAGGCGAGCCGCTTCAACCTCGCGCCGCGCGCGCTCCCGGCGGCCACCCCGGGGGACACCGCGCTCCGCTTCTGCTGGTTCGAGGTCACGGACGAGTCCGTGGACCTCATGTTGAGCGAGCCGGTCCGCGACTCGCTGCGGCGCGTGCGCCGGCTGCTGCGCGGCGGCACGAGCGCGTCGTTCGAGTCGTTCCACCTGTTCCAAAACCGCCCCGCGACCTCGGCCTCGGGCCTGATCGCCGTGACCGCGAAGCGCGGCGGACGCGACGCGCTCTACCTGCTCGACCCGCGCTCGCGCGACGTGCTCCACCGCTTCGACTTCCCCGAGCTGGTCGCGATGCACAACCCCGCGCTCGCCTCGGACGGCCGTTCGGTCGTCTTCGCCGCCCAGGGCTACGACGGGAACCAGGACCTCTACCGCGCCACCTGGCCCGCCGGGCGCGCGGTGCTCGAGCGCATCACCCGCGACGCCTACGACGACGTCGAGCCCGCGCTCTCGCCCGACGGCCGCTGGCTGGTGTGGGCCTCGGACCGGGGCGAGCTGGGCGGGCGCTACTCTCTGTTCCGCCTCCCGCTCTCGGGCGGCACTCCCGAGGCGGTGAGCCACCCGGGCACCGGCGACGACCGCCAGCCGGCCTTCTCGCCCGACGGCCGCTGGATCGCCTACCGCTCGACGCGCGGCGGCACGAGCGACCTGTGGCTGCGGCCGGCCGAGCCTTCGCGTGAGGCGCGGCGGCTCACCCGGCTCCAGGGCGTGGCGAGCGACCCGGATTGGCTCCCGGACGGGAGCGGGCTCCTGTTCACCGCGCAGGAGGCGGTCACGTTCCGCACCTGGTCGCTGCGCTTCGATCCCGACACCCTGCGGGTCGAGAGCGAGGCCGAGCCCGCGCGCACGCCGACGCTGCCGCTCGTGGCCGACCGGTCCATGTCTCGCGACTACCAGCGGCGCCTGAGCTTCGACCTCGTCCAGAACGGCGTCTCGTTCGACCCCGGATTCGGCGGCGCCGGCATCGGCCAGGTCGCGCTGAGCGACCTGCTCGGCAACGAGCAGGTGGTGTTCACGCTCGCGAACGACTCGGAGCAGTTCGGCAACTTCTGGGACGGCTGGGAGGGCGGACTCACGTACATCAACCGCTCGCGCCGACTCAACTACGGGCTCGGCTTCTTCCGGCTCACCCGGCTCTACGATCCCGACTTCGACGTGGTCCGCCGCGAGAAGCGGCTGGGCCTGCTCGGCCTCGTGAGCTACCCGTTCAGCCCGTTCACGCGCCTGGAGGCCTCGCTCCAGGTGCGACACGCCACGAACCACCTGCTGCGCGACGGGAGCGCGCAGACCGTGGACCTGGTCTCCAACTTCGTGAGCTTCGTGCACGACGACTCGCGCTGGTGGTGGGACGGGCCGGTGGGCGGCACGCGCTTCAACCTGACCGCCGGCTTCACCCGTGACATGACCTCGGGGCGGGCCGATTACGCCACGCTGCTCACCGAGGTGCGCCACCACCGCCGGCCGTTCCGCTCGCTCGTGCTGGCCTCGCGCGTGCAGGCGCTCGGCAGCTTCGGCTCCGACGCGCAGCGCGGCTACCTGGGCGGCCCGTTCCGGCTGCGCGTGGACGAACGGCGGGTGATCTCGGGGCTGCGGCTCGTGAACGCGCAGGTCGAGGCGCGCTTCCCGCTGCTGCGCCGCGTCGTGCTCGGGGTGCCGGTCCCGTGGCGGTTGCCCACGCTGCACGGCGCGCTGTTCATGGACGGCGCGTGGGCCTGGGGCCAGGAGAACATCCCACGCGTGGCGGACGGAGGCTTCGCGCTCTACCTGGGCGGCGGCTTCTACCCGCAGCTCCGCTGGAACTGGGTGTGGCGGAGCAACGACTTCAAGACGCTCACCTCACCCGTGCCGGCCACCTACTTCACGATCGATTTCACGTACTGACTCCGGCGCGCTCGACGCCCGCGTCCCACCCGCTCACGGATACCCGCGGTCGAGCCGGACCTCGTAGAGGTTGCCGAGTCCGGACACCTGCGTGAGCCGCGCGCCGGAGGCGGAGAAGCGGTACACGGTGCCGGTGAGCCGCGCCGCCACCCACGCCTCGCCGCGGTCGAGCGCCACGGCCACGTCGCGCGGCTCCGCCGGGGCCGGGTGGCGCGAGCGGACGCGGCAGGTCGCCGGGTCCACCGCCACGACAAGGTCGGCGTTCGCGTCGGCCACCCACACCGTGCGCCGCCGCCAGTCCACGGCCACGCCGAGCGGCCCCTGGAGCCGGACCGAGTCCACCACCCGGAGCGTGCTGTCCACTTGCCAGAGCCAGCCGCTCGAGAGCGAAGTCACCCAGGCCTCGCCGGTGAGCGAGTCCACGGCGACGCGCGAGGGCAGCTCGAGCGACCGCGCGCCGAGCGGCGTGCCGTCGCGCGCGTAGCGGCGCACGCGGTTGCCGGAGCGCTCGCTCACCCACACCGCGCCGGAGCGCGGGTCGGTGGCGACGCCGTAGGGCTCGGAAAGGAGCGTGAGCGTGGACGGCACGCCGGGAGTTCCCGACTCGGTGAGGTGTCGGACGAAGCCGCCGAGGTCGGCCACCCAGACGCTCCGGTCGAAGGGATCGAGCGCCATGGTGAGCGGGCTCGAGAACAGGTCGAGCCGGGTGGCCAGGTACGACTGGGGGTCCACGCGGTGCACGCTGCCGCCCAGGAAGTCGCTGACCCAGATGGGCCCGGAGCCCGGCGATACCGCGAGGCTCGCGGTGAAGCCCAGGCCGCCCAGGCTCCCGACCGCGTCACGCCCGTCGGGCGAGAGCTCCACCAGCCGCCCGGCGTCCGCGTCCACCGTCCACGGCCGCAGGATGCCGGGCGCGGCCACGTCCTCGGCCGCGCGCGACAGCTCGCCGCCGGCCACGTAGTGGAGCCGGTAGCGGTGGTCGGCGCCGGAGACGACCGCGCCGTCCAGGTAGCCCGTCGAGGAGGGTGGCTGGAGGCCGCCGAGCGGCCGGTAGAGCGAATCGGCGGGCGCGAGCTTCATGAGCTGGAAGCCGTCGATAGCGAGGTCGGGCCGGGGCGTCCAACGGAGCTGGATGAACGCGAAGCCGGCGATGGCGTTGAAACCCTCGGGCGCGCCGCGCGAGGACGGGTTCGCGGGGTCCAGGGGGTTCAGGCGCTCGCGCCGGCTGCACGAGGCGAGCAGCGCCGCGGCGAGCGCGAGCGTCAGTAACGCAGCGCCACGCCGCATCGGTCGGGCCCGACCTCCAGCGCGAAGCGCCGCCGCTCCGGCTCGCGAACGAAGCGGAGCCAGACCGCGGTCGCGAGCAGCGTCTCGCCGGCGATCAGCGCGACCGCCGCGTAGCGGTCCAGGCGTTCCGCCTCGCGGAATCGCCGGTCCATGCGCGCCACGTCCACCTCCACGAGGTAGCGCTCGTAGCGGCGGTCGGCCTCGTCCGAGATGGGGAACGACGCCGCCACGAGCGCGGCCCCCGCGAGCGCCGTGTAGAGCGCGAGCCGGTGCGAGCGGCGCTCCTCCGGCCGGCGCACGATCCGCTCGAACGGAATGGGCGCCGGCCCGCCCGGCTCCGCGAGGAGCGAGAGGGCGGAGAGGCCGGACGGGCCGGCCGCGAGCGGGGGCGGCAGATACCCCGGCGCCGGGATCTCCGGGCGGGGAAGGGAGCGTTCCAAGGGTCGCGCCGCGGCCGTGGCGGGTGCGGCCAGGGCCAGGACCGCCGCGAGCAGGGCGGCGGGGCGCGACCTCATGTGCGACCCCGCCTCAGGCGGGGAGCGTCTGGACGAACTTCGCCAGACGGGCCTTCTGGCGGCTCGCGGTCTCGCGCTTGATGACGCCCTTGGCGGCCGTGCGGTCGAGGATCGCCACGGTGCCCTTGAGCGCGGTCTCGCCGGCGGCGCGGGTCCGCGCGGTACGGACGGCCTTGATCGCCGAGCGCATGCGCGTGGTGGCGGCCACGTTGCGCTGGCGCCGCAGCTCGTTCGTGCGGCCCCGCTTCTCCGCGGACTTGTGGTGCGGCATGAAAGGCCTCCGAGAGGGGAACGGTGTGTGAAGAGCCGGAGCACCATAGGGTTCCGGCCCGGGACCGTCAAGCGGCGAGGCGCCGAGTCCGACATTGTCCCTGGCGCGCTCCGGGGGTAGTCTGCTTCCCTCCGGTATCCCCGGAGGTGTGTCTGGAGGCTCCATGACCGATTGGCGCCGGAAGATCGCCGATCTGCCCGCCCTGCCGGGGGTCTACCTGTTCAAGGACGCCCGCGGCCAGGTCCTTTACGTGGGAAAGGCCAATCAGTTGGCGTCGCGGGTCCGGAGCTACCTGACCCACGACCCGCAGCGCCCGCTGCTCGACGAGATGCGGGAGCGGGTCGCCGACCTGGACACCATCCTCACCGGCTCCGAGGTCGAGGCGCTGCTACTCGAGTCCACGCTCATCCGCCAGCACCGGCCCCACTACAACGTCCTGCTCAAGGACGACAAGAGCTTCCCGTTCGTCAAGTTGAGCGTGCAGGAGGAGTGGCCGCGGCTGTCCGTGACCCGGCGAGTGCTCGACGACGGCGCGCGCTACGTGGGGCCTTTCACCGACGTCAAGGCGCTCCGCCGCACGCTGCGCGACCTGCGCCGGGTGTTCCCGCTGCGCACCTGCCGGAACTTCGACGAGTACCGGCGCCAGGACCGGCCCTGCCTCTACTACCACATCCGCCGCTGCGCCGGTCCGTGCTACTCGCGGGCCCGGGTCGAGCCGGCCGAGTACCGCGCGCTCGTGGACGGCCTGCTGCTGCTGCTCACCGGCCGCAACGACGAGCTGCTGGCCCGGCTCAAGCGGGAGATGGGGGAGGCGGCCGAGGCGCGCCGCTACGAGCTGGCCGCGCAGCGCCGCGACCAGATCGGCCTGCTCGAGCGCGCCCGCGTGCCGCAGGCCGTGGTGAGCGCCGACCCGCGCGACACGGACGTCCTCGGCTTCGCCCGTCACGGCGACCGCGCCGCGATCGCGACGCTGTTCGTGCGCGAGGGCCGGGTGATCGGCAAGGAGACGCGCATCGTCGAGCGCGCGGAGGGGCTCGACGATGCGGCCCTGCTCGAGACCTGGGTCACGCAGCACGCGCTCACGCGCGACGACCTGCCGCGGCGGGTGCTCGTCTCGGCGCTGCCCGCCCGGCACGCGCTGCTCGCGGACGCGCTCGGACGTCGAGCGGCTCGCATGGTGGAGCTGGCCGCGCCCGCGCGAGGCCGATCGCGCCGGCTGGTGGAGCTGGCTCGGAAGAACGCCGAGGCGGCGCTCGAGCAGCACGAGGCGCGCCGCGCCGGCCGCCGCGCGCGCTACTCGGCCGCGGTGACCGCGCTCCAGCGCGAGCTGGGGCTCGCCTCGCCGCCGCACCGCATGGTGTGCTTCGACATCTCGAACTTCGGACCCGAACAGGCCGTGGCCGCGGTGGTGGCGGCCGAGGACGGCCGCGCGCGCAAGGGGCTCTACCGCCGCATGCGCATGCGGCGGCCGGGCCCCGACGATTTCGCCATGATCGGCGAGGCCGTGGAGCGTTACGGGACGCGCGTCGAGTCCGGCGAGCTGCCGCGCCCCGACCTGGTCGTGATCGACGGTGGCGGCGGACAGGTGGCCGCGGCCCGCGGAGCGCTCGACCGCATCGCCACGCGGCCGGTGGCGCTGGTCGGGCTCGCCAAGCGCGAGGAGCGGGTGGTGCGCGAGGGCCTGCCCGACCTGGAGCTTCCGCGCCGGTCCGAAGCGCTGCGCGCGCTCCAGCGCCTGCGCGACGAGGCGCACCGCTTCGGCCTCGACTACCACCGCAAGCTCCGCTCGCGCGCGCGCATCGGCAGCGCGCTCGACCGCATCCCGGGTGTGGGCCCGGCGCGGCGCGCCGCGCTCCTCAAGGCGTTCGGCTCGCTGGACGGACTGCGCTTGGCCACGCCGGAGGAGATCGCCGCGCGTGCGCGCGTGTCGCTGGCGCTCGCGCGGCGCGTGGCCGAGGGCCTGACCGCGCGCGAGGGCGCGGCGTGAGCGCGGCCCCCGCCACTCCCCGTCGAGGCGCCGGGCGATGCGCTCCCGCGGCCGTCGGCGGCGACGCGGGGGCCTCCCCGGGTGCGTTGCCGGCCCCGATCGACGGCTGGCTCGACGAGCTGCGCCGCGGGCGGCGGCTCTCGCCGCGCACCGTTGACGCCTACGGCCGCGACCTCGCCGACTACCTGGCGTTCGCGCGCACGCACCGGTTGGCGGACTGGAGCGAGGCCACGCTCACGTTCGTGGACGGCTACCTCGCATCGCTCGCGCGACGCGGGCTCGCCACCGCCACGCTCTCGCGCCGCCGGAGCGCGCTGAGAGGCTTTCACGGCTTCCTCGCCCGCACCGGGGCGCGCGCCGACGACCCGGTCGCGCTCGTGCCGGCGCCGCGCCGCGAGCGCCGGCTGCCGCATGCGCTCACGCGCGGCGAGATCGAGGCGCTGCTCGCCCACCCGCAGGGCGAGCGGCCGCTCGCGCTCCGCGACCGCGCGCTGCTCGAGCTGGCCTACGGCGGCGGCCTGCGCGTCTCGGAGCTCGTCGGGCTCCGGCGGAGCGACGTGGACCTGCGCGCCCGCGCGCTGACCGTGACCGGGAAGGGCGACCGCCAGCGCCTGGTGCCGTTCGGGCGCGCCGCGGCGGCGGCGCTCCGCGACTGGCTCGAGCGCGGCCGGCCGCTGCTCGCGCCGCATGCGCGCCACGACGCCGTGTTCGTCAACGCGCGCGGCCGCACGCTGTCGCGCATGGGCTGGTGGAAGATCCTGCGCGGCCACGCCCGCGGCGCCGGCGTCACGGCGCGCGTGCACCCGCACGCGCTGCGGCACTCGTTCGCCACCCATCTCCTCGAGGGCGGGGCCGACCTGCGCGTCGTGCAGGAGCTGCTCGGCCACGCCAGCGTCACGACGACCGCCCTCTACACGCACCTCGACAGGAGCTACCTGCGCGAGGTGCACCGGCAGTTCCACCCTCGCGCCTGACTCCGCCGGAGCCGGCGCACTCTCACGACCGGGGTCGTGGAGGATCCATGAAGTGCAGTCCGCAGGCCGTCGCCACCTCGTCGCTCGCCCTGCTCGCCCTGCTCGCCCTGCTCGCCGTGCTCGCGCCGCCGGCCCGGGCGGCGAGCAGCGTCATCCTGCCGCGCTCGGGCCAGGTGGGATTGGGCATCCAGGGGCAGGTGGGCACGCTGTTCTCGAGCGGGGGGCTCGGCAGCGAGTTCGACACCGGCGGCGGGCTCTGCGTGCGCCTGCGCTACCGCATGCGCTTCGAGCGCGCGGTCGGGCTCACGTTCGACCTGCAGCGGCTCGGCGCGCGCAACCCCTCGGGCCGCGCCGGCGCGTTCGACTCGCTCACGGACGCCCCGGCCGTGCTGCGCGAACGGCTCCAGATCAACACCGCCGGCATCGAGCTCTACCAGCTCTTCGACACGCGCGAGCGCACGGTCAAGATGCTCTCGGCGGGCGTCGGGCTCAGCCAGATCTCGGCGCGCCTCTCGAACGGGGAGACCCAGTTCCCGATCGCCGGCGACGGGCTCTACGTGAGCCTCGGCGCCGGCCTCGAGCGGTTCGTGTACCGGAGCTGGGCCTGGGATCTGGGCGCGCGCTACCTGGCAATCCTGCACGACAAGCGCGTCAACCACGACGTCCAGCTCCAGGCCGGACTCATCTTCTACGCGGCCTACTGACGGATGCCCGACCCCCTCACGATCGCGTTCCACGGTGCCGCCCGCACGGTCACGGGCTCGCGCCACCTGCTCGCGTTCGGGGAGCACCGCTGGCTCGTGGACTGCGGGCTCTACCAGGGGCACCGCGACGAGGCCGAGGCCGTGAACCGCACGTTCCGGTTCGAACCTGGGACCCTGGACCAGGTGATCGTGACGCACGCGCACCTCGACCACACCGGAAACCTGCCCACGCTCGTGGCACGGGGCTTCGGCGGGCCCATCCACGCGACCGCGCCCACGGTGTCGCTGTCGCAGGTGATGCTCTTGGACAGCGCCTACCTCATGGAGCGCGACGTGGACCACGTGAACCGCCACCGCCGCAGCCGGCCGCCGCGTGAGCCGCTCTACACGACGGCCGACACGCACGCCACGCTCGAGCGGCTGGTCCCGCACGCCTACCACGAGCCGTTTGAGCCGTTCCCGGGCGTCACCGCCACGTTCCACGACGCGGGCCACATCCTCGGCTCGGCCATGGTCTCGCTCGAGTTCTCGCGCAACGGCGGCCGCTTCCGGCTGCTCATGGGCGGCGACCTCGGCAGGCCCGGCCGCCGCATCCTGCGCGATCCGGAGGCGCCGCCGGGGCCGGACGTGCTCGTGCTCGAGAGCACGTACGGCGACCGGCTCCACGGCGAGGACGCCACCACGGAGCGCGAGCTGGTCGCGGTCGTCGAGCGCACGGTGAAGCGCGGCGGCCGGGTCGTGGTTCCGGCGTTCGCCGTGGGCCGCACCCAGGAGCTCGTGGCCATGCTGCACGCGCTCATCGGCCGCGGGGCGCTGCCCGAGGTGCCCATGTACGTGGACAGCCCGATGGCCCGCGAGGCGACCGCGGTGTTCGTTCGCCACCCCGAGGTGTTCGACGGCCAGACGCGCCGGCTGTTCGAGGCCGGCGACGGCGCGCCGTTCGGGTTCCAGCGGCTCCGCTACGTGGGGACGGCGGACGAGTCACGCGCGCTCAACGACCTCGACACGCCCTGCATCATCATCTCGGCCTCGGGCATGTGCGAGGGCGGCCGCGTGCTCCACCATCTGCAGCACGCGCTCGGGAACGCGCGCAACACGGTGCTGTTCGTGGGCTACCAGGGCGACGGCACGCTCGGCCGCCGGCTCAAGGACGGCGCGAAGACCGTGAACGTCTTCGGCGAGCCGGTGCAGGTGCGGGCCGAGATCGCCTCGCTGGACGGCTTCAGCGCCCACGCCGACCAGGCCGAGATCCTCGCCTGGGTGGCGCGCCTCGATCCGCAGCCCCGCACCATCTTCCTCGTGCATGGCGAGCCCGGGCCCGCCGAGACGCTGGCCGGGCTCCTGCGCGAGCGGACCGGCGCCAGCGTGCACGTGCCCGGGAAGGGCGAGGAGTTCGAGCTGTGGACGTGACGACGCCCCGCTACCAAGTCGGCCAGCGCCTGCACCACCCGCAGTTCGGCGAGGGGCTGATCGTCGAGGTGCATACCGACCGCGGGCGCGAGGTGCTGGAGGTGGTCTTCGACGGCGAGCTGCGGCGGCTCTCGGCCGCGCGCGCATGGGAGCTCGTGGACGGTTCGGCCCCGGCGCCCCCCGAGGGCGATGCGCCCGGACCGGGCGGGCCCGTGGACGACGAGCCCCCCGGAGCCGCCGGCGGCGCGGCGAGGGCCGCCCGCGCCGGCGGCTCCCGCGCGCCGCTCCCGCGCCGGCACTGGCATCCGCAGGGGGACGCGCTGCTGCACGCGTGGCTCGCCAACGCCTCGCAGGCGCAGGCGCACTTCGACCTGCGCGCCGACGCCGAGGCGTGGGCCGGCTGGGCGAGCGCCGACCGGCTGCTGTCGCTCGACTCGCTCCGCGGCGTGGAGCGATTCCCGCACCAGGAGGCCGCCTGCCTCAAGGTCCTACGCGACTTCGGCGGCCGCGGCATCCTCGCGGACGAGGTCGGACTCGGCAAGACCATCGAGGCCGGGATCGTGCTCAAGGAGTACATCCTGCGCGGCGCCGTGCGCACGGCGCTCGTGCTGGTGCCGGCCTCGTTGTGCGAGCAGTGGCGCGCCGAGCTGTGGGAGAAGTTCGAGCTGGACTTCGTCGTCTCGCGCGGGCCCGCCGGGCAGTGGGGCAGGCACCCGTTCGTGATCTCCTCGCTCGAGACCGCGCGTCACGAGCGCCACCGCAAGCGCGTGCGCGGCGCCGACTACGACATGGTCGTGTGCGACGAGGCACACCGGCTCCGCAACCACCTCACGCTCGGCTGGCGGTTCCTGAACGACCTGAATCCGCGCTACCTGCTGCTGCTCACCGCCACACCGGTACAGAACGACCTGCGCGAGCTCTACAATCTGGTGACGCTCGTGCGGCCGGGGACCGTGGGCACGTTCTCGCAGTTCCGGCGCGACTTCCTCTCCGGCCACGACAAGCGCACGCCCCGCAACACGCCGCGGCTCCGCCGCCTGCTCAAGTCGGTGATGATCCGCTCACGCCGCAACGACACCCAGCTCACGTTCGCTCCGCGCCGCGTCGAGACGATGTGGGTGCCCCAGAGCGCGGCCGAGCGCCAGCTCTACCGGCAGGTGAGCGAGTTCGTCGCCCAGGCCGTGCACGCCGACCACGCGCGCCCGGGGCGGCCGCACTACTTCACGCTCATGGTGCTCCAGAAGGAGATGGGCTCGTCGTGGGCCTCGGCCGTGAGCACGCTCGAGAAGCTGGCCACGAATCCGGACGGTCTCGACCCCCGGCGCGTCCACGCGTTCGCCGAGCGCGCGCGCGGCGTCGCGGACCAGGCCACCAAGCTGCGCACGCTTCTCCGCTGCGTGGCCTCGCTCAAGGGCGAGAAGGCCATCGTGTTCACGCAGTTCCGCGCCACCCAGGACGCCATCGTGGACGCGCTCCGGGCCGAGGGCGTCGCGACCGCCGTGTTCCACGGCGAGCTGGGCTGGCGCGAGAAGGAGGACTCGCTCGAGCGGTTCCGCCACCACGAGCAGGTGCTCGTGAGCACCGAGGCGGGCGGGGAAGGGCGCAACCTGCAGTTCGCGCGCGTGGTCATCAATTACGACCTGCCGTGGAACCCGATGCGGGTCGAGCAGCGCATCGGCCGCGTGCACCGGCTGGGTCAGGAGCACCCGGTGCGGGTCGTGAACCTGGTCTCGCGCGGCACCGTCGAGGCCTACGTGCTCGAGATACTCGAGCGCAAGATCCGAATGTTCGAGCTGGTCGTGGGCGAGATGGAGGAGATCCTCGGCGTGTGGCAGATGCAGGGCTCGTTCGAGGACGAGGTGTTCCGGCGCTGGACCGAGTCCGGTTCGCCGCGGATGCGCAAGCGACGCTTCGGCGAACTCGCCCAGCACCTGGTCACCGCACGGAAGCTCTACCAGGAGCAGCGCGACAACCAGAGCCTGCTGTTCCACGGCGCGGCCGACGGCGACGGCGAGGAGCGCCCGTGACGCCGTTCGCGCGCCGGACCGGCGGCCGCGCTCGTCGTGGCGGAGCGAAGACCGGCATGCCCGCGCCGGTCAACGGCGCGGGCGGGCCGCGCGGCGAGACCGCGGCCGAGTCGCCGGCGTGGCGGGAATTCGTGCGGCGCTGGCTCGAGGCGCACGAGTGCCGGATCGAGGCGGCCCCGCGCGGCGACTGGGAGGTGGAGCTGGCCGCATCGCTCCAGAAGCGCTGGCGCCGGCAGCGGGTGCGGCTCGTCTTCGATCCCTCGCGCCCGACCGTGCCACGCGGCGGCTGGTTCATCGCCCCCGGGAGCGCCGGCGGGCGCCGCATCCTCGAGGCCGCGCTCGCCGAGCCCATCTTCACCCGGCGCACGGCGCTCGCGCAGGTCCCGGGGGCACCCGAGAGCGGCCTCGCGAGCGTCTGCCGCGTGCGCGGCCTCACCTGGGGGCCGCCGCGGCTCGGGCCCGTGCGCTACGAGCGCCGGGTGGCGTTCCACGCCGTGATCACGCGGTGGGGGGGACTGCCCTGGCAGGAGCAGTGGGTCGTGCTCGTTGGGGCGGGCGGCGAAGTGCTCGAGCGCGCGCAGGCGGCGCAGATGCCCGAGGTCCGCCGCCGCGAGGGGCTCTACCAGATGGCCGAGGAGCTCGAGCCCGAGCTCCGCGAGCGCTGGCTGCTCTCGGCGCGCGGGACACTCGAGGCGCTCGCCGAGGAGCGCGAGCGCGAGTGGGCGATCTCGGTGGGGAGGCTGCGCGACGACGAGCTGGACCGGCTCGGCGCGTTCTTCTCGGCCCGCATCGAGGAGGAGGAGGAGCGCCTGCGCCGGCGGGCCGGGCGGGAGGAGAACGAGCTGGCCGAAGGCGACGCGACGTCGCTCAAGCTCGAATGGGAGCGGCGCGCCGCCGAGGTGCGCCAGCGCTGGGAGATGCGCACCGAGGTGCGGCTGTGGGGCATCGAGGAGTGGTCGTGGCCGGTGGCCGACCTCGAGCAGGAACTGCGCTCGGGCGCGATGCACGTGAAGCTCAAGGTCACGGTGGACGTGGCGCGCGGCCGGCCCGCCATGCCCGCCTGCCCCGGCTGCGGACGGCCGGCCGAGATGCTCGTGCGCGCCCGCGGCACCGCCTGCTGCGCCGCGTGCGCGCCGGCGTGAGCGACCGCGCCCGCCGGGCCGTCCGGCCTCGAACGCAACGACGCGAAAGGAACGCGGCATGAAGCGCATGCGAGTCGGCCTGCTCCTCGTCCTCGGCCTCCCGTTCCCGGGCGCGGCGCTCGCCGCCGAGGCCAGGGAGCCCGAGCCCCCGGGGCGATGGAAGTTCGGGAGCACACTCGGCCTGAACCTGTCGCAGAGCGCGTTCAGCGCGAACTGGGCGGGTGGCGACCGCGGCTCGCTCGTATGGGTGCTCACGACCCGGTCTGGCGCCGAGCGCCAGATCACCCGCGCCTTCCGCTGGTCCAACAAGCTGGACCTCGCCTACGGCCAGACCGCGAAGCAGGTGGAGGACGCCTCCGGGAACGGGCTGCGCTGGGACCCGCCCGACAAGACCACCGACGCCATCGCGTTCGAGGCGCTCGCCCGCTGGACGCTCGGAGGCCTCGTGGACCCCTACGCGGCGCTCGGCGCCGAGTCGCAGTTCCAGGACCAGAGCGACCCGCGCGGCGCGATCGCGCTCAACCCGGTCAAGCTCAAGGAGTCCGCGGGCGTGGCGCGGCGGCTCTTCAGGACCGCGGACGGCGAAGCGCTCACGCGGCTCGGGGTGGCGTTCCGGCAGGCGATCGCGAAGAGCTTCCGGGATCCACTCGGACGGGACCAGGCGCGGTTCACGAGCAACGACGGCGGCATCGAGTGGCGCACCGACCTCAGGCAGCCGGTCCTCGAGCGCAAGGTGCTCTACGAGGGCACGCTGCTCGTCTACCAGCCGGTGCTCTACTCGAAGTCCCGCGCGCTCGAGGACGTGGACGCCGCGCTCCGCGCGGCCGACCCGGGGCGCGAGGCCATCGCCGGGTTCTGGAAGACCGCGGACCTGAACCTCCTCAACACGTTCACGGCGCAGATCACGAAGCACCTCGGTGTGAACCTCACCGTGCAGTGGGTCTACGACCGTTTCGACGCCGCGGCGCTCGTGGACCCGGCGCTGGCCTCCAGCACGGACCCCGTCGTGCGCGCGGCGTACGCGGCGCAGGTGGACAAGAACGTCCGCAAGGCCGGCCAGTTCCGCGAGGTGCTCGCGCTCGCGTTGAGCTACCAGTTGTTCTGACCGCCCCGCGGCCAGCCCGGCGATCGAACGGGGCCGCAGCGCGCGTGCGCCGGGAGCGCCGTCCGGGCTTGACGCTCCGGAGGCCGCCCCCGTAGAGTCCCTCGTCCTTCGCGCCCCTGGCCGGCTCGCCGCACGCGGGCCCTGGCGCCCACCCACGTCCGTCGCAATACGTTCCCGGAGGCCCGGTTGCCGCTCGAATCCCGCAAGAACGTCATCGAGGATCCGGGCGCCGAGTTGCTCGACCGCGCGGCGGGCCTCTGGCAGCGCTTCGGCCGCATCGCGCTCATCGTGGTGGTCGCGCTCGTGGCCGTGGGCCTGGGCACCTACTACGTGTTCGCCGGACGCGCCCGGCGCGAGAACAGCGCGGCCGAGAAGCTGGCGCAAGCGAACGAGCTGTTCTGGCGTGCGGAATACGACCGCTCCCGGCAGATCGCGCTCGAGGTGAGCCGCCAGTACGCCGGCACGCCGAGCGGCACCGACGCGCTCCGCATCGCCGGCGACGACGCCTACTGGCGCGGCAACTGGAAGGACGCCATCGCCGACTATCGCGCCTACCTCAAGAAGATCGGCTCCGGACTGCTCGCGAACACGGTCAAGCGGAGCCTCGCGTACGCACTCGAGAGCGACGGGCAGCTGGCCGAGGCGGTGACGTACTACGACCAGCTCGTGGGCGCGTTCGAGCGCGAGACGAGCGGCGAGATGCTCTACGCGGCCGCGCGCTGCCTGCTCGCGCAGGGGAAGCCCGAGGAGGCGAAGCAGCGCCTGCAGCGCATCGTGGACGAGTTCCCCGACTCGAGCTTCCAGGTCCAGGCGCGTGTGGACCTGGCCCGCCTCTCGCCCAGCTACGTGAACTGACCGTCGCGGGCGGCGTGCCGCCCGGACCGCGACCGTCAGTCGGACCAGACGGTCTTCACGTTCACGAACTCCCGGAGCCCCCAGCGGCCGAGCTCGCGGCCGTGGCCCGAGCGCTTGACGCCGCCGAAGGGCAGGCGCGGGTCCGAGCGCACCGTGGCGTTCACGAACACGCTCCCGACCTCGAGTGACCGCTCGAGCCCGCGCGCTGCGTCGAGGTCGGCCGTCCACAGGCTCGCGCCCAGCCCGAAGCGCGAGCGGTTCGCGAGCTCGATCGCGTGCGCCGTGTCCCGCGCCCGGGTGACCGGCGCGAGCGGGCCGAAAGTCTCCTCATCGAACGCGGGCATGCCCGGCTCGACCCCGGTGAGGAGCGTGGCGGGGTAGAAGCAGCCCGGGCCCGGCGCCGGCTCGCCGCCCAGCTCGAGCCGCGCTCCGGCCGCGAGGCTCTCGCGCACCTGCCGGTGGAGCTCGGCCACCAGGTCCGGGCGTGCGAGCGGCCCCAGGTCCGTGTCGCGCCGCAGCGGGTCCCCCATGCGGAGCGCGCCGAGCGCGGCCTTCAAGTATCGCTCGAACTCCTCGGCGACCGACTCCACGACGACGAACCGCTTGGCGGCGATGCACGACTGGCCGTTGTTGAGGATGCGCGCGAGCGCGGCCTGCCGCGCGGCCTCGGCCAGGTCGGCATCGGCCAGCACGACGAAGGCGTCAGAGCCGCCCAGCTCGAGCACGCACTTCTTGAGCGCCCGGCCGCACGCGGCGCCCACGGCGGCGCCGGCGGGCTCGCTTCCGGTGAGCGTGACCGCGGCCACCGCGGGGTGGGCCACGAGCGCGGTCGCGCGCTCGCCCGCTGCGAGCAGCACGGTGAAGGCCGCGTCTGGGAGCCCGGCGTCGTGCCAGAGCCGCTCCATGACGAGCGCGCAGCCGGTCACGTTCGAGGCGTGCTTCAGGGCCACGGTATTCCCGGCCGCGAGCGCCGGGGCGGCGGCCCGGAACGCCTGCCAGTAGGGGAAGTTCCACGGCATGATCGCGAGCAGCACGCCGAGCGGGTCGTGGCGGACTGCCGAGTCGCGGGCGTCGGTCGCGACCGGCTCGCGGGCGAGCAGGGCGGGGGCCTCGCGTGAGAAGTGCTCGCAGGCCCAGGCGCACTTCTCGACCTCGGCCTCGGCCGAGGCGAGCGTCTTGCCCATCTCGAGCGTCGCGAGCCGGGCCAGCTCGTCGCGGCGCTCCCGCAGCAGACCGGCCGCGCGGAGGAGCACGCCCGCGCGCGCCTCGACCGGACGCTTCGACCATTCCTCGAACGCCTCGGCGCAGCGCTCGAGCCGCGCGTGCAGGCCCTGCTCGCTGTGCGCCCGGTACTCGGCGAGCGGTTCGCCGGTGGCGGGGTTCTCGGAGTGGAGGAGGTTCGCGCGATCCATGAGCCCCGACCTTGCCGCACGCACCGGACGCGCGCCAGCCGGCTGGACCCGACGGCGATCAGCGCGGGGTTCGACGCTCGTCCGGCTCCGGGACCTCGGTGGGCACGGGCCGGGGGATCTCGCGCGGGGGCGTCGGGACCTCCCGGGGAGGAGTGGGCACGGTCTCCGGTTGGAAAGGGATCTCGATGGGAGGCGCGGGCGGCACCTCCCCCGGCGGCCGGGGGATGCGCCCGGTCTCCGTCTGATGGCCAGGCTCCCGCAGGTTCACCATGACCCGACCCTCCCTGCCGATCCCGCGACCTTGCGGGGCTCGCGCCGCGGCTCGACCCCGATGGCCCATCAGCTCGTCGGCGACGGCACCTCGCGCGACCGCGCCGGACCCGGGCCACGCGCAGCCGACTCACGCGGACGACCCGAGCGTACGCTCCGCGGCGGGTTCGGGCCAGTGCGCCGGAGGTCCGCGGGAACGCCCCTCGAGGAGCAGGGAGCGGGCCGCGCGCAGCTCCTTCGAGTGGACCTTCAGGTTCGAGCGATGCCGGAGGCCCCGGTCCCTTCGAGCGCGAACCCGAGCTGGAGCGCGAACCGGGGCGGCTCGGGCTCGATCTCGGGCGGCATACCCGCGCGGCGCGGGTGCGCGGCGGCGAGGTCAGCGACCCGGGTCCGGTTCTCGCGCTGCAGCGCCTCGGGCGGATAGGCGCGAGCCTCGTACGCCCTTGCCAGACGCTCGGCCTCGGCGGGCCAGACCGCGGCGAGTGTGTCGAGGAAGTGCTCGCGCGTTCCCGGCCTGAGGTGGAGTAGCTCGGTCCAGAGCTTCGCGGCGCCCGCATCGCGGGCCGCCCGGACCGCGTCGGCGAGGTGCCCGGGGCGGTCCGTGAGCCCCGGCAGGATGGGCGCCAGCGCCACGCCCACGCGGATGCCCGCCTCGGCGAGCCGCCGCACGGCGCGCAGGCGCTGGCGGGGGGGAGCCGTGGCCGGCTCGGTGAGCCGCCACAGGGTCTCGTCCAGCGTGGGCACGGAGAGGCTCACCGAGACACGCGCGCGCCGGGCGGCGTCCTGGAGCACGTCCACGTCGCGCACGACGAGCGCGCCGCGGGTGATGATCGAGAACGGCGAGGAGTGCCGCGCGAACGCCTCGATGCAGCCCCGCGTGAGGCGGAACTGGCCCTCGGCCGGCTGGTAGGGATCGGTCGCCGCGCCCACGAGGACGGTCTCGCGCCGCCAGCCGGGCCGCGCGAGCTCCGCGCCGAGCACCTCGACCACGTTTGACTTCACACGGATGCTGCGCCCGTAGCGGTCGTCCGCGGGCCGGTCGGCGCGGCGCTCGAACGCGCGCACGTAGCAGAACGTGCAGCGGTGCGCGCAGCCCATGTAGGGGTTCAGGGACCACTGGAACGGCATCCCGCTCACGCGATTGAGCGCGGACCGGCAGGGCTCGAGGCGATACTCGGCGGGCATGGCGGCATTTTGGGGCCACGTCGCGTCCTGCACAAGTGTGCAGTCGCGTACCGATGCGCGCAGCGAGTCTCCCGTGGACCCGGCTCATGGAGTTCGTGAAGCGCGGCGAGGCGATCCCGGGGGAGCAGGATTCCCGCTCGGGGCGTCCTCGGAGAACGCCGCAGGGAGCCCTGTGGCGGGCGATCACGCAGTGCTGGAGGTTCGAGCGCCGCTCGCGGTCGAACGGCTTCGACGAACGGGCCGAGGCCTGCGAAGGACGCCTGGAGGGTCGACCGAGGCGCCGGCGCCAGCGTCCTGGGAAACGGAGAGGGCTCAGAGCGGTTGGCGACCCACGTGGTGGGCTCCCGGACCTGGGCACGGCCCCGGCGCTGACCAGGAATCGATGTCGCAGAATATCTATTATGTAAACTTGCGACCGCGGCGAGGGTCCGGCCCGGCGTGTGCGTTCACGTGGCCGGGCCCGCCCGGGCCCCTCCCTTCGGGCCCCACCCCCGGGTCCGGCCTCCGCGCGGCGGCCCCGTCCCCGGGGATACGGTCCTTCGCGCCGTGCTCGGAGTCGGTGACCGCGCGGGAAGTCGCTGCAAGCGGACGAAGCACTGTGCACGCTCCCGCCACCGCCGAACGCGGTCAGCCACAGGCTCAGGTCCGAGGCCCCGACCGTGTTGTCGCCGTCGTAGTCCGCCCGCGCGATCGGCTCGCCGGTCCCGAAGTCCGCGAGCCAGATCGAGAGGTCGTTGGCCCCGAGCCCGCCGCTCCCGTCCAGATCCAGGTAGGCCACGCGCACCACGCCCAGCGCCACGGGCCCCCCGAGGACGGTGGCGAAGGGACCGCTCCCGTGCGGCGCTGCGGCGTCCCCGCCGCCCACGATCGCGATGCGGACGATGCCGTCCAGGTCGGTGTCCGCCTGCACGGCATTCGTCGCGCAGC
>Ga0187892_10003981_pt1 | contig 25772 bp, 26 predicted proteins | sample MA1701073metaG_FD_139345 | JGI IMG/M metagenome (GOLD analysis project Ga0187892, IMG submission 139345) | Bio-ooze microbial communities from a basaltic lava cave in the Kipuka Kanohina Cave System on the Island of Hawaii, USA - MA170107-3 metaG ... | reverse complement strand
GAATTTGACTGGGGCACCGTCAACATGGTATGGGGTCTCAAAGAAAATGGTGTCAGGGAAATATCGGTCATCAACTGCAATCCAGAAACCGTGTCCACCGACTATGATATTTGCGACAGGCTGTACTTTGAAGAACTCACGCTGGAACGAGTGCTGGACATTTGTGAAAAGGAGCATCCCACGGGAGTCGTAACGTGCGTGGGTGGCCAGGTTGCAAACAATCTCACCCCAAAGCTGGCGAAAAATGGCGTCAACATCATTGGCACAAGAAGCGAAGATGTCGACAGGGCTGAAGACAGGGCAAAGTTCGGCCAGCTCTTGGATTCGCTGGGCATAAAGCAGCCAGCATGGAAAAAGTTCACATCTCTTGCCGAAGCCGAAGGCTTTGCTGACGCAGTGGGCTACCCGGTCCTTGTCAGACCTTCTTATGTGCTCTCTGGCGCAGCAATGAAGGTCGTGTGGGGCGTGCAGCAGCTTGAACGCTTTTTGACGGACGCGACAAATGTCAGCCCGGATCATCCCGTGGTAATCAGCAAATTTCTACAGGAGGCGGCAGAGGTCGAAGTTGACGCGGTGTCAGACGGAAACGAAGTGATAATAGGATCCGTCATTGAACACATTGACAACGCAGGAGTGCACTCTGGCGATGCAATGATGAGCATTCCTCCCTGGCGACTTGACAGAAAGATGCTTGATATGGTAACTGACTATAGCGCAAGGATCGGCAAGGCGCTTAACGTCAAGGGCCCGCTAAACATCCAGTACCTTGTAAAGGATGATGAAGTTTCTGTCATTGAGGCAAACGTGAGGGCGTCCCGATCTATGCCTTTTGTTTCGAAATTTGCCGGCTTGAACATGATAGCTCTTGCAGCAAAGGCGATGACAGGCAAGACGCTACCGGCTTCAGCGAAGGACCTCTGGATCAAGACAGCAGGATTCGGGATAAAGGTGCCACAGTTTTCGTTCATGCAACTTGAAGGGTCTGACATTGTGCTCGGAGTAGAAATGCAGTCGACCGGGGAGGTAGCCTGCTTTGGCACCAGCTTTTACGACGCTCTGTCCAAGGCGTACATGGCGGCTGGATATTCCCTTCCGCTGTCCGGCTCGGCGCTAATCACCGTCGGCGGCCAGAAGAACAAGGAGAAGCTGCTGCCGATAATATCGCTGATTTCCTCTATGAATTATGACATGCTTGCCACCGAGCACACAGCGGAATTTATCGAGAACAACGACTTCAGGAATGTCCGTCTCGTTTACAAGATAAGCGAACCTGACCGAAAGCCCAACATATCAGACCTGTTGTACGAGCGCAAGATCGATTTTATTATAAACATCCCGGCGACTTCTACCATCGAAAAGTATGTCGGAATGCTCTTTGACGAGTATCAGATTCGGAGAAAGGCCGTCGAGATGGGCGTACCTGTTCTGACCACCGTTGAAGCCGCAAGCTCTTTCATCAGGACCCTTCAGTGGCTGCGCGACAACAAACCAACGCTTGCACCGCTCAGAAAATACGTAAAGCTGGACTAGCTGTAGCCAGTCTAGATTATGAACCGCAGAATTGCCTCGTCTCCTATCACCGAACCATCCAGCGTTGCTATGACGCACTTTTCGACGCCTCCCTTGTGTTCCATGATCCTGTTAATTATGGGCGATATCGATTTTCGAAAAGACTTTGGTCCTGTCGCATAAAGATATTGATTAAAGCTCGGCACCACGACAACGTCAATCGAGCCATGCTCTGGGAACAGGCTCTGCTTCCTGGCCTGGACGTAAATCCATACTCTTTCGCCGTTTAGCACACTGCCCTGCTTCAGGAAAACGGGATGAAGATGTCCCATCACGATCCGACTGATGTGCGAGCGGACGCCAGAGGGCATGCTGTGTCCATGAACTAGAAGCGTGTCGTCTATGACCATCCCCTTGCTACCGATCATGTTGACTGACTGTGGTATCAGGCGTCCGATGTTGCCATCGTGGTTGCCGGGAACCAGGTATACCTCGGATCTCGAAGCGAGATGGCTCAGAAGGGCCGGAATCTCGGCCCATTCCTGCCTTCCTATGGTTCCAACGGTGTGCTTTACGTCGCCTAACAATACTATACAGTCCGCTTTGTTAGAATCAACCAGGGCGTTCAATTCAGCTGTCATCTCCTTGACAAGGTTTGGCTGAAACGTAATCCCTTTTGAAGACAGCTCGGATTCCAGCCCTATGTGCAGATCTGACACTGCAACGTATCTCTTGCCTGATTTGTCTTCCAGGAGCAGTGCCGCGTGGGGACGGAGCGGACGTACATTCATGGCGCTTTCTATATATCTGCGGGCGCGGAAATAAACCAGCTGCAGGATGTCAGGAACTCCGATGGAAGGCGCGGTTGCTGCAGGAGTCAGGCAGCTGCTGTTTCATCCCAGCGGGAGAAAAATCTGGATCGTAGTCGGCAGAGACGACGAATACTGGACGGATCCGGAACTTGGCTTTTGCTCCTGCAAGGATTTTTACTTTGTATCTCTCTCCGGCGGCAAGGAATGCTATCACTTGAGGCGAGTCCGCGGGGCAGCAGAGAAAGGAGGCATCATCGTCATAGATTTTGACGACAGTGAATACGTACAGATGCTGCAGGCACTTGCCGAGGATCACGCGAGTCGATTATCCATGCGCTAATCGCTCGATGCCCTGGAACGCAACGAACAGCAAGATCAAACAATTTATTATCTGTCCGCATCTTAGACCGATGTGCAACCTGGCAAAACCGACGTCTTGATTGTTGGATCAGGAGGAAGGGAGCATTCTTTTGGGTGGAAGATATCGCAGAGCAGTCAAGCCGGCAAGATCTACTTTGCCCCGGGCAACGGAGGTACTTTTGAGAATATTGACATCAGGCAGAACGAGATCGAGAAATTGGTCTTGTTCGCCAAAGACCGAAAGGACTTGCTCACCATCGTCGGCCCAGAGGAACCCCTTTCACTTGGAATAGTGGATGAATTCAGAAAGGAGCGACTCAGGATTTTCGGGCCTACGAAGGAAGCTGCCAGACTTGAATCAAGCAAGGCCTTTGCCAAGGAATTCATGCGAGACGCCGGCGTACCCACGGCGCCGTTTGCTATTTTCACCGAGCCTGACAGGGCCAAGGATTACATCTTGAGCAAGGATGTTCCACTAGTGGTAAAGGCGGATGGGCTTGCTGCCGGCAAGGGGGTAATAGTGTGCGACAGTTCCGATCAGGCTATAGCAGCTGTTGACAGCATGATGGTCAAGAAAGAGTTTGGGACTGCCGGTGCCAGAGTTGTCATCGAAGAGAGGCTTGCAGGAGAGGAGGCTTCCTTTATTGCGATGTGCGACGGGAATTCAATGCTGCCTCTTGCTTCGAGCCAGGATCACAAGCGAGTTTTCGATGGCGATAAAGGCCCTAACACTGGCGGCATGGGAGCGTATTCTCCGGCGCCTGTGATAGAAGGCGAGTTGCACGACAGTATCATAAAGCAGGTCATCGAGCCAGCTATTCGCACTATGAAAAGCCGGGGAACTCCCTTCACAGGCTTTCTGTACGCAGGGATCATGGTCGATGAAAACACGGGCAGACCGTACACCCTTGAATTCAATGCTAGGATGGGCGACCCCGAATGTCAGCCGGTAATGATGAGAATGAAATCCGATCTCTTGCCGTATGTCGATGCGTCGGTAGAGGGCAAGCTCGACGCTATGGATCCCATCGAATGGAGAAGCGATACGGCGGTCTGCGTCGTCATGGCTGCCAGGGGATATCCAGGGAGCTACAAGAAAGGAGAGTTGATAGAGGGTCTTGGTTCTGACATCGGGCCTGATGTGGCTGTTTTTCATGCGGGGACCAGCAGGGATTCGCAGGACAGAGTGGTTACTAACGGAGGCAGGGTCCTCGGCGTCACGGCTCGGGGGATCAATGCCGAACAGGCAGTCGAGAAAGCCTATTGTGCCGTAAGAAGAATAAGATGGGGCGAAAATGGACATCACTACAGGACAGACATTGCAAGGAGGGCGATCATTCGACCGGCATGACAATACCGTCTTCCACTGCTATGGCATCCATCCTCCGGTCGTGCGATCTGTGTGGAATGTTCTCAACTAGCTGAATAGAGTACGCAAGCCCAATAGATATCGTAGGGTTCTCTGAGAGGAACCTGTCGTAGTAGCCCTTGCCATACCCAAGTCTGTATCCACGTCTGTCAAAAGCGATGCCGGGGACGACGAGCAAATCGATACCCCTGACTCTTATCTGTGGCAGCGGCTCCATGATGCCAAAGCGCCCTTTGACAAGGTGATTGCTGTCCAAATACTGATAGAATGAAATGTTTTGTCCTTCTACTCTCGGCAGGGCGACTGTCTTGCCAAGCTTTTTGACCTCTGAGATTAACAAGTCAGTCCTAACTTCGGAGCCAAACGCAAAGTAGGCTCCGACGCAGCCGGCCGTCCGGAATTCTTTGCTCCTTATAATCGATTCCTGCGCGGCTCTGCTTAGCCTCGAAATTTGGGCAGGCATCAGGCCGTCGCGCTTTGCAAGCATCAGTTTGCGAATTTCTCGCTTGCTCTCAGGAACCAGTTACCTCATCTCGCTTGCTACTGAGGCAGCAGAAACGGTATTCTTTAGCAGCATCGCCCTTGTCATCAGGCCCACTCCTCCCGGTACAGGTGATAACCAGGAGGCCCTGCTGCTTACCGATTCAAAGTCAGCATCACCGGCGATCTTGCCGTTTACTCTTGATGTTCCAACATCAATGACCACCGCGCCTTCTTTGATCATTTCGCCTTTCAGCGTAAAGCGCTGCCGGTTCCCCACTGCAGTTACCACGAGATCAGCATCTTGTATTTTCTTTAAGAGGTCTTTGGTCTTTGAGTGGCAGATCGTCACCGTTGCGTCCCTTTCGAGCAGCAGGAAACCTAGCGGCTTGCCGACAAGGTTACTGCGATTAACGATTACGGCATCCATTCCGCCGACTCCAATCTCGTAGTAGTCCAGCAGCTCCATGATCCCTGAAGGAGTGCATGGCTTCAAGAGTGCCATTCCGTTCTGGAGCATGCCCGCATTGTACGGAGTAAGGCCATCTACGTCCTTGAACGGACTGATCATGTTGATAATCTGAAATTCCTTGATTTGTGCAGGGAGCGGTAGCTGAACAAGTATGCCATGCACAGAGGGGTCCTTGTTGAGGAGCTGTACGACCTCCGCAAGCTCTGTCTGTTTGAAATCACCGGACAGTTTGTGATCTCTTGTGATTATTCCTACTTCTCTTGCATCACTTTGCTTGCTGCTCACATATGTCGAAGAAGCAGGATCATCGCCTACAAGAACAGTCGCAAGGCATGGTTGAACTCCGGATCGCTTCAGCTCGTCAACGGCTTTTTTGACCCTTTCCTTGACCGAAGTCGAAACGACCTTTCCGTCGATAATTCGGGCTTTCAACCGGTAGTTGAGATTTTCCCGCTCTATTTTGCTTTTTCTGGCGTAATATTGACAGTGCTAGGGTGAGCTGAACTCAGTCCTTATCCATTTCGACCTGCTCCAGGCGGTCGAGTGCCTCGACTATCTCGTTCTGCAGCTGCTCTATGCTCTTTTCCTCCGAGCCAGTTTTCCGGCTTGCGATTGGCGTATTTACCTTCGAAGTCTCTGAAATTATCTTTTGGACCCTAGAATCCAAGGCTGTGTTAGGTGATATCCCTGATTTTGAAAGTTCCTGCAGCTTGCGGTCTATTGCACCGATCCGTTCTTCGAGAATTCCAGCCAGGTTGTTACGCAGCTCTGAAACGTCTGCAAAGTCCGCCGCTGGTTGCAGTTGCGAGATCTTTAGGTTCAGCGACTCGAGCTGCTCCTTGTACCTCACCAGGAGCCGATCCCTTTCCAGTCGGTCTATCCTTCCTGCCTGGGCGGCCTCGTAAACTCTCGTGATGGCTTCAGATGCAAGAGTTTTCTCGAAAAGCGAAGAAACAAGTTCCGTTCTCACGGCGTTTGTTGACGGTTTTTGCAATGGTTTGGCGCCAGCGGATCGAGCCTTTGTCATCCTTTCCAGAAATGCAGCGGAAATAACGCCGGCTACCGACGAACCCGCGATTAGAGCAATTTCAACAGACATCGCTGCCGACCTGTAATGTGATGGTGCGGTGCAAGCAGAAAAGGTTTCTGTTGGTACTAGATGACCTGCCGCTTAATCCAATCGTACTTGCGCATTCTTGGATCTGGATAGCCGCACTTTGAGCATTGCTTTCCGCGCTTGTGATATGAATTATGGCCGCATCTCCTGCATCGAATGTGGGTCTTTTTGCGGGTGAACTTGCCCATTGAAGTTGTGCCCTTTGTCATACTACATTACCCTACTTTGGAGGAGGTGAGATGATAACCACGTTGTCCCCTCTGACAACAATGGTACCTAGATCGTTGGACTTGCCTTCGTCAAGTATTTCCACGGATTCCTCAAGCAACAGGTTCATGTGCTGATCGAAACCGTGGAGGTTCCCTCTGATTACCTTACCGCCCTTTAACTTTATTAGCACAACTTTTCCAAGACTCTCATCGAGAACCTTTACGGCCATATCCACTGACAACTAGTTCTTCCTCCACGTAGAGCGTGATATAGGCATATATTAAAATTTCATTGCGACGGGGGTTTTCGCGGTTATCTCATTTGTCAAGCTCGGTTATGGCATCTGAGAGCCTTGCGACAATGTCTTTCATCCACTTTTTCCCCTTTTTAGCTGATGCTTTTCTGGGATCGCCCCACACGCCATTGCCTGTTATTTTGGGAAACGATCCCGGGGCGTTAGTGATGGTGCTGTACGCGGCCTTTGATTTTGAAAGGCGCCTAGAATTAGGTGCTGCCTTGCTCATGTCTACGAGCTTTGGTGCTATCGCGAGCAAAAGCGATGTCTCGACTTCGCCTGCGTGGTCAAATTCACGATCGAGTACGTGCCAATAGTGAAAGGTGTGGACGCTGGCATCTCTTGGCAGTTTTCCGGAAAGTTCCTGCGCAATGTACTGCAGCGCACCCATGTTGCCGTGGTGTCCGTTTAGAATGACGATCTCTCTTATCTGGTTTTCAGCAAGAGAGGTGCAGGCGTCGCATATCAAGGTTGATAATGTAGAATTTCGCACGGACACGTTGAACATCGGCATGTGTTCAAAAGAGACCCCATAAGTAATCGCGGGCAAGACAAACGCCCCTATGCGCGCAGCAACTAGTCCCGCAATGTGCTCCGCTATGATCGAGTCCGTAGAAACCGGAAGGTGCTCTCCGTGCTGCTCGAGTGAGCCTACCGGAATCAGGGCCCTAGTGGTTTTCCTGATTTTGTTTCTAAAGTCAAACTCGCTCATCCCAAAGACAGGGACAGACATGTTCTGCAGCAGCTCTGGCCAGATTAAGAACTTTGTCGTGCCTATGATTTCGTCTTGGTAGCTTTCTCGTCTAGGATGAACACTTTTCCCCAATATACCTCAAGCCTTTTCTCAAGGTAGAGCTTGACGGCTTCGAATAGAGTCTCGGCCTCCAACTGCTGCCCTTTCTTCTTGATGCTTTCAAGAGTATCGCTCTTCAACACCTTGAAGGATTCCTGGCATACTATGGGACCTTGATCTAGATCCTCGGTAACAAAGTGGGCGGTGCAGCCTACTATTTTTGCCCCGCGCTCGTACGCCTGTACGTACGCGTACGCTCCGGGGAATGCGGGCAGCAGTGATGGATGTATGTTGATTATTCTGTTTGGATATCGCCAGACGAAATTGGGCGTCAGGATCCGCATATAGCGCGCAAGTACGATAAGGTCAATGTTGTACCGCTCGATGAGTTGCAGTATCTTGCTCTCTGCTTGAGTCTGGTCTGTGTGCTCGACTGAGTGGAAGGGTATTCCAGCTTTATCCGCCATCGGCTTGAGCGTATTGTCGCTCCCAATTATTACAGAGATGTTTGCTTTGATTACTCCCTTCGTCTTTCCCTGAAGTATCTTTTCCAGGCAGTGCGGCTCTTTGCTAACAAATATTGCAACGTTCGCAAGTCTGTTTGGTTCCTGATAGTGCACCTTGATTTCCATTGAAAGTTTCCTTTCAAGTTGTTTCAGCCCTTTGTCAAGTTCCGACCGGTCAATTTTGGTGAAGGATGCTTCAAGTTGCATTCCGAAAAGCCCCCTTACCACATTCTGGCTTATTTTTTCTATATTACCGGCGTTTCGAAATATAAAGTTAGTAATGTCCGCAACGACTCCCTCCCGATCATTCCCGACCACAGTCACTTCGATTATAGTCTTGCCCCTCGCCGCGGCCATTTCGATTTGTTAGCGCCTTTGGAACATAAATAAATCTTGACATGCAACTCGAGAATTGATTTGTTGAAGAAAGGACTTAAATAATAGAATCGCGTATCGAGTTCGTTGGACGAAGTTGCTTCCGTTTGCGGAAGTATTTTTGAGGTACCCTAATCGATGCGCAAAACAGCGGCATTTCCTAGTTCCCTGAGGCACAATATATGAAGCCCCAGCCCAGGCAACAGAAAACAACTACAAAGCCGAGAAAGAACTACGACTATAACAAGCCGATAGGAAAGTGCGTTATATGCTACACTTTGTCAGGATGGCACTGCTACGAATGCGACAACGATTTCTGTCAGACTCACTTTCAGGACCACAAGGAAAAGAACCTCTGCAAGTCGGGCTAGTCACTTGATGCCGAATTGAGGTACAATTAGGCTCATTATACACTAATTAGCCCTCCAGAAGATTATTTAGAAGCGAAAATCCTGAAAAGATTTACATGTCAAGCAAGGCATTGTTCGGACTCTTGGTTGGAGCCGCCCTGGCAGCATCGATGCTACTTGCGCCAGTGCTAGCATCTGCGGTCAACGGCTTCCTTACCGTACAACATGCAAAAGTGTTCGTGAATCCAGACACAGACAGGCTCAGAGAGATTCTTGTGACCGAGGGATTGATCCCGACCGATGGCAGTGCAGGAGCATTCGGATACGGAACCCTCACAAACGACGGAGACTCGATCTTTGTTACGACGACCCATGCAGGAGTTGTAGACAGCGAGAAGCAAAAATTCATTGCTGATCCCGTGTTCCACAACCATCTTGTCAGACTCGGTGAAGTAGACGCGTGTGGGACGGACCCGGGTGTAATTGACATAACATGGCAGTCGCCGGGAAGAGTTGTCATCAACAATCAGAGAGTGCTCGTGAGCCAGGTACCAACTGACGAAATCGACGCGACACACAGCATTACGGGAACGCCACTTTCCATGACTCTGGGAGAGGATGTCGCTAACGTGGTCTCGTTCCAGCTTTCGCCAGTATTCACTGCCGGTGGCCTGCAGGCAGTCTGCGTCACCAACATACAGCCAGCAGAGAACCTAAAGACATTCGTAGTGGACTAGCCAGTCCACCGCCACTTTTTTTATTCGAATTTTGTTCCGATCGTGCCTAATTGCTGCTCGTGTTTTGAGCATCTTTTTCGTGAACAAGGCCATGCTTCATGGTGTTCGTCTGGAGGGAGCCCGAAACAAAACCAAGGATGGAGACTGCCCCCGCAAGAATTGCCATGTAGTGGCCTATGCCTAATACGAAAAATTGGTCTGCAAGTATTCTTTCCTGACCCCTGAATTCTTCCCCTATTATCCCTCCTGTTAGCGATACCACTTCTATGAAATTTGTTTTCAACGCCTCCATGGAATGAATCCACAGAAGCCCCGAAGATACGGCCAGGATACCCCCAACCACAGACACGAATAATCTTTTGGACCTCCAAAGAACTGACAGGCATATTCCGGCAATACCCGCGAGGTACAGGAACATGCTTGCAGCGAACACGTAGCTGTTGCCGTACGAAGCGATCATTGAACGCAAGCCAGTGTCAAGCGCAGCAGTCCTTTCCGAGCTGGCGCCAGACCCCGCAAGAGCTGCAAGCACATCTGGTGGTGAAAAAGACTCGTATCCTAGAACGTTGATTGAAACCCACGGCATGAATAGGCTGGGAAGGATGACACCGATAGCCACGGGTGCTGATAGAAAGGAGTAACCCGCAAGATTTATTCGCAAAGTCAAGTTCAAGTCGGGGTTGCGGCTAGGAATTGATAAGCGTTTTCCCAAATCGCGCCATAATTACTCACACAGGTCATTTGGGCTAGATCTGGGAACAATTTGGGTCAAATCTTAAATGACTTTGTACAATCGTTGCCACGATGCCAAATCAAGACGGCATTAACAACAATGGAACCAATAGGACTCCGACCACTCAGAAAAAGATCCTGATAGGCGCCACGGCGGCCGCGATCGCTGCGCTGCTCGTCACTTCGCTGTCTTTTCAGACCGCGTCGACGGCTGACGCCACGAACAGGAACGACCCTACAAAGGGCTACAACATACACGTCACCGTTGGGAGGCATGACAGCACCCACCTCGACGCTCAGATGGACCACTACTGCAAGCTCGATTCAAGGATAGTTGCGGTCTGCCAGCTTTATGCGACAGATAACAACGCAAATCCAGGAACTGGGCCGCAGCTAGCTCAGATAGAGTTCATTATCACACAGGACCAGTACCTTCAGCTGCCTGAACGAGAAAGACAGAACTGGCATAACCATGCAGTCGAGTTGACCCCTGAAAGGGGCAACCCTAGCTGCATAGAGTTGCCAGAAGGTCTTAGTTGCGGCGACCTGGTAGGTGTACTCAAGGCCACCTATGGAAAAGTGATCACTATCTGGGACCCTGCAGATGGACTGCCCGACTACCCGCCATACGCATTCTTGGTCGATAGCCCATTTGCGCTTGGACAAGATCTGAACGACAAACTCCATGAGGAATGGCCCACCAGCTGCGGTGATAATTCATCCGCGGACCTGTCCTGTGAACCACATAATGGCGGTGGACACGGCGGTGGCAACGAAGAAACAGCCACACTCAGAATAGCGTCTGAAAAAGCAGACGGAAGCGAATTCACAAAATGGGTCGAAATCAAAGACGATTCCGGCAGCATCGTAGAGCAAAGCTTTACTCCGCTCGAATTTGAAGGTGAAGTGGGCAACGAATACACGGTCGAGATACGCTATCATGGAAATCCCATGTTTAGCCACTGGGAAGATGGAAGCGAAAGCAGAACTCGCACTCTAACTCTCGACAAGGACATGACGCTCGTTGCGACTTACGGCGTGGACAAGTGATGAAGCTCCGGCAAGCACCACCTAATCGGACTGAAGAATGAAGTGGACATCCTCCCCTCCTTTTTTTCTTTTTCAGGCACTTATGAATAAATCTCGCGAGTCTAACTGATCGATATCATTGAGGGTGCGAAAAGAGCTGGCATCGATTCCTGCGCTGAGTGCCAAGCTTCAGGGATACAAAATCCTTCATGTTTCAGACATCCATTTCGACGAAAAGATCGGGAGGGATAAAGAACTCTGGGATCATCTCCATTCGGACATCGCGGATCTCATTCTAATAACAGGAGACTTTGTGACTCATGAAAGAAGCATTGAACCAGTGGTGCGATACCTCGCGGGATCAAGAGCAAGGGACGGAATATTTGGCATCCTCGGCAACCATGATTACGCGCTGCTGACCATGAAGCAGCACTTTCTTCATAGTATAATGAAGAGGGATCTCAATCCAAACAACTGGAGGCGTATGTGCACTCTGCTCTCCGAGATCGGGATTCGTATCCTCATTAATGGATTCGCATCGGTAAGGACATCATCCGGCGCAAACTTGTTTGTCGAGGGCACTGATGATCCTGTCCTCGGACATCCAAAGATCGCTGAAAGAAATCTGCAATTTGATTCGGCGGATCTCAGGATATTGTTGAGTCATTCACCCGATATACTCTACTCGGATGAGATAAAGAGGAAAAAGTTTGATATTCTTCTTTCAGGGCATACCCACGGCGGACAGATAAGGATGCCGGGCATAGGAGCCCTGATGACAGGAACGCTACATGCGAAGCGCAAAGAATCATACGGGGCCTACAGGATGTCAGACGGAATGTTTGTCAACGTCAGCGCGGGCATAGGCTATTCACTGCTCCCCATAAGGATAAACTGTCCCGCCGAGCTAGTCCTGATCGAACTGACGATATGACAGTAGCGAAAGTGAGATTTATCCCGCCATTTTCTTGATTAGTTCCTGTTTCATTTGCTGAAATTCTGAGTCCGAAAGAACTCCCTGTTCTTTGAGCTTTGCAAGTTTTGAAAGCTCGTCTGCAAGAGACATTCTTGCTCCTTCCATCCCGGAAGTTGCCTTTGCCATCATTTCGTCCATCCGTTTCACGTGTGCTTCTTCTGCAGCTGTCTGACCGCCCTGCTTGTATGCCTTTTCCATTTCCTCCTGCTGGCGCTCGACATCCTTGATCGCCTCATCACTCATTCCAGACGCCTTCATGCTGAATTTCTGAAACTTCTTGGACAGGAAATCCATATTGGTAATTGACCATAGCTGGTATTTACGCATTTAGCTGAACAACGAACGCGGGCCTATTATCACGACTCGTCGATGCTATGGCAGGAATGATTAGAACGTGCGGTGTTTCGGTTTCGGGTTCTGGTTTGTCGGTTGTGGCTCGTTACCGCCACCGAAGTCCACCTCTAGCTAAGGATTTAAACGAACTTCATAATTTACTTTCGTGCGCATAGTGCATCTTTCCGACACTCATCTAGGATTCTCCGCCTACAACAGGACAAACCCGTCAACAGGACTGAACCAAAGGGAGGTTGACGTGTACTCTGTATTCAATGAGATAGTAGAGTACATACTTGGCTCGAAACCTGACCTTGTCATTCATGCGGGGGACCTCTTTGACAGCGTAAGACCCTCCAACCGCGCAATCCATGAGGCGTTCAGACAGCTCGTACGTCTTTCAAAGGCGGAAATCCCGACAGTCATTATCGCTGGCAATCACTCAACCCCAAGACAGAAAGTGACGGGTTCGATTTTCCGCGTCCTGGAATACTTGGAACATATCCACCCCGTTTTCGAGGGCGAGTACAAGACGATTGAAATCGGTGATGCGAAAATACATGCAATCCCCCATGCTTACAATGAAGATATGTTGAAGAATAACTTCACCAAGCTCAATGCAGACAAGAACTTTAAACACAATATCCTTGTTACGCATGCGACTGTCATTGGAACCAGCGCCTATGCGGGGCCAGAGTTCAAAGAACAGTCAATTCCGCCAAGCGTGCTATCCCCAGACTTCGATTATGTCGCTCTGGGGCACATCCACAGATTCATGAAGGTGGCAGAAAACGCATACTACTCGGGCTCTCCTGAAAGACTGAGCTTCAGCGAAGCAAATGACAGAAAAGGCTTCCTTGACGTCGAAATAGGTAGTCTAAAGGTGAAACATATCCGGACAAGAGCAAGGGAGATGGTTGACCTCAAGCCCATCGACTGCTCTAATCTTGATGCTTCACAGGTGATGAAATCGATTGAAGGCACTTTGCCATCAGACATTGCAGGTAAAATCATACGATTGACGCTTGAAGACATTTCGCCGGAGGTTTACACTTCGATGGATTTCCAGAAAATGGACGAGTTGACTGCTTCAGCGCTATATTGCGAAAAGAAGAGGTCTATGAAGAAATCTGCCGGCGATGGAATGGGACCCAGCCAGATTGGAGCGATTGCAGAGGAATTTTCTGCATTCGTCAGGAAGCAATCAATAGACAAGAAACATCAGCAGAAGATAAAGAAGTTGGGTCTCGGGTATCTTGAGGAAGCGATGCAGACTGTGGAGGAAGAGTGAATGATTATACGCTCTTTAAAGTTGCAAAACTGCCGCAAACACAGGGACGCTTTCATGGAGTTTCCCGATGGCCTTTTCGGTATTGTGGGCAACAACGAGGCCGGCAAGACTTCTATCATAGAAGCAATAGCATGGTCAATTTACGGCGCACATGCCTGCAAGACGGGTCAGGAACTTTTGAAAACAGAAGGAATAAGCCCTGATTCAGATTGCAGGGCAGAACTGGAGTTTTCGTTAGGCTCAGATTCCTATAAGGTCGTAAGAGAACTTAGGGGGAGCAGGCAGGCCGCTTATGCCGCTGTATATGTCAATAACAGCACTCGGCCAGAGGTGGAGGGGACGCATCCAGTCACGCGCTATCTTGCAAACAAGATAGGGATGGATTATGCGTCGTTCTTTACGTCCGTTTTCGCCAAACAGAAGGAACTCGATGCCCTTTCCGACCTGCAACCGGGAGTGCGCAAGAAAAGAATCCTGCGCCTGCTTCGCATAGACCGAATCGATGCCGCCGTAGACCACGTAAGAAAAGACAAGAAAGAGACTGAATTCAAGATAGTGGCAATCAGAGGAACTGTGCAAGATATCGACGTGCTTAGTACTTCGCTTGCTGGGCTAAGGAAACAGAAGGGAAATGATTCCGATGCGGTAGAGACGGTGCAAGCCACAATCAAGGAATCAAAGGCATCGCTCGCAAAAGTAAAGAAGGCCAAAGATACGTTAGAAAGAAAGCACAGCAGTTATCGAGATTTGATGGGCCAACAAAAGGTCCAAGATACCAAGAAGGCATTGAATGAAAAGAATCTCAAGGCCCAAGAGAGCGACTTAAGAGAGCTGGAAACAGCGAAAGAGGAACTCTCGCAGATCAAGTCCGAATTAAGGCCGTACAAGTCCACAAAGGTTAAGAAAGACAGGCTTGACTGGCTGCGCGAAAAATACCTAGCGAAGAATGGATTGCAAGAGCGGCTCTCTGAAATCAAACAGAAAATAAAGGACTTGAAACGGGACAGAAAGAATGCTCTATCGAAAATAGCGAAAGGCAAGAATCTGGACTCGAAGCTTGCTAAGATAGAAACGGTAATGGAAAAGTTTCAGGCCCAATCCTCCACTCTTGACAAGAAGATAGCGGGTAAAAGAGCCTCAATCCAAGAATACAAGAAGCAAAAGGTAAAACTATCAACTCAGTTCGAGGAAATCAAGGAGTTCGGACCTGAAAGCAAATGCCCAATCTGCAGCAAGACCATAGGGGAAGACCTTCTGGAGATGGTAGAGCACTTCAAAAAGGAAATTGCAAAAGCGAGCAACAGAATAAAGACTCAGTCGGAGTTGATTGAGAAGCTATTGGAACGACGCATGAAGGCCGACAGGCTATTGAAGGATGCAAAATTGGAAAGAAACCGTCTAAATAATCTAATCAGACAACGGGCGATAGAGGAGCAAGAGAAGAACAGTCTCGATAGACAAATAGTATCAGAAGTTCAGCAGCTAAAGAAGATTTCAGGTGAAATTAGAGACATCGGAGCCGTAGCGTATTACGAAGAGGACCACGATGAAGTGAAGAAATTATTCAGGGAATTGGAGCAGCTGGACAAGAAACGCATCGCATTATCTGGACAGGTTTTGCGTATCCCGACGGTAAAGAAGTCCATCAGAAGCCTGAGGTCCGGCTTGGCTTCGATAGCAAAGCGAACGGGCAAGATTTCAGATTCGATAGGCACCCTTGGGTTCAGGGAGGACGAATATGAACAGGCCAAAGAAGACTACGGCGCTGCCGACGCGAAGTACCATAAGAAGAGGGAGGATTTGATAAATGCCAAGAATGCCCTCGCAAATACCTCAAAGGAAATTGTTAATGCAATCAGACAGATTGCGGAGGAAAAAAGGAAGGGGCGGCAAATAGAGAAGGAAGAAAAGAAGATAGAAATCCTTAACAGCCTTGACAGGATATTCGGAGAATTCCGCCTAGAGCTCATTTCTAGGATTCGTCCTCTGCTGTCCCTGCGCGCATCAGAGCTTTTCAGGAAGCTGACCGATGGGAAATATCCGAGCATATCACTTGATGAGAACTACGACATGTTCATAGAGGACGGTGGAAAGAGATTTCCACTTGAGCGGTTTTCAGGTGGAGAAGAAGACCTTGCCAGCCTGTGCCTTAGAATAGCAATCTCGCAGGTCATAGAGGAGCGTTCAGGCGGCACAGGAATAGATTTCGTAGTGCTTGACGAGATTTTCGGGAGTCAGGACGAAAACCGGAAAAGCAATATTCTGAAAGCCCTGAATGATCTATCATCCCAGTTCCGCCAAATCGTAGTCATCACGCATGTAGAGGAGATAAAGGATGTACTTCCCTATGTTTTCAACGTGATAGAGACGGCGGACAAATCCAGCAAAATCATCGTGGAAGGCAATCCAAGTATGGCTTTGTCTGCATAACATCCCGAAATCCGTAGTCTAAGTCGCACTCAATTTCAGAAAATCGCCATGCTCCCTGTCGTGGTTTAAAGAACTCTACAATTGAGCAATCGCCGTTTCCTAGACGCCCAAAAAGATTGGTCAAATTTGAGCCGTGAACATTGCGATTTGAACTAAGGTGCGGGGGGTGGGATTTGAACCCACGGACCCCTTAGGGACGGGATGACCCATTTCTGAGATCTTAAGTCCCGCGTCTCCAATTTTGCAAGCCAATTTGGCCAGGCTCTACAACCCCCGCTGCAATCAGAATTGCGTTACATTGTGCATAATTAAATCTTGATCCCACATTTCCCAACAATTATTATATGGTCAGCCAAGTGCATTAGAAACGTCGCCTTGGTAGCTCAGCCTGGTAGAGCGTTACCTTGGTAAGGTAGAGGTCGCGGGTCCGAATCCCGCCCAAGGCTTCCGATAATTTCAGACTGTTCTTGTCGGACGATTTCTGCAGATCGCTCGGCAAGTCTGACGTCAGGGCTGAACCTTTTTCATATTAGGTGCGGTGAATATTTCTCGTCTAGTTCTGAAAAGCAGCATGAAAACCATTATTTCAATGTCTTCGGCAAACATGTAGCTGACCACTTTTGAATAGTATCCGTCGAAATTCTTGTCGGCGCTTGCAAGAGTTATGGCAATTATCTCAAAGGCAGAATACTCGTTGAGGTTGACAAGATTCCTTCCGATTCCTTCGTCCCCGCCGAACATCCTGAGGGCCTCATCGAATTCCTCTTGGGTCATGTCCATCGTAATAAGCCTGTCTTCATAATTTGCGTGGCCGTACTCGATCATGAAGAGTATGCCACCAAGGAGAAACATGCTTATCGCGCCAGTGATGTAGAAGAACTTTTTTCGGTACCAGAGGGAAAGCGACGCGTTAACGATTTCACGGTATTTGTGCAGGGGCGTGAACCGTAAAGTCAGATAGAAAATAGCGAATGTGATGCCAACTGCTCCTATGGTTCCGATCCACATGTCTGTCAGGACGAAACCCACCAGGATTCGTACGCCAATCAGAACCCCGAACCACAATGCAAGAATCGCGATTTTTTCCTTGGTGAACCTAGGTTTCGCGTCTTCCAGCATTGAGAACTAGATTGCCATTCTCAATCTTTCTTATTAATCGTATGGCATACGGGGTATCGAAGCCAATTTCCAGAAATGCAACTCCATTGCGAGTATGTAGATACGCAGCTACTAACGATTGCGGTGCCAGCGGTGGCTCCTTAAAAAAGCTTTAAAGACCATCTAGACTTTCAACCTGTGTGTCTGCGAAAGAGATAAAGCTCGTCTACTCTGGTGGGGCTATGCCCGACCTAAAGTCAGCGTACCTTGTCTGCGGTTTCCCCGGTAGCGGATATGTGGGGAAACTTGCAATTGACCATCTAATTGAGGAATTGCACGCAAAGCATCTCGTCGACATCTACTCGAGTTCTTTCCCGCCGCAGGTGATGATCAGGACCGACGGCACAACTGATCTGATGAAAAACAGCCTCTACTGGTGGCGTGGGGCGGATGGGACAGAGCTCGTATTGCTGACTGGCGATTCGCAGCCTGCCAATCCTGATTCTGAATATACACTTGCCGAAGAAATCCTGAACATTGCGGCGCAGTTCGGCACGCAGCACGTGTTTACGCTGGCCGCGTACATCACAGGGGTTTTCGTGGAAAAACCGAAGGTGTTCGGAACAGCGACGGATCCTGAGATCGTAAAGTCCTTTGCGTCGAGTGACATTTCGGTGATGGATAGTGGCAGCATCACGGGGATGAACGGGCTGATAATCGGAATCGCAAAGCTCCGGGGGATCAAAGGCACATGTCTGCTGGGTGAGACCTCTGGCTATGTCGTTGATGCCAAGGCTTCAAAGGCGGTTTTGGAGGCTCTGCTAAAGATAATCAACATCAGAGTGGACATGACCAACCTTGACAAGAGGGCAAAGGACACGGAGATGCTGATCCAGACAATAGAGCAACAGATGGCTGGGAGGACAGGAAGGGTGCCATATGAAGGGCAGCAGCCTCAAAAGCCCCGCGACACCGGATACATCAGCTAGAGCTTGTTTATCTTGCCGAACTTGCCCACGCTTAGGCTGTTCTCGCCCTTGAACGTGTTGATGTAGCCGTTCTCGATAGAGACCCTGTCGCCGGGCTGAACCTTGCGGATATCATCGCCCCATAAGGACATCTTGATGCTCCCGCTTTCGTCAGAAACTACCGCGTCAGCAACGGTGTTGGTTCCACCCGCCCTAAGATTTACGGTTCGTGGCTCGCCGACGCTGTCTACCTTGGCTTCAACGCTTATGCTTCGCATTCCCGGTTTCAATTCGCTTATCTTCATGTTTCTTGCTAAGTGTGTATCTGATAATAAATGTTACATGGGAGTTTCCACAAGTAAAGTGCCGCAGTCTGTGCAGACCAGCTTTAAGCCTTCCACCGTCCTTTCACGAACTTCATGGGTAGTCTTTGAATGGCATCTTACACAGAGTCGGGAGACGGTCTCTGGCTTGGGCATCGCGGCAGCTAATCCTCCAGATCCCCTATCACACAGGGAAAATTTAACTTTTCAAACAGGTGCCGCAACTATGAAATAAGGTCGTACTGAGAACACGGTTGACCGGAGGGGTAGCGAAGCCTGGTCAAACGCGCAGGACTCAAGATCAGATCCGCGTTGCGCGACATTCATTTCCTCTCGCGACAAATTATCGGAATGCGAGATGAGTGATCCCGTCCCTTAGGGGTTCGTGGGTTCGAATCCCACCCCCTCCACTGTAGTAAGGTTCAAATTATTTTTTCGATACATTCCTTAGGTGGCGCGCAAGTCTGCGGTATTGATTCCTGTAATTATCGCAGCGGCGGCAGTGGGCGGAATAGGGATCGCCTATATTCCGTCCGAGGTCAGGGATGCTGACAGAACTGAACTGTCCAAGGGCACCGTCAGGATAAACGACGACGTTATCACCGTAGAGATTGCAGATACTCCCACAGAGCGGCAGCGGTGGCTGACATTTAGGCAGGACAGGCTCCCTTCGGATACGGCTCTGCTGCTCAAATACGACATACCTGACCTGCATGAAGTGTGGATGCTCAACATCGAGTACAACCTTGACCTTGTCTGGTTCGACCAGGATGGCAATGCAGTCTATCTTGTAAAAGATGCTGCTCCATGCCAGAACTTGGTAGAAACGGTCTCCTGCACCTACAAGACCACTTCGCGCTCGCTGTACGTGATGGCTTCCACGTCTGGTTTCATAGATGCGCACGATATCACAAAGGGATCCTTGATGAGCATCATTTCGATCTAGATTAATAAAGTCCGGCAACGTACCTAGGCAGGTTGGAATTCAGACTTGCAGATCCGACCGCAAAGCAAATGGAAAAAAAAGATCTTCTCGATCTCCTGAATCGGCCTGGCATTCTTAGGCTGGCGATGATAGACGTTCGCGATGGTTCACCGCTCGTGCACCCCGTCTGGTATTACTACGAAGATGAAAAATTCTACATTTCCACCGATAGAAAAGGCGCGAAAGCGCGTTCTCTTCGCAGGAATCCGAATGTATACTTTCTCATAGACATCGATCCTGAACACGCAGCCCCGTACGGAGTGCGGGGCCGGGGAACCGCAAAGGTAATTGAAGATCCAGAGTTTGCTTCCAAGGTGACTGTCCGGAACGTGCAGCGCTACCTTGGGACGCTTGATGGCAAGGTGGCACAGAGCCTTATCGAAATGGGCAAGAGCTCGTGCGCCATTGAAGTGACTCCCCTCTACATGGCTACATGGAAATTCTAAGTCTTTACTTCTTTCTTTAGCTCTTCAAAGGCCTGCCGGACTTCCTCTACCGCGGCCCCGTCTTCCAGAGTAGTCGTGTCTCCAATGGTTCCGCCGGATGCAACGGACTTTAGCAACCTACGCATTATCTTGCCACTTCTTGTTTTCGGAAGCCTGTTCACAAAGTACACTTCTTCTGGAGTGGCTATGGCCCCCAGCGAGTTTCTGACATGACCCACTATTTCCTTGCGAAGCTGCTCCGACTTGCCGATTCCTTCTTTTGTTACCAGAAAGGCAATTATCGACTCTCCCTTTGTCTCGTCAGGTCTGCTCGTCACTGCCGCCTCCGCGATGGCTGCATGCGAAACGAATGCGCTTTCGAGTTCCATAGTTCCGAGGCGGTGGCCGGCGACTTTAAGCACGTCGTCTGCCCTCCCCAAAAGCCATAGGTAGCCGTCGTGGTCGACGAGGGCGTAGTCTCCGGGATAGTAGGCGCCTGGGAATCGGGTCCAGTAGGTCTGCCTGTATTTTTCGTCATCGCCCCAGAGCGTCATGAGCATCCCGGGCCATGGATTGCGTATCACGAGGTAACCTTTCGTGCCCCTCGGGACCTGGCTGCCGTTTTCGTCAACTACCGAGGCATCGACTCCCGGCATCGGAAAGGTGGCAGATCCGGGCTTCATGGGAATCGTTTCTATACCCGTGCACATCCCGAGCATTATGCCCCCGGTCTCTGTCTGCCACCAGGTATCCACGATTGGGCAGCTCTTCTTTCCTATAGTATCGTAATACCACAACCACACCTCCGGGTTGATCGGCTCTCCGACAGTTCCAAGCAGGCGCAGCGAGGACAGGTCAAATGAGTTTGGAATCTCGTCGCCGTATTTCATATACATCCTGAGTGCAGTCGGCGTGGTATACAGTATCGTCGCTCCGTGTTTTTCAACTATCGACCAGTACCTGTCCGGCTTTGGAAAGTCCGGAGCCCCCTCGTACATTATTTCAGTCACCCCATGCATCAGCGGCGCATATACTATGTAGCTGTGACCCGTCACCCACCCGATGTCAGCGGTGCAGAAAAAAACATCACCCTCTTGAAAGTCAAAAACCCACTTTGCGGTAGCATGCAGATGAGTGAGATAGCCACCCGTTCCATGCATGACCCCCTTTGGCTTGCCAGTTGTTCCAGAGGTATAGAGTATAAAGAGCGGATGCGTGCTTTCCAGAGCCTCGGGCGGACAGTACGGATCCGCCGAGTCCATCGCATCGTGCCACCACAAGTCTTTTGGTCCCATCGTAATTTCGTTTCCTGCGCGCTTTAGCACAATGACTCTGTCGATGGTGGGGACGGACGGAAGAGCTTCGTCAACCACCTTTTTCAGCTCGACCAGCCTGCCCTTCCTAATCCCTCCGTCTGCAGTGATGATCAGTTTTGACCTTGCGTCATTTACGCGGTCCACCACCGCCTTTGAACTAAAACCGGAGAATATGACAGAGTGTGTGGCCCCGATTCTTGCGCAGGCGAGCATCGCAATAGGAAGCTCGGGGACCATCGGGAGATAGATCGTTACCCTGTCTCCCTTTTGAACTCCGAGGCTTTTGAGGACGTTGGCGAACCTGTTCACCTGATCGTATAGTTGAAGAAAAGTGAGCGATCTCGATTTGCCATCTTCTGCTTCCCAGATAATGGCCACCTTGTCCTTCTTACCAGACAAGACATGCCTGTCGAGGCAGTTTGCGGACGCGTTCAAGAGCCCTCCTTCGAACCACTTTGCATGTGGTGGATTCCAATAAAGTACCCTGCTCCATTCTTTCTGCCAAGTCAGCGCGCCTGCCTGCGCAGCCCAGAATTTCTGCGGATCCTCTAGTGCCTGCCTGCACATTCTTTCGAGCTGCACTCCGGGCGGAACGGTGATCCTTACGCGGCCGCTGTCCTCATAGATCTTTGAGGGCTTGTCCGACAATGTAACTACAGCACCAAAACGTGTCTTTAAAAGATTTGTTCTATCAATCGTATTTCGGTGAAGAATCGTGCTAACTTTACCTTGAATCTATGGAAAGAAATTGAAGAAATTTGGGGTTGACCGGTTCTATCCGGTCGAGGCGCCTTATTTCGTCATTACTTGATCCAGCCAGCTAGTCTCGGGAGAGACCTGTTCGGCCTCCGCGTTGGAGCTGGCTGAAACCGTAGCAACGGTTTCTTCTCCACCTGCTGCCGTAACCTGCTGGACGGGGGCGGCTACTTGTTCCGAAGGAACATTCTCGGCTTGGACCTCTATCGGAGGGGTTGCAATCGAAGCGACGCTCGCAGAGCTCAAGTTTTCGAGGGTCTGTGATTCCAGCTTTGACTTTACGTTCGAGATTTCGGTCCTTTCGTTGTTGATGTGCTCTATCAATTCATCGGTCTGCGCCTTGATCTGCTGGTACGTCTCTTCCTTGATCTCGTTGCTTCTGAACTGCAGTTTTGCGTCAAACAGCACGGCCTTGACGTTCCTCGCTTCCGAATCCAGTTCTGCCACCCTTGCGGCAAGATTGTCATTTACCTGCTTTTCAGTGCCTTCCAAGTCGAGAAGTTTTTTCTCGTACTTTATGTAGACCAGCTCGGCGTCTTCCTTCATCGAGTCGTTTTCACCGACAATATCCTGAAGTGCTTTTATCCTCTTTAGCGTAAGTGATTTCTGCCTCAACAGCTTTTGCGCGTCCAGTCTCCACCTAGGAATAAAGAACACGTAATCGCCCTGCATCACGAGCTGCTCGTACGGCAACTGTCTTAGACCGACGGAGCCACAATCCACTCCCACGGTCTCGATCTCGCCGTCTATCTCTGTAATAATCCCCACTACTCTTCCGATGTAAGTTCCGTAGATGTCCTTGACTTGCTTGCCTACAAATGCGAGCTTTTCTTCGCTCATGCGAACGTTTTAGCAAGATGGTATAATGATAACGGTGTCAAAATAGTTGCATTATTTGGTAAGGGCAATTTGCCAGCCGCGAGGCGTTTTTCGTGAGCGATCTTTTTATTAGTCGTACTTATGGCTTGTAAGTCGTGCGATTCGACAGCAGGGCTTTTCTTGACCATTTCACAGAAGAAGAAAGAAACATTCTTCAGACCCACTTCTCAAATTCCGACAAGTCCGTTTTCGCAATAATCACTCCAAAGCAGGTCGACAGGGGAGCACTAATGTCCCGGTATTCACGAACGGACAAGACCATGCGCAGGATTTTCCTTGACGAATTTGCAAAGAACCCCAACAGGGGCGAGGACTTTTACAGGCGAGTCCTGCTGGAATACGGAGACGACTCGGTGGCAGAACTTGGAGAAGCCCAAATTGCAGTGGAGGGGATATCCAACATCGCCGCAAAGATGATTGAAGATCGGAGGATAGGGCTGTCCTACCTCGAAAAATCCTCACGGTACGTTGCCTTTGACCAGAAAACCGCGGCGGGACACTACAAGTACTGCAGGGAAGAAAAAATCATGTCGTCGCCTCATACAGACAGATACACAGAGGCTTGCGACCACTCCTTTGATGTCTATCGCAGCAGCATCGAGCCCCTTCAGAGATTCCTTAGGGAGAACGAGCCAATAGAGAAGTTCAGCTTCTTCGACTCGGAAGCAAACAGAGAAGTGTCCTTTGGCTCCATCAAGTCGAACAAGGATATCGAGGCAGCCAAAAAGATCTATAATATTACGATTAAGGCCAAAACGCTCGATTTGCTCCGGGGGCTTCTCCCGGCGTCAACACTAACCAACGTCGGCATTACAGGAAACGGTAGGGCCTTTGAGTATCTCCTGACTTTTCTGCATGGCTCGAATCTTGCGGAAACAAGGTCACTAGCAGATCAGATGTTTGTGGAGCTAAATTCGGTCATTCCATCTTTCATCCGCCGTGCCAACGACAAATACGGCCAGGCGTTGCAGGAATACAAGGCAAAGACTGACGACGCTGTCCGAAATCTAGCCTCGAGCTTTCTTTCTGACCTGGAAATAGAAAGAGATCCAGAGCCTGTAAAGCTGATAGACTACGAAGATAACGAGAAGGCGGAGACAAGAATCGCTTCCGCAATTCTTTACGAACAGGCGAATGGTCAGGCGTTGGAAAAGATCATTTCGTATGTTAGGTCGCTGCCTCCGGATGACCGGGCCAATGTACTCAGGTCGTACACCACATTCCGAACAAATCGCCGTCACCGACCGGGCAGGGCGTACGAAATGGTCGACTACACATTTGAGCTCTTCACAAACTTTGGCATGTTCCGCGACCTCCACAGACACAGGATGCTTACGATGGAAAGACAGCTGCTCTCTACGAGACATGGGTACGATCTGCCTGACGAACTGCGGCACGCTGGCTTGGACAGGGAGTTCAGAGAATGCATGGACCTTTCCAAGACGGTTTACGAGTCGATGGCAAAGGCAATGCCGGAGGAGGCGCAGTATGTCGTAAACTTTGCCTTCAGGTATCCCTATTTTATCAGGATGAACCTGCGCGAGGCATGCCACATGATAGAACTGCGCACATCTCCCCAAGGTCATCCGGATTACAGGAAAGCCTGTCAAGCGATGTACCACGAAATAAGGAGGGTCCACCCGACGCTCGCTGAGGGCATCAGGTTCGTAGACCTTGAAAAATACGAGCTGGAAAGGCTGGACTCTGAGAAGAGGACTGAAAAGAAGCGGGCAATCTGACTAATGGGTTCAATTACCTGTACCTGGTATTTAATGGCTACTGATGGGAATACACACCGTTATTGACCAAGCTTTATATACTACCATTGGTTACCATTGTATGGTAATAAAAAATGGTCGACAAGACTACCGGAAAAGACGACGTAAGAACAACCGACGTCCGTGACGTATACGACGCAGTGAGAGACAACGTAATCAGGACAGTAGACGAATTCGCAAAAGTTCAGCCGCAGTATTCACAGTCAATTTCTAACCTGCAGCTTGACTACATCCAGACAACGAAGAACATGATCCAGACCGCATTTTCTGCCCAGAAGCAGTTCGCAACAATCTGGAATGTTCCAGCAATGCCATATGGCGACCTATTCACAAGACAGTCCAACGAAATGACAAACAACGCCATCAGGTCTGTTGGCATCAACAACCAGCTGACAATCAACGCACTGGATGCAGCAAGGGAAAACTTGAAGATCTACAACAGGACAGTCGATGCGGTCACCGACTTTTCCACCAACGTTGCAAAGGCCTGGACGACTTTCTTCGCCCAGCAGCAAGCACAATTCACGAGACAGTAAAAGCCTGTCTCCCCCTCTTTTTCCCCTTTTATCGCAAGTTATCATAGAAGGCTTCACAATTAATAAATAAGGTTGGAGCCATAATATTCCAGTTGTCGTCTGCCACTTTGAGCGAGTATATTTGCGGAGACTGCGGGACACTTCTTCGCCACAGCAATCCGATTACACTGGAAAGCATGCGAGACGTTCATGATCAGCTATGCGTTGTCAAGAGGCAAAAGACTGCGGATGCTGCCAAGGCGACGGCGGCTCCAAAGCCGGCGCCGGCAATGGCTGCACCTTCAGCAAAGCCCGCCGCTGCCCCTACACCTGCGATGGCGGCTCCCTCCGCTCCAGCTGCCGACGGGTCAACCACCATATCGCTGTCCGGAACAGGCACCAGCTATGGCAAGGTAGAAGGTCCCATAGATCAAAAGTTCAAGGAGAAAAGGCAGGCTGCAGGTACATTCCAGGGCATCAAGGTATGGGGCCCATATGACGCTCCAGGACAGCTGGGCATATGGGGCGAAAGCGTCTGCGTCGACTTTGACAT
>Ga0187892_10003979_pt1 | contig 25773 bp, 21 predicted proteins | sample MA1701073metaG_FD_139345 | JGI IMG/M metagenome (GOLD analysis project Ga0187892, IMG submission 139345) | Bio-ooze microbial communities from a basaltic lava cave in the Kipuka Kanohina Cave System on the Island of Hawaii, USA - MA170107-3 metaG ... | reverse complement strand
CCGCTGCCGACATCCCTTTCACCGCCTGATACAGGTTCATGTCGAGAGGAAAGCCCGAATTCGTGGTTACCACCAGATCGTAAGGTCTTTCCACCGCGCGCATGACACATTGCTTTGCAAACGCACAGCCTGCCGCGTGCGCCTCACGCCAGTCTCCAGCGAACACTCCCGTAATTTGGCGCTTCTTGTTCAAGGTCACATTCACAATGAAGTCAGGCTTCACCAGTTCAGCTATTTCGGACATCTCCTGGTGAATCGGGTTGTCAGCCGTCACTCCCCAGGTGGACATCGGATTGTCAATCATCGGCGCCGAATGGTTTCTGAGAATGCTCTCGAAAGCCCCCACACCCAACAGAACGGACTTTGGCCCCCCAGAGAAGCCAGCGAAGAAATGTGGTTCTATGAAGCCTGTAAGGATTTTGATCTTCGCCTGCATGAAGTCGCGATTCACCCACACCTCATTGCCGAACCGGCTGACACCCAACGGCACCATGCTCTCTCGGTCCTTGGGACTGTGCTGGACCACGTGGAAGTTGTCCACGATGCGGCGGCCCAGCATGGACTCCAGTTCTTCCGGCGTGTTGTGGCGGTGGGTGCCCACGGCATTGATGAGCGTTACCTTCTCCGGCGAAGTGTTTTCAAGTTCAGAGAGAACGACGGGGAGAACACGGTCGCTCGGCATCGGACGTGTCCGATCCGAAAAGATTACCGCCACCGAATCTCCGGGATTGGCCAGGTCGCGCAAGGGCCGAGCGCCGATCGGCCGCCGTAGCGCCTGGCGCAGAGCCGCCGTCTCGTCGGGCAAGCCGTCGACAAAGCGAGGTTCAATTACGTCTACGTTCGTGTCTGGAAATTCAACGTCGATGCCAGACCGGCCATAGGCCAGCTTGATTTTCATGATGGATCTCCGAGAACGCCTTGCCTAAACAAATCGGGAGGGCAAGGCTCCTGATGAGCCGTGCGGTCGAAGGCACCGGATCAAGAGCGGCTCGGCCGGAGCGCCCTCCCGTGACAACCCTGACGATTGACTTGATCGGACGCTTGGTATACTTTCCCTCCCGATGTCGCAACAGCATCTTACTTGAAGCTGAGGATAGATTCTATGCCCCGCTTTTTCCGAAAGCTCGCCTTGTTCCTGCCGCTGTTTTGCCTCCTTTCGTTTGTTTCAGGGGCCAAGGATGCGAGTATGCGGACATTCGGCAAGCCCTTGTCAACCAAGAAGCCATTGCGCCTTCAAGAAGCCATCCAGCAACCTGCAAAGTATCAAGACGAGAAAGTCCTGCTCGAAGGCACGATCAGCGATGTGTGCCAGAAGAAAGGCTGCTGGCTGATGCTGTCGGACAGCGACCGTGCCATTCGCATCAAGTTCGAAGGCTATTCATTCTTTGTGCCCAAAGGCAGCCGTGGCAAAAAGGTTCGAGCCGAGGGGCGGCTAATTCAGGAGAGGCTGTCGGAAGACATGGCACGTCATTATGCGGCAGAACAATCGACCAAAACCGACCCGTCGAATATCAAGGGGCCACAGCAGGTAGTGACCTTTGAAGCAACCGGCGTCGCGATTTTGGACTGAGGCCTATGGAAGAACGTGACTTTTACACCGAAAAAGATGAGTTGAAACCAGCCAACCTCAATTGTCCTTTTTGCCGCCAATCGGACAGCTACGAAGTCCGCTGGCGCCGGCGCACGAAGAAGGCCTCGCTTCCCTCCCACGCCAGCCAGGAAGACCGGATGAAGTTCGCCAAAGCCCGCTCTTATCTGGTCCGAATCGACGACACCATCAATTGCAAGAACCAGCGGTGCCGCAGACGCTTCGAGATCACCTCGCTCCAGACCGTGGCGTTTCTTTAGATCCTGCAACAAAATCTCCTCTCGGGAGGGGTGGCGGCCCGAAGGCAGTCGGTTTGTTGCCGCGTTCAAAACCTCTCTGAAATCCCCCTTCTCCAAGGGGGACGCTATTTTCATCGAACGTGGCGCCGCAACGCAGCATGAAAAACTCCTCTGAAAATAGCCTGAGTGTGGGAGCCGCTGTCCTCAGCGGCGAGTCTGGCCACTCTAACTGGCAATCTGGACGCTGAGGACAACGGCTCCCACCCCCAACTCAGATTTCCGCAAAAACACTTTTCAACACTTTGTCGGCAGGTGCAGTATTGCCTTTATGAAGAGGTACTTCGCTGCGGAGAGACGACGGTGGCAACAGCGTCCGGAGAAGGCATCCTGATGATCGAAGACGCCCGTCTGGACTCCGGTGCCCCCACTGACAATGATCCCACTGCCGTCTGGCTAAGACAGGCAAAAGCCGGAGATGCCTCCGCATTTGAGAAGATTATCGTGCTTCATCAACGTCAGGTCTTAACAACCAGTCTCCGGCTGCTGGGTGACCTGAAGGACGCCCAGGATGCCGCCCAGGAAGTTTTCCTGCGGCTGTATAAGTACCTCCATCGATTCCAGGACGGACGCGAGTTCCCTCCCTGGCTGTACCGCGTCACCGTCAACGTTTGCCGCGACGTTCAACGGAGGCGGCAACGGACGGCAACGCTTTCTTTGGACGATCTCGTCGAAAGCGGCGAGATGCGCGAACCGGCCAGTTCAACCGATCTGGAAGCTGAATTGACTCTCGCCGAGAAGCGTGGATTTGTGAAGGAAGCTCTCAAGCGGCTTCCTGAGAAAGAGCGGGCCGCCGTGGTGTTGCGCGACATTGAAGGACTTTCCACTCGCGAAGTGGCCGGGATTTTGGGCTCCTCGGAAGTGACAGTCCGCTCCCAGGTGAGCAGCGCCCGCATGAAGATGAAGCTGTTTCTTGAACGACGGCTGAAGAGGCGGTCATGAACTGCAACTCCTTTGAAGAATCGATTGCGCTGTATGTCGAAGGGGATCTCGATCCCTCGCGAACCAAAAACGTCGAGTTGCATCTGCAGTCTTGCACTTCTTGCCAGCGTTTCGTGAAAGAACTGGAAGCCAGCCAGGCGATCGTGAAAGATCTGGCTGCCGAGTCGCTTGATCCGGCCAGCTTCAACATCGTGCGCCAGCGGGTGATGCAGGAGGTGAATCGGCGGCAAGCGGCGCGCCCGGTTTGGTGGCGCTTCTTGTCTCCAATGGTTGCCCAGTGGCGGCCGGCTTGGGGTGCAGCGCTGGCTGCGCTGGTCGTCCTGGGGTTCCTGTTGCAATGGCAGCTTTGGCGCAAGCCGGCGGGATCAGACAATTCTGACGCTCCGGCGGTGGCTTCTGCCCCGGGGCATCGAAAGCAAAGCCCAGACACCGACCCACTAAGTCCCTCCGAAAAGTCCGATCCACCGCAGCCGCTCGGCGAACCGGCAGCCAGACAGTTCGCTAAGCGCCACGTGAGCCCAGCACCTCACGACGTGCTAGTGCCCGCTGAAGCCCAGCCTGACGCCGTCGCAGCAGAGGTTGAACCTCCGGTCGAACAGGGTTCGAACCTGGAGCCGGAAGCGCCACCGCCGTCTGACATAGCCCCCGAACCAGCCCCGTCATTGGTCATCAAGCTGGTCACCGATGACCCAAACATAGTAATTGTCTGGTTGGTGGATCAGGAAGTTCATCACAACTGAAGAAATGGAGAGTTCCTATGACAGCGCCCGTTAACACTGACTTAAGAAACCCGGCTGGAGTTGCATACAACGAGAACGCCCTTGAAGCTCAGCCCTCCTCTCCCCAACGCGGGAGAGGGGCTGGGGGTGAGGGGGACCGCGAGCTTGTGGGAAACAGGTTCCGCTGTCGCATCCAGCTAAGCTCTACGGCGCTTGTCGTGAAATCGCCACTGCACGTAATGCCCCCTCACCGCCGACCCCTCTCCCGCGTAGGGGAGAGGGGAGCCGACCTTTCAACAGCTTTGCAGTTCATGGAGCTGAAGGGTCCGAGATTTCAGAGTTTCGCTGCAGCAATCCTATTAGGCTGTTTGTGGATGCTCCTCTTCATACCAACCGCTGCGGCTCAGGCTCAGGCAAAGAAACCGGGAAAGCCAATCGACCAACCCGCAACACAGCCGCAGGGCGGCATCGATCGAAGAAACCATGTCCAAAAGGTCTTTGCAATCAAACATGCCGAAGTCAACGCTATGGGACAAGCAATCAGGATCTTTCCCGTCGAGGTACGAGAAAATCCCAACCTTCGAGTGATTGCCGTCAGTGGCCCACCTGCCCTGATGCCTACCATCGAAGACACCATCCGTAAACTCGATGTTCCGCCTCCCACACCACAGAATGTCGAATTGACTGTCTACCTGCTTCTTGGGTCAGATCAGGAAGGTTCAGTGGCCTCAGAGCTAGATGCGGTCGCGAAACAACTGAAAGCGACATTCGGCTTCAAGGGATTTCGTACTCTCGACACTCTCGTGGTCAGGAGTCGGGACGGACGAGGTGCCAGTGTCAAAGGCATTGCCCAATTAGGGTCTGGCACTGCATATTCGTCGCCTTACCATTTCCGATACAGCGCTGCCAGGATCCTTCCAGATGAAAAGGGCCGCTCAATTCGTTTAGACGGTTTAGCATTTAGCGCCTCAATTGTGACTGGACGGCACGGGGCAGGGGTCGTGACTAGGAGCGACGACGCCGGATTTGGCGCCGATGTCGATGTCCGTGAAGGTCAGAAAGTGATCGTTGGGAAAACAGCCGTCGAAGGCACAAATACTGCATTGATGTTGGTCATCACGGCCAAGGTTCTGGATTGACAGTTCTAACTCGAAGGAATTTTTCTGAGCATTGGACCAACTCAGTCTGTGGTGCCGTTCCACGGAGGCGGGATAGCTGAGTGATGAGGCTCTCCTTGAGTAGCTGGCGTTCTTCGGTGGGATCGTCCTGATTTCCTCCTTGAAGAAAAGTATAAACTCGCGGGTCAGCCTGGGACAGTGGACCTACATCACCTCGGCTTTCGAGTCTGACGGATAGTAGCTACACTACAATCATGCCCATCCCCAAAGCTCTCACCATCGCCGGTTCCGACTCCGGCGGCGGCGCCGGTATTCAAGCCGACCTGAAGACCTTTGCTGCGTTCGGCGTTTATGGCTGCTCCGTCGTCACCGCAATCACCGCGCAGAACACGCTGCAGGTGACCGGCGTTGAGTCAGTTTCGCCGGACATGGTTCGCAAGCAGCTTGAGGCCGTGCTTTCCGACATCCGCCCCGACGTCGTGAAGACCGGTATGATGGCGAATGCCGACATCATCCGCGCGGTCGCATCCTCGCTGAGTGCGGCGCAAAGAATCCCCTTGGTGTTGGACCCGGTCATGCTCGCCAAGAGTGGCGATGCTTTGCTGCATCCGGATGCCGCCGCAACACTAAGGAAACTGCTCTTCCCGCTAGCCGATCTGATCACGCCCAACATTCCTGAAGCCGAAGTGCTGACTGGAAAGACTCTCTGCAGCGATGAAGATTTCCAAGAAGCGGCTCGGCAGCTCCACAAGATGGGCGCCCGAGCCGTCTTGCTGAAGGGCGGGCATCGCCCGAGACTTCGCGAAGGAGATTCAGGATTCAACGAAGTCATCGATCTCTTCTACGACGGTCGGGAGTTCCATTCCATTCGCGGTCCTTGGGTCAACACTCCACATACACACGGCACCGGTTGCACGCTGGCTTCGGCGATTGCTGCCGGGCTCGCGCAAGGGCTGGAGCTTCATTCATCCATCCTGCAGGCACGCACCTACCTCACGAAAGCACTGGAAGCGGGATTTGTCGTCGGCGAGGGAATCAGCCCGGTGCATCACTTTCATCACTGGTGGACGGGGAATCGGTAATTGCTGTTGCAGAGTTCGTGCATGCGCCTTTGTCCCTCTTCAGGAGCAACGGCGTGCGGCTTGGGCGACCGTGAAAAATCCCCTGTCACAAAAGGCGCGCCGTCCCCCTGAAGCTGGGAATAAATTCGAAATTCGCAGAAGGTGCGGCGTGAGGGCACGCCGCCTCCAATGACTCACAACGAGTTACGAGCGCAGCTGGAGGCCCGGTGCCCCCACCGGGCGAATTTTTCACGGCTTCCCTTGTCCAAGGGGGACAAGAAAGGGCCGGCGCCTCCAGCATACCTTCGATCAGCTGTTCTTCGTCTCCGAATTGACGAACTGCCGCAGACCTCCTTGAAATGTAAGATGTCAGCGCTACCAGTGATCTCGCCCTCGTGTTCGCTCTGACGGTACGTGCGTGGTCTCTGCAAACCTGGAACTTTCCCACGGATGTGACGTACCGCCACCGCCGAAAAAAATCTTGCAGACCCCGAGTCGTCCTGTGATACTTCCGCACTATTGCTAACAGCAACTCTGATTGCCCGGTTCATTCTTGCTTCGCTTCGCGCGTGCTGAGCGGAGGTCTTCTATGAAACCACAACAAGCCAAGCAGTTCGCCGTGATGAGTGTCGAAAGAGGCGAAACAATTGCCGGGATTTGGGTGGCTCCCGCAATCACTGACATTGGCACCTACAAGCTGGTCGCAAAACAGAAATCAAACGGCAGCTGCGAGTGGGCGCACTTCGTGCAACGCGCCGACGGGCGTCGCGACAAGGTGTACCGCGGCACCGTGGAGTGTTCGGAGCATCTGGAGGACGTCCTCAGCGCCATCAACGCCGCATTGCGGCGAACCTTTGGCCCCGCAGTTCAACTGCGACCTGCCGACGCGGATTTTTTCACGCTGGATGGAAGGAAGCTGGACAGCTCGGTGCAGCACTAGACCAACAGAACTGCCGCTGATGTCGCAGGGCAAGGAATTCTCAAATCTGAAGTTCTTCTCCCCAACGTCTTGCCGAACGGCGGCCTGCGGTAAGATCGGACCTACAGCGCCAAGCGGACCCCTGCATAGCCGGGTTTGATGACCTCATAGATGATCTGGCAGCGTTCGCTGTAAGGAATGAAAGCACTTTTCATCGCGTTGATCGTGATCTTCTCAAAATCGTCAACGCCCAGGCCAAACGTATCCGCGGCGGCCTGGAATTCCTTCACCATGTTCGTGTCACTCATCAGCCGGTTGTCGGTGTTTAAGGTGACGCGGAACTTTTCCTGAAAAAAGATCTTGAATGGATGTTCAGCCAGGCTTGTGGCTGCGCCCGTGTGGACGTTGCTGATGAGACAAATCTCCAGTGGAATTCGCTTGTCGAGGATATACTGGGCCAGATCGCCCAGTTTTACGGCTTTGCCTCCGGCGAGCGCGATGTCATCCACAAGCCGCGTGCCATGTCCGATTCGGTGCGCGCCGCAATACTGAATAGCCTGCCAAATCGACTCCTTCCCAAACCCCTCCCCGGCGTGCACTGTAATGTTGAAGTTCTGCCGCTGAATGTAATGGAAAGCATCAACATGCTTCTTGGGCGGATAGCCACCTTCCTCGCCAGCCAGGTCGAATCCGACTACTCCGCGCTGCCGAAAATCCACCGCCAGTTCAGCCATCTCCAGCGAGACATGCATGTTGCGCATGGCGCAGATGATGAGCCCCGAGGGCACGCCGAAGTCTTTCTTCCCTCGTTCCAACCCCTTGAGCACTGCCGTAACAATTTGTTCGTGGGTCAAACCGCCTGACGTGTGAAAGACGGGCGCAAAGCGCGTCTCGAAGTAGACCACCCCATCGTTCTTCAAATCCTCCACCTGCTCATAGGCAACTCGTTCGAGCGCCTCAGGCGTCTGCATCACTGCGATGGTATGGACGAACCCTTCGAGATACTTCGGGAGGCTTCCATGGTTGGCACCGCGGAAGAACCAAGCCAGCAATTCATCGGGGTCTTCGGTGGGTAATTGGGTGTAGCCGGATTGACGCGCCAATTCTACGAGGGTTCGAGGACGCAGCACACCGTCGAGATGCTCATGCAACAGAACCTTGGGCAGGGAGCGCAGGAGGGGAGGGTCGAGGCTCATTCCAGTGGTCCGTTTTGAAATCGTCCCAGCGGTCACACGGAGAAGGCGACTCGTCAAGCGGAGGCTCGGGGCAAACTACTGCGCGGCCTTCTCACTTCCGTTTTCCGCGAGTTTGTGGAGTAACTGATCCAGCACTGCACCGATGCTGCCCACCGCATCGATAGGCACCAAAGTGCCTTGGTTGCGGTAAAGATCAGCGATGGGACGGATGTCCCGCGTATATTCGTGGTAGCGCTTGCGCACGATTTCGGGCTGGTCGTCTTCCCGTTTTCGCACCCGAACTCCCGGCGGCGGAGGGTTTTTGGGAATGTGGTAGGAACGGCCCTGATCGTCAATCACCCGTCCTTCAACGCGCGCAAGCACTTCGTCCTCGGAAACCTCAAATATAAGCACAGCCGAAAATTTCAGTATTCGTTCCAACGCGACCGCTTGCTCCAGAGTGCGCGGATACCCATCCAACACGAATCCCTTGCCTGGATTCTTCTTCACAAACGACTCAAAGATTTCCTCTACAAGTTGGTCGGGAACCAGCTTCCCTTCCCGTACGAACGCCGCTGTTCGCAGTCCCAAGTCAGACCCATGTTCAATCTCGGCGCGCAACGTCTCACCCAAGGAAAAGTGCCTCAAACCAAAGTGAGCCGCCAAGAGTTTGGCTTGGGTCCCTTTCCCACAACCGGGTGGTCCGAGAACTGAAACGTTCATCTGGGTGATACCTTCCTTCTTGGAAGATTCGCTCTTTCCGCGGAAGCGGAAGTTCTTTTCTGCGGGGCACCTTATTCTACGCTGCCTGAAAGGGGCATGGGAGCCAAAAAAAGGTGAGAACAGAATTGTACTAAAGAGTGGAGGCGAGGAGGGGATTCGAATTCTTGCTCCGATCTAACTCCCCACGTACCAGTCTTTTGCTGCCCAACCAGTTCTTGTTTCAACACTTCAGGGTGTTCTATTTGTTCCCCTGACTTCTATGGTTTCTGTCTGAGCCTCTGTCGTAATGGACACCAAGTGGACACCAAACATCATAATTCAAAAATCACGGACTCTGACCTTTCTTTCTAGCGCCCTTCTGCTCGTCTACCAGCTCTACTGGATAGTATGGGAGTTCTCCCATGTAACCTGGTGGGAGGATCTCCAAGGAATAGGCGCCCGATCTGAGCTTACCGAAGTCGCCCTCGATGGTCAGAGTGAAATTGTTACTTCTGCTTGCGCGAGCTATTAGGCTCATCACGGCTTTTGCATCCGTCTTCCTCTGCAACCTGACTCTGTACTTGCCCTCCTCACTTCCGAGCGGTAAATGAATCCTCAGCTTCATCCGCTCCCTTCGCAAGCTCAGGGTTTGAGGTTCCGACAACTCTGGCTCCGCATCCCGGGTTGCGGAGAATATGGTGTAGTCGACAACCGGCAGTTGGGGCTCGACGATCTCAACAGGAATCGCTGCGTTCAAATTCGGTATTTTCGCAAACAAGTCCTCCTTCGTCGACCGCTGTTCCAAACGTTTTGAAGGGCTAGTGGCTGGTTGCCTCTGACTTATCTTCTCGTACTGAGAAATCATCACTGCCTTTGACAGGCACCACCAAATGCCAAGAGTCAACAACATTCCGGCAGCTGCAAGAAGGAGATCTCTGAGAAGACGGCTTCGCGGCTGAGTCAGCCGCTTCTGATAGCGCTCAAAATCCTCAACGCAGGCTCCGCAGAGCAAAACGTGGTAGAAGAGCTTCGTGTGGGCTTGGGAATCCACCGCCATTTCGCGTAAGACAGATGGGCTAGGACAGCCGAATCGCCGAGTGTTTGGAGATTGTTTCTTAATCTCCCGTTTTAGCGCGCCTCGCGGCATGATCTCTTCCAATACTTGAGTCATTTTGCGACTCCGTCCCTTCCTTCTTCCGTCTGACTCTGCAACACCCTTCGGATCGTCCTTGTACTCCGGTAGTAGCGCTTCCTAGCTGCCTCCGGGCTGATGTTCTTGAGCAGGGCGATTTCCGTCCAGTCCAGACCCTCGAATTCAGACAATCGAACGATTTCGAGGTCCCTTTCCGGAAGCTGGCTCTCCAGTTCATTCACCAAAATGCGGCTGAAAATGGCGGCTGCAGAGTTGAGATCCGAACATGATGGCGTCACTGCAGGTCGCAGCGCTGCTTCGTCACGCTTGATCAGTTTGATTACGGTCCGTCGTACGCTTGTACTCAAGAAACCCAGCCAGTTTCTGATCTTCTCTTTCTTCTTCCGCAGCAGCAGCCTGACTATCGTCTCCTGGACGGCGTCTTGGGCAAGACTGACATCCTTCCCATTCTCCTTGGTGACCCTTGCGGCCTGCTCCAAAGCAGACTGGTAGGCCTCTGTGAATTCTCGGGACTCGAGCTGTTTATCCATGAAGAGTTACCTGCTCACAGCCTGGCCCTGTAATCAGGAAGGTCGTTCACATGAATCCAGTTCCCACCGGCCAGAACCAATGTCAATCCAAAGAAGACGAAGGATTGACGGTTTCAAGCCGACGGTAGAGCAAAAGAGAGCTTGGTACCCCTGATGATAGGACTGGACGGAGTTTCGACAGATCGATGCGCTCCTCAATCCGAATTCTTCCTTCTTCATCCCTCACCTGGAGAATGATCCAAGTGAGACCGGCGCCCCAGTCGACGTCAATGATGCCGAAGTTCTTCTGCGTGAAAAGCTGCCCCAGCCGATAACGATTCTTTTCCGGAGAGAAGAAATTCCGAACATGCCAAACCGAGTCAACATGATGAGTCAAACCGCTCGAGGTAAGGTCATAGAGCGGATACGCAGTTTCAGAAGTCTCCATCCTGGAGAGTTCTCCAAGATGGCGATCTCCGCTTCCGAGAATTACACCTGGAGCATTGCTGTCCTTGATCAGTTTGAGAAGGCGCTGGCGCGAGCTCGGATAATTGGCCCATTTGTCGAACGGTTGTTCTGCAGCGATGATCTGCATGCCGGAAAAGATAATGTTCACAGCAGCCCGCGTCTCTCGCAGTTCCTTCTCGAGCCACGCCCACTGCTGTTCACCGAGAACGTCGCCATCGGGACCAGGTGGATCGCAGTGATACTGCACGTCCAAGAGAATCATTCGGACCTGCCGCTCATTTGCTCCGAGCAAGTACGACCAATAGATCCCATCCTGTTTTCTCCGCGGGCTATCGAGGGGCTCCCCCAAAAAATCTAGATACAACCTCTCGCTCTCACTCTTTTTTTCAAAGGCTTTGCCCTTGCGTTTGCTTCCATAGTCGTTGTCATCCCATGTCCCCAAGATCACGGGCACATTCTTGAGGACGAGTTGGTACTCCGCATTGGCTTTCTGAAGTCCATAGTGCTTTGACATGGACGCAACGTCTTCTTGCCGGTCGGCATAGATGGCATCACCCAACCAGACCCAGGCATCCGGTTTGGTCTCGACAACTGCTCTCCAGATTGTTTGCGGCCTGTCCTGCTTGGCACAAGAGCCAAACGCGATTCGAAAAGAACCAGCCTTCCTCTGCGCTGGGTCCAACCGAGGGGACGGCTGCTCCACGCCGCACCGCGAACACAACAGCAGGAGGACGAGCGCAAGGACGAGTTGCCTGTAAGACCTGGCAGTCATGTTGTGACAGGGTCAGCCTCAAGGTTCAGGGAAGACCGGTGTTGAACTTTCACCGATCATCACGAACCCAGCCCAATAGACTGGGAGCGCCTTCTCGCGGCCATAGAAATTTATCAGAGCAAGCTTCGCAAGCCTCAAAGCAGAGCCCTTGTCCATTCCCTGAACCAGATAGGAATAAAACCGTTTCATCAGGGTCCGCGTGTAGTAGTCGTCTGCACCCCACAGGCTTGCAACAACGGTCTTCGCTCCAGCAAGCAGGAAGGAGCTCGCCAGGTTAGCAACGCCATCAGCCTGTACAGAATCGCCCAAGCCCGTATCGCATCCTGAAAGAACCACTAGATCAGCATGAAGATTTAGATCGCTGATTTCCGACGCTTCCAGAAGACCATCCTCGCCGGTTTCAGGGTATGGCGCTAACACCAGTGCTGACCTGTTCGGCCCTCCTTCACTCGAGATGCCGTGAAGGGCAAAATGAAGAATCTGAAACTCCGAAAGTGGCAGCGCCTTCAACGCTCCTTCAGTGGCGTGTTCGCCCAGTAACTGGATGCTCTTGTTCCCAACCAGTTCCGAAATGGCCATGATTTCGTCTTTAGTGGCAGGCAGAGGATTGAGTCGTGCGTTCTTCAGTTCGAAAAACGCTCCGTCATTTCGAAGACTCCGTGTTGGGACGTCGCCGATTCCAAGAAACGGAAGTTTCCCTCGCCGGGTTGTACTCTCTCTTCTCGTCATGCAAAAGACCGTCGCCGACGGCGAATAGTCGACCAGATGAGAGACGATCACGTAATCGCCCTCGGGGCCGACGAGAGCTTCAAAAGGCAGCAGATTCAGCTTGCCATCAGCAACGATAGTGATCCGGGGAGACTTTTTGATCTCTTGAATGCTTCCGAGCAGTAGGCCATAGAGCTCTCTGGCCAGCGTAAAACCTGAATCCTTAGACCGGATCTCACGCCGATAGCGATCGACCAGGGCTTCAATGTGTTTGCGGCCGGGCAGTGTCAAGGTCCTCACGCTCGTTTCCCCGATCACCAGGCATTCAGAATTAGGCTCTTGAAGCCGGTACATCAGAACAAGCTCGTCCGGGTACAAGTAGGACCGCAATTCTGAAACATCCTGTGCAGGTCCGAGATCCCTTGAGGCTCTCGCCTCGCTGCCAGGCGTGAGTTCCGAAACGGTGGAAGGTCGCGAATCCAGAAAGAATCCATTCGACTGTTCGCTGCCCAGCGAAACGAACAGAGACGGAATGCAACAGACCAGAATGACAATGAAACGATTTCTCATGGATCCGTAGCTCGCATGGGTCGAGGGAAGCCGCCCTCAGAATGAATATTTCACGGCCACCTGAAGCTGAAACGGGAGAGAGGAAATGATGCCGTTCTTATTGATGCTCCCATCAGACAGCCGCACGCTGCGAAACGTGGGCAACGGCGTTTGACTTCTACCCCACAACGAGCCCAGGAATATGGAAGAGCCTTGTTCGTTAATGCTCGTGGCGAACAGAAAATTGCTCCTATTCCACAAATTGAATATATCGAGGACCAAGGAAATCTGATGCGTCTCACGGATCCGTGCGGTCTTACTGAGGCGCAAGTCATGATTGAAAGAATTCGGGTGTCTGAAGCTGTTTCGCGGCAATGGACTCCCGTTAATGATGGGCCGGTCGGTCAATTGGCCATCTAAATTACTATCCACGCCAGTAAACGCAGTGAATGGAAAGTTTGTCCGCCATTCTATGATCGAGCCAAGCTGGAGGCCCCAGGGCAAATCGTACATGCCGCTGAACACCCACCGATGGCGGATATCGTTCCGGCTCCAGCCATATTCAGACCTAAGATCGAAGGCATTCTCATAACTGATGCCGAGGAAGTTCCGCTCGTTCGAGTCGTCGTCCCGGTTATAGGCCAGGGTGTAATGGGACAGGAAGTGAAGCTTGTTCACGCCAGCACTTCTCATCGTTAGGGTGATGGCGTCATAGTTCGCGCGAGCAGTGCTCTCCTGCTGTCGAAGAATACCGAAGTTGCCGTTCGGCCGCGCACCCAAGTTGAATCGGGGACGAAGCGTTGGAGGAAGGGAGTTGTCCAGCTGAAGCACGGGGGCCGGCAGATTGACGTCGCGAATTCGCTCCAGGTAGACGGTGTTAACGTGCAAGTAATCCAACGACGCTGTGAGATTCTGGCGCACGATTCTTTCGAGCCCCGCTGTATACTGCAGCGACCGGGGGTTCCGGAAATCTGGCGCGAAGAAAGAAGCATCCGGCCTGATTGATGTGACCTGCGTGCCAAGAAAATAGGAAGCATTTGCAGCTCTCGACGTGTCCGGCACGAATGGGAAGACAAATTCGGGACGGAACCGCTGTACCGCATCAATCTGAGGCGAAAGCAAATTCAGGGTGACGCCTACATTGGGACTGCCATTGGAAGTGAAGGCTTGATTCAGGAGCAGCAAGGGCGTGCGAGCGTAGAAAAGCCCACCGCCAAGCCGCAATGAGGTTTTGCCATTACCGAAGATGTCCCACGACAAACCAACCCGAGGCTGCCACATCTGCTTCTCACTGGGGACCCTCGCCGTTTGTGGAAGCAGCAGATTAGGCTCCGGCGGTTGGGCCAAAAAGCTTGCTTCATAACGCAGCCCCAAATTGACGTGCAGCCGGGATGACACCTTGAAGGCGTCTTGCACAAATCCGGCATGTTGCCAGACAGTCGCATTGAACCTGCCATCGCCGAAATAGACCCGGAACAGATCGGCCGAATAAGGCTGCCCCGTAGCCGGATTGATCTCTCTGTGAAGGCTGCGCAGATAGCTTTCGATCGTACTGAAAAAGTACAGCCCTCTCCAGTTGCCCCGAAAGGTTTGGTCAACTAAAGTTTGGCTGGATTCCAAACCAAACTTGAAATGATGGGAGCCCTTGAGCACCGAAAAATTGTCCGAGACTTGCCACTGGTGGTCCCGCGTCAGTGCTGGCAAAGGACTCAAGCCTCCCAGGATGCAGCAATTGCCAATTCTCACTTCTGGCCCTGCTTTACTGACAAAACTGGAATCCTCACCATTGTTGATCCTCGGTCTTGCCTCGTGCGCCCATTGCCACCGAAATTCGTTAAATGCCTTTTGACCTAATACGCTGTTCAAGCTGGCCACTACGCCGTGGATGTGATTCCTCTCAGTGCCATTGTTCTCCAGAGCACTGCCGGTAACGCCAACCTGGGTGCCATTCTCAGCTAGATTGCGACTGTAGTTGTAACGGGCACTGAGCGTGTGCGCCGGCGTGAGTTGTGAATCCAGCTTGAAAAGATACGTATTGATGTCATTGGTCGACCTGAATGTACCCTCCTTGTTGACAATATCCTGTGGCAAGCCGCTAGTACTGCTGAAGCGCACCGTCAGAGGCTGATTCTCTTTCTGCTGGTCATAAACTGTGTAGAAGAAGGTCTTACCCTGGACCACTGGCCCACCAACAGCAAAGCCAAACTGCTGTCGGGTGGGCGCACGGTCGCCACCCACAAAATCCTTCACAGCAAATTCCTTGTGCCGCAGATAGTAAAAACCCGAGCCGTGGTACTCGCTCGATCCCGATTTGGTGACTACATTGACCAACCCCCCAGCGGACCCGCCAAACTCCGCTGGGAAATTTCCGTGTACCACTCGGAACTCGTGAATGGCCTCCTGGCTCATCACGTAAGCAAAAGGAGATCGCTCGCCACCGCGCTGTCCACCAAAAAAAGGCTGGTAGAAATTCGCTCCATCGATCGAGATGCTGCTATTGATGCCCCGCGCCCCCGACAGGCTAAGCTGACCTCGTTCTTTCTCCTGGTAAACCATTGGCGCGAGCAATGCCAGGTCCAGGAACCTCCGTCCGTTCAGAGGCAAGCCCGACAGGGCAATTCCATCAATCAATGTACTCTGCTCTGTGCGATACTCCAGGAGCGGCTCGGCATCCGTTACCTCTATTGTTGTCTCGGCCGGCGCCACCGTCAGCGGCAAGTCAACTCGCTGTGTCTGACCGACAGCTAATCGAATTCCGATTCTCTTCGTCGTCCCGAATCCATCCTGTCGGGCGGTGATTTCATAATTTCCGATTGGCAGCAGAATCCCAACATAGTGGCCCGTGTGGTCGCTTCTGACCCTTCGAGAGATTCCGATCCCGAGATGTTTAAACTCGACCCGAGCATTTGGAACTACGGCCCCTTGCTCGTCATACACGGTACCTTCGATGACACCGGTGGTCATCTGGGACTGAGATAGAAACATAGTACACGAGCCGAAGACGATGAACGCATGCAACACAGCTGGCAGCTTCCACATGACTTAAATCCCGTTCAGCCTTCAAAGCCCCTCATACATCGGTCTCTTCACTAGCTTCTCTGGAGGTCAATTCCGCCAAGAATCCAGACGGCGTCACGAACAAGGATCGTTTCCTATAAGTAAAGAGCTCAGAGAGCCAAAAACTGGGACAGACAGTTGCCAATTGTTGCATTCTGACCAGCTGGCAGACAACGCTCTAAAAGGTATTGTAAGGGCTACGAGGCGGGCGGGATTCGAACCTTCTCTTATTCTCTAGAATCATTAAGTTACTGATTCTACAATTCAACAGATTCACCAGAAACAACAGAAACTGAACTATCATGTACGGTGGCGTGTACGGTCCAACAAGGTAATGTGTGTTGAGTGGGTGTTCTTCCGAAACCAATTTGAGGATTAGACTTCCATGCGAAATCATGCACTTGACTTTTGGGCTCATAACCAATTGAGTTTATGTTGAGGCTGGGTTTTCGAGTCCTTCCCCGTGTTGAATGATCTCTGCTACCAAACGTACCCAACGAGTTGGAAGGTCAATCTTCGGAAGCTACCAGATTTGAATCCTCTGAATCATGGTGCTAAGAATTGGGTTACATCAGGCAACAGGAGGGCTTGACAGATCGTTTGATTCGACGGCTTGGCCGAAACTGAAACAGGGTCGACGAGGAACTTCAGGTGTTTCTGACGGGGATCTCCATTCCCCATCGAATTAGCATCCCTCAGATTAGAGTTGTTGGAGCCTCGCCTATTGAGTTCGCCAAGAGCTGTTTTCCGTCCCCTGTGCTTTATTGGTTTGTTCACTCTCAGAATCTTCAACTCTGATGAGTCCAGTGCATACTCAGGAGATGTCTGTGTCCATAGTTTGTTCGAAGTGCAAGAAACCTTGACGGTCAAGGAATCCATTTTAAAGACGCATCAATGCAGCCATACTAAACCCAAGCTCGCTCCCCGCATGATTCGAAAAACGGGTGACTATGTAAAAAGCCACTTCATGGAGTTGATTGCTGCTGAAATGCGCAAGACCGTCGCCTAGTGGGCGACCAGTCCTACCTATTCTAGTTGTGCTGTCCTGGCCGGCTCGATCGATTCCCTTTCCGATTTGAAGCGTGCTTGACACCTACGCTCATTAGGCATCTCGCTCTTCGTTCGTGAAGCCTTTAGACCTTGGAGGATCTGAAGAGGGTAAGGAATGCCTCTCGCGGCCTGCAACATTTGACGACGAGGCACCGTTATCACGGTTGGATTCAAGGCTGACGGCGCTGCAGGTCGTAAACTGTTTGCGCATCGAAAGTCATTGACTCTATTGAACCGTAGAAACTAGAAGAAATTGTGAGGCTTCTTCACTGTCCTACTCTCCACAAATGAAACTCTGATCGTATGAAGAGGGCATGGTCAATAACCGCATAGGATGCCAGTGTCCGTTCTTCCAAATCATTCCTGGAAAGGAGTTCAAAGGTTTTCCCGGCCCTCACCACAATACCGACTCCCGCCTCGCTCTGGAAGTACACGCGGCCGGCCGCATAAATCGGAGATGCCGAAAAGTCGCCCCCGAGTCGTTCATCCCAATGAACCTTCCCCGTCCTAGCGTCCAAGCACTTGGCGATGCCGTTGTCAGAAACAAAATAAAGCTCGTCCCCAACGGCCAGCAGCGACGAAGTGTGAGGCACCCCTTTGCGGAACCTCCACGCAACGTGCGACTCGGTGACGTTCCCTCGTGCTCCGTCCGGATTGATGGCGAGCAAAACCGGCCCTTCATAACCCGAGCAAACAAAGAGCAGCCCAGCAGCATAAACAGGTCGTGGCACTACCGAGTAGCCTTCACCGTAAAGTACTCTCCAAATCTCCTGCCCACTTTCCGGATCATATGCTCCAACAAGGCCGCTGCCGGCGCTGATGATCTGACGGGCGCCATGAACTTCAATCTCGAGAGGGGTGCTGAACGAAAAGTTTTTTTTCGCCGGTGTGTTCCGTGGCGTCCTCCAGCGGACGGCGCCGCTTGCTGCGTCAAGAGCGACAATAAATGGCTCTGTCGCGCCATCACAACTAAATACCAACAAGGAGCCTACCAATGTCGGCGATCCGCCGCTGCCATGAACTGGCGAATATTTGAGACTTGCTTGGCGCCAGACAACCTTGCCGGTAAGATCCAACGCGGCCGTCCCCATATGTCCGAAATGGACGAATAGCTGGTTGCCGCTGACAATTGGAGTGGCACTAGCGAGGGAATTTTTTTGGTGGAGCTCTCTTGTCTCCTCTGAACTTGGACGAAATACCTCGGTTTCCCAGACCAGTATTCCGTTGGCCGCATTCACGCATTGCACGCGGAGGGAGACAGGCCGCCCCTCCTTGCCGTCAACCGCAGACGTTAAATAGAGACGCCCGTCCCGCAAAACAGGCGAGGACCACCCTTTTCCCGGAAGCGGCGTCTTCCAGACGACATTGCTCTTGGCACTCCATTTAACAGGCAAGTTTCTCGCGGAAGAGATCCCCTGACCTGTCGGGCCGCGGAACTGGGGCCATGCCTCCTGGGCACCGAGCTGTCTGATGAACGCCAGCAGAAATGTGATAGCAAACGCGATGCCTATTCCCGATCTCTTCATAGCGTGTGATGTGTCGAGTAGGCTTCATTAACGGACAAGGAGCCTCTCTGTCGTGTGAAAGCAGCTAACTTCACTCGAAATTCTGCGAACAATTGGCTAGTTTTGCTCCGCCTGGATTTCAACCTGCTAGCCTAAAAGGAAAAAGCAAACAGCTGTGATGAACGAAAAAGGCAGGCTGTGCCGTTAGAGAGCCTATTCTCAGAACGCAATGCCCGTTCCCGGCGTAACTATGTCTGTGATCACCAGGTCGTTGTTACCTGGATTCTGCTCGTAGAGACGACAGCGAGGCAGTTCCTGAGCGAGGTAGTCTCTGGCATTGCAAGAGTATGGTCAGCAGCCACTCAAGACTGCGCCTTGTGAAAAGCGTACAGAAACATCACTATACTCAGACCAGCGAAGGCATAGATGAAAGATGTCAACAATCTCATCGCCGGAATCAGACCCCGCGCAACGCTAAATACGTCGCCGATGAATCCCCCCACCAGAAGAATCGTCGCCAGGATCATTCCAACCAGCGCCAGAAATGCTGCTTTGTTGAGCGTCATGGGCGGACTATAAGCGCTCTGAGGACGTTCCGCAAGATCGCCAGATTGGTAAACGCCGGCATTACTCGAGACCCATGCCGGTCACGGGGATAGGTACGCGCGTTTCGCCCGACGATTATTCCGCGCAACGCCGCGATACGGCTCCCTTCACAAGCCAAGATCCAAACGACGATGCACGAAAGAGATTGTTCGCGGAAATTCGGAGCACTTTTGGAAGATGAAAGTGTGTATCCCTTCGATTTCACTCGTATTGTGCCAACTGTACCTCACGGAATCTGGTCAAATCAATACTTCGTCGGAAAACATCTGGCCAATAGACTGCGCCTTGGTGGTTCGGAGTCTCGAGTACCTGCTCTTGGTCTGGTCTTACCTAAGTTGCAGTTGGTTCCCGAATGTCTCGGGCGAATCGTAGAATCCAGGCCATTGACAGAGAGCTCTAACCGCCTGATCCTTTCGTGCAGAGTCGCTGCAAGCGTAGACACCATCGACCGCGCACGCGCAACCCGTTTCTCTGCCGTACAAATCAAAGATGATGATTTGCGTGTCTTGGCGAATTAATACCGAGGCGGAACTTCACGCGAACAGATCAGACGAGTCGATCACCCCAGTTTTCAACTCAAAACGGGTCACCTTGCGAGATTCACTCCTTACAACAAAGTCTTCCGACAATCACGCAGCAGCAAGGCCAACGAGCGGGCACCAAGCGGGGATGAAAGCACGGCTGAATACACCCGTTCTCAGTGCCGCCTTTCCGGGGTTGGCCTACGCGCGACTGAAGATCGAGCAGCTGAGCGTGCCAGTGCTGTCGGCAAACGATTCCTGCTCGACTCCTAGAGATCGCAGAATGCTGAGGTAAACGTTCGACATCCGCGTCTCTCCCTTCCGCCAGTAGGTCCCGTGCTTGAGACCCAGGCTGGCTCCCCCAGCAATCAGCGTTGGCAGGTTTTGAGGGTTGTGCGTCGTACTCGCGCCGCTTCCGAACAGCACGATCGTGTTGTCGAGCACGCTGCCGTTCCGATCCTGATAGTGGGTCAAGCTCTGCAGGAAATGTGCTACCTGCTGGCTCAGGAACAAGTCGTACTTGGCAAACTGCAGCTGCCCGTCCTTGTCGACCGCATGCGAGAGATTGTGGTGTGTTTTGGAGAGTCCCAGCTTGAGCGGGAAGGTATCGCTGATGCCCATGCCGTCTTCCCGATTGAGCATGAACGCGACGGAGCGTGTAATGTCTGCATCGAACGCCAGAGCGATCAGGTCGAACATGTTGCGGTAGTACTCGGCCGGCTCTCCTTCGGACGTCGCGTCGAGATTCAGGTGCGAGTAGTCCTGCTTCTTGAGCGGAACATCGATCCAGCGTTCGGATGCGATCAACCGCGATTCCACTTCATTCAGGGATGTCAGGTACTGATCCATCCGTTCCCGGTCGGAACTGCCGAGTTGCCGGTCGAGCGAACGCGCACTCTCGACTACGGCGTCCACCAATTTGATGCGTCGTTGCAGATTATCGCGTTGTGACTGGAGCGACGAGCGGTCACCGCGAAACAAGCGTTCAAAAACGCGGCGCGGGCTGTTTTCCGCCGGAATCGGCCGCCCCTCCAGGCTGTAAGAGATCGTGCCCGTGCGGGAGAGGAACCCGGTACCCGCATCGATCGACAGCACCAGAGAAGGCTGGCGGCAGTATTGCTTCGTGTGTAGCGCCACGACTTGATCGAGTCCCACCGAGTTGAAGGTGCCCGGCTTCGGATTGTGTAGCGGGGCGCCGGTAAGCCACATATCGGAGCAGATATGCGGGTCTGCTTTTAATCCGCTTGGATGCTGGAGTCCGCCCATGAAACTGAGTTGCTTCCGGAAGGGGCTGAGCGGCTCTGTCGACTTGCCAAAGACGAACTCACCGTTACGCTCAACCGTGGGAAACCAACTCCAGTCGTTGATGCCATGTTCCGATTTCGGAAGCGACATGCCGTTGGCGGTGTAGAGCGCGCAGAATCGGCGGGGAATCTGCTCGGTCACTTCAGAACCCATCGCATCCAGAACGGGCAGAGCCAATGCAATTCCACTCATCCCTTTCAAGAAAGCCCGGCGGTCCATCTTCACGGAGGTAGTCATAGGTGTCTCCACGGCGTTCGGATCTGAATGCTACTCCTGAATTTTGCAGTAAGCTTGATCCCTCTCCGACAATCCCCTCCAGGGAGGGGTGGCGCGCAGCGCCGGGGTGGGCTCTCCGCGACTAACCCTCACCCCCGGAAGCCCGCGGCTTCTGCCCTCCCGGGAGGGGATTAATGCTCACGCTGCAGCCTTTCGGGGAAAGGGTTGTCGTCGAGGAACCCAGGCACTACTTCTCGAGAAACAATTTGCTGTTCACAACGAACCGAACCATGTCTTTCATTCGGTATCCGTCAGCTTTCAACCTTAGTTCATCCCGTTTCAAGTCGTTCAACTCATTGTACGTCAAGCTGCGCCCAGTTGCATAGGTCGCCAGATGCTTGAGAACGCTAAAGGCCACCTGATCGATGCGATCCTGACTGAGATACCGCTTCAGATCATTCGTTCCTGACACTTCCGTGTTGTCAGGCAGTGTCGAGTGCGCAGCCACGGGCTGTGGCTTCAGACGTCCGCCCGCATCGAACTCCTCAAGGGCAATTCCCCAGGGGTCAATCCTGGCGTGACATTGGGCGCAAGCAGGCTGATTGCGATGCCGCTCGAGCCGCTCGCGCAGGGAGAGGTTCCGCGTATCCTCCTGAAGCTCGGGCACATTTGGCGGCGGAGGATCAGGCGGTTCAGCGATGATCTTCCGCGCCAGCCATGCCCCGCGCTTCACCGGGTTCGATTCCCGGCCGTCCGACAGCCCCGCCATGATTGCCGCCTGAGTTAGCATGCCGCCCAGTTCGGGCCGCCCGTGCCGGATCGGAACAAACTGGAACCCGCCCTCGGTCTTGCCGGCTAGATCGTAGTAACTGGCCACGACTTCGTTTGCGACCAAGAAATCGGATGCAATCAGGTTCCGCACGGGCAGGTTGTTCCGGATCAAGTACTGCATAAACTGCACCGGCTCCTGCCGCAGTTGGGCGCGGGCGTCGCGTGTTAGCTTGGGAAACTGCTTGCGGTCTGGTTCGAGCACATCGAACTTGTCCAAACTCAACCATTGGGACGTAAATTGAGTGGCGAACTGGGAGAAACGGGCGTCGTCGATCATCCGCCCCACTTCCGCATCCAGTTGCTTCCGGAGCATGCCGCTGGCTGCCAACTTCAAAGTGGCGCGGTCTGGCGGCCCATTCCACAGGAAGTACGACAGCTTGGAAGCGAGCTCGTGATCGTCGAGCGCCTCCGGTTTAGGCGTGCCGCTCTTCTCGATCAGGAATAGGAACTGAGGTGACGTCAACACGACTTGCAGAGCGTCTTTGACACTTTGCTGGAAGTTAGGTCCGGCGGCGAAGGATTTCCGGAAGACCTTCAGGAGCGAGGCCTCTTCCTCAGCAGTGATGGGGCGGCTATAAGCGCGGGTTGCGAACTGACGAATGATCTCACGGGCATAGACCGGCAAATCATGTCTTAAGGCAGAATCAATGAAGATCTTGCGATGCGAGGGCGGTGGCCAGGTCTCGTAAATGGGCCCCTCGAATTCGACGGACCGGACGAGCAGCCGCGGCATGTCACGGCCGTCGGTGTACTCGCTGTGGACGGCAATTTCGCGAATGCCGGCGAGATAGTTGACATTGTCCTTCTCGACATCCGGACTGGGGAAATTGCGAATGGCCCCTGCGAATACAAAGCGCGAGAGCTTGTCGCTGGCCACGGTTTGCGGCGCCCCGATCGGGGCCAACGTACTGCCGCAATCGCGACGCAGCCCCAGATGAACGCCGATTCGCGGCGAACGCCTCTCAAACGTGCAAAAGCGCTGCGAAGCTTCATGCTCGGCGACGAGAGGGGTGAGCACGATCCGATCCAGGCCCGTCACGCCGGTGAGTTTTGCGTCGAGCTGCCGCACCCCGGCCTCCAGCCTCACCACCAGGAATGCGGGTTGTTCCAGCGTGCCTGAGAATTGCCGGTCTCCCAAAGTCAGCGTCAGCACTGGGGGTTTTTCGGGTGGACGCTGCACAAACTTCCGTCCCGGCTCCAACAACCCCTGAATCTCTGCTTCGCCGAGAGCCCGGCGATACAGACGCACTTCATCGAGTTCGCCCTGGAAAGGTTGGGCGCCTGGAAGGCGGCCGAGATGGAGATTCACTTTCGGATTGTCGAGATTTGCCGGGCCAATTTCTCCCTTCCCGACAGGATAGCCATTGACGTAGAGCCGCGTTTCCTTCTTTGCGCGCCGCACAACAGCCGCAACGTGTTGCCAGGCGTTAACGCGTAGAGTTCCCGGCGGCGAAGAGACGGTCCCATTGGGCTCGTTGTCCGGTCCAGTGGTCCGGATCCGAAGAATGCCCTGGCTGTCGGGCATGTCGAGAGTCCAGCCGTGTGCCCAGCTGGATACGCCGAGAGCGACAATGCCCGCTGTTCGGAGCTGCTGGGGATGAATCCAGGCCGCTACAGTGAAGTCGCCGTCACCCACGTTCACCGCATTATGGCGAGGGATCACCACGGCGTCCCCATCCCCGTCCAGCGACACCGCCTTGCCAAAAGGGGAATCGACAAACCGCGCATCCCCCTCCAATGTGGCTGGCCCAGCGGGACCGCTGGCATCACCGTCCAGTGGCCACGATCCCGTGAGGCCTTCGTTGAGCCGCGTCACGTCAGCGGGAATGGGGGCGTCGCTTCGGGCTGAAGCGTAGACGTCCACCTGGTAGATCCCGGCCTTCGGGATCGTCAGGGTTTGTGGCGATTTCAAATCACGACTGACGATGCTGTCAGAGCCTTCAGCCGCCTGCGGAGGACTGCCCGAATCGAGCAACAGACCGTCGTTGTACTTTGCTGCCATGACGGTGACTCGAAACCGGCCGTAGTCGGGCAATTCGCGCAGCGAAATCTTGAAGTTCGCCCTTGGCCCATAGGTGCCATCGCCCCCGAAAATTTCGTCGGAAGGAATGGCTGGCCGCAGCAGCAGCCCCTGCGGAACCGTGCTATAGGCGTCCCCCTTGGGGTAACCGCGCTTGCCGCGCATGCAGGCAAACACCGAATGATAGATGCTGTCGAACTCTCGCCAGCCGCGGACCGTATCGTTCCCTGCATAGCCTTCGATGAATCGATACTTGGTCTGCATGAACTGAGGTTCGAATGTGAAGGGCTTGCGGGGCGTCAGTTGTGTCACCACGAAGTCTTGATTGGCCAGCAGCAGACTGTCGGCTCCGAGGATAAGTTCTTCAGGGAAGGGTTGCGAATTGATCGACGCACCCAGGTCAACACGAAAATTCTGGATGGCGGGTTTCGTCTTCGGATCGACGATGGATCGATTCAGCGCCTCTTCGGCAATCTCGAGGTAGGCCTCCATCAGCAACGGCGACAGTTGCAGCGTTTCCGCGTTATTCACGAATCCATCGCGGGACACGGCGTCCGGCGGAAGCGCCTCGGTCAGGTCGTCCTCTAGCAGCAACAATTCGCGCAGGGTGTTGCCATATTGCGAGACCGTCAGGCGCCGCACCAGGCCGTTTTTAGGCGTCGGACGCGACCGGGCCACATCCAGAGCGCGCGTGATCCACTCGACCGTCCGCTGGCGCTCGTCGCTGGTCGGCTGCGGCAGCCCCTTCGGCGGCATGGTCTCGTCGCGGATGTTTTTCCGCACGGCTTCCCACAATCGCAAGTGCCGCTCTTGGAGCGTGGCGTCCAGGTGGTCAACTCGAACGCCCGACGTCATCATATCTGCGTTGTGGCACTGGACGCAGTGTTGTTCCAAGAACGGCTTCACCAGTTGTTGGAACGACGTTTCCAGCGGCACGGTGGGCCCGTCCGCCGCTTGAGCCAGCCAGAAATGCGCTGTCCACGCCATCCCCACGACAGACAACAGTGCGAGAATGGACATGGTTTGAAAGCGAAGCCAACAATTTCTTGAGGTCATATCAATCGTGCGTGACCGTCCCAAGCACTGTAAGAACCCATTCGCAGCAACTGGGCGGTTGTTTCACCATTAAAATGAAGCTGCTCATCAACACGCCCCGTGGCTGATGTATTCTTGATTCTTGGATGATTCCTTGCTCAATCAGAATGCTAGTTACACGCTTAAGAGTTCTTCTAGAGTCGTCTCTTCAAGAGTCTTTGCTATATCATTAATCAACAATTTTGATTCGGAACACATATTGGAAATCGTAACCTTTCGTTTGATGTCAGCCGCTTGTTGGGCCGCGTCAAGAGTCGGTACTTCGAACTTCGATCGGGATAAGTCGATCGTCTGCTGTGCAAAACCTTCATACCAGCTCATCTCGAAGGAAGGACGCAACTCAGAACCGCACCTTGATATCGGGACGGTTTGCCAGATGGACGGTGTCAACAAATCGCACCTTGCGTTCCGACAGATTCATCACCAGCGAGTGCGTGCGAACCCCGTCGCCAAAGAAGCGCACTCCCTTGAGTAGCGCGCCATCGGTGACTCCAGTTGCGGCAAACACGATGTTCTTGGCCGGAGCCAGCTCTTGGGTCGAATAGACGCGTTTAGGGTCCTTGATTCCCATCTGCTGCATCCGTTCAGCCTGCTGGTCGTCTTTCACCACGAGCCTTGCCTGGATCTCTCCATTCAGACATCTCAAGGCTGCGGCCGTCAGCACTCCTTCCGGGGCTCCGCCAGTTCCCATCACGGCGTGCACGCCTGTTCCTCTCAGCGCAACGCTGATCCCAGCGGAAAGGTCCCCGTCTCCAATGAGCTTAATTCTCGCCCCCGCTTCGCGGATCTCGTGGATCAACTTAGCGTGTCGGGGCCGGTCCAACACGATGACCACCAGATTCTCCACTTCCCGGTCCAGTCGTTTGGCGATCGCGCGCAGGTTGTCTT